>Ga0209021_1002533_pt1 | contig 15851 bp, 5 predicted proteins | sample PinacodermFT_FD_187299 | JGI IMG/M metagenome (GOLD analysis project Ga0209021, IMG submission 187299) | Host-associated microbial community of the marine sponge Aplysina aerophoba from Gulf of Piran - sponge pinacoderm, lysed by freeze-thaw... | ecosystem: Host-associated > Porifera > Sponge >... | reverse complement strand
GCCTGTGAGGCGCTGTTCGAGTCGGTGGTGCGCGATCTGGGCAACCTGGGCGTGGACGTCGGGTCGCTGCGGGGCTTCTACAGCGACTCGCTCGACGTGCAGAGTGGGGTGCCGTGCAAGATCTCTGAGAGGGTCGTGGTGCGCGACGCCGTGCATGTGGCCTTGGCCGCGGACTGGCAGGACGCGGGCTGGGCCGCGGCGCAGGTCTGGCCTGAGGGGAGGCGGCTGGGGGCCGAGTCGATAGGGCGCCGGAGCCGGGCCGTGGACTCCACCTCCATCACCCAGTTCTGCGAATCCCGCCTGGACGTGCTCGACGACGAGGGCCGCCCGGTCGTGTTGACCGACCACGACGCCGACTCCAGGAAGCTGGTTGAGGGTTCGGCGAAGCGGACCCCGCTGTCGGGTTGAGAACGATGGCCGCGCCGCGGACCCGGCCCTCCGGCCCAAAGACGGACCCGGCCGCGGCGGTGCGGTGCCGCGGGCGCCTGTTCCGGGAGGAGGTCCCGCTGCCGCGGACGCACGGGAACGCCGGCCCATGAACCGGATCGGCGCAAGGCGCCGCGGGCGCAGCCTCCGCGAGGCGATCCCGCCGCTGCGGGTGACGTTGCGGCGGCCGGCGCAGGACGGGGCCGCGGGCTCCGGGCCGGGGCAGAACGGGGACGCGGGTTGCGGGCCGGGGCAGAACGGGGCTGCGGGCGCGGGTTGCGGGCCGGGGCAGAACGGGGCTGCGGGCGCGGGTTGCGGGCCGGTGCGGGGCGGGGCTGCGGGTGTGGGTTCTGGTTGGTCTGCGGTGCGGCGCGGCGCGGGTTGGTTGCCGGGCCGCGGTGCCCAGCGGGGTGTGTTGTGGCGGGGGGATGGGGGTACTACGTCGTTGGAGGTGGTGTTGCTGGTTCCGGTGATGATGTTGTTGGCGTTGTTCGTGTTGTGGGCGGGGCGCGGCGGCCGGGCGGCGTTGATGGCTGATCTGGCTGCTGAGGAGGCGGCCACCGCGGCGGCGTTGACTTGCGAGGAGGGCAAGCCGGGCTGTGAGGATCTGGTGGCTGATGTGCTGTCGGCGCGGCCGGGGCTGGACTTCTTGTGCATCGGCGGCCCGAGGCCCCGGCCGGGCGAGGACGCGATCCTGACCGAGCGGTGGCTGGACCGCGGCGCGGCGGTCCTGGACCCCGATGGCGGCGCGGTCACCGCGGCGGACACCGAGGTGAGCGGGGTGGGTGTGTTGTCGGTGAGTTTCGTGTGCGAGACCGACGGGGCGGTGGCGCCGCTGCGGGGGGTGTTCCCGACGGTGTCGTTTCGGGGGCAGGCGTCGGAGGTGGCCATCTTGCAGGGTGCGCCCAAGGCCGGCCTGGCCGATGCCAGGGTTCTCGAGGGGAACCCGCCCGGCACAGTCGTCCTCGAGTTCACGTTGACGCTCGACGCTCCCGCCACTGGTGAGGTGACCCTGCCCTTCACCGTCGTCGGCGGGGTCACCGCCGACGGCTGGGCGACTGAGGGTGTCGACTACCTTCTGCCGGTTCCGGCTGAGGTGACGGTCGCCGAGAACGCCACTGAGGCGGCCATCGAGGTGCAGGTGGTCTCCGATGTGCTGTTTGAGGCTCATGAGGTTCTGGAGTTGAGGTTGGAGGATCCGGTTGATCCGGCTGATCTCGCGTTGATCAACCTGGACCCGGCGCACAGGACGGCCACGGGCACGATCCGCAACGACGACGACCCCCCGGCGGTCACCGTGTCCGACGCGGCGCCGGTGACTGAGGGCGACGGCCCGGCGCTGGCTTTCAACGTGACCGTGGAGGCGTCCGGCGCGGTGGCGACGGTGTCCTATGGGACCCGCGACGGCACCGCTCAGGCCGACGGTCGGTGCGTGCTCGATGGGGGGGCGGCCCCGGACTATGTGGCCGAGAGCGCCGCGTTGACGTTCGGGCCTTCGTCGTCTGCGCAGACTCTGCCTGTCATGGTGGCCGTCGGTGACGATTTGTGCGGTGAGGGCCCTGAGACGGTGGAGTTGTGGTTGACGGCGGCCGGCGCCGGCTTCGCCTCGGCCGCCGACGGGGACGGTCCGTGCCCGGCCGAGGCGGACGATGATCCCAACACCGGCGTCGACGAGTCCGTGACCACCCGCGGCGACGACTGCGCGGTGGGTGAGATCGTCGACGACGAGCCGGGCGTGGAGATCGGCGACGCCACCGCCTGCGAGGCGACCGAGCCCAGCGAGTGCGGGGATCGGGGAGGCACCGGCGGGCAGTTGGTGTTCACGGTGACGCGGGTGGGGGCCAAGACGCCGGAGGTGGCGGTGCGCTACGCCACCATCGCCAACAACGCTCCGAACGTCGCTGTCGCCGACGCCGGGGCGGACTACACCCCGGTGCCGGACCCCGAGGCCGGTCCCTGCTCGGCCGGTTCGGCTCTGGTGACCATCGCGGCGGGCGGCGCCGGGACGCACACCGTCACCGTGCCGGTCTTCGACGACGACCTCCACGAGCACGACGAGACGTTGTGGGTGGAGTTGTGCGAGCCGAGCGACAATGCCTGGATCAGCCGGCGGCTGGGCCGGGGCGTGATCTTCGACGACGATCCCGCGCCGGCGGTGACCGTGGGGGACGCCTCGGTGGACGAGGGCGCCGCGGGCGCCGGGTTGCGCTTCCCGGTCGAGTTGAGCGCGCCGACGGGCCGCGGCGAGGGCGTGACGGTGCAGTTCTGCACCGAGGCCGGCACCGCCGCGGCCGGCGACGACTACACCGCGGTGGCGTGCCCGCCGTCGTCTGGGGGCGAGGTCCGCTTCGACGCCGGCGAGACCGGGACCAAGTATGCGGCGGTGGCGGTGAGTCCCGACGTGCTCGACGAGGACGACGAGACGGTGGTGCTGCGCCTGGATGCGTCCAACGCAGGCTTCGCGGATCCCGGCGGCGGCACCGGCCCCTGCATGTCGGAGGTGCTCGACGACCCGAACACCGACGCCGACGAGTCCGACTACGGCGACGACTTGTGCGCGGTGGGTGTGATCGTCGACGACGACGCCCCGCCGCTGCTGCGCGTCGGCGACGCCCGCGGCACAGAGGGCGCGACGCTGACGTTCGCGGTGGGCCTGGTCAGCGCGGCCGACACGGCTCGGCCGGTGGCGGCGCAGCGGCCCGTGACCGTGGCTTGGCGCGTGGCTCACGTCACCACGACCGACGGCGACCTCGGGAGGCCGCCGGAACCCCCGGCGACGCATCTCACCGGGACCGTCACCATCGCCGCAGGCCAAAGGTCCACGACTTTGGAGGTGCCCACCGTCGATGACGCCCTCGACGAGGACTCCCAGGAGACCTTCGACGTGATGCTGACGCTGCCTGAGGACGCTTTGGACCCTGCGGCGGCCGTCGACGGCGACACGGCGGGCACCGGCACCGTCGTCGACAACGATGACCCGCCCGCAGCGGGGGTCGTGGCGTGCCCCGACGCCGGCCTGGCGTTGAGGCTGGATCCGTGCCCCGACGGGGTGGGGTCCTACGCAGAGGAGGGCGTGCCGCTGACGTTCACGGTGCGACTCGATGCGGCCAGCGGCCGTGATGTGGCGCTGGGGTGGCGCACGGTGCAGAAGACGCCGCCGGCGGCTGATGTGGCCACCGGCGCCGCCCTGGCCTCCGACGCGGGCGCCGACTATGTGAACGCGGTGGACACGGTCACGATCGCCGCAGGCCACACCGAGGGCACCTTCGCGGTGGAGACGGTCGACGACGCCGACGACGAGCGCGAATACGAGTTCTTCGGGGTGCGTCTGGACCCGGCGACGGGACCCGATCCGGCCTACCGCCTCGGCGCGGCGGCGGCGGATGGCAGGATCTATGACAACGACAACCTCGAGTTGCGCCTGCTCGACGGCTGCGACGGGCTGCCCAAGGCGTGCGTGGCCGAGTCCACGGACCGGGCGGAGCTCGTCGTGGCGCTCTTCGACGCCGACACCGGCACCGAGGTCACAGCCCCCTCGGCGGTGTCGGCGCTCTATGCCACCCAGCAGCTTCCCAGCTGGGGCGAACGTGCGGCCACTGGGGGCAGCGACTTCACCGCGGTGGCCGGCGGCGATGTGAGGATCCCGGCCGGCTCCAGCCGCGTCACCGTGTCGGTGGCCGTGCGCGACGACGACCTCTTCGAGTATGACGAGACGTTCCTGGTGCGGTTGCGGGCCCGGCCCGACGCCAATGTCAGCATCGGCCGCGAGGGCTCCGCGGTGGTGATGATCGTCGACAACGACGACCCGCCGAGGCTGACGGTGGCCGACGCCTCCGCCGGCGAGGGCGACGCCGTCGAGTTCGCTTTGGAGTTGGTCCCGGTGGCGGGCCGCACCGTCAGCGTCGACTACCGCACCGTCGCCGCGGCCGCCGCGGGAACCGAGGCGGCGGCCGCGGGGACGGACTGCGCGGCGGTCCCGGCGCCGGACTATGTGACGGTGACCGCCACCACGGTGAGCTTCAGCCCCGGCGACCGGGTCAAGACCGCGACGGTGCAGACCTGCGACGACAGCCTCGACGAGGACGACCCCCTCGACGGCGACAACAACCCCCTGCCCGGCGACGACGAGACGTTCACGCTCAGGCTGGGCGGCTTTGTCGGGATCGAGGCGTCGGCGGCGGCGGTGTCGCCGTGTGTGGCTCAGCCGCCGCTGGGCGCGGGCACCGCCGGCGACGACTGCGCGGTGGGCCGCATCAGCGACGACGACGCCCGCCCGAAGCTGAGCCTCGAGGGCCCCGGCGGGGACCTCGCCGAGTCGTCGGGCGCGGCCGCGTTCACCGCCCGCCTCGACAGCCCCAGCGGACGCGCGGTCAGCGCCACCGTCGTGTTCGGGGCTGACGGCGACACCGCCACCCGCGGAGGCGACTGCGGCTCGGACCCGCCGCCGGACTACCAGGCGGCGGCCGCGGGCATCCCAGTCAGCTTCGCCGCCGGCGACACCGTCTTCGAGTTCAGCATCGACATCTGCGACGACACCCGAGACGAGAACGACACCGAGACCCTCACCGCCACAATCGACGCCGGCAGCGTCCGCAACGCCGAACTCGACACCGGCGCCGCCACAGCGCAGGCCCGCATCGCCGACGACGACGAGATACACGTCGAGATCGTCGACGGCGACGACGGCATCGGCGCCCGCGCCGACGAGGGCAAGAACCTCGAGTTCACCGTGCGCCTCATCGACGGCGAGGGCCGGCCCGCGTCCAGCACCCAGACCGTCACCGTCGACGCCGCCACCCGCAGCGGCACCGCCAACCTCGCGGCGGTGCCCCACAACGACGTCCCCGACGGCGCCACCGCCGACTACACCGCAGTGTCACGCACCTTGACCTTCAAGCCCGACCAGGCGACCAGCCAGACGGTGGCCGTCGCCGTCGTCGCCGACACCGACACCGAGCCCGAGGAACGGCTCCAGCTCCAGTTGAGCAACCCCTCCAGCAACGCAACCCTCGGCGACCACACCGCCCTCGGGGTGATCAACGGCCAGTGCCACCCGGTCCTCGGCGACCTGAGCCCGCCCGGGCTGATCGTGAGCGACGTGTCTGTCACAGAGGGCGAGACAGCGAGGCATCGAATCGACCTGGATCCTGCTGTCTGCGAGCCGGGCTTGGACATCCGTATTAGAGGCCACGGGGACTGCGCGCCCCTGTCCGACGAGACGCGCAGCGCGGCCTGCGAGGCGGTGGGCGACGGCCCAGGCCTCGCGCTGGCATCCAGCGAAGACTTCACCCGAGGAGGTTCCGGGACGAGCGCGAGCTCTGTCAGGAGCGGAGTCACTCGGTTTGTATTGCAGGATTATGTCACCGTCGATGACGGCATCGACGAGCCCGACGAGTTCTATCGCATCATGCATGAGATATTCCCAGGAGGCCGCCTAAACCCCGCGCTATGGCACGGCGCGTCGATGGCGTGGAGCGTGGGCACCATCGTCGACAACGACACCTCCTACGCGAGCGTCTCCCGGGCCCGGGTCGCCGAGGGCGACTCCGGGATCGTGCTCAGGCCGGTCGAGTTCACCCTCAGCACGCCCAACAGCCGCGACGTGCTCGTGACGTTCCGCCCCATCAACGACAGCACCGCAACCGCGCCGGCCAGCGGCACTCAACTCACCGTCTGCGGCGGCAACACCGACTTCATCCGACTCGCCGGAACGGTGACCATCCCCGCGGGCGACACCAGCGCCCAGGGCCGGCTGCAGGTGTGCGGGGACACCCGCAGCGAGGAGGACGAGACGCTGCTGGTGCGCATCGAGAGCGCCAGAGCGGACCCCACCCCGGACCGCGCCGACGGAGACATCGTGCCGGTCCGCGTGGGCACCGCGCGGATCACCATCGAAGACGACGACGGAGACGACTGCGTCGACCCCGACGACACCAACAGCGCAGTGCCGCCCATCTCCATAACCAGCCCCACCGCGCCGGAGTCCGACCCCGACATCGGCTTCACCGTGTCCATCCCCACCGAGGTCTGCGAGAACAAGCAGCTCGCGGTGAGGTACCGCACCATCGACGGCACCGCCACCGCGGGCCGCGACTACCGCCCGTCGCAGGGCACCACCGCCATCCCCGCAGGCGAATCCAGCGTGGACATCGACGTGGGCCTCATCAACGACGACACCGTCGAGCCCAGCGAGACGTTCACCTTCGGGGCCCGCTGGGCGACAGGCCTGCCGGGCCGCTACACCGCGGCGGCCGAGGCCGCCGCGCAGGCCCGGATCGAGGACGACGACGGCGACCTGCTGCTGGAGGTCTCCAACGCCGGACCCGTCGACGAGGGCCAGACCCTCAACTTCAACATCAGCTACGTCGACAGCACCGGCGCCCCGACCTTCTCCAGCGCGCCGGTCAGCTTCGACTACTACACCCTTGACCTCACCGCCACCGCCGGCGCCGACTATATCGGCGTGCCCGCCTCCTCGCCGCAGCGGGTCGTGATCGGCAACGACAACTCCGGCGGGTCGGTGTCGGTGGTCACCGTCGCCGACAGCGTCGAGGAGGCCGAGGAGCGCTTCCAGCTGCGGCTCACCAACGTGTCGGCCAACGCCGGCGTGCGCAACCGCGGCATCGGGGTGGGCACCATACGCGGCGACTGCGTCGACCCTCGAAACGAGCGCCACGGCCGCCCCGAAGCAACCCTCACCCCCCTGCAGGTATCAGAGGACGCCGGGGTGGTGCCCTACGAGCTCGACATCGGCTGCACCACCACCGCGGCCACCTGGCGCCTCGCGTTCTCCGGCGTCACCGCCCGCGTCGCGCCTGAGAGCACCGACCCGCCCGCCGGCTACGCGTTCACCAACAACGACCACGCCGACGCGGCCGCCGCCGACCGGCTCGAGACCCTCGCCCCCGCGGCATTCGCTCGCATCCGCGGCCGCATCGCCGTCAACGACGACGACCGCGACGAGCCCGACGAGATCCTGCGGGCACGCCTCACATGGGTCGGCGACCTCCCGTCGCACTGGACGTCACGCCACTGGGACTTCACCCTCACCATCGCCGACGACGACAACCCCGAGATAAACGCCTTCAACGACGTCGCAGTGCTCGAGGACGCAGGAACGGCCTCCCTCGTGCTGGAGTTCGGAACCGAGACCGCCGAGGCGACCACCGTGGACTACACCACCGTCGCCCAAAGCCCCGGCAGCGGCTCCGCGACCCCCGGTGCCGACTACACCCACAGCGCGTCCACCCACACCATCCCCGCCGGCAGCCGCCGCAGCACCATAGAGGTGCCCATCACCGACGACTCCGCCATCGAGGACGACGAGACGTTCCTGGTGCGCCTCAGCAACCCGACCAGCGGCCTGCGCCTGCCCGCCGACAACACCACCGCGCAAGTGACCATCGAAGACGACGACGGGTGCATCGACCCCGCCCGCGGCGACGACCCTCCGCAGTTTCTGCAGGTCACCGGGATCCCCGCCGACCACCGCTACGCCGAGTACAACGTCGCCGAGGAGGGCGACATCGCCTTGATGGGGTTCGAACTCGACCGGCCGCTCTGCCGTAGCCTGCAATTCGGGGTCCATTACCACCGGGGCCAGACCCACGACTTCGACAACGCCACCGGCCGGGATACCTCGTTCAGGATCGGGGGCCTGAGGGACGGGGAGGCGGTGACCGTGGGCACGTTCGGTGTCCAGACCTACGAGGACAACGAGATCGAGGAGACCGAGACCTTCCAGTTCAGCGTGTACTGGTGCGACAGCGACCTCGACAGCGGCACCTACAGCAGCCTGCGCAGCAGGTGCTCCAGCAACCCCAGACTGCCCTCGTCGTGGTACCTGCCCGGGGCTGGCTGGCCGGGACCCAGACTGATTCTGACGGGCACGATCATCGACGACGACGACCCGGAGGTCACCGTGGCCAACGTGGCCGCCGTCGAGGCTGTCGAGGACGCCGGAGAGATGGTCTTCGTGATGGAGCTGGACCCCCCGCCCAAGGCGCCGGCGGAGGTCCGCTACCTCACCTCGGCCACGCCGTCGGAGGGCGTCCGGGCCGCGACCCGCTCCCTGGACTACACCCACACCGAGGGCACGCTCACCATACCGGTGGGCGCGGGCCGGGCCAGGATCACGGTGCCCATCGTGGACGACGAACTCGAGGAGCCCGACGAGACGTTCCTGCTGCGGCTGCGGGCGGTCAGCGGCCTCAGAATGGCCGACCCGTCGGCGCAGGGCACGATCCTCGACGACGACTCCCCGCTGCCGGCGATGTCGCTGGACGCGCCCGCCGGGGTGTTCGAGGGCGACAGCCTGACCTTCACCGTGAGCCTCTCCGAGCCGGCCACCCGCAGGATCACCGTCGACTACCGCACCGTCGGCCGCACTGCGAGCGCCGGATCGGACTACTTCAGCAGGGCCGGAACGCTGACCTTCGATCCCGGCGAGGCGTCCGAGACGGTCACCGTGTACACCCGGAACGACCGCGTCAGCGAGGGCACCGAGCGCTTCGAGCTGCGGTTGGAGAACGAGTTTCGGGCCCGCCTGTCCGGCGCCGACCGCGTCGCCGAGGCGGTGATCTACGACGATGAGCGGCCCCCGCAGGTGAGCCTGTCGGTGGCCGACGCCTCCGCCGACGAGGGCGACCCGCTGGAGTTCGCGGTGACCGTGGACGCATTGAGCCTGCATCCGGTGATCCTGACCTACAGCACCGCCGGCGCCACCGCCACCGCCGGCGCCGACTTCACCGCGGCATCATCGCGAACCGTCACCATCCTGGCCCGCCGATGGTCCGGGACCATCTCGGTGCCCACCGCGCGCGACAACGACGCCGGCGAGGGCGACGAGATGATGAGCCTGGCCTTCGGCGCGGCCACCAACGCCGTCGCCCCGAGCCGCACCCCGACCGGCACCATCCGCGACGGCCCCGTCATCGGCACCCCCGAGGTCAGCGTCTCCGACGCCGCGGGGGTGCGCGAGGGCCGCGACCTCTCCTTCACCGTCACCATCGACCCGGCGCCCGCATCAGCGGTGACGGTGCAGTACCGCACCGTCGACGGCACCGCGGCCGCCCCCGGCGACTACATCGCCGCCTTCGGCCGCGTGACCTTCAACGCCACCAAGACCTCCGAGACCGTCGCTGTGGCCACCATCGACGACGGCACGAACGAAGTGGACGAGACGCTGCAACTGGAGCTGGCCCGGGTGGTCAGCGGCGACGCCGTCATCGCCGGCGGCACCGGGGAGGGCACCATCCTCGGCGAGAAGGTCACCATCAGCATCAACGACGCCACCGTCGACGAGGAGGACGACAGCCCGACCCGCCCCGGGCCACGGACCGGGCAGCCCAGCCCCGATTTCGATGGCGGCGGCGGGCACGTCGAGGTGCGCCTCGCCCGCGCCCTCGGAGTCCACCTCCGGTACAGGATCGACTTCCGCTCCGACACGGCCGTGTTCGGCGAATATGGGGGGTCTCACAACTGGTTCAATGATTTCTGGGCTGAATGCGGCAGCATTCCGGCCGGGCAGACGCTGCACCGCTGCGAGATCATGACCCACGACGACCTTCGCTACGAGGGCACCGAGACGGCCGAGATGGTGCTGGTCCCGTACGCCGCCTGCCCCGAGTCGAACAGCCCCGAGGACGAATGTGAGGCGGCGACCGACTACGCCGTCATCGGCGACGGGACGGCCACCCTCTCCATCACCGAGGACGAGGCGCCGCTCCGCATCACGGTGCCCGCCGCCACCATCGGCGAGGGCAGGACCCTCACGCTGGATGTGAACCTGGGGCCCCACGGCCAGGTCAGCGACAGGACCGTCACGGTGGACTGGGCCACCGAGGACGGCGCCACCGGCGCCACCGCCGGCATCGACTACCGCGCGGGCTCGGGCACCGTCACGTTCGCCCCCGCCCACGCCCGGGACCGGGACGGCGTCAGGCGGCAGACGATCAGCATCCGGACCCTCCCCGACGCCGCCCGCGAGGGCGACGAGGCGTTCTACGTGCGCCTCAGCCGACCACACCACGCCACCCTGTCGGGAGACACCGACAACGACGGCGAGGTGCTCATCAAGATCACCATCGAGGACAACGACTGACGGCGGCATGTCAGAGCCGTTCCGACCGTGGAGGCATTCCAGAGGGCGTGCATCCGGCTGTCCAGCTTGGGCGTTCCTGCTTGACGGTTGCCGTGTTCAACGGCGGCGTCGTCTCCCGGATCGGTGCCCACCGGCGTGGCCTGCTGGGAGCACGCAGCGGGCTTTGGCGAGCGGCATGTGTGCACCGCAACGGCTCATGGGTTCCGGGGAAGAGAAGCTGTCAGAGAGCGGGTTCGGCCATCCACCGGCAGCGTCTCCGCTGCGGTAGCGCCGCTCGACTGATGTCATCTCGATCACAGCGTTTCTCGGCATCAAGTCCGTCAACTGCAACACTTCGTGGGTGTCTTCTGTCAGATATCCACCAGAACGCAGCCGGTCTTCGGTTTCTGCGAGAGTGTGAGGACTGGCATCGATCCGCTGGGCCAGATGTTGAGGGGTGGCGCTCTCATTCAGATCGGCCACAGCCTCCAGGAACGTCCGCTCCATCTTGGACAGGTCATGCCATGCCGGTCGGATCAGGTCTTCCAAGAACGACGCCTCGGCCAGACGCACCGCCTCCTGCACAGCCTGCGCGTCGATGGAACGTTGGGGCGCTCCGGCGATCTTCCAGGCGTTGTGTCCGATGCACTGCATCTTGTACGGCAGCGGCCCAGCAGCAGCAGCAGCCGACCTCAGAGCATCCCACTCGAACGTCCCTCCAGCATCGAGCACCGGGTGCCGCAACCCCTCCATGATGTCTGCCTCTGACAGTGCGGGCATCTCCTGGCGGGCGCAGCGCCGGAAGAACGTCATCTTCTTGTCCATCAGCAACGTGTGCTTCGTCTCGGAGAGACCCGCGGCCACGACAGCCAGCGGCAGCCTTCCGCGTTTGGTGATGTGCTGGAGATCGGACGAGAACCGGCGAAGCTCGCCACGGTCCCCGCTGTGCAGTTCATCCACCGTCAGAAGCACAGCCGTGCCTGCACGGTCGGCGTGTGACGCAAGCGAAGTCAACAGCATCCGCGAGTCCCAGGCGGGCCTCATCTCATCGATGACCGCTCGCCGCACCGAGACAGGACCGACACCCCAGCCCGATATCCGTGCGGGCCTGCCGTAGTCCGGGTCCGCTGCCTCCGCGCCCTCATGTGCGTCTCGTGCGTGCACGACAGCCTGCTTGATCCTCTCTGCGAGATGGGGGGTGGACGCATCCAACGACAAGACGATCCACCCTTCGCTGGCGCACACATCTTCGATCTCTGTCAGAAGCACAGTCTTGCCTGATCCTCTGTGCCCCAGCAGCAAAGTTGTGTAATCCTGGTTGGTCGGCCCTTCCACAAGGGCTGTCTTGATCCTTTCGAGCATGGCAGCTCTACCAACCAGGCGATGGGGCATCTGCCCGAAATCAGGCGAGAACGGATTGCGGGTGCCCATGGAGAGAGCCTAACCGCAATCGCGCATTGCTCCCCGCAATCACACATTACCTCCCGCAATCTCACACTAATCCCCGCAATCATGCCTCTGACCTGCGAATCGGCCATAACGTCAACCTCAGTCGAAGCCACGGCCAACCTGGGTGAGATCCCCGCCCTGGGTGTGGACGGCAATCGAGACACCGACGATGATGTTCCCGCACGGTGCAAGGTGACGCCCCGGACAGGTCTGGGCGGTTAGACGGTGGCCGCAGGCAGCGTCCCTCTCCACGGGCCGGCCGGTTACGGGCTGGTCGAGCCCTGTGCGAGCCCTGTGCGCCGGCCGGTTGTGGGCCGGTTCAGCCCTGTGCGAGCCCTGTGCGCCGGCCGGTTGTGGGCCGGTTCAGCCCTGTGCGAGCCCTGTGCGCCGGCCGGTTGTGGGCTGGTGGGTCGGTCGCGGGGGCGGGGCGGTTCGCGGTCAGCACGGCGGCAGGTCGGCGGGCACCTCCAGGTCCTGTTGGCCCTGCAGGGGCGAGAGCAGCACGGCCGGTCCGGCCGCGGCGCAATACCAGCCTGCCGGTGTGGGCCAGCGAGCACGAGAGCATCAGCGCCCGCATGGCGGCCGCCGATGAACGGGACAAGTCTTGCCGGGCGCCACCCGCCGCCTGCACGGGCGGTCACCGTGCCCGCAGTATCTCGTCACCGGCACCGGCGGATCGCCGGAACGGCCACCGCCTGAGGACCGGGTGTCGCGGCGACTTGCGGCGGCTTCCTGGTCGAGTCGCTGGATCTCCGCCACCGCGTCGAGCATCACCGCCGACATGGCTTCGCGGTCGACATCTTGCACCTGCTCGTCGCCGCGCAGATACCCGTTCAGTTCGGCCCAGTACGCAGGCTTGCGTGTCGCCCGCTGGACGTACCGGTGCCGTCGGGCTGGCTTCCAGTCCGACGGCCGGGTCTTCTGCGCCCACACTGAGGCGTCGGCTGCGGGCACGCCGAGGTCTGCGATCATGTAGCGCAAGTCATAGAGATCGCGTGGCTTGCCCCGTGTGGAGCCGGCGACGATCTTCATGCCCGCCAAGGCGGCGAGGGGGGCGCATGGGATGTCGGAGACTTCGTTCAGCCATTCGTTGACGGTCACCAGCGGCCTAGCAATCGCCTGCCCGCGCAGCGACGGCGCCAAGTGCGTGTTGACCTCGAGCTTCATCTTCGCTGGCAGCCCATCATAGTTCTCGTAGAAGAACAGCACCTTCGGGTAGCGCGCCTCAGCGGAGGTCACGACCTCGACCCGCTCAAAGCCGAGGCTCCGGCTCTGGTCCGCGATCTTGTCGAGGGCGCCGTCAGGCGTGCCGTCGCCCGTCCAGACGAAGTCGAGGTCCTCGGAATAGCGCCGCGGCCCGGGACCGTAGAGCTTGTGCAGACAAGTGCCGCCGATGAACACGAACTGCTCGAGGCCGCCTTCTTCGGCGGCGCGGTGCAGCACCGTCTCGAGCAGCAGATCCTGCTCGACCTGGACGACGCGCCGCCAGGGGTGCGCCTTGCGCCATTGCTGGATCGCTGATTGCGGGATCACACGTCGGGCCACATCTCGTACCACTGCCTCACGTCCCAGCGGTCGTCGTGTTTTACGGGCGGCTCGCTGCGGTCCGGGTCGTACTCGAACTCCACGGTGCGCGCCGAGGCGGGGAGCGTCGCTTCCAGCGGATCGAGGTCGAAGCCGCGTCCGACGTGCTGTGACATCTCCTGCAGCAGGAACCCGACACGCTGACGGGTCGGCACCGGGTAGAGCAACGCGACCGACGCCAGCGTCTCGGCGTCGAGCGCCGGCGGCAGACGCGGGCCGGGGTCGAGCAGCTCGCAGGCGACGGTCTCTTTGGCGTCGCCGCCGCGGAACGGATGCAGTGCGAACAGATCGAACACGGCCACCTCCGCGGTCGACACCGTGATCGGCTGCAAATGGCCCGTCCAGCTCATGGCTTGCTGAGTGACCGTCGGGAACGCCTCGACGTCGGGTCTGTGGAACATCTCGATACGCGCCATGTTGCGGATGGTGCGGCTGGTGAGATGGCTGCTGGTGGCGAAGTGGTCCACCATCAGCGCCTGGTGCGAGGCGCCGTGACGGGCCGCCGCCGACAAGCCGGCCAAGTAGTAGCGGTGCCCGAAGTGGCCCATCATCGGCTCCATGAACGCCTGCGGATCAATGCACCCAGCCACCGCCGGCACCCAGCCGCCGCGAGTGACGCACACCATCTCTTGGGCCTGCCGCGCGCCGCGCAGTCGATGTGGCACCTGCGCGGGGCTGCACCCGATCCATTCACCGATCTGAGCGGCGCTGGCGAACTCGACGCCTTGCTCGACCATCATGTCGCGCAGATCCCGCGCCGCGACACGACCGCTCATGCCACAAGCCTACCACACTACCTATAGAATCGTCGGCGGGACGCAGACCCGCGCCGCGCCCGGACGGCCTGAACTGCACGGCGTTCCGAACCAGCGCGGCCGCCTGGTCGATGCATCCGTGTTGGAGATGTCGTCGGGGCTCAGGACCTCGGCCTCGCCCCGCTGAGACGGCACAGGCGGGCGTCGGCAGACGGCCCGGCGCTCGGGCAGGCACCGCTCGAGGATCCATCGCGAGATCGAGCCCGGCGGCGGGCGCTGCGGCTATGACGCCCAGGCGGCGCAGGCGGCTTCGGACCGGCGGGCTCGCCGGCTATGACGCCCCGAGCCGGCGGCCGATCCGGTGGTTCTCGCCGTCATCGAGGATCTCCTCGACGCCATGCCCGGCAAACCCCGCCACTGGCACTCAGCCCACAGCGTCTATGCTGGCCTCGGTCGCATCCACCGGTAGAGTTTGCCGAGCATCTGTTCGCCGAGAGTCATGCGTAGTCTCATGGGCCGGTCTTCCAAGGGGATGCGCATGCAACGCATGTGCCGCGTGACGGGCGAGGCTCGGAGGGACTACATTTGAGTTGATGCGTCTCTTTCGAGTGTGGTTGATCGGGAGCACGCCCGGTCCTGCTCGCACTCGCGGCCGTGTCCCGGTCGGGGGACCGGACCGGGCCTCACCGCCGGGAGGGGTCAGGCCTTACCGCCGGGGGGGGGGTTCAGGGCCGCTCAACGACGTAGAGGGGCCGCTCGCGTCGCTCGCCGGCGGCATCGTCAGCCTGCCATGAGCCCCGCCGTGCACCGTGGCGGGGAGCGGGGTCTGGTGGCGTTGGGTTCTCGTTGCCGGTGGCGGGCTCGTCTGGGGCTGGCGCGCCGCGCGGAGCGGGGTCTGGTGGCGTTGGGTTCTTGTTGCCGGTGGCGGGCTCGTCTGGGGCTGGCGCGCCGCGGGGAGCGGGGTCTGGCGTCCCTGGAGTGGCTGTTGATCTTCGCGGCCGCGGCCGGTGTTGCCGGGTTGTCGACGGTGACGGTGCAGCGGGTGCTCGACGACACGTCGGAGGTCCCGGGCGACCCCGCGGTCCGGCTGATAGACGCCGACATCGAGGCCGCCTTCGTGGCCCACGAGGCCCAGGCCGTCTTCGACCAGGCCGTCGCCGACGCCAAACCCGCGGACTACAGCTCCCGCAACGCCGACTTCCAGAGCCGTTGCAATGCCCTCAAGGGGGACTTCAGAGACGTCGTCGCCAGCGCCGACTGGGACAACCCCGCGGGTACGGACGACAGGCCAGGCACCCCCGATGATGTTCCCGCACGGTGCAAGGTGACGCCCCTGACAGGTCTGGGCGGTTAGACGGTGGCCGCAGGCAGCGTCCCTCTCCACGGGCCGGTCGGTTGTGGGTTGGTCGAGCCTTGTGCGCCGGTCGGTTGTGGGTTGGTCGAGCCCTGTGCGCCGGTCGGTTGTGGGCTGGTGGGTCGGTTGGGCGGCGGGGCGGCTCGCGGTCAGCACGGCGGCAGGTCGGCGGGCACCTCCAGGTCTTGTTGGCCCTGCAGGG
>Ga0209021_1002529_pt1 | contig 15859 bp, 10 predicted proteins | sample PinacodermFT_FD_187299 | JGI IMG/M metagenome (GOLD analysis project Ga0209021, IMG submission 187299) | Host-associated microbial community of the marine sponge Aplysina aerophoba from Gulf of Piran - sponge pinacoderm, lysed by freeze-thaw... | ecosystem: Host-associated > Porifera > Sponge >... | reverse complement strand
GTCTGATCCGGACGGCCTGCCAGTCTCGGAGATGTCCGCGGACCAACGCCAACTGGTGAGCCGCACGTTGAGTAACCTGCTCTCACCGTTCCGCGAAAGCGACCGGGACGAGGCGATGCGTCATATCGAGGCGGCAGGGGGCTTGGAGGAACTGACGATGGCCTTCTACCAGAATCAAGACATCGGCAACGACGGCGTGTGGGACGTTTGGAAGCTGGAGAGCCCGACGATGGTCTGGTATTTTCGCGGATCGCCACACGTGCATGTCTGGGTCAACGTCCAAGAGAACCCGGGCTGGAAGGCCCCTGACGGCTCCTCGAGCAGTTGGTGGCAGGACATCTTGGGTGCCTAGACACGGCCCAGGCAAAGGTTCAGCGGCCTTGCAATTGCACTAGTGCCTTCCTAGCGGCGGCATGCTCGGGCTGGCGTTCCAGCAATTGTCGAAGCACCTGCCTGGAACTCTCATAGTCGCCCCGGTCCGCACGGATGCGCGCTAGGTTCATGTACGAAGTCTCGAAGTCCGGGACGCGCTCGATACCGAAGCGCAGGGCGGCGATGGCGTCCCCAACCTGTCCCAACTGGACGTACAAGATCGCAAGGTTGTTGATGGCCTCGATGTGATCGCGCTGGTTCTCGATGGCCTGCTGGAAGAGCGTGCGGGCTTCGTGCAAGCGCCCCTGCTTGGCCAATACCAGACCGAGTTGGTTCGCAGCTTCGGCATCACCGGCATCTAGGTCCAAGGCCCGGCGCAGCAACCGCTCCGCTTCCGGCGAATCGCCGAGACGGCTCCGCGCCTGAGCCGCATTGATCAGCGCATACGGAAGATCCGGATTGAGATCCAAGGCTCGTTGAAAGTGCTCGGAAGCAGTCAAGAAGTCCTCTTGGGCCATCGCTAGGCCGCCCAGATTGTTCCAAAGCTGGGGCGAGTCGGACCTGATAGATTCCGCCCACTTGAGCGATGTCTCGGCTTCCGCAAGATTGCCCGCCTGGAGTTCGATCTGCCCGATGGCCAGCCATGCTTTGAAGTTGCCCCAAGGCACCCTGGCCGCTTCACGCAAATAAGGCAGAGCAAGCCCCGGATAACCCGCCTGCAAGAAGGCCGATCCCATGCGGAAGTGGTTCCTCCTGCCAGAACTGTTGTAGTAGCGGCCCTTGAATGGCAGGTACACTCCGCTCGTCCCGGCGCGCAGGCGTTCGTAGTCGGCTTGAAGCGTTGCCTGGTCCGGCACATGCGGATAGATCTTGCGAGCCCTGCTCAACGAGTCGATCAGCAGCACCAGCGGCAGCCGAAGTCCCGTGCGGTAGTCGAACAAGTACCTTCTGAAGATCGCGAATGCGGCGACTCGGTCTGGCGACGCGGCGCTCAAGTCAACGACTTGGAACGGCACGGACAAAGGAGCGTCCTCCAGTCCGCCATCCGTCAGGATCAGAAACCCTAGCTCGGCGGTCTCTGGCAGCGGCACGGGGTCCATCAGCCAAGTCGGCTCGAACACGAGACGGTTGTCGGGAATGATCGGCTGTTGAGGCGCAGACGGAATCCTCGCAGCCTCAAGGCGAGCTCGGCCGAGTTCGATATCACCCTCGCGAATGCGGAAGCGATGTCCCGCCGACAAGTTGTCGAACGCCTGTTCATCTCCTGACGGCCACAGAACCGTGACCTTGAGGGCGGCCTGCTGCTCGCCCAGTCCGAAGCACAGGCGCTTGGTGTGCTGGGAAACGTAGCCGGACCCGGCCGACAGCGACTGCGCGCAGATGCCGTCTTCGGTCTCAACTTTCACGATCGCCCCGATCGCGTCGCGATTGGAGCGGGTGCCTTCCAACTCGATCACCAAGCGGTTGCGATCCGGCGCCGACTGATTGCGGAAGGCCATCAGTTGCGGGCCTAGTCGACTCTTCAGCAGCAAGTCAGGAGATCCATCGCCGGTGAGGTCGGTCACCGCGAAGGCCCGGCTGTCGGCGGACAGGTCGAGGCCCGAGATTCCAGAAACGTCCCGGTATTGGCCGCGCCGACGAGCATAGAAGACATTGGGCTCGTTGCCGTTCCAGCTGAAGTCTTCGCGGATCATTTGATTCAGGCAATTCCAGCCCGTCTCGTAGTCGGGTACGGGCGTGGTGTCGGAGGCGGACTGGGCTACGACGCGACGCCAGAAAAAGCTGCACAGGTCCTTTTCCGGCGAATGCGTGATCATCCCGGCGGTGACAAGAATCTCGGGCGTTCCGTCCAGATCGAAGTCGAAGGCATCGCCGGACCACGACCAGCGGCCCATCTCCACCCCTTCCCTGTCGCCGGCGTACTCGAATGCTCCGCCGCCGCGATTCCGGTACAGCGAATTGCCCTTCGTGTGCCCGTGGAATGATTCCCGCGTGGCGCCGTCCCGGATCGGTCCGAACTCAGGATCGCGGGCCACGCGCTGTCCAGCGGCCGTCCACATGTTCGTGACGTACAGGTCCAACCGGCCGTCGCCGTCGTAGTCGAACCAAGCCGCGCTCATGCCCGGACCCACGTCCTGCACGCCCTTCTCTTGGGCGATGTCCCTGAATCGTCCGCTCGAGTACTTGTAGAGATTATTCCGGCCGAAGTCGTTCGCAACGTAAAGTTCGGGCCAGCCGTCCTCGTCGTAGTCGCACCACGCAGCCGCAAAGCTGTAGCGGTCGTTGTTGTCGCCAAAGCCCGACTCCTCGGTTACATCCACGAAGGAGCCTTCCCCGTCGCTGCGCAACTCGTTGCGGAACAAGAAGTTCGGCGGCCCGTTCTCCGCATCGTGATAGGGCGAGGGATAGCGGTATTGATCCTCGCTTTGGAAGTACAGATACGAGCACAGGTACAGGTCCACCTTGCCGTCGCGATCGTAGTCAGCAGCTGCCATGCCCGCAAACGTACCCTGGGCCTGTTGCTTGAACCGGAAAGCGTTCAGCTGATGACGAAACCGTCCAGATCCATCGTTGAGGAACAGCAGCGGCCCGGCGGACGTGAGCACGACCAAGTCTTGGACGCCAAGGTTTCTGAGGTCGAGGAACAGTGCTTGGGCGGTGTTGTCCAGAACTCCGACGCCCGCCTCCTCGGTAGTGTCCCTCCAGATCCCGTCGGCCGCCCGGCTGTAGAGCCGATTGGGCAATCCGCCCGGCTGGCACACGTACAGCTCGTCCCGTCCGTCACCATCGATGTCGCCTACCGCCACTCCTTGGTTGCCGTAGATCCCGATACCGGAAGCGGAATCCAGCCTTGACCTCCAGTAGGGAATGCCCTTGGCGAGTTGGTCGCGAAACGAGTCAAGGTGGCCGAACAGCTGCGCCGTAACGTCCGCGAACAACGGCTGCGGGGACCGCGCTAGCGTCTCGGCGATCGGCTCGAACCGCGACAGCCGCCCTCCGTGCCAGCTCATGCGCCACTGTCCCACGCGATATTCGAGGCCGTCAGAAGTCGCGGAGGACACCTCGAATCGCACAATGTCGTCGGGCAGCGCGTGAAAGCCCGCGCGTCGCACCGTGCCCAGCGCGGCGATCCAGCGTCTCAAGCCGGTGGCAAACCTCTCCGCGCTCGCGCCGAAGCGCGCCTCCGACACCTGTCCCTGCCCGACATACTCCGGCGGCATCGGAGTCGACCCACGGAAGTCCTCGGCCAGCGGAAGTTCGCCATCCGCCAACATGGCGGAGAGAATCCGCTCGACCTCCATGCCGCGCTTCTCCAGTTCGAAGGAGTCGCTGGCTGGATCGACCAGGCCGCGCAAGTCTGCGCACGGCCCCGGTTCGCGGAACCGCACCGGGAACTCCTCCGCGGCCGGCAGCGAGTCGGGGCGGAAGGCAGCGCCGACGGCCAGCCACGCCAGAAAGTCACGGCGAGCCGGCCCAGTCATGGAAACACCCACTCGGCCAGCGTCTCGGCGGGTGTCGAGCCGCCATGGCCCGGCCCGGTTCCCGATCGCATTGCCACAACCTGCATCCGGTCCCGCGCCCTATTGTGGCCTCAACGCCTGCACTCGCTCCTCGAAGGCTGAGATCGCCCGCGCCAGATCGGAGGGCTTGCGCAGCATGAACTCCCGCCCGTCCATCGCACGCACGAAGTTGCCGATGGCCCCGTGCCAAGCGAAACGCGAGCCGTCAAAGAACGCTACCGGTATGCCCCGGTCACGATAGCTGGCCAAGGCACTGGACGGCAAGCGCTTGCCGAACTTCATCTCATGGCCGACAAAGACCACCCCGTCCGGAACCTCGGACAGCAGCAGTTCTTGGGCCAGCATCTCTTGGAAAAATTCCATCTCACTGCCCCGCATGAGGTCCCTGAAGTCGACGGTGTCGGGCCGCAGCTGCCGGATCATCTTGCTCAGCGGAGTGAAATCGACGTTGGGCTGGTAGTCCTGACGGGTGACGACGCGCTGGTCCTCAAAGCTGAATGCCACTACCGAGAATTGGTTGAAGCTCTGGCTGCGACCCAGCTGCCGCAGTGCGGCGATGTGGGGCAGGATGTGGACCAGTCGCGGCCGGGCCACGCGGCCACGGCGACCCAGCACGTCCAAGCTGAGAAAGATCTTCAAGCGCTGCGGAGACCTCAAGTGCGGCCGCTCGATCGCCTCTTCGTTGCGGAACAGGAACATCGCCGTGTCGACGATCTCGCCGGGCTCCAAGCTCACATCGATGCCGCGCTCCTTGCGGGACAGCTTGGCCTTGAATTGCCTGACCCCCTCGCACGATCGCCCGGCGCTGTCCCGGATAACCCACATGCTGCGGTACTCGCCGACGCCGAGCGAGACCGCGCTGGGAAAGTTGAAGTCCCCGGAGATTCCTGCCGGAACCGGCTGTGACGCCCGCAGGCGGTGCGTGACGCGCTTCATCTGGCCGGGAGTGCCGTTGATGGGCTCGACCTGCATGAAAATCCTGAGATCCACCTCGCGTTCCCAAAACTGCTTGACCGGCAGGCTGAACCAGTGGCCGGCCACGAAGCGGAACTCGAAATCGAGGGTGGGCCGCAGCGTCTCGGACTTGCAACGTAGCGCGTCGGTGCGGGGCGACTGGCCGTACGCAAGCCCGGCCAACGCCATCGCGACGCAGATCAGCAGTCTCAGAAAGGTGCGCATCAAGCCCCCGCGACAGCCAAAGTATCACCATAGCGCGTACGCGCCGCTGGTAAGATGGGACTTCCGTGGGGCGGCCGCGGACTCCCTTCCGCACCTTGGCTTCGCACCTTCCCCTTCCGAAAATCTGGCCCGCCGCCGATGGCGCATGGCAGATCCGCCTCCCGCTTCCGTGGCAGCTGGTCAGCGTCAACGTGTTCCTGTTCCGGCGCGGTGACGGCTACCTGTTGCTCGACACCGGCATCCGCACGGATGAGTCGCTGCAGTCGCTGGAAGCCTCGCTGGCATCCGTCGGCGCAGATTGGGGAGCAATTCGGGAGATCCTCGTCAGTCACTTGCACCCCGACCACATCGGGGCCGCCGCCGAGCTGCGCCGACGCTGCGGCGCACCGGTGCGAATGCCGTCGGCGGAAGCCGACTTGGTCAGGCCGCTGGGCCCGAATCGCAAGTACTTCGCCGAAGCGGCGGCTTTCCTGCTCGCTCACGGCGTGCCCGCGGACCACGTCGAAAAAATGCGCAGCGCGGCGGCGGGCGGGGCGCACACCTCCGAGCGGCTCGACGTCGACGGGGGCATTGCGGGTGGCGAGCGGATCGAGTTTGACGGCGGCACGTTGGAAGCGGTTCCGGCGCCGGGCCATTCCCCGGCCCAACTCTGCTTTTACTGCCCCGAGCAGAGAGTGCTGTTTTCCACGGACGCGATCCTGCCTTCCATCACGCCCAACATCGGCATGCAATGGTTCTACCAAGGCAACCCGCTGGGCGATTACTTCCAGACGCTGGACGCACTGCACCGGCTGGACGTCGGTCAAGTGGTGCCGTCGCACGGCAGGCCATTCCAAGGCCACCGCGAGTGGATCGAGAACGTCCGGCGACACCATCGCGACCGCTGCGACAGCATTGCGGAAGTGCTCGACAGCGAACCGCGAGATGCGTATGAAGTCGCGGGACAGATCTGGGGTGAGGACCGCCCTCTGCTGGACCGCCGCTTCGCCATGGCCGAATCGCTCTCGCACCTGCAATTCATGGCGCTGGAAGGTCGCGTGCGCCGAGTGCTCGCCGACGGTGTCACGCACTGGACGAGACCCTGAACGACCGCGCCGAGACGTCCTACACTATCCCTTCAGCATGGCTCCCTACCGTGTGATCGCAGATGGCCCGTTGGACGAAACCGTCCTAGGATTCGCCGGGCCGGACATCGAGTTTCTGCCGTGGTCGCTCGCCAAGCAAGGCTCTTCCGGGCGAGTCGACGGCATCTACACATACGGCCACCCGCACGTGGACGGCGCGATGCTGGACGGGCTCTCGGGAGTCCGGGTAATCAGCAACTACGGCGTCGGGGTGGATCACATCAACGTGGCCGATGCCTACGAACGAGACATCCCGGTCGGAAACACGCCCGACATCTTGGACGGAGCCACGGCCGACACCGGCTTCGCGCTGCTGCTCGCGGCGGCTCGGCGCGTAGTCGAAGGCGATCGATACGCGCGCTCGCCCGAGTTCTTGCGCTACGACCCGGGCTACATGCTCGGGCGCGAGGCGCACTCCAGTACGCTGGGAATCATCGGCCTGGGGAACATCGGCACGCAAGTCGCGCGCCGGGCGCGGGGTTTTGACATGCGCGTCCTGTACCACAACCGCCGCAGGCGCACCGCTGCCGAGGAACGACTTGGCGTGGAGTACGCATCCCTTGATGAGCTGCTGGCTCTGTCGGATTACGTGATGCTGACCTGCCCTCTGACCGAGGCGACGCATCACTTGATTGACGCGGCTGCCCTGCGGAAGATGAAGCCGACCGCGACTCTGGTCAACATCGCGCGCGGCCCGATCGTCGACACGCAAGCGCTGTACGAGGCCCTGCGAGACCAACAGATAGCCGGTGCCGGGCTGGACGTGACCGATCCGGAGCCACTGCCCAGAAATCACCCGCTGCTGGGACTGGACAACGTAACGATCCTGCCGCATCTCGGCAGCGCAACGATCGAAACACGCCGCAAGATGGCGGAGATATCAATCCAGAACCTGTTCCTAGGGCTGCGCGGCGAGCCACTGCTGCATACTGTAGAGCCGTAAGGCAGTCATCGGCGACACAGCCGCAATCGAAGGCTACTTCGGCTGGTAGTCCGGACAGAGACGGTGCCGCTTATAGCAGCTCCTCGATCTCCTTGGCGAGCGTGGCCTCCTCCATGAAGCCGGGATGATAGAGCCGGACCACGCCCTCGCGACCGACTAGCACCAATGTGGGCGTTGAACTCACGCCGAATCCGACGAAGTTCTTGCGACTGATCGGCACCGCTACGCTGGACAACAGCGGATGCTCGGCCACTTGCGTGTTTTGAATATGGCCACGCTCGACCTCGACGCTGACGCTGTGACCGCGTTCCACATAGCCGTACAACCGCGTGGGGGCGACAATCCGCAACCCCTGGCCGCCGTAGCGGCGCTGCAACCGCAGGAGAACGGGCTTTTGGTCCTCGCAATCCTCACACCAATGCGCCCAGAAGAAGAACAGCGTCACCTTGCCTGACAGATCTCTCGGTTCGAATCGCTGCGATCCCAGCCACGCGCTAGTGTCGAGCGGCGGCATGGGCTTTCCGGCCAAGTCTAAGAGCAACAGGTTCTTGTTCAGCCTAGTCTCAATGCTCGTGCCGACGTACTTCTGCAATTGTTCGCGCAAGAACGCTACTGCTTGGCCGCGGTCGCCCATCGCGTCGAAGAATTTGCTCAAAGTCTCGATTGCCGCGCCACTCGCAATCGATAATGGACCGTTCGGATCGGCATCGAGAGGGCGCCTCTCCAAGAGAAGCTCACAGCCCTTGAGCGTGAGTTCGGAATAGTCCGCAGCCAGATTCCAATCGCCGCCGATGGCACCGGCCCGGCCGACCCACGACATGGCCTCGAGCCACTCGGCACCGAGTGCCTGGCCCTTCGGACGACTCTCCTCGAACAGCGCCCGCGCTTGGGCGGGCTGCTTGCCGAAGGCCAAGGTCTTGAGTTCTTTCGTTGGCGGTTCGGCCGCAGTCGCGACCGGCAGCATCACCGCGGCACCGATGACGAGAGTCGATGCGAGGAAGACGTTCATGATGGATTCCGCTAGTACCTGCACTGATGCTAAGCATAGGCTATCAGCGCAATATCGACAGCCAAATATCGAGCCGTTGCCCAACGATGGCGCCTGACATACAGCGCGGTCCTCGTGGGAAACCTCTTGGGTTAGCCTGAGCTTGCTCGATTCTGGTGTGGCCAGGCTCGCATCGGATCCGCAGCCTGCAGCAAACCCAACTGCGGATCACATCTCCGCGAACTGGTACCCAATCCCGAAAACGGTGCGTATCCGACGCGGATTGCGCGGATTGTCCTTGATCTTCTTGCGCAAGAGGCCTACATGCACGTCGAGCGTCCGCGAGCGGTTGCTCCGATCATACTTCCAGACCTCGCGGAGCAACCGCGCGCGAGACAGCGTCTCTCCCGGGTGCCTGACAAAGAAGTGCAGCAGATCATATTCCTTCATACTCAGCGCAAGACGCTCGCCATCGACATACACGGAGGACTTGCTGGCATCGAGCGTGAAGTCCTCGAAGTGGTACGTTCGGGGAGGTTCCCCTGCATTCGCCTTCCCACTGCGGCGCAGCAGGGCCTTGGCGCGGGCTAGCAGTTCGGGAAGATCGAACGGCTTAGTGAGATAGTCGTCCGCTCCGTTGGCGAATCCGCGGAGCTTGTCCTCGAGCCGCGTCCTTGCCGTCAGCATCAGGACAGGCGTGGAGATCCCGTCTCGGCGCAGTTCGGCGCAAACTTCGAAACCGTCCTTGCCCGGTAGTATGAGACCCAAGATGATCAAATCGAGGCCGCCCTCGGAGGCGCGCTCGACCGCGGCTATTCCATTCTCTGCCGTTTCGACGTCATAACCGACTACGCGAAGCCGGTCTTCCAACACGACCCGAATGCCGATTTCCTCTTCGACCAGCAGGATTCGATTCCCCATGTGCCCTCCGCGTATCCCGTTTCACGCCACGCCTGCGATTCGCCCGAGCATGTCAAGGATTGGCAAGCTTGCCGTGACAACGAAAGCGCATCCTGTCTAAAACCAAAAGCTCAATTGGCGAGACGTATGCGTATCGGCACGATTGAGGATCCCCAACAGCTACGCGGGGACGCCTCGCGCACCAAACCGACTTGCTGAAACCAGAGCAAGTAGCTGTCCAAATACTTCGTCGCGCCCCCCGGAACGGTTCTGGGAACGCTCTCCACTGGTGGTGCCGATTGTTCACGGTTTGGATGTGATGACTCCCGCGCACCTGAATGCCCGCCGACACGTTCACCGCCTTGTGATGAACTTCCAGCCGCCGGGCGCAAACCGAATGCGCTCGCCCGCCATCGCTCAGCAGCATCGCGTCATTGGCCAGCGCCAGCGCGGCCTGCAAACTTGCCTGGCTCACTTCCTCCAACACTTGGCCGGCGACCAGGCCTCCGCGCGCCGTGGCCAGCAGCATCGGCACCTGCTGCTTGGACAGGCCCCGCCGCCCCCGCTATTTCGGGCCGGCAACCTGATCCCGGCTCCTCACGTTGCCGACTGCTGAAGTTTGGACGAATGACTTGATCCGTCATTGACTCCTCCTGTTATCTCTAATGCTAGCAAGTTGCTGTGAAAGTAAAGTGAAATATAACTATGTTCAGTGATATTTTAATGAACTCAGTCGGCACAAGAGGAAATTGTTGCAGGCATTCAAAGGACCGGTTCGCCGCGACCGGCAAGGGCGGCGGCACAAGTGGGACGGCTCCAGTGGTGCCGGCAGTCGATTGGCGCGCTCGAACCGCACGCTGAGACGTTCCATGGGCCGGCAACTGCGAGGGCCGCCTCTCAATGCAGCGTGAGTTTCGCCCGGTCAATGCGTCTCGGCCAACAGCCAAGCCTGCGGGTCAATCGCAACTCGCGACGCTGGATTGCGGAGGACGATGGACACGGCAGACGGGTCAGCGCCGTCTCCCACGTTGACTGTCTTGACGAGCGAACGGCCCGGCAGTGTATGCACTTCCACCGGAACTTGCAGCGGGAAGTACTCTGGAACCCCAGTCTGGGTAACGCGCATCTGGAATCGATGGCGGCCGCCGCTAGCGGTCTGGTCCCACTCAACGGCTAGGCGCGGGATGCCCGTTCCATGGACCCATTGGTCGAAGAAGTCACGCAGGTGCACGTCGACGTGCCCAGCGGGCACGAATTTCGCGGCCAATGCGCGAAACTGCTCCGTGGTCACCGGCTCGCCTTTGTGCTCCTCGCAGAGTTCGCGCAGCATTGCAAAGAAGCTCTCGTCCCCGATGATCCCGCGCAGCATGTGGAGGATCCAAGCACCCTTTTCGTACACGATGACACGGTAGGCCTCGGGCAGCTTCGATGTCCGCAGTCGCCGTCCCAAGATAATCGGCCCGGCGCTCTCGACGGTCTTGCCAGCCACCTTGCGCAGGAGATTCTCCCGGAATGCAGCTAGCGCTTGGTTGCGTTCAGCGAGCCCCTTGCGCTGCTCGAGCCACAGTAACGAAGAGTAGGTGGCCAGCCCTTCCATGATCCAAGCGTCCCGGTCCAACTCGGATGTGACTACATTGCCCCACCACTGATGGGCGATCTCATGCGGCCGCATGAGGTCCGCAAAGAACCGCTGCGCATTCCCGGACAGGTTCCGCAGAGGCCGGTCGCCCCTCTCGAAGTAGCTCAAGGTCGAGGCGTAGACCAGGCCTGGAAAGCCCTGGCCGAATCCACCCGGCACAGGCGAAACCACCGTCACGGGCATGGCCGGCTCGCCGAAGCGGCCGAGGAAGTAGCGAAACGCATCGGCACTCTCATCGGCGATCCGTTCGATGTCTTCGGAGGGATCGGCCGCCAGCGGCTCGGGCAGGACGATCACGGGCGGCTGGGGCGGTCTGCGACGGCGCCCGGGCAATAGTGGTCGCGGCAAGATGACGGGCGTCCGAGACGGCTGCAAGCGCCGTTCAACGCTCTTGGTGGCGCGAACCTCAACACGGAGACCCTCGACCACGCGGCTGGCCGACACATAGTTGCCGAGATTGAATCCGGCCAGGCGGATGGGCTTGCCGCTGACAAAACGCGACATCCGCATGCCACCGTCAGTGGAGTGCTGAACACGCTCCCCCGTGGCCACCAAGTCCAGATTCGCTGGATAGCGGAACACCAACTCGAAATTGGCGTAGTCCCAGCCGATGCGCGGGTACCAACTGCCGCGATCCCCGACGTAATAGACGCCCGAACCGGCATCGGAGACAACTTTGCCCGCGAATTCGAATTCGATGGGATAGCTCCCAGCGGCAGCTACGGAATCCGGCAAGAGCACGACAGCGAGCGCATTGTCCGGGCTGTGCCGGTGCCTGGGCACGGTCTGGCCCTGCTGCAGGAACTCGACCGGCTCGCCAGCAATCCTTACCGCGCTGACCGCGAGCTTGTCCGAGATCTCGAAGCTCAATGCGCGGGCCGCCGGATCTTTGAGGGCTAGCGTCGCCTCGGCCTTGACCTGCATGTGAAGGTCGGTCCCGAGCCTGGTTGTGATGCGGTAGTCCTCCAAGCTAGCGGGCTGCGGTGAAGGCTGCCGAAGGCCCGAACGCACCGAGCGGGCCTCGAAACGGGACCAGACATCGTAGTACGCGCGACCCTGTGCCCGCACCAGTTGCCCGACCACCACCTGTTCTGGCAGCGTGTGGTCCACCACTACGTCAAAGCGCCCGAGCGTGCTGCCTCGGATGGCGGCGACGAAGAACCCCTCGGTGGCCGACTGCGCCGAATAGAGATCCGTCAGCACCCGCAGCGCAGAGCCCTCGAGCAGGTTTCGCAGGACGATCGACCATCTCGACGCTATGCGTGTGCCGGCGGTGGCATCGAGACTATGAGCCGCCGCGTCCTTGATCGCCGCGTCCAAAGCTTCCGGCGTGTCATCGGTGAAGAACATCATGGCATTGCGGAACTTCTCGTTGAGAATCGTCTCGCCGAGAAATCGCGCCATCGATTGACGCTCGGACGGCAGCGGGGGGATCACCAAGACCTCCCCGACATCAGTCGGAGAGGTAGCCAAGAACAAGGCCGCGACCGTTCTGCCCAGCACGGGCTTGGCAAAGATCAAGTGCCCGTCGGTGAAGTAGAGCTTGACGTCCTCGCGCTCTAGGAAGACGTCGCGCACACGGTAGCAGCGCTCCGGGTCCAATTCGAGGGAGCGGATCTTGCGCAGGTCCGCAGCGCCCTCTGTCGCGCCCAAGGCCAGGGCCGCCAAGATGATTGCTGTTGCCAAGCGTGGAAACATCAGCCGACCCAATTCGCATTGTAAAACCCATGCCAAGAGTTCGCCCGCCGCAACCCGATTCCGCCCTCGCCCGTCTGACTTGACACAGACGGGCGGCACCACCCGCGAAGTACGAGGACCAAGATGAAGAGCACACTCCCCAAGACCAGTCTCGCCATGGCATTGCTCTTGCTGGCAGCGGCGATCTGCCCGGCCGAGGTGAGCAAGCCGGTGCCGGAAAGCAAACGCCAGCCCAGGAACGACAAGGAGGATGTGTCCAAGATCGGCGACCGCGAAGTCGGCAAGGCTGTCAACTTCTACAGCCTCGAAAAGGAGATCCGGATCGGCAAGCAATTGGCTGCCGACGTCGAGAAGAACGCCAAGATCGTCGACGATCCAGTGATCGCAGAGTACGTCAACCGCATCGGGCAGAACATCGTCAACAGTTCCGATGCCAAAGTGCCGTTCACGATCAAGGTGATCGACTCCGACGAGGTCAACGCGTTCGCGCTGCCCGGCGGCTACTTCTACGTCAACACCGGCCTGATCGAGCTGGCCCAGGACGAGGCTGAACTGGCGGGCGTGATGGCCCACGAGATCGCGCACGTGGCGGCGCGCCACGGCACGCGCAGCGCAACGCGGGCGCAACTGATCCAATACGCCAGCATTCCGCTGCTGTTTATCGGCGGCTGGGCCGGCTACGGCATCCAGCAAGCGGCCAACTTTGCCATTCCCATGACGATGCTGAAGTTCTCGCGGGAGTTCGAACACCAAGCCGATTTCCTCGGCGTGCAGTATCTGTACAAGGCGGGCTATGACCCGACCGCGATGGTGCAGTTCTTCGAACGGCTCAAGGCCATGCAGAAGAAGAACAAGCACGCGATCGCGAAGGCCTTCAGCTCCCACCCGCTCACCAAGAGCCGCATCAAGGCGGTGCAAAAGACGATCGACCAATTGCTGCCGGAACAGCCCGAGTACGCGATCAGCAGCAGCGAGTTCGACGACGTCAAGGAGCGCTTGGCAAAGCTGCATGCGCGGCGCAAGCCGACCGAGCAGGACCCTGACCGGCCGACCTTGCGACGCAAGTCGAGCGTCGAGCCGATTCTGCCCTCCGATATCGAAGACGAACCGGCGGCGGAGGACGACGAGGACGAACGACCCAGGCTCACGCGCCGGGCGACATCCTGAAGGGTTGCGATAGCCGCCCCCGGGGTCGCGACTACTTCACGGCGACCCCGGGACGCGCCAATCGGCGCGGGCGCGAATGCCCGCGATTCGCGCCTAGCGCCCTGCTAGCCACTCGGCTGTGTCCCGAAGAGCCTCTCCGAAACGATCCAAGATCTGGTCGATCTCCGCCTCGCTCACGATCAGCGGGGGCGAGAAAGCGATAGAGTCGCCCAGCGCGCGCAGGATCACGCCACGCTCCACAGCTCTGGCCATGCAGTGGGGTCCGACGCCGAGCGCCGGATCGAAAGGCTGCCCGGTAGATTTTTCGCGCACCAACTCCACGGCCGCCATCAGGCCGACGCCCCGAATCTCCCCGACCAACGGGTGGTCGGCGTAGCGCTCCCGCAGGCCCTGCTGCAACCTGGGAGCGAGCCTGCGGACGCGCTCGACGACGTCGATCTCTTCGTAGATCTTGAGGCACTCCAGCGCAACCGCCGTGCTGACGGGATGGCCGCTGTACGTAAAGCCGTGTGCGAAGGTCCCGACCTCGTCACTGCCCTGCCGCAGCACGTCGTAGACCCGCTGGTTGACCACTACGGCCGAGATCGGCGCATAGGCTGCAGACAGCTGCTTGGCAGTGGTGAGGATGTCGGGCCTGATGCCGAACGTCTGCGACCCCCACAGGTTTCCGGTCCGGCCGAAGCCGCAGATCACTTCGTCGGCGATGAACAGCATCCCGTACCTATCGGTGACCTGCTGGACCTTCTCGAAGTAGCCGGCCGGCGGCAGCAACACTCCGCCAGCGCCCATCACGGGCTCGGCGATCATCGCCGCGACAGTGTCCGGGCCTTCGGCCAGAATCTGCTGATCTAGCTCGCTGGCCAGGCGCGAGGCGTAAGCATCCTCGGACTCGCCGAGGCGAGCGCCACGGTAGTAGTGCGGGCGTGAGGCGTGAATGATGTTCGGGATCGGCAGGTCGAACTTGCGGTGGTTGCGGAAGATGCCAGTCAGGCTTGCGGCAGCGACCGTAGAGCCGTGAAAGCCATCCCGGCGAGCGATGATCTTCTTCTTTTCGGGCCGCCCGAGAGCATTGCTGAAGAACCAGACGATCTTCACCACGGTGTCGGCCGCCTCGGAGCCGGAATTGGCGAAGAATACCTTCGACATCGGAACCGGTGCGAGCTTGAGAATTCGCTCGGCCAGTTCGATCGCAGGAGAGTGGCTGCGCGATCCGAACAGGTGCATGAAAGGCAGCGTCTTGAGCTGCTTGTAGGCAGCCTCCGCCAAGCGCGGCTCGTTGAACCCCAAGGACGCGCACCAAAGCCCCGACGCCGCTTCCAAATAGGCCTTGCCCGCTTCGTCGTAGACCCAGACTCCATCGCCCCTGGTGATGACCAGAGCACCATCCTGCTCGTGACTGGCCGGATTGGTGAATGGGTGCAGGAGGCTGGCGACGTCCCGGTTCGTGCTGGGTTCAGGCATCTCCTGCGAGTGTAGCGCTCTCAACTCGGTCCGGCTCTAGCGCAATGCCTTAGCTCGGGTGGGAACGTTAGCGCATAGCACACCTGAGTTCTCCATGCACGCTCCCCCTTTGACGGCGCCACTATACTGCGGATCCTGTCTTGGCGTTCTCCCGGCGTTGGAGAAAGACATCCTCACACCCGCGAAGGAGCGCGATGAACGGCGGAGTCTGCTCCCGTCCGCCAGCCTCAAGCTATGCGTGCCGGGCCTACTGGCCGTCCCTGACGCCTTGGACCTGGCGGACAAGCCGCCCATGGGGACACTCAAGTCGACCAGCCCGCTGACAGCACCTCAGCCTGCTCTAGCACCGTCTGAGTCGCCGACTCCTGCTTGTCCGGCGGATAGCCGTGTTTGCGCAACACGCGCTTCACGAGAACGCGGAGCCTGGCACGAACATTCTCGCGTAGCGTCCAATCGATGGTCACATTGCTCCGCACGGTCTCGACCAGTTCTCGGGCTACGTCACGAAGCGCCTCGTCACCAAGCACTTGCACCGCGCTGTCGTTGACACCGAGAGCGTCATAAAACGCTAGCTCGTCTTCTGATAGTCCCAGCGCCTCACCCCGAGAGCTTGCCTCGCGCAGCTCGCGAGCGAGGGAGATTAGCTCCTCGATCACCTGTGCCGCCTCGACTGCACGATTCTGGTAGCGGCGGATGGTCCGCTCCAACATCTTGGCGAACGAGCGTGCTTGAACCACGTTCTTATCCCTAGTTCGCCATTTTGTGACCTAGAAATTTCGTAAGTCATTGAAAAGAAACGTATCGACCAGCGACTTTCGGCCCACTTGGCACTACATTTTGTGAGAATTCGTCAGTCCGCCTGGCGGA
>Ga0209021_1002523_pt1 | contig 15878 bp, 10 predicted proteins | sample PinacodermFT_FD_187299 | JGI IMG/M metagenome (GOLD analysis project Ga0209021, IMG submission 187299) | Host-associated microbial community of the marine sponge Aplysina aerophoba from Gulf of Piran - sponge pinacoderm, lysed by freeze-thaw... | ecosystem: Host-associated > Porifera > Sponge >... | reverse complement strand
CCAGCGGCACCTGCCGTTTTGGGAAATGTGGCCGGCCAATGACTTGATCGCCGGCGAGAGAGCTTTTGTGTTCACCAAGGAAGGCGAGATCTACGCTGCGTATCTGCCAGAAGCCTCGGGTCGCACCTCGATCGACGTAGCCCCTGGCAAGTACACCCTGCGCTGGTACGACCCGCGCAACGGCGGCGACCTGCAGGTGGGCGACAATGCCACCGTCGAGGCCGGCGAAGTCCGGATGGGGAACGACGCACGCGTCCAGCTCTCGCCGCCGAGCCATCCCGGCCAAGACTGGGTGGCACTGCTAGAGAAGGTGGCAGAGCGGTAGCGCTCCGGCGAGATCATTCGATGTTGCAGGCGGCCGCCGCGCGTAGCCGGGCAGCCGCTCGCATGCGAGGGGAGGACCAATGACGCGACGCTTGACGATGGCACAGGCCACGATTGAGTTCCTCAAGCAGCAATTTGTAGAGCGCGATGGACGGCGGCACCGCTTTTTCGGGGGCTGCTTCGGCATCTTCGGCCATGGCAACGTGGCCGGTCTGGGCCAAGCCCTGCACCAAGACACGTCATTCCCGTATTTCCTGTGCCGCAACGAGCAGGCGATGGTACACACCGCGGCGGGCTTCGCCAAAGTTTCCAACCGGCTGCGCGCGCTGGCTTGCACCACCTCGATCGGGCCGGGCGCCACCAACATGGTGACCGGAGCGGCCGCTGCCACGGTCAACCGGCTGCCTGTGCTGCTGCTGCCGGGCGACATCTTCGCCCGCCGCAACGTCGCCCCTGTGCTGCAGCAGGTCGAGTCGTCCCAGACGCAGGACGTATCGGTGAATGATTGCTTCCGGCCCGTATCGCGCTATTGGGATCGCATCCAGCGGCCCGAGCAGATCGTGACGGCCCTGCCCGAGGCGATGCGCGTGCTGACTTCCCCCGCCGAGACCGGCGCGGTGACGCTCGGGATGCCCCAAGACGTGCAGGCGGAGGCGTTTGACTACCCGGAAGCGCTATTCCGCGAGCGGGTCTGGCAGATTTCCAGGCAGCGCGGCGACGCCCAGACGATTGACGAGGCCGCACGCTGGATTCGCGCCGCGAAAGCGCCCCTGATCATCGCTGGCGGCGGAGTGCTCTATAGCGAAGCCTGCGCGGCGCTGGCCGACTTCGCCGCCGCCACCGGAATTCCGGTGGCCGAGACCCAGGCGGGCAAGGGGTCGCTGCGCTTCGACCACGGCCAAGCGCTCGGAGCCATGGGCGTGAGCGGGACGCCCGGCGCGAACATCCTAGCCCGCGAGGCCGATTTGGTGATCGGCATCGGAACCCGCTACACCGATTTCACCAGCGCCTCCAAGACGGCCTTTCAAAACCCCGCGGTCCGCTTCTTGAACATCAACGTGGCCGAATTCGACGCCTTCAAGCATGCTGCCCTGCCGCTGGTGGCCGACGCAAAGTCCGCGCTGGAGGAATTGGCGATCTTGGTGTCGGACTACAGGGTCGGAGCCCACTACGCTGCCCGGATTCGCGAATACCGCGAGATGTGGGAGCAGGAAGTGGACCGCATTTACGGTCTCGGGCACGGGCCGCCGATCAGCCAGGGCGAGGTCATCGGGACGGTCAATGAAGTTGTCGGCGAGCGCGACGTCGTCGTGTGCGCGGCCGGCAGCATGCCGGGCGACATGCACAAGCTGTGGCGGACCAAGGGCCCCAATACCTATCACATGGAGTACGGCTATTCGACGATGGGCTACGAAGTCGCGGCCGGCTTGGGCATCAAAATGGCGGAACCCGAGCGGGAGGTGTACGTGATGGTGGGCGACGGCTCCTACCTGATGATGGCCCAAGAGATCGCCACTTCAATCCAAGAGGGCGCGCGATTGCGCATCGTGGTGGTCGACAACCACGGCTTTGCCAGTATCGGCAGCTTGAGTGAGGCCTGCGGCAACGAAGGCTTTGGCACGCACTACCGCGTGCGTGACAATGGCGACCTCAGCGGCGGGCTCGTCGGCGTCGACTTCGTCGAGAATGCGCGCAGTTTGGGTGCGGTCGCCTGCCGCGCCAACACGAGGGCGGAACTCAAGGACGCGCTCGCGGCTATGGGAGGCCATGACCGCACCAGCGTGGTGGTAGTCCACACGGATCGCAACGAGCGCGTGCCCGGTTATGAGTCGTGGTGGGACGTGCCGATTGCCGAGGTCTCCGAGGTCTCGGCCGTGAACGAGGCCCGCGAACAGTGGCTGGCTGGCCGCAGCAAGGAGCGGGACTACCTGTAGGGTCGGCCCCAGCAGGCGCGAGGTTTTGTCGCTAGAGTCCGGGGATTTCTGTCGGTGTTGGTAACGATCACCTCCTTCTTGGGATTCACGCTGCTGGTCGCGGCGATCTCGTACTCCCAAACGCGGCGCGACCGCATGACCACGTGGGATGCGTACTTCCTGGGCGGGCGCAGCCTGACCGCGTGGGTCATCGCAGGGTCGCTGATGCTTACGAACCTGTCCACCGAGCATCTCATCGGCCTCAACGGCGACGCCTTCAACCACACCATTGCGGTCACGGCTTGGGAGACCACCGCAGCCCTGGCAATGGTGGGCACCGCCTTGTATTTCCTGCCACGCTTTCTGCGCATGGGGCTGTCCACCATCCCCGAGTACCTCGCCGCCCGCTACGACCGCGTCACCGGAGTCATCGCGGCATCTCTGTTCCTGTTCTCGTACGTGCTGGCGATCCTGCCGGTCGTGTTGCTGTTTGGGGCCAGCGGTATCGACAGCCTGTTCGGCCTGCAGGAGGTCTTCGGGCTGAGCCAGACGCAGGTCACGTGGCTCGTGGTGTGGGGTGTCGGTACGCTTGGATCGCTCTACGCGATCTTCGGCGGGCTCAAAGCGGTCGCCATCTCCGATACCGTCAACGGGGTCGGCTTCTTGATCGCGGGCCTGCTGGTCCCGTTGCTGGCGCTGATCCAGGTCGGCGATGGGAACCCGATGACCGGTCTGGCCACGGTCTACGCAGCAGAGCAGCCGAAGTTCGACATCACCGGCGACGAGCCGGGCTCTTTCCTGCCGTTCGGCGTCCTGTTCACGGGAATGGTCGTCAACCAGATCTTCTTCTGGTGCGCCGGGCAGCAGATCCTGCAGCGCGGGCTCGGCGCGAAGAATCTCAAGGAAGGCCAGAAGGGCATGCTGATCGCGGCCTGCTTCAAGCTGCTCGGGCCGCTGGTGATCGTGCTGCCCGGCGTGATCGCTTATCACATGTTCAAGGACACGCTGGGACCAGAGGATTACATGCTGGCGTACCCGACGCTGGTCAAGGCGGTCCTGCCAGACTGGCTGGGAGGGTTTTTCGCCGCCGTCATGGTGGGCGCGGTGCTAAGCACTTTCAACAGCGTCCTGAACTCGTCGGCAACGCTGTTCTGCCGCGATATCTACGGTGCGGTCATCCGTCCGGACGCATCGCAGCGGCAGTTCGTGGTGGCCGGGCGCACATGCAGCGTCGTGCTGGCCATCGGCGCCATGCTGATCGCGCCGATGATCGACACTTCCGGCAGCTTGTACAACTATCTCCAGCGGATCAACGCGACCGTCTTCGGCCCGATGCTCGCGGTCATCCTGCTAGGGATGCTGTATCCCAAGGTTTCCGCGTTTTCCGCCAAGGCCAGCCTAGTGGGCGGCCCGGCGCTGTTCTTCCTGCTCGTGTTCACGTTGGACGACCCAATCCAGGCGTTCTTGCAAGGCCTGTTCGGCACTGCCGACGAGATCCACTTCCTCCACTTCCTCGGCCTTGTTTTCGTCGTCGTCGTTGCCTTCATGCTCGCCGCCAGCCGATTCCGGCCGGCGCAAGGCCGCCACCAAGAGCCAGATGTGGCCCGGGTCGACATGACACCTTGGAAGCACGCCAAGGCACTGGGCGGGTTTGTTTGCTTCTCTACGATCGCGTGCTATGTCCTGCTAGCGCAGTGAGCGGCTCGGCGGCCAGCTTGACAGACCGCAGGAACGCGATGTTGGCTTGGGCATCCTCGAGCGCGGACGTTTTCGCGTCAGGGCCGCGATCTTGCTCGACCGTGGCCCATCCTTCGTAGCCAGCTTCTTCCACGGCGAGCTTGAGCGCCGCGAAGTCCACATCGCCACGTCCCAGTTGGCAGAACACGCCCCGGTTGCAGGCCTCGTAGAATCCGATACGATGCTCGACACTTTCCCTAAGAATGCCGCTGTCGAGATCTTTGACATGGATGTAAGTCGTCCTCGACGCATAGCGCCGAAATACTGCGATGGGGTCGAAGCCAGCGTATAGCGAGTGGCCGGTATCGAGGCATAGGCCCAGCAGGCGCTCGTCAATGGCATCCATGACTTGTTCCAGTTCGTCCGCGAACTCTACGCAGCCCCCCGCGTGGGCGTGCATGCACGCCGTCAAGCCGTATTCTTCGTCGACAATGCGGGCAGATGTCCGAATGCGTTCGTGAAGACCGGAGAGTTCGACCGGCCCGAGGCGTGGCGCTCGGGCAGGATCGCCCGCGTAGTTCGAGCGCACGGGCGACAGGCTATCGATGAAGACCACCTGCTGGGCGCCTAAGGGCTCGAGCATGCGGCAGGTGCGATGAACCGCCTGCTGAACTTCCTCCCAGGTGTCGGCCTGGTGGAACGGGCGGAACACCACTCCGGCTGTCAGCACGAGACCGCGCTCGCCCAGATTGTCCGCTAGCAGAGACGGGTCTTCAGGAACATAGCCGACCGGCCCAAGTTCTATGCCGGTGTAGCCGGCACGCGCAGCTTCGTCCAGGACCTGCTGCCAGGGGGGATTGGTCAGGGCGTCAGGAAACTCGACGCCCCACGAGCAAGGCGCGTTACCGATCAATATGGACATGGCGTCCTATCGAGGATATACGGGTGGGGGGAGGGGACGTCTCGGATGGTAGCGCAGGAGTTGGCTTCAGCTTTGTGCGCGATGGTGACCCTACTCACCGCAAAGGCTTCGACTCCGCAAAGAAAATTGCGTGTGGGAGGGGCGAAGGGACGGGGAGTTAGAGGCCGGATAAGTACTGGCCGCTATCCGGCTTGATGGTGCTGTTACGTTCAAATTCGTTGTAGTGTAATCGGTCCGAGTAGACTCGACCGCTCACAAACATTAGCACGATCAAGATGAGGCCATGGAGCATTAGGTCGAAACTGGGGCATGCGAGGAATTAACAAACCACTGAGATCGCTATATGGAGCATTGCCAAGAATACTGGGACATAGGGACTCCAACGCCACCATCCGTGCAAGGGCTCATACAGATTTCCTCCAATGGCCATCACGGCAACCGCAGCCGCAAGCAATGCATACAGATGGATTGGAAGTGCCGAAATCATGATCTGGCTCGATTCTGTGCTTACAGGGGTGGGGAGATGACACTAGCCAGTTGATGTCGCAGCCTTGAATGCTCGGTGGAAATCATTCTTGTACATACCCAAGACCGCATTCGAGACACGGTTGCGGTTAGATTCGGAAACGTTCGTACAATCAACAATTCTGAAGCGTCTCGTGCTGGAACCGGGCAAGTGCCGTGACAGATATGCCTTAGCTCCGTCATCAATGATCTTGTAGTGGATGGCAAGCCTAGGCTTGGTTCGGTCACGTGTCTTGATTTCCACCCGAGAAGCATAGTCGTTGAAAGCCTTCCTGAACAGCAGGTCCGGTTCATCGAAGTTGAACAGGCATTGCATCTGGAAGTCAGGGTTCGCCTCCAGTTTCTGTCTCACCAATTCCGTAATTTGCTGATCCATGTAGATCGAGTCAGACACCTTGTCGCCGTCATCGTAAATGACTATCGAGCGCCGAGCTTCCTCCAATAGCTCCCGGAAGTTGGCCTTGGTGGATTCGTCGTCGTTTGCTTCTATTGGGGTCGATGTCACATTCTGCATCTCACGCTGAAGCTGCGCGGAGTTGTACAGAATTACGATCCAGTAGAACATGCCACCTGCGAATCCTAGAGCTAGAACGATTGCAACCAACGTATCCATGTCACTTCGTCCGTTGCCTTGTTGCAGTCATGGGACCACTGCCACTTGACGCGTGCAAATCGACCGCTATCGAACACGTGAGTGGGGCGGGAACTGCGTGCCGCTCGTCGCTACCAGCCGAGGTTGCCTCCTTGGATGCCCCAATCGGAGTCTCTCTGGACAGCAGAATTGGACCTGTATCATTCACAGTACGCCCTTCATGCTCCAGTGCCGACGCCTAGCAGTGGTGATGGCACGAACAGTTGACCATGCTCCCGATCAGGATGTCAACCAAATTCGGACGTGTTGTTAACTGCATTCTAAGGCTAGTCGATTCTCGAATCGAATTTCAACTGTCGCTCTCGCTCAACGCCAAGGCGCGAGAATTGGTTAGGGATAGCCGGTAGATTCCGTCAGCGGGCTTCGAACAACTTGCTGGCCTCCATTCCAACGCGCGAATCCAGCTGTCCTGTGCGCACAGCACACGTCCCAAAGCAGCCCACGACAGCTCTCCGCGGTGCAGTTCCCGGCGCGGCCACTTCACTGTCTCCAGGCGCGCGCTTGCAACGACCCGGCACCAATGTGCGCGTCGGGCAGGATTGCGGGAAACGTGCGGAGGAATCATGAGTCAGAAACGTTACAGGAGAGTTGCGTTTGCGTGCGTAGCTACGGTGTTGATGGCCGGTTCAAATTCGCTTGACGTCGAATCTCTCTGCTGGATGCCTGAGACCGGTGGCAAGGATCTGGCTAGGCACTAGTCCTGCTCCGCGGCCGTGGTGCGCTGCCAGATTGGGGCTGACCGGCAAGCCAGCGCACCGTCTAGAAAACGGCACTACCCCACCGCGTTGGGAGCGTTGCATGATTGTGGCTAGCTTCAAGGCCCGGGTGCGCGCTCGATGTAGCGCACGTATTCCGGCCGTCCTCGCCACTCGTCGATATAGGGCGCGTATCCGTCTTGGGTCATCCACCACTGAGGTTGCGACTCCTCGCGATCAAAGTCGCCTTCGGAGTAATCCGCGCCGTTGGCGCTGGCCTCGACAGACGCATTCCAAGCTTCCACGGCTTCGCGCAGCCTAGCGGTCTCGGCTGGCCGCTCGGCGGAGATGTCTACGGTCTCGTTGGGGTCGGCGGCCAAGTCGAAGACCTCGTACGTCTCGCTGCCGGACTCGTTCCTGACAATCTTGAGGTCGTTGTCGATCAAGGCGATCCGTCCGGTGTGACGGAATCCGATCGGCTGCTCGCGCCGTCCCTGCTCGCCCTCGAACAGGGGCTGCAAGTCGATTCCGTCTTGGGGCTGCAATGCCGCCTCAAGAGGCAGACCGGCAATGGCCGAGATCGTGGGGAAGATGTCCATTGTCGACGCCGGGAACTCGGTAATGCGGGCTTCTGCGATGCCTGCCGGCCACTCGATGATCGCCGGCACTCGGATGCCACCCTCGTATAAGCTGCCTTTGAACCCGCGCAGACCTCCCACCGTTTCCGGCTCGATCCTCGGCAATCCGCCGTTGTCGCTAGTAAACCAGAGCACTGTCTCGCGCTCGACCTGCAACTCCCGCAAACCGGCTCGCAGCGTCCCGATGCTGCGGTCCATGGCGACCAACTCTCCGTAGTGGTGCTGGGAGTTCTCGGCCAAGCTGGCGAAGGCGGCTCGGTCCTCCTCCGACGCAATCCACGGGGAGTGGGGCGTGCCGTACCAGATCACGGCAAAGAACGGGTTGGATTGCTCCACCTGCCGTTGCATGAATTGCAGCGCTTCGTCGACGATGACCTCAGACGAGTCCCCTTGTGCTTGCACGAACAGGCCATCGCGGCTCATCAAGGGGTCGCGCTCGAAGAAATTCGTCACCGAGAGCCACGAGTCGAACCCGAACACGCCTGGGTTGTGCGCGTCCTTGGCCAGAATTGGCACGCCTGGGCCGCGCAAGCCATTGAGATGCCACTTGCCGAAGTGCCCGGTTGCGTAGCCTGCTTCGTCCAAAGCCCGCGCGATTGTCCGCTCTTGGCGCCGCAGCGCGAAGCCATGGTCTTCAACGCCGGTCCGATCGTTGGTCCGCCCGGTCATCACGGTGGCGCGCGTGGGCGAGCAATTCGGCGCACCGGCGTAAAACCGGTCGAACCGCAATCCCGCTGCAGCCATGGCGTCAAGCTCTGGTGTCTTCAGGGCGGGATGGTTGTAGTAGCCGGTTTGGCCCCAGCCCATGTCGTCGGCCATGACCAGGACGAAGTTGGGGCGGGGATCGGCCGGTTGCTCGGGAGTTGCGCATCCAAAGACGCTTAACACTAGGGTTGAGAAGGCGGCTGCGCGCCCGGTTCGAAGGTGCGAGGAAAGGGGCTTCATGCGGGTTTCGATTCTAGCAGCGGACGACTGCAACCGACTGGGCGGGCAGCCGTGTCTACTTCGACCGCCGGACCTGCCGGCCGGGTAGCACTGCGGTTGGCGTGACTCGCAGGCATGATGAGTCCTGTGGCTGGCGCGGCCACCAGCCTCCCTCTACCTTGTTCCGGCACGCGACTGCCGGGCGATCGAGCAAACGTTATGGTCGCGACCATATAGCGCTACCCAGCCGCCCGGTTTGCACTGTCACCTATCCGCCCGGTCTGTACAACTCCTGCCACCCCTGCCCCAAGACTCCCATGAGGGCTCATTTCTGAACAACTACGACACTGTCTGCGACATTGTCCTCCAAGGTTGCGGAAAGTTGCGGAAGAGTGGTATGCTTACTTCACTACTTGCTTGAGAGTTGGCGTTGGCTCTCCAATCCTCACCAAAGCAGTGACAGTAGCCCGTGCGGCCTCATCAGGACACCGAGCGTACTGTCATCATCGACCTGACAATGCCTCCGTGCGTTCACGGTCTATTCCCTCAGGCCATAGTCAAAGGACTCACACATGACATCTTCCACCGGCACAATCAAGCGCATCACGGATAGGGGCTTCGGCTTCATCGCTGCGTCTGACGGCACCGAATACTTCTTCCACCACTCCGCATGCACGGGCACGCCGTTCAATTCCATGCGCGAAGGCGATAGCGTGACGTTTACGCTTGGCGAGGGCCCGAAGGGTCCCCGCGCCGAGAACGTCTCGCTCGCCTAGTCGACCCCAGACTCTAGCCCTGCTGACCGTAGGGCTGTCGGGATCGGAGTCTCCCGTTCTCGCCAGAACATTCGTGCTGCCCCCGACCACCTGCGTGCAGCGTGCGGGGGTAGTCCCAGACCGTACTGGTTGAATCCAGCCACTCCGGCTTGGTGACAGGACTGTGCTTCGGACTCTGCCGGCAGCACGCCGGCAATCGCCTCTAGGCCACTGATCGGGGGCTCGTTGAGGCAACAGTGCCCCAAGCAGGACGGAGGCCCGTCTCGCGCCGACCTCTATAGCGGCTTGATCCGGATGCTGCGACACTCGACCTGCATGGCAGGTCCGGCGTGGAGTTGGATCGCGACGATACCGGCTTTGGCCCTGTCGTCGGTGCCTTCGAAGGTCACTTTGCCATTGAGCGTCAGTCGCACGCGATCGCCTTCGACGCGGATCTCGTAGCGATTCCATTGCCGGGGGAGCACGACATCCTTCGCCCGCCGCCAGCCTTCGTCCGGCGTGGCCATCAGACTGCGGCCGCGGCCTTTTTCTTCGTAGAAGTTGCCCCAAGCCGAACGCTCTCCGGCATCCGAGAAATCCGCTTGATAGCCACGGACGATCCAGCCGGGGCCCGGCACATGCTCGCTCCGAAACTGGATGCCGCTATTGCCGTTCCGCAATCGGACTTCGAGCCTCAGGACAAAGTCGTCAAACGATTTCCGATAAATCAGGAACGTGTTGGTGTCGACTGGATGGCTGTCGCTCGAACCGACAATCGAGCCCTCCCGAACGGACCACAGGTCGGGGTCGCCGTCCCAACCATCTAGGCTAGTCCCGTCGAAGAGCAGGACGTAACCCTCGTCCCGCTCGACTTCGGTGAGTTGGTTGGGCTGCGAGAGGGCTGGGACACCGACAACGAGCAACGTTGCGACAAGCTGCTGGAAGGATTGCTTCACGTGGTTCCCGTAGCCCAATTCTGGCTGGATGCATCATCTTATCCCATGTGAACGCGCGGCCAAGCATTGTCGTAGGGGCGCTCGGGGTGCCTCGGGAACATTCGTCCTGGGTCTTACGGACGCGAACCGCCGCGGCCCGGGCGAATCGGCTATGCTATTCGTCGAATTCTGATCTGCCGCGAACCGAGACCTTCGATTTGCGGGTGCGTCAGTGAAGTCGAGGTCCATCATGCGAAATCTACTCTGGCCCACGTGGCTGACCGTTCTGTCACTTGCATTTGTCTGCGGGTTGTCACCCGTGGCTGTGGCAGCCGACTTTCCCGCCATGAAGTACGCCGTCGATGCGGAGTGGCCGACACTGCCGCCCGGCTGGAATTTCGGCGAGACCGCCGGCGTGGCGGTCGACGGCAAGGGACACGTGTACGTGTTTCACCGAGGCGAGAACCCCATCATGGAGTTCGCGCCCGACGGCCGCTTGGTCCGCTCATGGGGCGAGGGTATGTTCATCCGGGCGCACGCTATCCGCGTGGATCCCGAGGGCAACATCTGGACGGTCGACAACGACACCCATCTAGTCCTGAAGATGGACCCGACCGGTCGTGTGCGGATGGTGCTCGGCCGCCACGGGCAGAGTGGCGAAACCGATGAGCTGTTCAACCGCCCCACCGATGTGGCCTTCGGTCCGAATGGCGAGATATACGTCAGCGACGGTTATGGAAATTCGCGTGTCGTGAAATTCTCCAAGCAGGGACGTTACATCACGGCCTGGGGCAAGCCCGGCAAGGGCGAGGGCGAGTTCGACACGCCGCACGCGGTGGCAGTGGACAAGCAGGGCCGGGTCTACGTGGGCGACCGGGAGAACTACCGCGTGCAGGTATTCGATGCGGACGGAAAATTCCTGACCCAGTGGAAGCACGTCGGCTCGCCCTGGGGCCTTGAACTGCGCCCAGACGGGACGCTGTTCATGTCGGACGGCCACAACGACCGGATTCTGAAGATGAATTTGGACGGCAAGGTGCTTGGAACCTTTGGCCGCAACGGCCGCATGCCGGGAGAACTGAGCTTTCCCCACCATCTTGGCGTCGATGCCGAGGGCAACATTTTCGCTGCCGAGATCAAGAACCACCGCGTGCAACGGTTCAGTCCGCAATAGGCGTCCGGTCTCCCGTCAGATCCAAGCCTGCGTGCCCGGCCAGCAACGGGCACGGGCGACTGCCGTTGATAGAGTTGCGCAGCCAGGCAGCCTGTGAGGCCGTTTGCCTACCAAGCCGCTACGGTGCCGTCTTTGCGGGGATCGGTCCCGCCGAACAGCACGCCGCGCTCCCAGTCGATGTGGATCGCTTGGTAGCCGCCCATCGGTCCCGATGTCTTGACCGAGTGCCCTTTGCGAATAAGCTCCGCCGCCACTTGCGGAGAGATCCCGTTCTCCAGGCCGACTCCGCCGCTGCTGCTGTGGCTGGCGCGCGGAGCCTCGCCCGCTTCCTGCACGTTCATGCCGAACTCGATCATGTTGAGCAGCACTTGGACGTGGCCTTGGGGCTGCAAGTCGCCGCCCATGACGCCGAATGACAACCACGGCTTGCCGTCCTTGAATGCCATGGCCGGAATGATGGTGTGGTACGGACGCTTGCGGCCCTCGATCCGGTTGGGATGATCCGGATCGAGCGAAAACAGCGCTCCGCGATCCTGCAAGAGCAGGCCGGTGCCGGGCACGACCACGCCGGAGCCGAACCCTTGGAACAAGCTGTTGATGAACGAAACAGCATTGCGATCCTTGTCCACGACCGTGAAGTAGACCGTGTCGCCGGCACCCTCGATCCAATGCACCGGTCCCTGCACCCCGGAGTCGACGCTCTCGGCAGCGCGGGCGGGGTCGATCCGTTCCCTCCTGCGCCGGGCGTAGTCCTTGGAAATCAAGGTCGCAACCGGTAGCTTGGCCCTCTCTGGATCGGCCAACCAAGCGCCAAGGTCGGCGAATGCCAGCCGTTTTGCCTCAACGAACAGATGCAGGTAGTCCGCGGTGTTATGGCCGGCGGCCTTGAGATCGAAGCCTTCCAGAATGTTCAGCATTTCCAGAGCTGCCATGCCCTGTCCGTTCGGCGGCAGTTCGTAGATGCGGTGTCCCTTGTAGGTTGTGCTGATCGGTTCTACCCAGTCGGAGTGCTGATAGGCCAGGTCCGCCTCGGTCACGGGCCAGTCGAGGCTGTTGAGCCGCTGGACGATCTTGCGGGCGATTTCACCCTCGTAGAATGCCTCGCGGCCGCCGCGAGCGATCTGGCGATAGGTCCAAGCCAAGGGCTTGTTCACGAACACGTCGCCGTGCTTGGGGGGCTTGCCATCGGTGTAGTACGCCTTGACGAACTCCGGGTCGTCCTTGTACGCGGAACTCTGGCTGGCCCAATTCTCGGCGAAGATTTCCGAAACCGGGAAGCCCTGCTCGGCGTATTCGATCGCCGGCTGAAGGACCTGCTCCAAAGACATCGTGCCGAAGCGTTCCAGCAGCGTGATCCACCCGTCAACAGCACCCGGCACAGTCACCGAGAACGCTCCCTTGGCCGGAACTTGATCGAGGTTGCGACGCTTGAAGAAGTCGATGCTGGCTGCCTCGGGCGAGAAACCGCTGCCGTTGAGGCCGGACAATTCGCCCGTCTCGGCCATGTACACCAAGGCGAACATGTCCCCGCCGGGGCCGGTCATCATCGGCGCCACCAAGGCGAGCATCGCTGCGGTGGCTATGGCCGCGTCGACGGCGTTGCCGCCGTCTTGGAGGATCCGCAGCCCGACCTGCGAGGCCAGTGGCTGGCTGGCAGCGACCATACCGTTGCTCGCCGCGACGGCGGATCTTCCGGCTGTCGGGATGGGGCGGACGTCGGCCGCGGCGATGCCCGACATGGCGGTCAGCATTAGAAGGACGCATCGAATCGACACAGTCAAGACCTGCGATGCGCCCGCAAGCTTACCAGACTTGGCTAGGCCTGTCTGAGGCGGCCTGCCAGGTCCGTACTGCCGCCCACGTCGGTCAGGCGGAAATCCCGGCCGCTGTGGCGGTAGGTGAGCTCGGTGTGGTCCAAGCCGAGCAGGGCGAGGATCGATGCGTGCAGGTCATTGAGATGGACCCGATCTTCGACCGCCCGCAACCCGAGCTCGTCGGTGTTGCCAATCACCTTGCCGCCGCGCACGCCGCCCCCGGCCATCCACAGCGTGAAACCGTAGGGGTTATGGTCCCGACCCTCGGTCCTGCCCTTGCCGCCGTCCGATGTCGGCGTGCGCCCGAACTCGCCGCCCCAGATGACCAAGGTCGAATCGAGCAGCCCGCGCGACTTGAGATCGGTTAGCAGTCCCGCCACCGCCTTGTCCGTCTCGGCGGCTCGGTCCAAATGGTTCTGATCGCAACCGGTGTGTCCGTCCCAGTCGATGGCGTTCTTGCCGTTACCGGACCAGACCTGCACGAAGCGGACGCCCCGCTCGACCAGCCGCCGGGCCAGCAGGCAGCGGCCTCCGAAGTCGGCGCTGACCGGGTTGTCAAGCCCGTACAGGCGCTTGGTCGCCTCTGACTCTGCGGCGATATCGGTCGCCTCGGGCGCGGTCATCTGCATGCGGAAGGCTAGTTCGTAGGACTCGATGCGAGCCAGGAGCTCGGAATCGAGATTTCTCGCTCCTGCGTGTGCGCGGTTTAGCGACTGCAAGGTGTCGAGCATGTCCCGTTGCTGCTCGCTGGACCGCCCTGCTGGCGGATTGAGATACAGGATCGGATCCGGGCCGGGCCGAAATGAGGTGCCCTGGTAGGCGGCCGGCAGGAATCCTTCGCCGTAGACTTCGGGACCGGAGCGCACCCCGCCCTGTAACAGCACTACGAACCCTGGCAAGTTCTGGTTTTCGCTGCCGAGCCCATAGAGCACCCACGATCCGAGGCTCGGCCGGCCAATCCGCGGCCAGCCGTTGTGGATCAGGAACTGTGCCTGCGAATGCGTGAATCCCTCGTGGAAGTTGGAGCGAATGATCGCGAGTTCGTCGGCTTGCTGGGCCACGTGCGGGAACAGGTCGGACACTTCCAAGCCTGACTGTCCCCAGCGCTTGAACGTCCGTTTCGAGCCAAGCAGGGTCTGCTGGAGAAACTTGCCGTTCTGGAAGTCTTCATCGCCGAAGCTGCTGGGAGGCCGCTGCCCGTCCAACTCGTTCAGCAGGGGCTTTGGGTCGAAGGTCTCGATGTGGCTGGGGCCGCCCTGCATGAACAGGTGGATCACGCTCTTGGCTGTCGCCGGCAACGGCGCGGGGCGGGGTGTCAGCGGTGCCTGCGCAGAACCGCCGGACTGCGCGAACAGGTCCAGTGCTGCGAGCCAGCCCAGCCCTAGGCCCGAGTGCTGCAGAAAACTGCGCCTCGACGTGTCAGTCCACATATACGAACTCGTTCATATTGAACAGCATCAGGCACAGTTGCTGCAGGGAGTTCCGCCTGAGAAAGTCAACGGCGATCCGGCGCTCCGCATTCGTCGGATAGCGGCCCAAGGCAAGCGTCCAACCCGCGTCGACCTGCCCTCCGAGATCTTCCATTGCCATCGCCCGCAGTCTCGATGCGAAGTGGGCGGCCTGCTCCAATACGAAGGCGCTGTTCATCATGGCCAGCGCCTGCGGGGCGACTGTCGACGTCTCTCTGCGGGCGCAACTTTGGGCGGTGTCGGGCGCGTCGAAGATCTGCAGCATGGGCAACGCCATGGAACGCTTGACCTGCAGGTAGACTGTCCTGCGGGCATGCTCGGACGGGTCGGGGTTAGCGGGCCACAGATGAGGCGTGCGGGCTGCTAGGATTTCCTCGCTGGTCAAGGGCGGGATCACTCCCACGCCGCCCATCTTCAGATTCAGTGTTCCGGCGATTGCGAGGATCGAATCGCGGATGGCGTCCGCATCCAAGCGCTGCCTGCTCATGCGTCCGAACAAGCGGTTGTCCGGATCATGGGCAATGCTCTCGTCGCTAGCCAAGCTGGCCAGGCGGTAGGTGCTGGAGAGCATCATCTGGCGATGGATTGCTTTGATGCTCCAGCCGCTCCGGGCGAATTCTAGCGCGAGCCAGTCCAGCAAGCCTGGGTGGGTCGGTGCCTCGCCCTCGCGTCCAAAGTCGTTGGGCGTGCGAACCAAGCCCCGCCCGAAATGGTGTTGCCAGATGCGGTTGACCATGACGCGGCCGAGCAGCGGCTGCTCATCAGAGGTCAGCCACTCGGCCAAAGCGGCGCGACGGCGCGGCACGAACCGGGTTCCTTCGGGCTCGTCCAGCGGCGGGCCGGTCGGCAGGGCGGCGGGGAAGCCCGGCTTGACCAATTCGCCCTTTTTCCGGAAGTCCCCGTGTGCCAGCACGTAGGTTTCGGGCACGTTCTCCTCGTGGCCCAGGACCTTGGCGCTCTCGTAGGGCTCCGGGGCTTGCAGATACGCCTCGCCCAAGCGCTCAAGCATCGCTCGCCGCTGATCTGGGCTCAGGCCTTTCTGAGTCGCCTTGGCCATGCGTTTCAGGATGCGGGCCTGCTCGAGCAAGGGGAACGAGCGCGTGCTTGACTGCACGTCAAACAGGCTGACCAGCGGGATCTCTTTTTCGACGCTGCCGGTGAAGAACGCCGACAGGCGGTAGTAGTCCCGCTGGCTGATCGGATCGGATTTGTGGTCGTGGCAGCGCGCGCACTCCAGCGTCAGCCCGAGGAACGCCGACCCGATGGTGTCGACGGCCTCGGCGCGCCACTCGGCGCGGTAGAGGTCGCCGTAGTAGGTGTATTCGACGGGAAACGCGCCCAGCGTGAACAGGCTGGTGCCAATCCGGCGGCGGACATTTTCGCGCTTCTCTGCCGGCAGCGTTAGCGTGCCCTCTAGGTCTAGGTCAGTCGGCCACAGCTCGTCGGCGGCAATTTGCTCGC
>Ga0209021_1002511_pt1 | contig 15960 bp, 10 predicted proteins | sample PinacodermFT_FD_187299 | JGI IMG/M metagenome (GOLD analysis project Ga0209021, IMG submission 187299) | Host-associated microbial community of the marine sponge Aplysina aerophoba from Gulf of Piran - sponge pinacoderm, lysed by freeze-thaw... | ecosystem: Host-associated > Porifera > Sponge >... | reverse complement strand
CTGGTTGCCGCTCAAGGTCGGCACCGACGCCGCCATGTGTCTCGGATGGCTCAAGGTCATCATGGACGAAGGCCTCTGGGACCGGGATTTCGTCAAGCGGTGGACGGCCGGGTTCGACGAACTCCGTGCGCGCGTCAACGAGTTTCCGCTGGACCGGGTCGCGGAGATCACCGGCGTTGCGCCTGACCGGATCGCCGAGGCCGCGCGCCTCTATGCGCAGTCGGGCCCGGCGGTGATCCCGTGGTCACCGATCACCGACCAGCAACGCAACTCGACCTCCGCCATCCGGCTGCAGGCGATCCTGCGCGCCATCTGCGGCAATCTCGACGTTCCGGGCGGGGACGTGCTGCACGGCTTCCATCCGCGCATCGTGCCGGAGACGGACCTGGAGCTTCACGACGTGTTGTTGGAGGCGCAGAAGGCCAAGCAGCTGGGGTCCGACACCCATCCTGTGTTCACCTATCGCGGCGCGGCACCCCTGGAAGAACCGACCCTTCGGGTCTGGGGCCGGCGATACGCCAATATCGTGTCGGGCTGCTACATGGCCACACCGTCGGCAGTCTTCCGCGCCATGGCGGACGGCGAGCCCTATCCGGTCAAGGCGTTCTTCGCGCTCGGCAACAACACGCTGCTCAGCTTCGCCAACATGCAGCTGATCCAGAGGGCGCTCTTGAACCAGGACCTTCTCGTCACGTTCGAGCACATGAAGACGCCGACGGCCGCGCTCTCCGATTACATCCTGCCGGGCGATGCCTGGACGGAACGCAAGGCGCTGGCGGACGGCTTCGGCTGGACCGCGCTCTGCCGCACCTCGCAGCAGGCCACGGAGCCGCCCGGGGAGGCGCGCAGCGTTTACGATTTCTGGCGCGGCCTGGCGGTCCGGTTCGGCCTCGGCAACCATTTTCCATGGGAAACGGCGGACGCCGTGCTGGATCACCGTGTGGCGGCCCTCGGCATGGATTTCGACAGCTTCGCCCGGCAGCACGCCCTGCATACGGATGGCCTCCAGTTCCGGAAATACGAAAAGACGGGCTTCGCCACGCCGTCCGGCAAGGTCGAGCTTTCGTCTTCCGTGCTGGCCGAGCTCGGCTTCGACCCCCTGCCCTACTGGCGCGAGGAGCCGGCGGCGCCCGACAACATGCCGCTCCGCCTGTTCACGGGCCTGCGCGAGGACGCCTATTTCCAGACCGGCCACCGCCATATCGCGGCCCTTCGCGCCCGTGCGCCCGAGCCGCTCCTCTTCCTTCACCCCGACGATGCGGAAGAAGCCGGCATAGCGGACGGCGAGCCCGCCGTCGCCGAAACGGCTCAGGGGCGCGTGCACATGAAGGCCGCCATCCGCGACGACATGCAGAGGGGCCTGGTGCGGATTCCGCATGGCTGGTGGCTGCCGGAGGTCGGGCTCGAGAGCGCCTGGGAAATGGCCGACGCCCAACTCTGCCCCGACGACGACGACTTCCTCGACCGCGAGCAAGGCATCCCCCACTTCAAGGGCATCCCCTGCCGGGTGGCGCCGGCGGCTTAAGTCGCCGGGGCCACGATTCTAATCTGTAGTTCACCAGGCCTTCAACTGAAAGAGGCTCTCGTTGAACTCCATAACGCCATGAAGAATAACAAGAAATGGCGCTATGCAGCCTATGTCGCCGTCGCAATTTACTTTGGCGTGCCGATCATCGCTGAACTTGCGATTAGCCTTGGTTACCTGAAAGCGGAAGGCACTGACCGGTTCGTGAATGGGTGGATTGTACTTCTTGGGGGACCAACGGCGATGTTGTTCTACCTTTATTTCCGCTGGTCGACTGGCTGGCGCGGCAAGTGAAGAAGTCGGCACGTCTTACCGCAACCGGCATCCGCAGAGCGGAGCCGGATTACCATCTCGGAGAAGAGCCGCCGGACGGACAAAACAGGGGGCACAATTCATGAGCGTATTGGCGCATGTCGTTCTTGGAGGGGCACTGCAGAACGAGCCCGCTGCGACGCAGGCTCTGGCCTACATACTGAAATCGAAACCGGACATCGCCAAGGCGTTCGTCGAAATGCTGCGAGACGCAGATATCGAGTTCGAGCCCGGGCGCATCGAGGCCGAGTTGGAACATGGAGACAGCCAACCGGACCTGACGATCCATGACAACGAGGGCCGTGCGCGGCTCTTCGTCGAGAACAAATTCTGGGCCGGGCTGACCGATGCGCAACCCGTGTCCTATCTCGACCACCTCCTAGAAGACCCTCCGTCAGCCCTTGTGTTCATCGTTCCAGAGCAGAGAATTTCGACGGTCTGGCACGAACTTAGGGCGCGATGCAGTGACGCGGGACTCGAATGGAAGGATGCGGCCGGCAATCGCGCCCGTGTCGGCGGTAAGACTATGCTGGTCGCCAGTTGGAAATATGTCCTGGAGACATTACTGGATGCTGCCCGTTCCAAGGGGCATGACGAGGTCAGGGCCGACCTCCTCCAGTTACAGGCGCTGACGAACTGGACCGACTCCGAGGCATTCCTGCCACTGCGCGAAGATGAAGTCACCGATCAGGAGATAGTGCGCCGATTAATGAACTACATCGGATTGATAAATGGGATCGTAAACAAGCTCGTGGACGACGGAATAGCTGATACAAAAGGCTTTATGCCTGCTGCTACTTTCGACTATATCCGCCGGTATTTCCGCACGCACGACAAATTTGAACTATCTCTGGCGATTGTCTTCAAAATATGGCGCGATCATGGAATCTCGCCGTTGTGGTTGGTACCTCAGCGTGGCACCGTCGACGCTTTCGAAATGATTCGTGGAAGCTTCATGGACATGAGGATTCCCAATGAAGGACCGTGCATTCCTATTCGGCTGAAGGCCGGCGTCGAACAGGAGCGGGTCATAGAAGACGCCGCCGCGCAAATAAAGCGAATCGCCGACGCTTTGCAAAACACGATTCCGGATAGTTAGCGCAGTCAAGTCCTGCTGCCAACAAGCGTAAGCCAGTCGGCACCGATATCGTCCCGGACAGTCCAGAATTCGCCGTTTACGCGCTCGCCGTATGCGGCGGGAGGCTGCATACCAAGGCGCCGGTATAATTCCGTATCCTCGGGCTTGCCCCTGTAATACATGAGCACGGCCGCGCCGCCGGGTTTGAGAAGCCAGCCTATTTTCCGGGAAACGGAATCGGGGTCGGCGAGATAGGAAGGCGCACCGAACAGCGCCGCGACCAGATCGAATTTCCGCCCCGGCTTCGGCCAATAATCCTCGAACGAGGTGCGAACCAGACGGCGGTGGAATTCGGGGTGCTTGTCCGCGAAGACGCCCAGCATCGCGCGGCTCGGGTCGATGCCGATATAGCGGTCTGGTTCTATGTCCGTGAACCGGAAATCCACGAGCGTTCCGGTTCCGCAACCGATGTCGAGAATATCGGCACCGGGCTCGATCTTGACCGAATCGTAAATCCGTTGCGTGCGCTCGACTTCGGACCTGCTTCTGTGGATGCCGAGGTCGTAGGCGTCGGCGACGGCCGCATAGGGGTCGAAACCGGTATCGTGGATGGCCCGGTTGATGAGGATGTGGTCGAGCCCGGCCCCCATGGTCCAGTATTTGTAGCCGTTGGCGGTGAAACGGCGGTACCACCGGCCCCCGAACAACTCCTCGACGCGCTCTACGGCCCGCATTTTCCGGAGCGCCTCGACGAACAGCTCCTCGCTCTCCCAGGTCCGCTTGAGCGTGTAGGAATGCGGCGCGCCAGGCATCGTCCGGGCGAAACGATATGAATGCGCCTCCAGAAGCTCCGCGAGTTCCGCGCAGCTGTCGAAGACCTCTTCGCTCCAGTCCAGCGCGCCTTCCAGAGGGCGGAATCTCTTGTCGTCGAGAGGCATCAACCCTTCTCCGCCGACCGGTCTGCGCCCACCCTCGCGGCCAGCGCTGCGCTCAGGAAGTCGTCGATATTGCCGTCGAGCACGCCCTGGGCGTTGCCTTTCTCCACGCCGGTGCGCAGGTCCTTCACCATCTGGTAGGGCTGCAGGACGTAGGAGCGGATCTGGTTGCCCCAGCCGATATCCGCCTTCGCCGCCTGCTCCGCCGCCGCTTCGGCCTCCCGGCGCTGGAGTTCGTGCTCGTAGAGCCGCGCCTTCAGCATCCCCATGGCGGTTGCCCGGTTTCGGTGTTGCGAGCGGTCGTTCTGGCACTGGACGACGATGCCGGTCGGCATATGCGTGATCCGGACGGCGCTCTCCGTCTTGTTGACATGCTGCCCGCCGGCGCCCGACGCCCGATAAACATCGACGCGGAGCTCGCTCTCGTCGATCTCGACCTCGATCCGGTCGTCCACCACCGGATAGACCCAGGCCGAGGCGAAGCTGGTGTGTCGGCGCGACTGGCTGTCGAAGGGCGAGATGCGGACCAGGCGATGGACGCCGCTTTCGGTCTTCAGCCAGCCATAGGCGTTGTCGCCCTTCACCCGCACGGATGCGGACTTGATGCCCGCTTCCTCGCCGGGGCTTTCCTCGATCCATTCCAGCTTGTAGCCGCCGGCGTCGGCCCAACGCACATACATGCGCAGCAACATCTGGGCCCAATCCTGAGCCTCGGTGCCGCCCGCGCCGGCGTTTACTTCCAGGTAGCAGTCGTTGCCGTCGGCCTCGCCGGAAAGCAGGCTTTCCAGCCGGCGGCGGGCGGCCCGCTCCCGGATCGATTCGAGCTCGGCTTCGGCTTCCTCAAGCGCGCCCTCGTCCTCTTCCGCCTCGCCGAGCTCATAGAGCGTGACCGCGTCGTCCAGCGCAGTCTCAAGCGCGCGAAAGCCTTCCAGCCCGTCGGCCAGCCGCGTCCGCTCGCGCATCACCTCCTGCGCGCGGGCCGGATCGTTCCAGAGTTCGGGGGCTTCAGCCTCGGCGTTCAGCGCCTCCAGCCGCGCCAGCGATGCATCCCAGTCAAAGATGCCTCCGGATCAGGACAAGGCTGTCGCGGATGTCATCCACCAGGGCCTGCGCTTCTGCACGCATCGAGCAGTCTCCACCGAAACCGGGATCGGTTCAGTATATACCGGAAATGCGCTCGCCGCTGCCCGCCGGCAGGCGGCCGGGCCCTTCGGGGCGCGGCTCGGTCCCCGGCTTGAAGGCCTCGAGGATGATGTCGGCCTCGCCGGGTTCCGCCGGTTTGCCGCTGGTACGGCCGACGCGCAGGAACGACATGCCCGGCGGAATCCGGAACGGCGCCGCCGGTGTCCGGTCGAGCGCCTCGCGCATGAAAGCGCCGAAGACCGGCGCCGCCACCGACGAGCCCGTCTCTGCATGGCCGAGCGTGCGCGGCCGGTCGAAACCGACATACACGCCCACGACGAGATCGGAGGCGAAGCCCACGAACCACGCATCGACATAGTCGCTGGTTGTGCCCGTCTTTCCGGCAAGCGGCTTGCCGACCGCCCGCAGCCGGCGCCCGGTTCCCCGCAGCACGACGCCTTCCAGCATGGACACTACCTGGTAGACGCTCTGGGGGTCGGCGATCCGCTCGCGCGGATCCGGCGGGTAAGGCACCTTCGGACCGAGCTCCTCGAGCGTGTCGCAGCCCGCGCATGTCCGCTGCTCATGGCGGAAGACCGTGCGCCCGTGCCGGTCCTGCACGCGGTCGACGATCGTCGGCGAGATGCGACGGCCGCCATTTGCGAGCATGGAGTAGGCGGCCGTCATCCGGGCGAGCGTCGTCTCGCCCGCCCCGAGCGACATCGACAGCACCTCCGGCATCTCCTCCTGTATGCCGAACCGGCCCGCGACAGCGGCGACCCGGTTCATGCCGACGGCTTGCGCCAGGCGCACCGTCATCAGGTTGCGGGACTTCTCGATGCCGATTCGCATCGGCACGATCCCGTGGAAGGAACCGGCGTAGTTCTGCGGCCGCCAGAGGCCGAGATCGCCGCCCTGGTCGATGACGATCGGCATGTCAGCGAGCAGCGTGGCCGGCGTGTAGCCCTCCTGGAGGGCCGCCAGGTAAACGAACGGCTTGAAGGCCGATCCGGGCTGGCGCATCGCCTGGGTCGCGCGGTTGAACTCGCTGCGCTCGGCGTCGTAGCCGCCGACCATTGCGAGCACATGCCCGGTATGCGGGTCCATCGCGATCAGTGCGCCTTCGATATCCGGGATCTGGCGCAGCGCCCATATGCCGTCGGGCCCCCCATCGGCCGATTCGACAGCAACCAGGTCGCCCGCCTTCAGAATCCGGTGCATGCGCTTCGGCGCCGCGCCGACCCTCTGCTTCGGAAGCGACCGCCTCGCCCATTCGGCTTCCGCCAGCGGGATGCGACCGGTGCTGCCGTCCTTCAGGAGAATGGCGGCGGCATCCGCCGAAACGCCCGTAACCGCCGCGAGGCGATAGGGGCTGAGTCCCGGCGGCTCGGACGCCGACGCCAGGGCAGCTGCAAGATCGTCCCGGTCGAGGCGTGCAAGAGGACCGCGCCAACCGTGGCGGCGGTCATAGCCCTGAAGGCCGGAACGCAAGGCATGCTCCCCGATACGCTGCAGTTTCGGGTCTATGGTCGTTCGGACGGACAATCCGCCCGAATAGAGCTTCTCCTGTCCGAAGACCTCCATCAGCTCCCTGCGGACTTCCTCGGCAAACCATTCGGCCTCGAAGAACTCCGTCGCCTTGCGGGACCGGGTCTCGAGCGAAGCCCGGATCGCCTCCTCCGCCTCGACCGGCGATATGCGTCCGTCGTCCAGCATCCGCCCGACCACCCAGTTGCGGCGCGCCAGCGCCTGCGCGCGGCGCCGGACGGGGTGGTAGTTGTTGGGCGCCTTGGGCAGGGCGGCGAGGAAAGCCGCTTCGGCAATCGTGAGATCGTCGAGCGAGCTGTTGAAATAGTTGAGCGCCGCGGCCGCAACGCCGTAGGAGCCGTATCCCAGGTAAATCTGGTTCAGGTAGAGCTCGAGGATGGCATCCTTGGGCAGCGCCTTTTCGAGCCGGAAGGCCAGGATCGCCTCCTTGATCTTCCGCTCGACGGAGACTTCCGCGCTCAGCAGGAAATTCTTGGCGACCTGCTGCGTGATCGTCGATCCGCCCACCGGCCGTCGCGCCGACTCGGACAGCTTGCTGCGAATATTCGTATAGACGGCGCGAAACAGGCCGGCCGGATCGAGGCCCGCATGGTCGTAGAAGGACTTGTCTTCCGCAGACAGGAACGCATCGACGACCCGCTTCGGGATCGCCTCGACCGGAACGAACAGACGATGCTCGACCGCAAACTCGGCCAGAAGCCGACCGTCGCCGGCATGGACGCGGGTGGCAACCGGCGGTTCATAGGTCGCAAGCCAGCCATAGGCCGGGAGGCCGCGGGCAAAATGGTCCACCACGAACAGGCCGGCGATGCCGCCCAGCACCGTGCCCACGGCGGCAAGCCAGAAGAAGAAGCGCAACAGACGAATCATTTCACCCGGATACAGACGAACATCGTGGCAAAATCAAGGCCTGTTCCCCGCGGCCCAGATTAGAGATTGCCGCCGGCCGCCTGTCGCGCTAATGTAGCGCACGCTTGCTGGTTTGTGTTCTCGTGCCGAGCGGGCCGTTCCTGTCGCCATCCGAAATCGCTTTTTCGTTTGCGCCGCCAGCGAAAGGCCGGGCGGCCGGGGTCTGCACGGATTGGCAATGAGTGTTCAACTTCCCATCCACGGAGCGCCCGGGCGGTCGAGCTCGCGCGATCGGAGGCCAAGTCCATGACTGTGCTGTGCCTGCCGGATCGCTGCCCCCGCACCGGCGCTGCCGCATTCCCGGAGCCCCGACTTAATGACCAGGAGCATGCTCATCGATGCAGCGCATCCGGAAGAAACCCGGATCGCTGTCGTCAACGAACGCCGGCTTGAGGACTTCGATTACGAAGCCGCTGCCCGGACGACCCTGAAAGGCAATATCTATCTCGGCAAGATCGCCCGCGTCGAAGCCTCGCTGCAGGCGGCCTTCGTCGACTACGGCGGCAACCGGCACGGTTTCCTGCCGTTCGCGGATATCCATCCCGACTACTACCGGCTGCCCCAGGAAGACCGCCAGGCGCTGATCGAGGAGGAAGCGGCCGCGCGCCGCGAAAGCGACCTCGAAGGCGGTGAGGTCGAAGATGACGACGCCGAGGAAGCCGACGCCCAGGCCGACGCCCAGGCCAACGGCCGGGACGAGGCACAGGAAGAGAGGCGCCGGACCAACAGGCTACGCCGGCAATACAAGATCCAGGAGGTCATCAAGCGCCGCCAGATCGTGCTCGTGCAGGTCTCCAAGGAAGAGCGCGGCACGAAGGGAGCGGCGCTGACGACCTATCTTTCGCTTGCCGGGCGGTATTGCGTGCTGATGCCGAACACCGGGCATGGCGGCGGCATCTCGCGCAAGATCACCGATGCGACCGACCGGCGCAAACTGAAGGGCATTGTCGAGAGCCTCGAGGTCCCCGACGGCACGGCGGTCATCATGCGGACCGCCGGCGTCAAGCGCACCAAGACAGAGATCAAACGCGACTACGATTTCCTGACCCGCACCTGGGAGCACATCCGCGAGGACACGCTGTCGAGCACGGCGCCGGCGCTCATCTACGAGGAAGCGGACCTCGTGAAGCGCGCGATCCGCGACATTTACGGGCGTGACGTCGACGAGGTGCTGGTCGAGGGCGACCGGGCCTACCGCAGCGCCAAGGATTTCATGAAGGCGCTGATGCCGAGCCATGCAAAGCGGGTGCAGCAATACAAGGACGAGGCCGAGCCGCTGTTCATCGCCCACGGTATCGAGGACCAGCTCTACGACCTGCACACGGCGCGGGTGGAGCTTCCGTCCGGCGGCTATCTGGTCATCGATTCGACCGAAGCGCTGGTCGCCATCGACGTGAACTCCGGGCGGTCGACGCGCGAGCGCAATATCGAGGAGACTGCCGTCAAGACCAACCTCGAGGCAGCGGACGAAGTGGGCCGCCAGCTTCGCCTGCGCGACCTTGCCGGCATCATCGTCATCGACTTCATCGACATGGAAGAACGGCGCAACAACTCCCAGGTCGAACGCCGGCTCAAGGATGCGCTGAGCAACGACCGGGCCCGCGTACAGGTGGGGCGGATCAGCGCGCTCGGACTGCTGGAGATGTCGCGCCAGCGGCTGCGGCCGAGCATTCACGAAAGCAGCACTGTCGCCTGCCCGCATTGCAACGGCACGGGCTTCATGCGGTCTGTCGAGTCGAGCGCCCTGCAGACCGCCCGCGCCATCGAGCAGGAGGCACTGAGCGGCGGCCACGGCGTGCTGTCGGTATATCTCTCCACCGATACGGCGCTCTATCTGCTCAACTACAAGCGAAACCTGCTGAACCGCCTCGCCAGCGACCACGGCGTCGAAATCCTGCTCCAGCGCGACGATTCGCAACCGCCCGGCACCTGGCGCTTCGAAAGCCTGGCGCCGAAATCCCCGAACGAGGTTGTCGATGCAGAGCCGGACGATGCCGGCCCGGCAGCGGAGGAGGCGCCCCAACTCGAGGACGAGGACGAGGAAGGCGGCGCGAAGCGCAGGCGGCGCAGCCGCCGCGGCGGCCGGCGGCGGAGAGGCGGGGCTTCCGACGAATCCGAGACGGTCGAGGCAGGCGAGACTTCCGACGCCGGCGAACCGGAGGCCGCGGTTGCTGAGCCGGTTGCCGAGGAAGCGCCCAAGCCGCCGCGCCGGCGACGCCGCGCCGCCGCTCTTGCGGAGCCGGATCCGAAGACGCAGGAGCCCGAGGCTGCCCCCGCTGCTGAGGAAGAGACCCCGGAGGCCGTAGAGGAAGCTCCCAAGCCGAGGCGGCGGCGCACGCGGCGCAAGAAGGAAGAAGCGCCGGTCGAAGCGGTTGCCGAACCTGCTGCGGAGCAGGCGGACGCGGGCCCTCCGGCGGAGGCGGTCGCTGCCGAAGCGCCGGAGGAGGCCCCGAAGCCAAGGCGGCGGCGCACCCGCCGCAAGAAGGAAGAGGCTCCGGAGGCCACCGCTTCGGAGGCACAGCCTTCCGAGTCACCCACGCCCGAGCCGTCCGCAATGGAGCCGCCTGCCCCCGATCTTCCTTCGCAGGAAGAGGCGCCGGAACCGGAAGCCGTCTCGCCCGCCGAGCCAGAAGCTGAGGCTGCCCCGGCCGCCGAGCCGGAAGCCGAGGACCCGGAAGCCCCTCGCCGGCGCGGATGGTGGCGGCGGCAGCTGAACCTGGTCTGAACCCGAAACGAGAGGACCCGACCGCGCCATGACAAGCAATGGCAAGATGGAGCTGCGATTCGACGAAGGCGTCGCCATCCTCGCATTCAACGATCCGGATGTGCTGAATGCCATCGGCCACGGGATGCGCGAGGACTTCTCCGCTGCGCTCGACCGCATCGAAGCCAGCGACGCGCGCTGCATCCTGTTGACGGGCAACGGCCGGGCGTTCTGCTCGGGCGCGAACCTGAACGACCCCGACCGCCCGCCCCGCGACCGGGAGGCGGAGGCCAGGGGCGAGCAGAAGGGCGACCTGGAAGGCTGGTACAACCCGACCCTCGAGCGACTGCGCGCCTCTCCCGTTCCGGTCGTGTCCGCGGTCAACGGCGTCGCTGCCGGCATCGGCATGAGCTTCGCGCTTTCGGCCGACATCCGCATCGCCGCCAGGTCCGGCTATTTCCTGCAGGCCTTCGCCCGCATCGGCCTCGTGCCGGATGGCGGGGCGACATGGATCCTGCCGCGCCTTGTCGGCATGGCCCGTGCGATGGAGCTCTCCATGCTGGCCGAACGGCTGCCGGCCGAGACGGCGCTCGAATGGGGCATGGTCAACCGGGTCGTGGACGACGAGGCGCTGATGGACGAGGCAATGGCGATGGCGCGCCGGCTCGCCGGCGGCCCGGCCTCGCTCGGCATGATCCGCCAGCTCTACTGGCAGAGCCTGGAAAACGGCTACAGCACCCAGCTCAAGGCGGAGGCCGACACCCAGACCGCTGCCGGACAGACGCAGGATTACGAGGAAGGCGTCGCTGCCTTCCGCGAAAAGCGCCCGGCCGCCTTCTCGGGCCACTGACGTGCTGCTTTGCTTGAACTCCCTCCCTCCTCTTTACCCAAAGCTTGACCCATCTCTTGGCTTGTGTTCCGCTTCTCACATGGCGTAGTAGCCTAGACGGAGGGTCGAAGTACCTGGTGCCGATGGTGCCAACGCGCCCAAGAAGCCGAGAGGATTCTTGGGCACACTTGTCAGACGACTAGTGGAACCCCTGACTTCGAGGCCCTCCGTCGCCCCCTCATGCAGAACACTCTAAAGACAGAAATCAAACGCCTCTGCCGTCGTGCCTTTGCCCGCCATGCTAGGGAAACAAGAAAGGCTAACGAGTTTCGAACAAAGTTCACCAAGCGAACTGGCTTGCCCGCCGGACTGCCCACGAGCCGACCTACCAACGCGCCGCCAGACCGCCATTTTGATCCGAGGTACTGTGCCCGCAATGCTAATTTGTTGGCCAAGGTAATCTGGCAAAAGGTTCTTGACAAGACCTATCATCCAAAACCGGCTTTATCGTTTCGAATCCCCAAGTCTTCCGGCGGTTTTCGTGAGGTTATGGCATTCACCATCCCCGATGCTGCTTTGGCGAATGTAGTGTTGCGCAGAACTTCTCAGCGTAATCTGAAGCGACTGTCCCCGTACTCTTTCGCATATCATCCCGACCGCAACGTATTTGACGCCATTTTGGCGTTGTCTAATTTTGTCACCGAGCAAAGACTCTTCGCTGTCCAAATAGATTTCGAAAGATACTTCGACAGCATCCCTTCTTCTTACCTTAAGGATCATATCAATGATCACAACCTCATCTCTTTGACACCCCATGAGCGTTACATAATTGAAGAGTTCATGCATCATCAGCACGCAAACCAAACAGAATACCCTCAAAGTCGGTTTAAGCGCCGGCATATAGGTACACCACAAGGAGCTTCAGTATCTCTCTTACTTGCCAACCTCGCCAACAACAACCTTGACCGAGAGTTGGAACGCCGCCCAGGCCGGTTTGTTCGGTTTGCGGATGATGTTGTCGTCCTTTGCTCCAATTTTGCAGAAGCAGAAGAAGTTGAGGCCGCTTTTGTAGAGCATTGTCGGGCTAGCGGTTTGAGAATTAACGAGCGAAAATCGCCAGGTATAGCCATCATAGGAAAGAAAGCTGGCGAAGCTGAGCTTCGGAGCTATTTGACGTTTGATTACCTTGGTTACAGGTTTGGAAAAACTGGCTTAGATATTCCGAATTCTGTACGGAAGCGAATATTTCACAAATTGTCGCGATTGATTCACATTTATCTGATACGTTATCCTACCAGCTACGGTTTTGATAGTAATCGCTGCAGCGGAGGGCCACAACCTTATGATTGGGACCTGCTTGGATTAATTCTAGAAATAAGGGGTTACCTTTATGGAGGATTGGGAGAGGAAGAGTTAAGGCGCTTTACTAGTGGACAACAAAGTGGCCTGCAGAAAATGCGCGGCTTAATGGGATTTTACACTTTGCTAGATGACAGCAAAACCCTCAAGTATCTCGATAGTTGGCTTCTCGTTCAAGTCAGGTTGGCAATGAGAAAGAGGGCGAATTTGCTAATGTCGAGATATGGCCACCGAGGTATCGAGCCGTCAGCAGAGCAGCTAATATTAGGAACATGGCTTGACCAGTCAGCCTGGAGAGGTAGCGCGTGCCCTGATCCACGTTTACCTAGTTTCGTTCGCGGCTGGCGTGCTGCGAGGAAGTATTATTTCACTTTCGGCCTTGAGGATGTAGAACCACCCTTCTATGGATATTATTAGGTGGTGCTGGGGCCTAGAACTTTGCAATGTGAGAGCGTCTTCGGACTATTCTGTTCCCGCTAATGTTAAGAACAAGCATTGAGTGGGAAAACCAATTGAGATTGCGCTTTACTTCAAGAATTCTGCAAGCCGGTCCATGGCCGCCTCGACCTCTTCCGTCCCGGCGCAATAGCTGAGGCGAACCGTCCGGTTGCCCCGCTCGCGGTCGAAATCGACGCCGGGAGTGATGGCGACGCCGGTTTCGTCCAGCAGCCGGCGGCAGAAAGCCATGCTGTCATTCGTCAGGTGGCCGATATCGGCATAGACGTAGAACGCGCCGTCCGGCGCGGCGAACTCGCCGATGCCCATGGCCGGCAGGGCTGACAGCAGAATGTCGCGGTTGCGCGCATAGCGCCGGACATTCTCCTCCATCTCCTCCCGGCACTCGAATGCCGCGAGCGCGGCATATTGGGAAACCGTCGGCGTGTTCAGGAACAGGTTCTGGCCCAACCGTTCCACCGCGACCGACAGGTCTTCCGGCAGCACCAGCCAGCCGACCCGCCAGCCTGTCATCGAGAAGTATTTCGAGAAGCTGTTGACGACGACTGCGGAGGGCGAGCCGGCCGCCGTCGCCTCTTTCATGCCGTAGGCGATGCCGTGGTAGATCTCGTCCGAGATCAGGCGGACGCCCCGGTCGTGGCACCATGCCGCAAGGCGGGCGAGCGCATCCGGCGACAGCATGGAGCCGGTCGGGTTAGACGGGCTCGCGATCACCAGTCCGTCCACTGGCCCCTCGACGCCCTCCAGAAGCTCCGGAGTCGGCTGGAAGCGCGTATCCGGGCCTGTGGGCACCTGCACTGTCTCTATGCCGAGCGCCGACAGCACATTGCGGTAACAGGGATAACTCGGGTCGGTAAGCACCACCCGAGCGCCGGCATCGAACGCAGCGAGGAAAGCGAGCACGAAGCCGCCGGACGACCCGGTCGTGACGAACACCCGTTCCGGGGCGACCTCCTCCCCGTAGCGTTCGCGGTAATGCAGCGCGATGCGCCGGCGCAACGGCTCGATACCCGGCGCGTCGGTGTAACCAAGCACCTGCTCGTCGATGGCGGCCTTCGCGGCTTCCCTGGCCCCCAAAGGCGCGGGGGTGCTCGGCTGACCGATCTGCAGCGGAAAGACCGGTTTTCCCGCAGACGCGCGCTCACCCGCCGCCCGCAGCACCTGCAGGACGATGAAAGGGTCGATCCCGCCGCGGCGGGAAACCTGAAATGCCACAGCCGCCTACTCTCCGAAGACCTGGATGGCGAGGCCCGCGCCGCGCGGATCCGCATGGGCCCGGCAAACCGGTCCGGGATCGCCGGGCGCACTGGCCTGGCACCGGATCGCAGCGACAAAACCGATCCGCTCGACCTCCGAGAGGGCGAAACCGCCCTCCTGCAGCCCGGCGCGGGCGGCTTCCGGGACTGCCGCTTCGACCGCTATCGCCTTCCCGGAGCTGCGCACCGCGCGCGGGCCGGCGATTGCGGCTTCGAGCGTATCCGCTTCCAGCAATGTCCGCAGCGCGACGGCCGGACCGATGCGCTCGGCGCCCAAGCCCGAACCGGCGCCGGCAAAGCGGATTTCGTCGCCGGCGTCGAGCGTTACCAGAAACGGAGAAAGCGCGGGGTCGGGCGCACCCGCAGGCCTGGGCGCGGCAATCGCTATTCCCGTGCCCGCAGCCATCCGGCCTGTCCCGAAGGGCGCGTTCATGGTCAGGCCGCACGCAACCGCAAGCCCGTCGGCATCCACAACCGCAAAGCCTGTCCCGCCGCCGGCCTCGGGCGCCTCCCCTGCCTCGCCGTAGTCCGCAATCGGAAGCACCGGCGAGGCGCTGTCATCGATCCGGTCGTCCTCGACGAGTTGCGCCCAAGAAGCAGCCTGCCCCGGCCCGGCGCTCCCCTCGTCGGCGGCGAACCAGGCCCGCCACCGGTCGCCTTCCGCAGACAGCGGCTCCCGATCCGACGGGAGGCCGCGTCCCAGTGTCGCCTCGTCCAGCCGGTATCCCGCAGCGGCTGCTCCCTGCATCAGCGCCGCTGCCAGGGGGCCGCCATAGAGCGCGCCCGGCCCGGCAAGGCGAATCCGGCTCAGTGTCCTGCCCAGCTCCGGCTGCACCAGTAGGTCGCCTTCCCCGAGAAGCTGTCCTGAAAATGCCGTCGCGAATCGTTCAGGCGCGGTCCCGATGTCCCGCGCAAGCGCCCGCGACACCGGATGGCCCAGCAGCGCCAGACGCTCCGCCGCCGCCGGCACCGCGCCCCAATGCAGACGGCCGTGCGCCGCATGCAAAAGCGCCATCCCCCTCACCAGCATGGGCGGCGGCGCTTCGCCTTCCCCGCTCGCGGGGTGGATGAAGGAATAGACCCGCTGGTCCCCGTCCTTCGAGTCATTCACGATGCAGATGCCCCCGGCCCAGAGGCTGGCACGGGACGGCCTGGTCACGGCCAACGTCATGGCCAGCGCCGCCGCGGCATCTGCAGCGGAACCGCCGGCCTTCAGAATATCCCGGGCGGTCAGCGCAGCGTTGGGCTCGCCGGCGACGACGCTGCCAAGATAGTTCTGGCGCGGAACGGCCGCCGGGTCGACGCCGGGGACGGTTCCGCACGCGCCAAGGAACAGCGGGACCAGAACCGCCGGCGCCAATTGACGCAATCCGGACCGGCGCCTAGCTTGTGCCCAACGCCCTGCGAGGTCGCCATCCATGAGGCCCATACGAACCCTTCTCTGCGGCCTCTTCGCCGCTCTGCTTGCGTTCTCGGGCGCGGCGCCCTCGGAAGCCCAGTCGCTCAATATGGTCCGGGATGCGGAAATAGAGGAAACGCTCCGCCTGTATGCGAATCCGGTCTTCCGTGCGGCCCGTATTTCGCCGGAAAGCATACGCTTGCATCTCGTGAATAGCGACCAGGTGAACGCCTTTGTTTCCAACGGGATGCAGATATTCCTGTACACCGGACTGCTCCGGGTCAGCGAGAGCCCCGGCCAGGTTATCGGCGTGATCGCGCATGAGACGGGCCATATTGTCGGCGGACATCTCGCGCGTCTCAAGAGCGAAATCGAGAGCCGGACGGCACAGGCGATCCTCTCAACGGCGCTCGGCGCCGCAGCGGGCATCGCGACGGGGGACCCCCGTGTCGCACAGGCGGTGATATCGGGCGGCGTCACGCTTGCCGAGCGAGGCCTTCTGCGCCATTCCCGGACCGAGGAGTCGGC
>Ga0209021_1002507_pt1 | contig 15976 bp, 11 predicted proteins | sample PinacodermFT_FD_187299 | JGI IMG/M metagenome (GOLD analysis project Ga0209021, IMG submission 187299) | Host-associated microbial community of the marine sponge Aplysina aerophoba from Gulf of Piran - sponge pinacoderm, lysed by freeze-thaw... | ecosystem: Host-associated > Porifera > Sponge >... | reverse complement strand
ACCCGGTATTCCGGCCTCACGCGCCTTGTCAGCCGGGCGCCTCGCCCCCAGTTCTCCCGGTGGGGGCCTCGGCGCTCACGCGGGTTTCACCACAGGCTGCTAGCCGGGTTGGGACGGCGTGCCTCGGCGGCGTTGGCGCTCCCGTAGAATCCGGCGATGGATATCGAAGGTACCGAGATCATCAGCGCGCCCCGCGAGCGCGTCTGGGAGTTCGTCACCGACGCGGAGTCGGTCGCCTCCTGCACGCCCGGGGTGAAGTCGGTCCGCATCCTGGAGCCCGGAAAGCGGTTCGAGGTGGTGGGCGGCGTCAAGCTCGGCACGGTCGGGCTCAACGCGAAGAACGTCATCGAGTTCACCGATCTCGTGGAACTCGAAGAGGCGAAGCTGAAGATTCGGGGCAGGGGACCGGGAACCACCATCGACGCCGTGGCCGAACTCCGGCTGCGGGACGAGGAATCCGGTACCGCGCTCGACTGGAAAGGGACGGTGCAGGTGCGGGGAACGCTGGCGGCGCTCGCCTCGCGGCTGCTGAAGCCGGTCACCGAAAAGGTGTTGCGCGAGATGTTCGCCGAGATGCGATCCAAGATCGAGGGCTGAGAGGCCCACCGGATCCCCACCTGGGGAACCAACCGAGGAGACGAAATCCATGAGATTCCGAGCCAAGACGGTCCCGTTCGCTGGCCTGGCGGTCATCTGGCTGCTGGCGGCAACGTTCGCGGCGGCGCAGGACCCGTACTTTCCCGAGCGGCACGACTGGGGGACGAAGACCGCCGAGGAGTCCGGCTTCGATGCGGCGCTCCTCGAGGAGGCGGTGGAGTTCGCGATCGCCTCCGAGTCGACGGCGCCCCGCGACCTGGCGCTCAACCATGAACTGACATTTGCTCAGGAACCCTTCGGGAGCCGGGTCGGACCCACGACCGTGCGGGGCGCGCTCAGCGGGATCGTGGTGAAGAACGGCTACATCGTCCGGGAGTGGGGGCCCTCCATGAAGGTGGACATGACCTTCAGCGTTTCGAAGACCTTCCTTTCGACGACCATCGGGCTCCTCTACGACAAGGGGCTGATCGCCTCGGTTGACGACCGCGTCGGTCCCTACATGCCGGACGACGAACTCTTCGGTTCGGAACACAACCAGTCCATCACCTGGGACCACCTGCTGCGCCAGACGAGCGACTGGCAGGGGACGCTCTTCGGCAAGCCCGACTGGGCCGACCGGCCAGTGGGCGACCACCCGTTCGAGTATCCGGACCGCCCGATGTACAAGCCGGGAACCCACTACAAGTACAACGACGTCCGGGTGAACCTGCTCGCCCTCGCGGGGCTCCATGTGGCTCGGGATCCGTTCCCGGTGATACTCCGCAAGGGGATCATGGAGCCCATCGGCGCCTCCAACCGCTGGCGCTGGCACGGCTACGAGAACTCCTGGGTGATGATCGACGGCAGGAACGTCCAATCGGTCAGCGGCGGCGGCCACTGGGGCGGCGGCATGCACATCAGCGGCCGCGACCTCGCCCGCTTCGGTTACCTGTTCCTGCGGATGGGGAACTGGAACGGGAAGCAGCTCATCTCCGAGGAATGGATCGGGATGGCCCGCACTCCGGGCGAGGTGAACCCCAGCTACGGCTACATGAACTGGTTCCTGAACGGGCCGGTCGAGCGGGACGGGGAGATGGTCAAGTCCATTCCCGATGCTCCGGACACCGCGGTCACCTTCCGGGGCGCCGGCAGCAACATCGTCTACGTGGACTGGGAGAACGACCTCGTGGTCGTGGTCCGCTGGATCCAGGGGGGTGCGGTGTCGCCCTTCATCGGAAAGGTGCTCGCGGCGCTTCGCTGACCGGGTGCCCGACCCCTTCGGCGCATCAGGCGCCGAGGTCGTAGAGCGGGAAACCCATCGTCTCCGCGGCGGTCGCCATCCGGCGGTCGTAGCTCGCGAGTGCAACGCGCTCACCGCTCTCCCGAAGATGCGCCATCGAGGCGAGGTGCAGGGCGTCGAGCGTGCGGAGCGGCGAGGGAAAGGGTCTCAAGGCGCGTGCGAGCACCGGAGGAGAGAGTTCCAACAGATCCGTCCCGCCGATGATGCGCTCTGCCGGACCGCCGTGAGTCTCGGCCATTCCGCGGGCGTGCAGCCGTACCCACACTTCGTACTCGAGCAGCCGGCTGGAAACCAGCTTCTCCTTCCAGAGCGCCGGTGGAGGCCGTCGGTCCTCCGTCAGGATGTGGGCAAGGACGGCGGAACTGTCGACATAAGTCACCGATCCGCCCGATCTTCGTCCAGTTCCCGGAGGAGTTGCGCCATGGACATCACCGGCTTGCCTCTCGGAGGCGGCCCGTTCAGCGGGGATCGGGCAGGAGTGAGATGGCCCCTCCGGACCATCTCGACGAGTCGCGGATTGTCTGCGAGCGGGTTCCCCGTTGCCCGCGGAGGCCCCATCTCGGCGACGATGCGGTCCCGATTGGTGACCAATACCGTCTCGCCGGAAGCGGCGAGACGGACGTACTCGCTCAAGCGGTTGTTCAGCTCCTTGATCCCGACGGCTCTCATGGAGTCATGGTAGCTACGGTAGCCACCCATCGCAACGGCGACCGCATTGCCGTCGCCGAAACCGCGTCGGTGGTCGCCGCTGGGAGAGCCGGGCAACTCTCCGGGTCGGAAACGCCTACCTGTCGCCCAACTCGTCCACCTGCGCCTGGTAGAGCCGTCGCCCCTGCTCGAAGGTCGCCAGCACTTCCGCCTTCTGCCCGGGATGGTCCCAGCGGTCCATCGCCCGCAGTTCGTCCAGCACCTGGTCGATCCAGCGGACGAAGAACGCCGCGTCGTCCGGCGAACGGATGGGCTCGCCGCCGGCGATCACGAAGACGGGATTCGTGTGCGCGAACAGGTAGCTGTCCATCGCGCCGTGCTGCGGCGGCCCCAGCACCCGCGCCGCGACCCACCCGCTCTTCTCGATCGGAATCTCCAGCTCGGTTTCGATCGATTTCAGGTCGCCCGCGGCATCGACCCGGTGCACGATGCGGCCGTTCTGAACGATCTCCAGACCGTGCATCGTGAAGAGCGATCGCGCCGTGGCGCGCACCTTGACCACATCGCCGCGCGACACCGCAAGCTCCTCGCCCATGCTCCTGGTGGAATTCTCTCCGGGTCCGGAAACGTCCAGCGTCAGGATCGGCCCGCTGGTCACGAACGCACGGCCCGCGGCCATCGCGTCGGCCCAGGCGTCGTAGTGGACGTGGTCCTCGCCGGTGTAGACGTAGGTGCGCGTCGTCCCGACCGCGGGATGCCGCCAGATGTCGGACATGACGTCCGTTCCGGCGGTTCCGGGGATGCGGGAACCCGTGTTGAGAAGGCGGTACCAGACCTCCGCCGTCCCGAGTTCGTCGCTCCAGATGCACGCCACGTCCACGAAATCGGCCAGGCCGAGAACCGCGTCGACGGGCAGCTCACGGGCGGATCCTGCCCCCGCCGCGTCGGGGTCCCGGTGCCGGAGCCCGAAGGGGTGGACATATCCGCCGATGCCGCCCTGCTCATGCACCCGGCGAAGCACCGAGGCGTTGTCGGGATAGAGGGCCTGGTGCGCGGTCCCCACCGAGCCGATGTAGAAGGGCGTGATCAATTCGATCAGGTTGAGCAGCGAGAGGTGCGCGAAGTAGCTGGGCCGGTACTCCTCGTTGTAGTAGACGATGGTGCGCGGGCCGGTGTGCGGGTGCGGATGCCCGAGAAAGTGCTCGAGGTCCTCGACCCGGCTGTTGCCCCAGTAGTTGGCGATCATGCCGTTGACGACGTTGAGGTCCTCCGCGTGGGCCTTGTTCGTGAGGTCCTCGGGAGTGACGAAGTAGTGGCCGCCGTAGTTGGGGTGGATGTGGTTGTCGCCGGAGTACCAGCCGTTCGCGGCCATGTCGATCCAGCGTTCCAGCTCGAGTTCGACGGTGGTGTGCTCGCCGGCGCGGACCTCGACGGCGCGCGAGACGGGCTCGTACTCGAAGCCGCGCCAGGCCTCGACGGTGGCTTCGCCGGCGGGGAGGGTCACCGAGAAGCTGCCGTCCGTGTGGAAGTAGTAGTCCTCGGTCACGCTGACGACGCGGGGGTAGCTGGTGTGCGGGAACCAGGCGCGCCCGTCGGAGCCGGTCAGATAGATGCGCGACGGGAGAAGTTCGCCGTCCGCATCATTGACGCGAACACGGAGTTGCCCAGTCGGCTCGGACCATGCGTAGCCGTCGATTCGCACGGGTTTGGGCGCGCCGCCCCCTCGCGTAACCGTGTAGAGCGCGAACCCCATCCCGTTGTCGATCGTGCGCGGCTGGTCACGGGCGCCGCCGTTCCGCGCGTACACCAGGCGTTCGCCGTCCGGTGACCACGAGGGGAAATACTCATCCGTGCGGCTGTGCGTGAGGCGGACGGGCTGGATTCCGCGGGGGGACTTCTCGCTGGGGACGGCGTAGAGGTCGTTGTTGCCCGAGGCGTCGGTGACGTAGGCGACGATGCCCCCGTGCGGGGCGACGACCGGGGCCGCCTGGTAGTTGGTCTCGATGCGAATGAGGAGTTCCACCGCTCCGGTCGCCGCGCGATACCTCCAGAGCGAGCCCGAGCCGAGCGCGGCCTCGCCCCGCCGGGAAACGAACACGATGTCACCGGTGTCGCCGATCCAGTCCCCGGCCATGTCGTTCGCCTCGGGGTCGGCGATGACGGCTTCGGCCGTGCCGGTTTCCGTGTCGTGAACCCAGAGGTCGAAGGTGCCGTCGCGCTCGGTCGTGAAGAGGATGCGGGACCCGTCCGGCGACCAGCGCGGCCGCAGGTCGAGGAAGGGGTGGGTGGTGAGGCGGCGCGACCCGCCGGTCGCGAGCTCGGTGACGAAGATGTCGAAGTTGCGGTCGATGTCGGCCGCGTAGGCGATCCGGCCGCCGTCGGGGGACCAGCTCGGCTGGGAGTGGTAGCCGGGGCCGCTCGTGACCTGACGGGCGGTGCCGCCCTCGGCGGGGACGACCCAGATGCGGCCCTGGTAGGCCAAAGCGATGGACTCGCCGTCGGGCGACCAGGCCGGGTAGGTGGGCGATGCGGTTACGGGGGGCGGGAAATAGCTTTCCATGTACATCCGGCCCGCGTTGCTCACGCCCGCGAGAGACGGGTAACCGCCCGGGAAGGGGTCGGGGTATTCATGTTCCTGGGCGGAGGTAGCGCTGGCAGGGAGTGCTGTCAACGCCGCCACGGCCAGGGCGGCGACAGTGGGAATGTTCATCGGCGGTGGTTCTCCTGTGGAGCTCGGACGCATCGGAAGATCCTCATGGTGGGTGATGTCCGGCGACACCGCAAGAAGCTACGAGAAACGTCTCCGGAACTCAGAAGATCGACTTCGGCATGTGCATGCTCACCAGCATGTTGGGAACGTCCACGGTCTCCGAGATCTTGAGGTCCCCCGCCAGCGAACACAGCACGTACGCCTCCTCGGGGGTAAGGCCGTGTTCGGCTACCAGCCAGGCGATCATGTTGCGCGTCGCTTTCTTCGCCGCCTCGTCGATGGAGGGATCGAATCCGGTGACGGCGTAGTACTCGTCCGTTTCGTACTCGGGCACGGTGATTCCCCGTGGGTTCGGAAGTACTTCCAGGGTGACTACGAGGCGCATGGGGACTTCGATGGCGCTTCCGGAGACCTCACCGTCCCCCTGGACGGCGTGGGTGTCTCCGATCGAGAAGTTCGCCCCCGGCACTTGGACCGGGATGTACACCGTGGAGCCCGGCCGCATGTGCCGGTTGTCCATGTTGCCGCCGTTTTCGCGGGGCGGGATCGTCACCAGCATCTCGTCGGTGGCCGGCGCCACTCCGAGAACTCCCGGGAAGGGGGAGAGGGGCAGGGTGATGTGGTCGTTGAAGCGCACCTCGGTGGCCCCGGACGCCATGTCGAAACTGCGAAGCCACGGGTCGGTGAACTCGTCGGTCAGGAAGCCGAAGCCGGGGAAGATGCCGGCCCAGCCGGGTCCCTGGACTTCGGCTTCGTGGATCGTCACGGCGAGAAGATCTCCGGGCTCGGCGCCCTCCACGGCGATCGGACCGGTGAGCGCGTGAATCAACCCGAAGTCCACGTTCACCAGGTCTTCCGCGGTGGTCTCCAGGGTGATCTGACCGTCCGACGCTTCCTTGGTGAAGATCTCGACGACCGCGCCGGAGGGCACGGTGAGGATCGGCGGAATCGTCGCGCTCCAGCGGTTGTGGGTGTTGTCGGCCGGAAGCGTGTAGTCCGGCGCCGGGACCGGGTCCGCGACCGGTGCAGGGTCGGGCGCCGGAGCCGGTGCGGGGGATCCGCAAGCGGCCGCGAGAGCGACGGCGGCGAGGGGGAGGAGGGTTCTGGCGTTGAACGGTTGCATCGGAAACTCCTTGGCGCGCTGGCGCCGGGCCGATTATCCGTCCGTTCGGGTTCCGCGGCGGCGCTCCGGGAGTCGCTCAGCGCCGGTAGCCGGCCCGGGACCGGACCTGATACCCGTCGCTGTTCCGGATTCGGACACTGATCTGCCGAAATCTCTCAACTGGCCCGGCCTCTTCCGATGCGCCAGCGACCGGAGAGTAGCCAAGAAAGTAGGCGTTACTGACATTGTCCCGAAAGACCGCGAGCGCCCGGTCCAACTCGTCCGGTTCATCGGCGCGGAAGACCTCGCCGCCGCTGACCGCCGCCAGGCGACCTACGGTCTCCACGATCTCGTCGGTCTCCGAATCGGGGCCGAGCGTCACCACGTAGAGTGGCGCCCCCGTGTCCAGAACACGCTGCTCCACCGATTCCGGACTCCGGAAGCTCGACCGGTCTTCGCCGTCCGTGAACGCGAGGACCGCTTTCCTCGGGTTGCTCTCATCCAGAGCGTCCAGCGCCCGGACGATGGCGTCATACAGCGAGGTCAGTCCGGATGGCCGGAGTTCGTCAATCAGCGAAGCCAGTTCCGCGCGATCCGGCTCCTGGCGCGAGAGGAGGAACGTCCGTTCATTGAACGCCAGCAGCGTGACCATGTCGTCAGGACGAAGGCTCGCGAGAAGCGCCTTCACGCTGGTCTTCAACCCGGGCATCACCGGGGCCATGCTTCCGCTGATGTCGATCGCGATCGCCAGGTCGAGCTGACTCCGCTCGGCAGGCGCCTCGAAATAGGAGATGTCCTGCGGAGCCCCGTCTTCGAGGACGACGAAACGCTCCACCGGGAGCTCGGCGAGGTAACGGCCGCGACGGTCGGTCACGACCGCCGGCACCATCACGCGTTCCACCGACGTGCGGAAACGGATGGACATGCGCATGGGGGTGTGCACCCGGGCGACCAGGCGGGTGTCGTCATCCAATTCCGCAACGGCCCGGATCACCCGAGCCTGACCGTCTCCCCCAAAGTCCCACGAGCACTCGAACGGGGCGGCTTCCGCTACGCAGACGCGGCGTCCATCCACCGAGAACACGATGCGGACTGTGCGTCCCTCGTATCCGGGAGGCAGCACGACCGACAGCCGTTCGGTGCTTTCCATGGCCCGGCTGCCGTCCGGAGAAGCGAACGTGAGGGCCGGAGAGGCCTCCTGGTCCGGAGTGCGGGACGCCGCTCCCCCGAGGGAGGCGAGAGCGAACAGGGCCGCTACCAGCCCCGGAACGCTTTCGCGAGCCGCGACGGAACGCACTACCGGATCGGCTGCGCCCGTGTGCCCTCGTCCGGGGCTGAGGGAGCAGGATCGCCGCCGGGACGCAGAAAGTCCGTCCCCGTCAGCGACGACACGTAGTCCTCGAAGTCGGCCTCGCTGAGCGTGGAGGGATATCGCAGGACCGTGCCCCAGTCCTGCACGTGCGTCGGCCGGACCCGGTCGAGCATGTGGCGCATGGCGACCTCGAGGACCGGCCCGGAGAGCGACACCGGCAGGCCGCGGACAGCCAGACCCTCCCCCACCCAGAGCGTCAGATCCGCGGCCAGCGCCGCCACGAGGCCACTGCCGGCACGGCCGCGCCAGTTCTCCCACCGCATTTGCGGCGGCGCCAGGCGAAGGCACAGACAGCCGTCGAGCCTCCCGGCATAGGCGCCCCATCCGGCCAGACGCTCGGCCGCCCGGCTGCTGTCGCCGCTGCCCGCGCCGACCTCTTGCAAGCCGAGCCACAGGAGTTCCCTCACGGACAGCCAGTCCGCGAGCCGATCGGGTTCGCGGCTCGCCATCCAGACGAGAAGCGAGCGGCGGAATCCACCGAGGCCGGCGGCCGCCGCGACCGCGAGAGCGTCACCGGGAGACTCGGCGAGCGCGTCCAGCCGGCGCCGTCCTGCCCCCACCGCTTCGGCGATCTCGTCCATCTCTGCCCCGGTGCGTTCGAAGGGGTTGAAGAGCGCGACGGAGGCGGCCAGGCCGTCCCGCTCGTAGCTCGCCAGCGGCGCCCCTTCGGGGGGCCGGTCGGTCATGATCTGCTGCAAGCGAAGGTCGGCGGTGGCGAAATCGAGGCCGAGCAACGCCCCTTCGGCGTACCAGGGCCGATCCGGGAGCGTGCGCGCCTCCGGATACCGCCACGGCGTTGCTCGGAGCGGGTCGGCGTCAGCCGCTTCAAGGCCGAAATCGTGCCGCACGGACAGATCGCCGCTTCCGAGGACGCCGCTTCGGGGGTCGCCGATGTAGGCGGCGTACACCAAGGCGCGGAATACGTCGCCCAGCACGGCGTCGGAAAGGCGCAGCAGCCGCCCGGCGGCCTCGGGGACGCGGCGGGAAACATCGTCCGGACTCCGGACACGTTCCAGGTCCGAGTACACCCGCCCGAGGTAGTGGGAGACGATCACCGACCCGACCGGCCCCTCACGCGCCGGCAGCGTGCTCGCGACGGAGCGGAGGCGTTCGACCAGCCCCTGTATTTCCTCGACGGTCTCCGGCCCGGCGGCGAGCGTGTCCGCGACGGCCCAGAGGTCGAGCGCGATATCCAGCGAAGCACCGGACTGCGCTTCCCGAGCCTCGAGGAGGCGCGTCAGCGTGGCCCCGCGGAAATCGGCGACATACGAGAACCCTTCCCAGGTGGTCGTCACCCGATGGTCCCAGCCCTCGTCTTCGAGGGCGCCCGCGAGCGCCTTGAGGACGATCCTCTCCCGAGGTGCGGGCGTACCGCCGGCGTCGCCGGTCGCGGCCGGACCCGGGAGGTTCCCGCCGTCCGAGTCCCCGTCCGGCGGGTCGCCGCCGAGGGCGGGAAGCAGCTCGCGGGCTACCCAGCCGGCCATCCTGCCTTCGTAACCCCGGGTCTCGTGCAGGCGCACGGCAGTGGCGGAAGCGGCGAGGTCGGCGGCGGCCTCCTCCGACAACGATCGCACGTGCCGCACGCGGTCCAGCAGGGCAACGGCGCCCTGGAACTGCGACAGGGCATCCCGCGCGTCCTCCGGTTCATCCATCCGGTTCAGACTCGCCGCGTGGAGCACGGCGGCCGCGTAGGTTCTCGGCGATTGGACGCCCATCCGGTCGAGGGTGGACACCAGGCTCTGGAACCGGGGGAAGCCGCGGAGGGTGTTCAGAACGTGGCGAAGATCGCGGGTTTCCACATCGGCAAAGCGTCGCTGGGCGAAGAAAACGGCCGCCATGCGGGGCGACGCCCACGGAGACTCCTGAAAGACGCGCTCGGCGAGCCGGGAAGCCTCGATGGGGTCGCTCCGGTCGGCGCCCTGGACATCCCTGCTGGGGTTCTGCGGTAGCTCGATGTCGTCGAGCGCCTCTTCCCAGAGGTCTTCCCAGGCGGGTCCCGAGGGCTGCCCGGAGTCATCCGCCCGAATCTGCGAGAGCAGGACCGACGGGTCGGGGAACCCCCGGGGCCAGGGATTGCCCGGGGAAAACACGAGGTTCGCGGCGATGACGTCGTGGAGCCGTGAGAAAGCCCGGCGCTGGCGGCGGTCCTCCAAACCGACGCCGAGCGCGAAGCGCTGCTGCGGCGCGTCGAGAGAAGCGATGGCGTCGTAGAGGAACGGGAACGGGCCGTTGTCGTGGCGGAGGACCGCCTTGAAGAACTCGCCCGGCCGGTCGATGGGTTCTCCGACGACCCGTTGCCAGAGGATGGACGCCGCCCCTCCGCCGGGCGTCCGGACCCGGCCGTTCACCACGACAAGACTGCGCCCGTAAGCGGCGATGGCGCTGGCGTCGCGTTGGTAGAGCTCCCGGAGCAGTTTCGGATCTCCGGCGAGGAACTGCACCGTCTCGGGCGTCATGGAGAGCAGGCCGTAGTAGAGGAACGCGGCCTGCCGGTCGGCCAGCAGACGAAAGGCGAGGCGTTCTCCCGGTTCCGGATCATCGAAGACGGCGTCCCGCCAGACGTCGGCCGGGAGCGGCGACGGGATTTCGAAGGACAGGGGTTCGATGGCGATCGCGTCCCCCTCGTTCATGCGGACGTCCAGATCGGCGGTCGGGAAGCCCGCGGCGCTGAGCGCCTCGCGCCGGGCCTGCGCGTCGGCGTCCGGGTCGGGGCGCACGAAGAGCCGTCCGGAGTTGCGCAGCAGGAGGAATCCGGCCGCCTCGAGGAACTCCTCCAATCGGTCGCGGGCTCGCGAATTCTCCTGAGCGGCTTCGAGGCTCACGGTCCCGTCCCGGCGGCGCGCGCGGCGCCACTCGTTCATGAAGGCCGCGACGGTCTCCGCGTACAGCTCCACCCCGGCGGGTGAGCCCTTGAGGAAGTGGACGTGCTCGATGGCGTCAAGAACCAACTCGGCGTTCGTGGCGTCGCGCGTCGGGACTCCCGCCGCCGTCAGCAGCGCCTCCGGTGTCCCAGCCACTTCGATGGCGAAGAGATGCGTTCCTTCGACCGGCTCCGGGAAAGCGGGAGCAGCCACCGCCGGGAGCGCCGCCAGGACGGCGGCCGCGAGAGTGCGCCTGGAGGTCAGCGCCATTCGGAAAGGCGAATCACTGCCACAGCCAAGCCGAGCCCCAAATGCAGGAATGTCCACGAAGACGAGGCAAGCTCACGGTGACTCACCGAGGCATTATGTCACCGGCCGTGACGTCTTGTCACTTACGGCGTCATCACTTCGGCGAGGTGCTCCACGTCGCTCCCAACGCACCGACGCGAAGCCCGGGGCCCGGCAACGAGAAGGCCGCAGCAGACCGGCTCCGCGTCCAACATCCCATCAGGGCAGAGCCACGCGAACCTGTGCAGCCGTCGGTGGGTTCCGGCCAGCGGTGCTGCTGTTCCGATGGTGGTACGCAGTTTCGCGACGCTGCGTGTCGCGGCGCCGGTCCAGAAACCGGCGCTCCCCGCTCCCGAGGGCTACCGGGATTCGCTGGTTTCGGTTTCCGGCGCCGCGTAGTAACCCTTGCGGGTACGGGCGATCAGGTCGTCACGACCCTTGATCCGGACCTCGATGCTCCGCCAGCCGCCTTCCTTGCGGTCCCGGGAGGGAAGGTAGGCGATCTGGTACTGCCGGTGGAGTTCGTGCTGGATCTGCCGGAAGTGCCGGGAGAGGTCCTCGATCTTGTCCGGGTAGTAGGACCGCCCGCCACTCTGTTCCGCGACCTCATCCAGGAACTCCCGGTTCAGCTTTCCCCCGCCCTCGGGGCTCCATCCCGTGTAGCCGACCGTGTAGATCGCACCCTCGGAGAGCCGGGCCCCTTCGAGGGCCTGCTCCCGGGTGCTGACGCTCCCCTTGGCGTCGGGTCCGGAGTCCTCGCCGTCCGAGACCAGAATCAACGCCTTTCGCTCTTCGACCCGGGAGAGTTCCTGAAGGCTGGTGAGGATGGCGTCGTAGAGCGCGGTCTTCCCGAAGGGCCGCATCGCCCGGATCATCGAGACCTGGTTCCAGATCTCCGAGGTGTATGCGGGACCGAACCGGACCCCCTCGCTGAAGGTGGCCACGCGGCCCTGGTCCTCGGTGGCCATGTTGCGGAGGAAGATGTAAGCGGCGGTCTGGATCGCCGACAGACTCGAACGCACCGAAGCGGACGAGTCGAGGAGCAACAGGCTGGTCACCGGAGTCAGATCGGCGGTGAAGTAGCGGATCTCCTGGGGGACGCCGTCCTCGAGGATCTCGAATTCGTCGGCGCCGAGGCCGGTCACGAAGCGTCCGCGCTCGTCGGCGACCACCACATCAAGGGTCACGCTCGGGACGCGGACCATGAAGCTGAAGCGCTCTCCAAGGGTCGTTTCCCGCGCCGTGGTTTCCGGCAACTGCTCGGTCGCCTCTTGCTCCGCCGGGGGCTGGGCCGGGGGTTGCCCGGGTGCGAACGAGGCTGCCGCGAGCAGGGTAGCGAAGGCGGTTGGAATCAGGACGGTGCGCAAGGTAAGTCGCTAACCGCCGTAGTCTAGGGCGCGAGCGCACTTTCTGCCGGATCGGCGTCTTTGGTCCCTCTGCTCTTGCGGATTTCCGCCATTCCCGGATACTCTCGCAGACCCGAATGATTCGTTCCCGGCGAGGAGGAACCTCCCCATGAGCCACCGCGTTCGCATCAGCGTCAACGGAAAAGCCGAGGAGGCGGACGTCGAGTCCAGACTGCTCCTGTGTCACTTTCTGCGTGACCGGCTGGGTCTGACCGGGACCAACGTCGGCTGCGATACCTCGCAGTGCGGATCCTGCACCGTGATGATGGATGGGAAGGCGGTGAAGTCCTGCACCATCCTGGCGGTCCAGGCCGACGGGTCGGAAGTGACCACCATCGAGGGACTCGCCGGCGCCGACGGACTGCACCCGGTGCAGCAGTCCTTCTGGGACAACCACGGCCTTCAGTGCGGTTTCTGCACGCCGGGAATGATCATGACGGCGGTGGAGATTCTGGAACGGAATCCGGACGCCACCGACGCCGAGGTAAGGCACGGCCTTGAAGGCAACATCTGCCGCTGTACCGGCTACGAGAACATCGTGAAGTCGGTGGTTGCGGCCGGCGCACGCGGAGCGAGCTGACGAGGCTCAGGCCTTTCCAGCAGAGGATCGGAGGAGGACCACAATGGGCCGTTACGTAGGCACTTCGGTAAAGCGGGTCGAAGATCCCCGCTTCATCCAGGGCAAGGGACGCTACGTCGCCAACATCCAGCTTCCGGGCATGGTGCACGTGGCGATCAAGCGGAGCCCCGAGGCCCACGCCCGGATCACCGGGATGGACACCTCGGCGGCGAGCGCCATGGACGGCGTCCTCGCCGTCTTCACCGGCCAGGACTTCAAGGACGGTGGCTGCGGTTCGCTCCCCTGTGGTTGGCTGGTGCCGGACACCAAGGTTCCGGACCGGCCGATCGTGGTGACCGACCGGGTCTGCCACGTCGGGGACTCGGTCGCGGTGGTGGTGGCCGAGGATCCTTACGTCGCCGCCGACGCCGTCGAGGCGATCGAGGTGGACTACGAGCCGCTCCCGACGGTAGTGGACGCGCGCGGGGCCACGGATGGGGGAGCGCCCCTCGTTCATGCCGAGATCGAAGACAACGTCTCTTACCACTGGGCGCTCGGAGATCAGGAGGCCTGCGAAACGGCCTTCGCCGAGGCGGACGAGGTCGTGGAGATCGAACTCGTGAACCAGCGGCTCATCCCCACCGCGATGGAGCCGCGGGCCGCGGCGGCGCAGTGGGATGCGGCGTCCGAGGAGATGACCGTCTGGACCACCAGCCAGAACCCGCATCCGATCCGGCTGCTGCTTTCGGCGTTCACGCTCTTGATTCCCGAGAGCAAGCTCCGGGTGATCTCACCTGACGTCGGCGGAGGGTTCGGGAGCAAGATCTTCCACTACCCCGAAGAAGTGATCGTGCCTTGGGTGGCGCGGCAGGTGGGACGGCCCGCCCGCTGGGTCGCGACCCGGACCGAGAGCCAGATGACGGACTCCCAGGGACGGGACCACGTCACGGTCGCCAAGCTCGCGATGCAGAGCGACGGCACCTTCACCGGGCTCGACGTGGAGACCTGGGCGAACCAGGGGGCCTACCTTTCCACCTTCGCCCCCCTCATCCCGACGGCGCTCTACATCACCCTGCTCTCCGGGAACTACAAGATGCCCGGAGTGTTCGGGAAGGTGCACGGCACCCTCACCAACACGGTGCCGGTGGATGCCTACCGCGGTGCGGGAAGGCCGGAGGCCGCCTACCTCGTGGAGCGTCTGGTGGATCTGGCGGCGGCCCGCCTCGGTCGGGACCCGCTCGAGCTGCGTCGTCAGAACGCGATCCCGAAGGAGGACTTTCCCTACCAGACTCCCGTCGCGTTCCTGTACGACAGCGGCGACTACGACCGGCTGATGCAGACCGTCGCCGATCGCGCCGACTACGCCGGGATGCGCGATGCGCAGGCCCAGGCGCGCGCCGACGGCAAGCTGCGGGGCGTCGGGGTGGTCTGCTGCATCGAGGCCAGCGGCCCGGCGCCCTCAGCGGTCGCCGGATCGCTGGGCTCCGCGGTGGGCTTTTGGGAGAGCGGAGAAATCCGGATCCATCCGACGGGGCAGGTGAGTGTCTTTACCGGCTCTCACTCCCATGGTCAGGGCCATGAGACCACCTTCGCCCAGGTGGCCGCCGATGAACTGGGAGTGCCGATCGAAAGCGTGGAAGTCGTCCACGGCGACACCGGCCGCATCAACTTCGGCATGGGCACCTACGGCAGCCGGAGCGCCTGTGTGGGCGGTTCGGCGCTCGTGCGGAGCGCCGAGAAAGTGCGGGCCAAGGTCCTCAGGATCGGCGCCCACCTGCTCGAGGCCGCGGAAGAAGACGTGGTCTACGACCAGGAGGCCGGCCGGGTCCACGTGAGGGGCGCGCCGGACCGCGGGAAGGAATTCGGCGAGCTGGCGTTCGCTGCCTACACCGCGCACAGCCTGCCCGAGGGCATGGAGCCGGGGCTCAACTTCGTGAGCTTCTACGACCCGGAGAACTTCACCTTCCCGGCGAGTTCGCACATCTGCGAAGTCGAGGTCTGTTCCGACACCTGGGAGGTGCGCATCCTCCGCTACGTCGCGGTGGACGATGTGGGCAAGGTGATCAACCCGATGATCGTCGAGGGCCAGATCCAGGGCGGCATCGTCCAGGGTGTGGGCCAGGCGCTCACCGAGATCGGTTCCTACTCCGATGACGGGCAACTCCTGTCGGGCACCCTGCTCGAGTACGCGGTGCCGCGCGCCGATCTCCTGCCCGGGATCGAGGTGGACCGGATCGAGACCCCGTCACCCCACAACCCGCTCGGGGTCAAGGGCGCCGGCGAGATGGGCACCATCGCGGCCACCCCCGTGGTGGCGAACGCGGTTCTTGACGCGCTCGCTCCCCTGGGAGTTACCCACATTGAGCTCCCGCTCACCCCGGAGAGGATCTGGCGGGCCGTGCAGGCGGCCGGCAACGGCGCCTGAGTGGCGCCCAGAGGCGAATAGGAGACTTCGATGTATCCGAACCAATTCGACTACCACCGCGCCGCTTCGGTCGCCGAGGCGGTGGAGCTTCTTTCCTCGCTTCCGGACGCCAAGCTGGTAGCCGGGGGGCACAGTCTGATTCCGGCCATGAAACTGCGTGCCGCGCAGCCCGGAGCGCTCGTGGACATCGGGCGGATCCCGGGGCTGTCCGACATCACCTCGGACGGGGACAGCCTCGTCATCGGCGCGCTTGCCACTCACGCCTCGGTGGCCGATTCCGCCGCGGTCCAGGGGGGATGTCCGATGCTCGCCGAGACGGCGGCGGCGATCGGCGACATCCAGGTCAGGAACCGGGGAACGATCGGGGGCAGTCTGGCGCACGCCGATCCGGGCGCCGACTATCCCGCCGCGATGCTGGCGCTCGGCGCCGAGATCACCGCGGTCGGGGCCGGTGGCGAACGGACCATCGCCGCGTCCGACTTCTTTGTGGACATCCTGACCACGGCCCTCGCTGACAACGAAGTGATTACCTCGGTCCGGGTTCCCTGTGCGGCGGGCAGTGCCTACCTGAAGCATCGTCATCCCGCATCCAGTTATGCGGTCGTCGGCGTAGCCGCTTGCGTCGGACTCGAGGGTGGGAACGTGGCGAGTTGCGCCATCGGCATCAACGGAGTCACCGGCAAGGCGGTGAAGGCCGACGCGGCGGCGGCGGCGCTCTGCGGCGGCCCG
>Ga0209021_1002501_pt1 | contig 15998 bp, 13 predicted proteins | sample PinacodermFT_FD_187299 | JGI IMG/M metagenome (GOLD analysis project Ga0209021, IMG submission 187299) | Host-associated microbial community of the marine sponge Aplysina aerophoba from Gulf of Piran - sponge pinacoderm, lysed by freeze-thaw... | ecosystem: Host-associated > Porifera > Sponge >... | reverse complement strand
CTGTGTAGCTTTGTTTCCTTGCTCAATCTTGTTGCCCAGTGCTCTCTCGCCCTGGACAACATCCTGTCTGGTCGCCAACAAATCCGACGACAGAGCTTTCGCTGCTGACTGGGCCGCCTCTTCTGACGACCCTGCCTCACGGAAGGCGGTGTATACCTCGGATAGCATATTGGTCATGCCAGACTCTCCTTCGCAATGTACTGCTTCTTCGGGGCCGCAGGCTGCGCCCGGTTTTTATATAGCAGACGTGAGAGCGTTGCCGACATTTTTGTGCCCGGTATTTTGTAAGGATTTGTATCACATGCCGATGGGCTCCCTCAGGTGTGACTTGTGATGCAGCTCCGGCTGGTCCCGGTCCTGGGTCGCCAGCCTTCGCCCCTGGCGCACAACCGCTGAGGTGGGCCTGCACGGGCGCGTAGGGCAGGGGGAGACGGGCCACTGCCCGGCGCTGGTGGGCACCGCAGGCTTGCAGACACTGTTGCCGACGCTGTCTGTGATTCGCCAGTTATGATCATTGTCGAGACGGTGTGCGAGTAGTGAGGGATGCTGATCACAATGTCGCTTGATCATGGTCTCAGACACCAGATTTGACTATATCCCCAGCACAGCCAGCCGCAGGTTGTGGATACGATAGTAAAGTTTGCTGACCGCCTGGCTGGCTTTCGCGCAGCGGTGGCTTCCTTTTGCTTTTCGGCTCAATGCCCGTTGCTTGCGAGCCACAGGTTTCAGCGAGTGCCTTGACTTCTGGTTGGCAGCAAGGGTTTTGCCGTTCGAGCAAACAGCCACATCTTTAATGCCAAAGTCCAGGTCAACGGATTCATTACCTGTAGGGGGCAGGGGCCTGGTGCTGCGTATCGACCCGTATGGCAGCCAAGTATTTTCAGCCCGTTTGCTGATCGTGACTTGACAGGCTATGCCAGTAAAACGTAACGCTTCCCGCATGTTGATACGGGTGCCAGCTTCTCTATACGGATCTATACACGGATCTATACGCAGTGTACGACCTTCGACATCAAACCCGGGTTTTTGACGCAAGACAAAACTGTCATGAAGACCCCGCTTTCTGAATCTGGGGTATCCCGGTTTATCGCCTTTCTGTACCCGGCGGAAAAAGTGAGCAAAAGCATTATGGAGATCATCAAGCCTGTTGCGGGTGACTCGCTGACTGGCCTGCGCGTAGCACGGCAACGCGATTCTTGATGATGTGTCTTTCTGATTGGTCGCTTTCTTCGACCTCTTCACGCCTTCTGGCGAGGAGTGTGCCAGCCACTGATTAAAGGCGTGATGGCGTCAACCACAGGATCAATCAAGATACTCTGCCTGTTTCCGTATGGGTACAGCTCAATCTTGTGTACCCGCAACGTCTTTATAGGTCTCCAGCATTTTTTCGTGTTTCTTGCTTCGGCTGCCATAGAGTCTTGCGCGAAATACAGTGATCATCTCCTGCACATCAGTGGCCAGCTCTTGTTCAAACGACGGCTGGTCGCCTTTGTTCATGATGACAATGGCAATACCTTGTATCTCACCGAGAGAAAAACCAGTTCGGCACCGAAGCTGGGGAGCCTGTCCTTGTGGGATGTTACCAGCCGCTGGATTTGCCGTTTCATGCTCAGCTCAAGCCACTGGTTCAGACCTTTGTTTCTATAGCTCACGCCAGAACCCGGATCACAGATAACCTGAGTTGGCCGTCTTTGGCAGAACATCAGGCTTCCAGTAGTTTTTGTTGTCTGTCCAGATCGCCCTTTTGATCATGACTGGATAGACGGCAATAGCATAGTGTCGCTGCGGCCTCGTCAGCAAGGCTCGTTAAGGCAGCCAGATCGTAAGAGTGGGAGCCGCCCCGGGTCTTTCTGGCAGGCAGTAACTCACCGGTGTTTTCCCTTCCCTTGATACTGATGGCTGGCGCCCAGCAAGCGAGCAGCTTCACCAATCATGACTCCTCTCTTTTCCATGGTGAGAGGTTACAGCCGGCAAAAAAAAAGATCGTTGCAGAGTACTCAACGCTGTTTCGAACTGCGGGGAAGGGAGAACACAGGGCAGCTTAGTGATCCGGCTCGGGGCAGAACAGTTCCAGCAGCTGGTTCAGAAAAAGAAGCCCCTGCCCTGTGGCCCGCAGTTGTGTCCTGTCGTCTGCCAGCAGGCCCTGGTGCCGGGCCTGTGCCAACACCGGCTGCAAGGCCTTCAGCGACAGCCCGGTCCGGGCCTGGTACAGGTCAGCAGGCACGCCTTCAGACAGGCGCAAGGCGTTCATCATGAATTCCAGCGGCAGTTCCGCAGCATTGAGTCTGCGCTCGCCTGCCACAAAGGCCTGCGGGTCGCCCGCCCGGCACAGGTCCAGGGCCGCCAGGTAGCCGTCCGGCTGGCGCTTTTTCCAGCGACGCTCAATCTGGCCGCTGGCAGCCTGGGTGATCTTGCCGTGGGCACCCGCCCCTATCCCGATAAAGTCGCCAAACTGCCAGTAGTTCAGATTGTGGCGGCAGGGCGCGCCGGGACGTCCCCAGGCGGAGACTTCGTACTGCTCGAAATCCTGGCTCTGTAACAAGGCCGTGCCCTGCTGACGAATAGCCCAAAGCACCTCTTCGTCGGGCAGCTCCGGCTGCTGGCTCCAGAACAGGGTGTTGGGCTCGATGGTGAGCTGGTACCAGGACAGGTGGCCGGTCTCGAAAGCCAGCGCCTGCTGCAGATCCGCCAGGGCCTGCTGTTCCGTCTGGCCCGGCAAGCCATGCATCAGATCCAGGTTGATGCGCTCAAATCCCGCTTGCCGCGCTATACCAACCGCCAGGGCCGCCTGCTGCCCATCATGCACACGGCCAAGAGCCTTGAGACTGGTGTCGTTGAAACTCTGGATGCCCAGCGACAGCCGGTTGACTCCCGCTGCCCGGAAACCGTCAAAACGTGCCTGCTCGACCGTGCCAGGATTGGCCTCCATAGTCACTTCCATGGCCTCAAAATCCGCGTCTGTCAGCGAAAACTGACGCTTGATGCCAGTAAACAACTGCACATAAGCCTCACTGGACAGCAGGCTCGGGGTGCCGCCGCCAATAAAAATACTCTGCAGACAACGCCCCTGCACCGCCGTCGCTTCGGTCGCCAGGTCAGCCAGCAGGGCCTCCACATAGCGCTGCTCGGGCAAGGCACCCCCCGCCTTGTGTGAATTGAAATCACAATAAGGGCACTTGCGGATGCACCAGGGAACGTGAATATACAGCGTCAGGGGCGGCAGCCGCAGTGCGTGTTCCGCTGGCGGGCGTTGTCCCCTCACAACCGCCGGGCGCGCGGCCTTGCCTGCAGCGTTCACAGGGCCGACAGCCGTTCCAGCATCTGCTGCAGGGCCTGGGCCCGGTGGCTGATGCTGTTCTTCACCTGCATATCCAGCTCCGCCGCCGTGCACTGCCGCTCCGGCACCTCGAAAACCGGATCATAGCCGTGCCCCTGCTGTCCGCGCGGGGCCTCCAGCACCACACCTTCCCATGTGCCCTGGCAAATCACTGGGACCGGGTCCAGAGCATGGCGCATATACACCAGAACACACTGGAATCGCGCCCGGCGTTGCGCGCGGGGGACGCCCTGCATGCGCTGCAGCAAGCAGGTAATATTGTCGGCATCCGTCGCCTGACTGCCGGCAAAGCGACGCGAGAAAACACCAGGCGCACCCGCCAGACAGTCCACCTCCAGCCCCGAATCATCCGCCAGCGCGGGAAGCTGTGACAGTTGTGCTGCGTGTCGGGCCTTGATGATGGCGTTTTCCACAAAGGTCGCACCGGTCTCTTCCGCTTCTTGTGAAAAAAAGTCACTCTGCGGATGCAAGTGAATGCCCGGCGACCGGTGCGCCATCAGCTGGCGAAACTCGGCCAGCTTCCCGCTGTTTCCGGTCGCCAGCACCAGCTCCAGCGCCGGGCTGCGGCCCGGTTCGGAGTCAGAAGCCGAAACAGGCATGCTCAGTCCCCTCAGAATTTTTGATTGAATTTGAATTGATGTGAAGTCTGGCTTTTTTCTGGCGTGATACTCAGGTCGAACTTGAACAGTTCACCGGGTGTAATGTCCAGAAAAACCAGATAGTAGATGGCGTCCCCTTCTTCAATGAGCCGGGGTTTGAGCGTTTTTCTCTGTCCCATCAGGTTGGAGCGCGTGATGGTAATCTGAGCCCGTTGCGGCTTGTCATTCTTGTGTACGGCCAGATTGATGCACCCTTTACGCGAGGAGCGCTCAATGCCGTAGCGTGCCGCTATCTCCGGGCTGAGAAAGGCGGTGTCAAAGGTGCTGTAATGCACCAGGATGTCACCGAATTTTTTCTCATACGCCAGTGCCGGGCTGCCCATGGTCACGGCCAGCAGTGCCAGACTGGTCAGGATGATCGACCTGCAACGCCAGCCAAAAAGAAATCCTGTGTCCATTACAGCCTCCGGCTATGACGTAAAAAAACCGCTCCGCTCAGGCGCGGGGTGCCGGGGCCGCGCGGGAAGGCTGGGCCGCCATGCGGTCAAAAACCCGTCCCGCCGCCTCCAGCGTGTCCTCGATATCAGACGCGCTGTGCGCACTGGAGAAAAAGCCGGCCTCAAAAGGTGAGGGGGCAAGGTAAATGCCCTCGGCCAACATACCGTGAAAAAAGGCGGTAAAGTCTTCAAGGTTGCAGGCGGTGACCTGCTCCAGACAGGTCACCGAAGCCTGGTCAGTAAACAGCAGGCCAAACATGGCACCGGCCTGGTGAACGCGCAGCGGGATACCCGCCGCCCGGGCGCGTTGGCGCAGTCCTTCCAGCAAGCCCGCCAGCGCAGATTCCAGACGCGCGTGAAAACCGGGTGCTGCCATCTGCTCCAGCGTTGCCAGCCCGGCACGCATGGTCATCGGATGTCCGGACAGGGTCCCCGCCTGATACACAGGCCCGACCGGTGCCAGATGCTCCATGATGTCACCGCGTCCGCCAAAAGCCCCTACCGGCATGCCGCCGCCGATGATCTTGCCCAGTACCACCAGATCTGCCTGGACGCCGAAGCGTTGCTGCCCGCCGCCTGGGGCCACCCGAAAACCGGTCATGACCTCGTCAAAAACCAGCAGGGCGCCGTGCTGGTCACACAGGGCGCGCAGGCCTTCAAGAAAACCGGGTACCGGCGGCACGCAGTTCATGTTACCCGCCACCGGTTCCACCAGCAGGCAGGCAACGTCCGGGCCGTAGCTGTCGAACAGTGCCTGGACGCTGTCCAGATCGTTATAGGTGGCCGTCAGGGTATGGCGCGCCAGATCGGCCGGAACACCCGGTGAGTCGGGCACGCCCAGCGTCAGAGGCCCAGAGCCCGCCTTGACCAGCAGCGAGTCGGCATGCCCATGGTAGCAGCCCGCAAACTTGATGATCTTGTCGCGCCCTGTGTAACCGCGGGCCAGACGAACCGCCGACATGGCCGCCTCAGTACCAGAGTTCACCAGGCGCACGCTTTCCATGCCCGGCACCTGGCTGCACAGCCGTTCTGCCAGTTGCAGCTCGATCTCGGTGGGTGCACCAAAGCTCAGGCCAAGATCCGCCTGCTCCTTGACCGCCGCAATCACCGCCGGATGACTGTGCCCCAGAATCAGGCTGCCCCAGGAGCCAACGTAGTCGATGAAGCTGTTGCCGTCTTCATCCGTGACCCGGGAACCTTGTGCCTGACGGAAAAAGGCCGGCGTTCCCCCGACATTGCCGAAAGCACGTACCGGGGAGTTGACGCCCCCTGGAATGCAGTCGAGGGCTCTGGCAAAGAGTGCTCCGGATCGTTTCATGGCATTGACACCCTGTCTTGCTGCAAAAAGAAGCGTAAAAAAGGCAGGGAAAGCCGACGGCTCAAGCGGTCGTTCACTGACGCCCGTCACCAGAACAAGCGCGGCTTTCTCTTTTTCTTGCGATAATCGTTGCGTTTTCTTGCGATAGTCTTTACGCAGGCTCCACGCGGGCCGGAGGGCTGCTGCGCCTGTCTTTGACAAAAACAGCAGAACAACGGCCATGTTTGACTTGTGCGCAGCAGGACGCTGTTTGTCTTGTGCGCAACAGGGCTGTGTGGCTGTTGCCGGTCAGGCCTCTTGCCCGGCCAGACGCAGGCTGGCTACATCAACCCGGGGGCTGGCGTTGACTTCACGCCGCCGGCTTCTGATTGCCCCCACCAGGGTGACCCTGGTCTCAGGCGAAATACGCAGACCACCCCAGTCAGAACGGCTGATCTGCACAGCAATGGAGCCGGTCTCGTCGTGGAATGTGTACAGCCTGCGCCCCAGAGCCTCAGACACAAAACCAGTCAGCTGCACAGCGCGGCCATCGCTGGACGCCGGGGTCTCCAGCACTTCCTTCACGCTGTTCAGTGTGATGTGCGGCCCTGAAAAACCACCCCAGTTACCACCATTGTCTTTTTTGTTGTGATGATGGTGATGGTCGCACGAGTGGCCGTCGCCGAATGCAACCAGAGGAAAAGCGAAGAGAGAACAGAAAAACAAAGAACGAAGGGAAATCATAGGAAGATGCCTTGCCGAATCCAGTGGTCAATTGTTTGTTTGCAGGACGGCCTGTGACCGCGTCCTCCCCCGATGGGCGAGGTTCCTGACTTTCCGGGCAGCACCGCGCAATGCGCCCGGCCAGTGCGGGCTTCCATCAGCAGATGACGGGCTGTCTTGCCGTCTTCACTGTCAGGGGAAGCCAATGATAACGCCCCCGCGATGAAAGACAAGCCCGAAGCACTGTTGCAACAAGCAAGGTCGCTGCAGGCTCGGGGCCGGCTGGTCGCAGGGGTGTTTGTGCGCCTGAGGCGTACCGGCGTCCGTTTGCTGTCAATGCGCCGCATCCGGCGGTCACAGGACATCCAGCGCTTCGGCCAGAGTACGCACCCCGATGACTTCAGCCTCTGTCACTTGCCTTGCGAGGTTGGCGGCCGGAACAATCAGCTTGGCAAACCCGTGTTTCAGGGCCTCTTCGATGCGCTCCTGGCCATTGGCGACCGGCCGTATTTCTCCCGCCAGTCCCACCTCGCCAAACACAAGAAGGTCGCAGGGCAGGGGCAAGTTGCGAAAACTGGACGCCAGCGCCAGCAGGCAGGCCAGATCCGCACAGGTTTCCGTCACCCGCACGCCGCCCACAACATTGAGGAAGACATCCTGGTCACTGGTGACAATGCCTCCATGGCGGGTCAATACTGCCAGCAGCATGGCCAGACGGTTGTGCTCCAGGCCCAGAGTCACGCGCCGGGGATTGCCCAACTGGGAGTCAACCACCAGCGCCTGAATTTCCACCAGCAGCGGGCGCGTCCCTTCCCAGAGCACACTGACCAGACTGCCCGGTATACTGCCGGAGCTGCGTGACAAAAACATCGCCGACGGGTTTTTCACCTCCCTGAGTCCGGTCCCGGTCATGGCAAAAACACCCAGCTCATTGGTTTGACCAAAGCGGTTCTTGCTGGCGCGCAGCAAGCGGAAACGGGCGTCATCGGTGCTGTTGAGCATCAGGTGGGTATCGATAATATGACTGAGCGTCATGGGTCCGGCCAGGCTGTTGTCTTTGGTGACATGCCCGATCAACAGCAGCACCGTGCCCGTCTGTTTGGCAAAGCGGGTCAGAAAGGCGGCCGATTCGCGCACCTGCGCCAGGCCACCTGGCGTACAGTTGAGTTCCTCCCGGTGCACAACCTGGATAGAGTCGATAACAATAAATGCCGGTCGTTCCTCGCCCGCCACCTGCACTATGCGTTCGACCGAGGTCTCGGTCAGCAGGCGCAGCCGGGCCCCGGACAGTCCCAGCCGCTGCGCCCGGCTGGCAATCTGCTGCTGCGACTCTTCGCCCGAGACGTACAGGCAAGGCTGTTCGCCGGCCGCACGACACAATGTTTGCAGCAGCAAGGTGCTTTTCCCCGCACCAGGAGCCCCCCCTATGACAACGGCGCTGCCAGGGACAAAGCCGCCACCGAGCACCCGGTCGAACTCCGCGAAGCCGCTGCCCAGACGGGGAACATCCTCAATACTGATCTCTGACAGGCTGGTGACTGGCTCACCAGTTGACACAAAACCGGAACTGTCGCCGCTGGTTCGTGTCTTACTTATTAGAGGAGGAAAATTTGCAGGATGTGCAAGAACAGCCTGGATGGTGTTCCAGGAATGGCAGTCCGGACATTGACCTTGCCACTTGCCTGATGTGCTGCCGCACTTCGCGCAAACGAAGGCAGGACGATTCCGGATTCTGGACATGGGCCGACAAGGGGTAGCTCTGAAAGGAACAGAGTAGCTATTTTTGTTGCGAAAAATGAAGAGGTCAACAGCCGTGACTATCCTCAGCCCAGACCAAATACGCACGGTATCAACCGGAAGGGGGAGAACAACATGAAACAGATTGCCCGGCTAGTTACAGGAATGGCTGTCGGGGTGAGCGTCGGGCTGTTTGGCCCGCCCACCCTGGTCGCCACCTTTAGTTTGTTTAAATTGCTGTTCGGCCAGTTACTGGGGTTCAGCGTTCCTCTCATTATTCTGTTTTACATCATGTCCGGCATTGGCGGGCTTCAAAGAGGCTCCGGGCGAATGCTGAGCCTGACTGTGGGGCTGGCCTATGTCTCCACTGTCCTGGCAGGGTGCCTGACCTTTCTGATCACCCAGCCATGGATTCCCGATATGGTGCCGCATGACTTCCCCTCCCTGTCCCAGGCGGCCAGCACCAGCTGGTTGCCGCTGAGCCTGCCGCCCCTGATGGACGTCTCAACGGCTTTGGTGACCGCGCTGGTGTTCGGCACGGGACTTTCCGCCATTGGCAGCCAGCCGCTGGCCAGCCTGGTGGAGGATGCCCGGCGCATTACTGAAAGGTTGTTGCTCAATGTCATAGTGCCGGGCCTGCCGCTGTACGTGGGGGCTGTCTTTGCCGAAATTGCGGCAGCCGGCGCCGTGGTGAGCACCCTGAGTGTTTTTGTAGGAGTGCTGGGGCTGGCCATTGTGTTGCACTGGGGCTGGCTGACGCTGCTGTTTACCCTTGCCGGCTGTTGGACCGGGCGCAATCCCCTGACCATGCTGCGCACCATGTTGCCCTGCTATCTGACAGCCGTTGGCACCATGTCCAGTGCCGCGGCCATTCCCGTCACCATGGCCTGCGTCAGAAAGATGAAAGTCAGCAGCCATGTCACTGACTTCTCTGTACCGCTGTGTGCCACCATTCACATCTCTGGCAGTGTGATCACACTGACAGTCTGTACCCTGGCGGTACAGCTGATGTCGAGCGGCACTGTCATGAACTTTCCCGCCTTCGTGCCCTTCATTCTTGCACTGGGTGTCACGCTTGTTGCGGCGCCGGGTGTGCCAGGTGGCGCTGTCACGGCTTCTACGGGGCTGCTGATCAGTCTGCTGGGATTTGATGATGCTGCGGTGGCGCTTATGATCAGCCTGTATCTGGCCCAGGACAGCTTTGGTACGGCCTGCAATGTCGCCGGAGACGGTGCTATTGCCGCTCTCGTGGACAAGATGAACCCGGGGAGTGCCGACGCGCGGCGCAAGGCGCAGTCACCACAGATAAAAGCGGAAACGCGTTGCAAGGGTCAGGATTTCAGGCGCGAGCACACAGGTCGGCCTGGGGAAGCCAGCGCTCCATCAACAGCCGAGCCTGGTCGGGAGCCTGTTGCAGCAGCCGGGACGCCGCCTCCCTGACAGGTTCGAGCAAGGCCGCGTCCCGTGACAGGTCTGCGATACGAAACTGCACTGCGCCGGTCTGACGGGTTCCCAGTAACTCGCCGGGCCCGCGCAGTTCAAGGTCCCGGTCCGCGATGGCAAAGCCGTCGCACGACTCCCGCATCACCTGCAGGCGCGTCCGTCCTTGACGGGACAAGGGAGCGCGATACAACAAAATGCAGTGACTGGCGAGGTCGCCCCGCCCAATGCGGCCCCGCAGCTGGTGCAGTTGCGCCAGTCCCAGCCGTTCCGGATCTTCAATCACCATCAGGCTGGCGTTGGGGACATCCACGCCCACCTCAATCACAGTCGTGGCGACGAGCAGCTGGATCTGGCCGTTGCTGAAGTCTGTCATCACCCGGGTTTTCTCTGTCTGTGACAGACGTCCGTGCACCAGGCCTATGGTCAGATCAGGACAAGTGGTCTGCAAGGATTGGGCCACCGTCTCTGCGGCCTGAAACTCCAGCGCATCGGATTCATCAATCAGCGTGCACACCCAGTAAGCCTGGCGTCCCTGCTGGCAGGCGGCATGAATCCTGTCGATCACTTGCTGCCGCCGGTTGTCACTGACAACAAGGGTGGTGATGGGGGAGCGTCCGGGCGGCAGCTCGTCAATCACCGACAAATCCAGATCGGCATAGGCGCTCATGGCCAGCGTGCGAGGAATGGGGGTGGCCGTCATGATCAGCTGATGAGGCATGCGGCAGTTGTCACCTTTGCTGGCCAGGGCGAGCCTCTGGTGCACGCCAAACTTGTGCTGTTCATCAATCACGACCAGTGCCAGGTGCGCAAACTGAAGGTCATCCTGGAACAGGGCATGGGTGCCCAGTACGACCGGTGCCTCGCCGGACGCCAGGCAGGCCAGGGTTTCCCGTCGCCGCCGGACTCTGGTTTTTCCGGTCAGCAGGACCGGCTCGATTCCCAGCGGCTCCAGCCAGCTGCAGAAGGTTTTATGATGCTGCACCGCAAGAATTTCTGTGGGGGCCATGAGTGCGGCCTGGCAGCCGCTTTCTATGGCCTGAAGCACAGCCAGGGCCGCCAGAATTGTCTTGCCGGATCCGACATCTCCCTGGATCAACCGCAACATGGGGGTGGAAGACGCCAGGTCCCGGGCAATGTCGGCGGCCACCCGCTGTTGGGCTTGCGTCAGGGCAAAGGGTAACTGCTGCTTGAGGTGTTGCCGCAGGCAGGCCTCTCCTCCCGCCAGGGAAATACCAGGCTGGCTACGTATTGTGCCGCGCATGCGCAGCAGGCCCAGCTGGTGTGCCAGCAGTTCCTCAAAGGCAAGACGGCGTCGCGCCGGATGCCGGTCTTGCGTCAGGTCGGCAGTGGACGCGGTTGGCGGTGGTGCATGCAAAAAGCCGACAGCGTCTGCCAGAGGCCAAAGACCATGCGCCTGCAACAAGTCGGGCGGCAAGTATTCCTGTAAGGCATCGGGTGTTTCCAGCCATGCCAGCGCCTGCTCGCACAGATGGCGGATGGTGTCTTGCTTGAGTCCTTCAACAAGCGGATAAACCGGCGTAAGACGGGAGGGAAGCGGTGGTCGGCAGTCAGGGTCAAAGAGTTCGAGCTCCGGGTGGCACAGCTCAAGCTCGTGCCTTCCCGCGCGCGGCGTACCAAAGCAACGCACGCAGATGCCCGGCGCCAGGCTGTTCTGGAGTGTGCTGGAAAAATGGAAGAAGCGTAGCAGCAGCTGTCCGCTCCCGTCTTCGATTCTGCACAGCAGCATCCGTTTGCGGCCCTGAACCACTGAGGTGGAAAGGATCTGGCCTTCAACCACGGCATCCGTGCCCGGACATAAAGTGGCAACAGGATGTACCCGGGTGCGGTCCTGCCAGCGTCTGGGCAAGTAGAAGAGCAAGTCTTGCAGCGAGTCTATGCCGAGACCGGACAACAGGGTGGCCAGCGCCTCATCCACTCCTTCGAGCCTGGCGACCGGAATTTCATGAGCGATGCGAGAGCTGGTCAAACCTGTTTTCCGTTTTATGTCGTGGCTGCTGAGGAAGAGCCAGGTAGCCTGCACCTGACCATCAAGGCGAGAAGGTGACCGATTATAAAGGGGCAGCCTGCTGTTGCAACCGGGGCTGGGGAGTCGAGAACTCTGGAAACCAGGTGTGCTGCCTGAGGTTGGCAGGGGGAGGAGTTCGGGCGCTTGCTGCTGCATGAAATGTCGAGCTGAGGGTGGCGGCAGAGTACAGGGGCACCCGTGTGTTGCGGGTATGTTGCGGGAGGCCGGCGCTGGAGGTTCTTGTAGCGTTGGTTTTTTGTTACTGTTCCTCTGACACTGGTTTGATGGACACTTGTCCCGGACAAACAGCAGAAAAGTTTTTTGGTTTTTGTGAAATGCTGCACTGTTGCCCTGCGGCATTCTGTAGTAATGTGGTGGGCGTGTGCGCTCTTGCATGTGCGCGAGATCAGCCTTTTCTGACAATCTGCACAGGACACTCCGAAGACTCTGAAGCGGTCGCATAGCGCGTCCCGCGTCCATACCTACGCACTGATCGTGCACCAAAATTGCACGCTTCAGTGTGTAAAGTGCGCGTCCCGGGCTATGCGCTGACGGTCGTGCGCAGGGCGCACGATGAGGGTAATCACTTGAATGACATGGCAAAAAATTTAATTCTCTGGGTTGTTATTGCCCTGGTGCTTCTGGCCGTATTCAACAGGTTTGCTGGTGTACAAGGCCCTGTACGTAAGGTGACTTATTCTGAGTTTGTTACTCAGGTTGAGGACCACAGGGTGAGCCAGGTGATCATCGATGGCTACACACTGACGGGTCTGTATACCAACAGTGAAAAATTCGAGGTCAATCTGCCACCGACCATCAGGGATGACAGACTGATGGACCACCTGCTGCTGGGTGGGGTCAAGGTTGAAGCCAAGCCTATCGAAAAACAAAGCATCTGGTCGCAGCTGTTGATAGCCAGCTTCCCCATTCTTGTCATCATTGCTGTTTTCATGTTTTTCATGCGGCAGATGCAGGGGGGCGGCGGCAAAGGCGGCCCCATGGGGTTTGGCAAGAGCAAGGCCCGACTGCTGTCTGAGGATCAGATAAAGACGACCTTTGGCGATGTGGCGGGCGTTGACGAAGCCAAGGAAGATGTTCGGGAGCTGGTCGACTTTCTCAAGGATCCGGGCAAGTTTCAGCGCCTTGGTGGCCGCATTCCGCGCGGCGTGCTGATGGTGGGCTCTCCTGGCACCGGCAAGACGCTGCTGGCCAAGGCGATTGCGGGGGAAGCCCGGGTTCCTTTCTTCACGATTTCCGGCTCGGATTTTGTCGAGATGTTCGTTGGGGTGGGCGCATCACGTGTCCGCGACATGTTCGAGCAAGCCAAGAAGCAGGCGCCCTGCATTATTTTTATTGACGAGATTGATGCGGTGGGTCGTCACCGGGGTGCCGGACTCGGTGGTGGTCATGACGAGCGCGAACAGACCCTGAACCAGCTGCTGGTCGAGATGGATGGTTTTGAGGCCAATGATGGTGTCATTGTCATAGCGGCCACCAACCGCCCGGATGTTCTGGACCCGGCGCTGCTGCGTCCTGGACGCTTTGATCGGCAAGTGGTGGTTCCTCTGCCGGACATTCGCGGGCGCGAACAGATCCTCAAGGTTCACATGCGCAAGGTGCCTTGTGGCAGTGATGTTGTGGCCAATGTGATAGCGCGCGGCACTCCCGGTTTTTCAGGTGCTGATCTGGCCAATCTGGTGAATGAGGCGGCGTTGTTTGCGGCACGTGCCAACAAGTCGGTCGTGGGCAGGTACGAACTTGACCAGGCCAAAGACAAGATCATGATGGGCTCTGAGCGCAAGTCCATGGCCATGAGCGAGAAAGACAAGGAGATGACTGCCTATCATGAGGCGGGTCACGCCATAGTCGGTCGTCTGATGCCGGAACACGATCCTGTCTACAAGGTCACTATCATGCCCAGGGGAAGAGCTCTGGGTCTGACCATGTATCTCCCCGAGGAGGACAAGGTCAGCTACAGCCAGCGTTATCTTACGGGGCGGGTTGCCTCCCTGTACGGCGGGCGTATTGCCGAAGAGATGTTGTATGGCAAGGAGGGGGTGTCTACGGGGGCTTCCAATGACATACAACAGGCGACCCGGTTGGTCCGTAATATGGTCACCAAGTGGGGACTGTCTGACCGGCTGGGCCCGCTGTTGTACGGCGAGGAAGAGGGTGAGGTTTTTCTTGGCAAGAGCCAGGCGTCCCATGCCTCTCATGTCAGCAGTCATACCGCCAGGGCGATTGATGAAGAGGTGCGCTCCATTATTGATGAGTGCTACAAGATTGCCTGGAAACTGCTGGAAGAAAACCGCGACAAGCTGGAGCTGATGAAAGACGCCTTGATGGAGTACGAGACGCTTGATGCCGAGCAGATCAACGCCATCATGGAAGGGCGCAAGCCGGGCCCACCTAAAGATTGGGACAAGGATTCATCCAACGGTAGTGACTCTTCGAAAGCGGGTGAGGAAAAAGCAGGAGAAGAGACGGCTTCCAGTAGCGAAAAGAGTTCTGATCGCCCGGCAGGAGGTTCTGCGGGACAGGAGCCTGGTACGGGTCATGAGCCGATGGGGGAGCAGGGCGCAGGCTTGTGATTCTCACGCGTTCCGGTCGCAGCACAGCAGCGTCACAGTTCTGCAGAATCTGCCTGGCAGGCGTTTTGCACCGCTTATGAGCTGATGTGAGAACAGGGTGCTGGTGTCGTCGATGTTGGTTGCGCGCCGCCCCTGTCGCGTTCTCGTATGGCACGGCTTGGGAACTGATGCGAGGACAGGGTGCTGGTGCCTGTCTCCTGTTACGCGCCACCCCTGTCGAGTTTTCGTTTTGCAGCCTTGCCTTTCTGGATAGATGTCGCGCGCCACTTCCTTTGAAGCGTGTCCTTGTCGTAGGCGGAGCGTCTGGTTCATAGGATGGCATTGGGTTCTGTTCCATAGGCCAATGGAACCTCGTTGTCTCCTCTGCTGGAATGCGCTATCGGGAGGATTCACTCCACAGAGGACAGTCTGTTGCCAAGGTTGCTTGCCCTCCCCCTTGCGGATAGCGGCTGTGGCAGTCGGAGGCTGTCTCCGTCACAGGCAGGCTGGCCTGTGCTGAAAATGTCAAATATTCTCCGATCCGGAGACGCCCCGTTTAGTCACGCAATTTCTTTGCTCTGCGCATGTCGGTCATGTGCCCGAGCCATTTTCTGACAAATACCAGAGGCCTGAGTCAAAAGACAGAGGTTGGTTTTTTTATCCATTATGAGTGATGCCCGCACACGGCCTTGCCTGTGAGTGGTGGCCATAGCATGAAGTTATGCTTCGCCTGTGAGCCATTTGTGGGACGGTCGCTCACTTGGGTTGTCCTCCTGTAAAAGGGCTGCGGTCCCTTATTGCTTTGACAGGCGGCTGGCAAAGTCTGGAATTTTAATCGGGGTGTTCTCCCCTGGAAAGGTCTCCTCCAGTGGGTGGCTTTCCAAAGGAAAACAGTCCGCCTGTGAACGACTCTCCAAAGGACAATTGTTCTCCCGAGGACGGGGCTCCAAAGGAAAGTTGTCTTCCAACAGGATGTTGTCCTCCAACGGGGAACAGCCCTCCAGCGGAGCATTGTCCCTCAACGGGGAGTTGACCTCCGACGAAGAATTGTCCTCCAACGAAAAGTTGTCCTCCAACGGCGAGTTGCCCTCCGCCGGGAAATTGTCCTCCAACGGGGAATTGTCCTCCAACGGGGAATTGTCCTCCGCCGGGGAGTTGTGTTCCAACGGGGAGTTGTGCTCCAACGGAAAATTGTGCTCCAACGGGGAATTGTCCTCCAACGGGGAATTGTCCTCCAACGGGGAATTGTCCTCCAACGGGGAATTGTCCTGCACCGGAGAGTTGTCCTGCACCGGAGAACTGTCCTCCACCGGGGAGTTGTGCTCCAACGGGGAACTGCCCTCCAACGGGGAATTGTTGTCCAACGGGGAATTGTCCGTCACCGGGGAGCTGTCCTCCACCGGAGAGCTGCCCTCCACCGGAGAGCTGCCCTCCACCGGGGAATTGCCCTCCACCGGAGAGCTGCCCTCCACCGGAGAGTTGCTCTCCACCGGAGAGCTGTCCTCCACCGGAGAGTTGCTCTCCACCGGAGAGTTGTCCTCCAACGGAGAATTGTTTTCCACCGGGGAATTGCCCTCCACCGGAGAGCTGCCCTCCACCGGAGAGCTGCCCTCCACCGGAGAGCTGTCCTCCACCGGAGAGCTGTCCTCCACCGGAGAGCTGTCCTCCACCGGAGAATTGTTTTCCAGCAGGGAGTTGTCCTCCACCGGGGAGTTGTCCTCCACCGGGGAGTTGTCCTCCACCGGGGAGTTGTCCTCCACCGGGGAGTT
>Ga0209021_1002498_pt1 | contig 16009 bp, 14 predicted proteins | sample PinacodermFT_FD_187299 | JGI IMG/M metagenome (GOLD analysis project Ga0209021, IMG submission 187299) | Host-associated microbial community of the marine sponge Aplysina aerophoba from Gulf of Piran - sponge pinacoderm, lysed by freeze-thaw... | ecosystem: Host-associated > Porifera > Sponge >... | reverse complement strand
CTGCTCCGGAAACAGCCGGCACCGCGGCCGCAGGCCGCGAACGGAATCACGCTCGTCGGCTTCAAGGGCTTCAAACGCGGATGCCGCTTTTCATGCCGGGCGGGGTGCGCAGGAGGACACGCGCATGGGTGTTTCTCCCGGTGGGGGGGCGGTTCAGCCGGGATGGATCGCCCGTCGAACGCCGCGCGGGTTTCGCCACCGGCTGTTAACCCCAGAAGCGGTAAAGCGCGTTGTCGAGCTTTCCGCGAGCCTCCAGGATCCGCTCGATGATCTGGCGGACGGCGCCGCGCCCCCCCGGGGCGTCGGCGACGAAGTGGACGCAGGCGAGCACGGCGGGGTGGGCGTCAGCCGGGGCAGCGGCGAAGCCGGCCCTTCGAAGCGCCGGCAGGTCCTGAACGTCGTCGCCCACGAAGGCAACCTGTTCCGGTGAGAGGCCGAAGCGCAGACAGGCCTCATCAAAGGCGGGTCCCTTGTCGAAACACCCCTCCCGGAGATAGTCCAGGGAAAGCTCTCGGGCGCGCCCCCTGACGGTTCCCGAGCTGCGGCCGGTCACGAAGCCGAGGCGCAGGCCGCTCCTTTTCGCCATGACCAGGCCCAGCCCGTCGCGGGAATGGAAGCGCTTTCGTTCGGGGATTCCGGCGACTTCATCTCCCGGCTCGAAGGTGCCGTCGGTTAGGACGCCGTCGACATCCAGCAGGATGGCCTCGATGGCGGCCGCCCGGCGGGAAACCGAATCGTTCCCGGGGCCACCGCCCTCGCCGCCGGAAGGCCGGGAGGCGCCGGAGCCGTCCGAGTCCCATCTGGGCACGGAGAATCGGCCCGCCCGGCGCCGAATCAGCTCGCCGGAACGCTCGCGGCCGAGGCTGGCAGCGGGTTCGGGCCGCGCTGCTCGCGGTTTCTCAGCGCGGCTCCGACGAAGTCGCTGAAGAGCGGATGCGGACGGAGCGGATTGGACTGAAACTCCGGATGGAACTGCACCGCCAGGAACCAGGGATGATCGGGAATCTCGGCGATCTCGAAGAACCCGTCCTCGGTGAAGCCGGAGAATTTCAGGCCTCGCGACTCCATGAGTTCCGTGTAGCGGGGCTCGAATTCATAACGGTGCCGGTGGCGTTCCCTGATCTGCGTACGGCCGTACGTACGGGCTGCCAGCGAACCCTCCTGGAGGATGCAGGTCACGGCGCCCACCCGCATGGTTCCACCCATCGGTTCCACGCCTTCGAGCCCGCGCAGCAACTGAAAGACCTGGTGTTCGGCCTCCGGGTTGAGTTCCTGCGTGCTGGCCCCGGCGAGGCCGCACTCGGAGCGGGCAAACTCCACCACCGCCCACTGAAACCCGTAACAGATGCCGAAGAACGGGACGCGATCGGTGCGCGCCCGTCCGGCGGCCAGTGCCATTCCCTCGGTACCCCGCGATCCGAAACCGCCCGGCACCAGGATGCCGTCGCAGTCGTCGAGTTGTGACAGGTCACCCTCCTGGAGGCTCTCGGCTTCGACCCAACGGATCTCGACGCGGGCGTCATGGGGGACGCCGCCGTGGACGAGGGCCTCGCTGAGGCTCTTGTAGGAATCTTCGAGTTCGACGTACTTGCCGACCACCCCGATCCGGACATCGCGCGAGCCGGCCCGGAGGCGGTGGACGAGATCCTTCCACTCCGTGAGTTCCCGCTCATGCGACGGAAGCTGGAAGTGTTCGAGGATGCGGCTGTCCACGCCCTCGGCCGCCAGATTCAGGGGAACTTCATAGACGGATCGGGCGTCTACCGCGGTGAAGACGGCATCCCGGGCAACGGACGTATGGAGTCCGATCTTGGCCTTGACATCATGGGGCAGGCCCTCCCTGGCGCGGCACAGCAGGACGTCGGGCTGGATTCCGATCGCGCGCAACTCCCGGACGCTGTGCTGGGTCGGCTTGGTCTTGTACTCGCCGGCGGTGGCGATCATGGGGACCAGGGTCAGGTGGAGGAAACACACCCGCGACGGCCCCACGTCCAGCCGGAACTGCCGGGCCGCTTCGAGAAAGGGCTGTCCCTCGATGTCACCGACGGTGCCGCCGATTTCGACAATGACCACATCGGCGTCGCCGGCGACCGCGACCAGGCGATGCTTGATCTCGTCGGTTACGTGAGGAATCACCTGGACGGTGGCTCCCAGGTATCCGCCCTGGCGTTCCCGCTCGATCACGCTCTCGTAGATCTGGCCGCTGGTGACGTTCGAAAGGGCGGAGAACGCGTTCCCCGTGAACCGTTCGTAATGTCCAACGTCCAGGTCCGTCTCGGCCCCGTCGTGAGTCACGAATACCTCACCGTGCTGGTAGGGGCTCATGGTGCCCGGGTCGACGTTGAGGTAGGGGTCGAACTTGAGGAAGGTGACGGAGTACCCCTGTGACTTCAGCAGGCGCCCGATGGAAGCCGAGGCGATGCCCTTGCCGAGGGATGAGATGACCCCACCCGTGACAAAGAGGAAACGCGTCTTGTCGGGGAGGTTGGAGGCGGAAAGGGAGGGGAGGCTCAACCGATTGGCTCCCGGTCCCGAACGCCCGCCATGCGGGACGCAATCTTACCAGAAAGCAGGCATTGATACGGAGCGCGGGGCAAAGGTCCGGCGCGGTGCGCCGCAAGCAATCGTTGGACCACAACCCCGCCTCATTCATGCGGCGGAGAAGTTTGAGAAGGAATCGTTCGGAATTACGTCTGATGTATTGGAATGCCCGAACCACGTCCAACATCCTCGCCCTCTCCCCCCCGCGACCACCGGGAAGAACTGGCGCGACTTCTTCAGCACCTGGTTGAACTGGGGGGAAGCGATCTGCATCTCAGTCCGGGCGCGGTTCCCCGCCTCCGGATTGACGGCCGGCTCACGGAGGCCGAAGCGGAACCGCTCTCGGCGGAGGTCGTGGAATCGATGGTGTGCGCCGGGATCCCGGACCGCCACCGGGAGCTGCTGAAGGAAGGCGGAGAGACCGACTATTCGTTCACCCTGACGGGCGTCGCCCGTTTCCGCGGCAGCGTCTTTCGCTGTCGCGGCGCGCTTGCCGCGGTCTACCGGGTGGTGGCCGGCGAGGTTCCTTCGCTCGACGCGTTGGGACTGCCTGCCGGCGCGGGGCGGCTCGCCGGACTCGGTTCCGGCCTGGTGCTCACCTCCGGCCCGGTCGGTTCGGGAAAGTCCACGACCATGGCGGCGATCGTGGACCGGATCAACCGGACCCGGGCGGTACACATCGTCACCGTCGAGGATCCGGTGGAGGTCATTCATCGGAACCGGCGCGCGCTCATCACCCAGCGGCAGGTCGGTAGCGACACCGCCTCGTTTCACACCGCGCTTCGCTCGGTGCTCCGTTCCGATCCGGACGTGGTGATGATCGGTGAGATCCGGGACCGGGACACGGTCGATGCGGCGCTTCGGGTCAGTGAGACCGGACATCTTGCCCTGGCCACGATTCACGCTCGTTCGGCGCTTCACGCACTGACCCGCATCGTCGAGATGTTCCCGGCGTCCCAGCATCGTCAGGCCAGGATTCGCCTCTCGGCGTCGCTGGAGACGATCTATTGCCAGCGACTGGTGCCCCGCGCGGACGGACGAGGACGCGTCGTTGCCGTCGAGCAGCTCGCTCCGACTCCCGCGGCGCGAAACCTCATCCGCGAGGACAAGTTGCACCAGCTCTTCGCCGTGATGGACGCGGGTGCGGGGCAGAGAGCGTCCGTGTCCCTCAACGAAGCGCTGGCCACGCTGTGTCGCCGGGGAGCCATTTCACGCGGCGACGCCCTCGCGGCCTCGAACGAACCCGCGACCCTCGGGGCCGTGCTGGGTTCCCGGACCAACGGGCGGGCGTAGTTCTCGAGACGGCGGAGGAGGTGCGGAACGTGGTACCCGGACGGGCCGAGCGCCACCCGAAGCCGGGTGCGCCCGGCTCTCGGTACGCCCGAGTCCTGACCAGTCGCATCAGCCGGCGGAAGGTCGCCCTCCTGGTACGCCAGTTGGGAGTCATGGTGGGTGCGGGGCTGCCGCTCGCGGAGAGCCTTTCGGTGCTCTGCCGTCAGGAGGAGAACCGGCGACTCCAGGCCGCGCTGGAACGGGTCGCCCGCGATGTCGAGTCGGGAAGTTCGCTGGCGGTGGCCATGAACCGTCATCCACGCATCTTCAGCCGGCTCGCGGTGGCCATGACGGCCAGCGGCGAGACCGGCGGGCGGCTCGATCAGAGCCTCCTGCGCCTCGCCACCGAACTGGAGAAGGCGGCAGCCGTCCAGCAACAGGTGCGCGGAGCCTTTGCGTATCCGCTGGTGGTGGGCGCCATCGGAGTGCTGGTGGTCTCGGTGATCCTGTGGCGGGTCGTCCCCGTCTTCAGTGAACTCTACGCGGGTCTCGACGCCGAACTGCCCCTCCTCACGCGGATCGTGGTTGATGTCTCCGGGTCGTTCGGAGGATGGGCCCTGCTCGGGGGGAGCGCCCTGGCCGGCGCGGCGGCGGGGATCGCGCACCTTCGGCGCACCGAGGTTGGCGGCGCCTTCTGCGACCGCGTCGCGCTGCGCATTCCACTCTTTGGCCCCTTGTTGCGCCAAGCCGGGACGTCGCGTTTCTGCAGGACGCTCTCGGTACTCACCGAAGCTGGAATACCGGTGTTGGAGGGACTTGAAGTCGCCCGCCGGGCGGTGGGAAACCGACACCTCGAAGCGGTGATTGCGGACGTTCGCCCCAGCGTGGAGGCGGGGTCCTCGCTCGCCGACCCGCTCCGGCAGACGGGACTCCTTTCACCCATGGCGGTGCAGATGGTCGGAGTCGGGGAGCGCACCGGCGAGCTTGACGCTTCGCTCGAGAAGGTCGCCGAGTTCTACGAGGACGAGGTGCGCCGGACCACCGCCACGATTCTGCCGCTGCTCGAGCCGCTGCTGATCCTGATTCTGGGTCTGGTGATCGGGGCCATCGTAATCGCCATGTACCTGCCCATCTGGACGCTCGTTGGCCGTCTCGCGTGATCGCCGCTCGAAGCACCATCTCACCCGCCCACCCGACAGCGGGCCAGCCGCGCTTTCCGCGGGCGAGGCGCGCCGTGCGTGGCCTCTCCTCCCCGAATGAATCGACCCACATACTGTCCAAGGAGGACGTATCCTTATGAACCGCAGCGACTCCCTCCGCCCGGGCCCGGATTCCCGAATGAAATCGCCACCGAGCCACCCCATCGTCCCGTGGACCGGAAAACCCCGGCGCGGGTTCCGCCACGGACGCCCGTCGACTGCCGCGGGTTTCACGCTGATCGAACTCCTGATCGTGATCGCGATCATCGGCGTAATCGCGGGGATCGCGATTCCTCAGTTACTGCGCGCGCGTCTCTCCGCGAACGAAGCACAGGCCATCGGAGACTCCCGGGCGGTGATCGCCGCGCAGCAGACCTACGCGGCCTCGAACTGCGGGTTCTTTGCGGACCTGACGAACCTCTGCCGCAACGGCGCCGATTGCGGCGGGGCGATCGGAATTCCCAACTACCCGGCCACCGCTCCGGAGTTCGTCGGGGGTGACCTGGGGCGGACGAGTCCCTACGTGAAGTCGGGGTACAGCCGGACGCTCGCCCCGAACGGGACCCCGAGCTCCGTCCCGGCTCACTGCGATCCCGACAGCCTGCTCGACTACTGCTACCACTCGGAGCCGGCGGATGTGGGGCGCACCGGCGTAAGGTCGTTTTCCGCCACCAGCGCGGGCGCGATCTACAACGATCCCTCCGGAGCGGCCATCGCTTGTCCCGTCCCCGCGGCAGCCGCTTTCCTCGAATAGCGAACGGGCCGAGCACGCTTGGAAATCCGCGCCCGTTCGCTCAGCGGTTCGTATCCGGCACCCGGCGGTTTCGGGTTGGCGCTGCGCCGCCGGGCCGCTGTCCGGGAGGTCAGCTTCAAGGTGGAAGCGGGCGAGGTGGTGGCCCTGGTCGGGAAGAACGGCTCCGGAAAGTCCACGACGCTCCGGCTCCTCGCCGGGCTTCTGCCCGCCGATGCGGGACAGGCGCTGCTGGGAGGCGTCCCGGCGATCCGCCGCGAAGCCCGTCGCCGTTTGGGATACCTGGCCGAAGAAGATGAGTTTCCGTCAGGCCTGAAGGTACGAGACATCCTGCGTTACGCCGCGGTACTCGCCGGGTATCGCGGCCGGGAGGCTCGCCGGGAGGCGGAACGCGCCGGGGAAGCTGTCGGGCTCGCCAGGTGGTTGGCCGCGCCGGGCGCCGCCTGCTCACGCGGCGTCCGGCGGCGGGTGTCGCTCGCCCAGGCGCTTGTCGGCGAACCACGGGCCCTCGTGCTCGACGAGCCTCTCACGGGGCTCGATCCGGAAGCCCGGACCCGTTCGCTGGCGGCCATTCGGAGCGCGGCGGATCGCGGGGCCGCGGTGATTGTGAGTCTTCACGAGGCGGGCGCCATCGAGTCGCTCGCGGATCGGCTGGTCGTTCTGGCGGACGGGGCCGTTGCCGGCCGCGGGCCGGTGGCGGAGTTCGTGAGCGCGGGAGGGACGGAGCTTTCCGCCGCCGCGGGCGGCGAGGACTGGCTCGCGGCGGCGCTGAACGGTGGGGGCCCGGAGGCTCCGTAGCCTTCCGTGCCGATCGCACCACTGACGGCAACCGCAGGTGTTGTCCTGCGTGGGTTCCTCTCCGAGCGGAGTTTGCCGATCGGTCTGGTGCTGGTGCTCGCGTCTTTCGGAGGGGGAATGCTCCTGGGAGATGCGTCGCTCGCCGGGGAGGGGCGGATCGAGTCCAATCTCGCGTGGCTCGTTGCCGAGTTGCTGGGAGGGTTGCTGGCGCTTGCTCACGGAGCCGGACTGGTCGGGCGTCGCGGCGTTCTCGGCGCCTTTGCTTTGGCGAGGCCGATTCCGGCCGGCCTCTTGCTCGCGGGGCGTTTTCTTGGCCTTGCTGCCGGTCTGTTCCTCTATGTGGTTGCGGTGAGCGTGACGCTCTCGGGGTGGCTCTTCCTCGCGCACGGCGCCGGGGTTGCCGCGATTCTGGGTCTGGGTTGGCTGCTTTGGCTACGCCTCATCGTGGTCCTCGCGGTGTCCACGCTGCTCCTGGCGCTCGCCCGCCCGACCGCGGCCGCCCCGCTCGCCGCGCTCATCTCGCTCGCCGGCTGGCTTGCCGCGAGCTTTCCGGGGACCGGGAGCCCGGCAGCTCTCAAAACGATCCGCTGGTTTGCGTCGCTGGTGGTGCCGGACCTGCCCGCTCTCGACCCGCCGATCGCGGGCCTTCCGGGGAGCTTCGCCGCGGTCGGGCTCGAACTCCTCGGCCCAACCCTCTACGCGGTCTTCTACACGGCCGCGATGGTCGCCGCGGCGGTCACGGTGTTTCCGTGGCGGGCCCGCCGGCCCGCGGCGCCGGGGTCCTGAACAGCGGATGCGCGGCCGGCGGTGGTCCGGGTTCGGCGGGGTTGGTGCGAGCCGTGTCGCCGGCGCCGGCCTGTCGCTCGCCTGCCTCGGGATCGCCGCGCTGATCGCCCCCGCGGCGCCGCCGGAGCCGGCATTCGCGGTGTCGCCTCCGAGCGCCGCCCTCGGCGACGCGGGCGTCGCCGCCCTCCCTTCCGGGTTCCGGCGCGTCCTGGCTGATGTTTCGTGGTTCCTCGCCGTTCAGTACTACGGGAACCGGCGACTCGAGGGCCTGTCCGAGTTCCCGGATCTGGGAGCCCTGGTCGAAGAGGCGCTGCGCCTCGATCCGGAACTCCGTCCGGCGGCGGTGGTGGGGCCGCTGCTGGTGGCCGAATCCCCGCCGCTCGGGGCCGGTGAACCCGAGCGCGCGGACGTCATCCTTGCCGACTGGATCGAGCGGCATCCACGCGACCACGACGCGGTGGTGGCCCGGGGGCTGCTGCACACCTGGCATCTCCAGGATCCGGAAACCGGCGCGCGTATCCTGGAGGAAGCAGGCGCCCGGAACGGCTCGCCTGCCTGGCTTCGAGCGCTGGCGGCCAGGTCGCTTGCCGCGGTGGGGGCTCGTGACGCCGCACGCGACCTGTGGCTTGTCCTGCTTGAGCGGGCGGACGACGGGCGCACGCGATCCAACGCCCGCACGCATCTGCTGCAGCTTGATGCGCTGGATCAACTCGATCGGCTCGATGCCGCGGTGCGTGACTACGAAGAGCGCTCCGGACGCCCGCCCGGCGGTTGGGAAGACCTCATCGCCCTCGGCCTGCTCCCGGACCGGCCGGTCGACCCGGCGGGCGTTCCCCTGGTGCTCGACGAAGCCGGCGTTCCCCGAATCGCCGGGACCTCGCCGCTTGCCGGCCACCCGGAGCGCTGATCGCCGTGGGGCCGGTTCCGGTCTTTCCGGGGGTGTTCAGCGCCCCCGTGCGGCTCCTCGCCGGACTCGCGGTGGGGAGTTTCCTGAACGTCCTGATCCATCGTCTCCCCGCCGGAGAGTCGGTGCTGTTCCCGGGTTCCCGGTGCCCCGCGTGCGCGGCGCCGATTCGCTTCCGGGACAACGTCCCTCTCTTTTCCTGGCTCTGGCTCAGGGGCCGCTGCCGGGGTTGCCGCGCGCGGATATCGGTGCGCTATCCGTTGGTGGAACTCCTGACCGGTCTCCTGTTCGTCTTCGCTCCTGAAGGAGGAGATCCTCCCCTTGTCGTCTCCCGGCTGGTTCTGGGGAGCCTGCTGCTGGTCTTGGCGGTGACGGATTGGGAGCGGATGGTGCTCCCGGACGTTCTCACGCTCCCCGGTGCGGCGCTCGGTCTGGTGCTCGCGGGAGCGCGCTCCGATCTCGACCTGTTGACGTCGGCCGCGGGGGCGGTCCTCGGAGCCACCCTGCTCCTTTTGCTCCGCGTTCTCTGGCTGCGGTTTCGCGGCGTCGAGGCGGTTGGCCTCGGCGACGTGAAGCTGCTGTTGATGATCGGGGCCTTCCTGGGTCCGTCGGCCGCGCTGACCGCGATTGCCCTTGCCTCCGCGCTGGGAGTGCTGGTGGCGGGACCCCTGTTGCTCCTCGGACGGATCCGTCGCGACACCCCCCTGCCGTTTGGGACCCTTCTCGCCCTGGGAGCAGCCGTGGCCTTTGCAGCTTCGACCGGAGGTTGATCCCGGAGGGCGAAGGCGGCCCGCCCGCCGCGTTGCGGGACAGCGGATCCGGATGGCGCCGCCCTCCGGGGCCGCGGGGCGGAGTCTGAGATTCCGCGCCCTGGCGGCATCTTCGCTTCGAGTTTTCCACATTCGGTCCCGGCGTGGGAAAAAAACGACCCGATTTACGTCTAGTCCTTTTGTAGGGCAAAGAACGTGGTTCAACGAGCGGCATTCCCGGTTGCGCGGCGCGAAGAGCGCGAGGCAGGGTTCTCGCTCGTCGAAACGCTCTTCGCCGTCCTCATTCTGGTGGTCGCGGCCGGGGGACTGGTCCGCGGGATAGCCCAGTCATCCCGGGCCCGGCAGGCTGCCGCCGATACCGGCCTCGCGACGCGGATTGCCCGGGGCAGGATGGAGGAGCTCCTGGCCGCTCCCCTCCGGCGCGGGTGGCCGTGGTCGGGTTACCACGAGGCCGTCACCCCCGGTGGAAGCACCGAGCTCGGGGGCGCCGGAACGCCCGGCTACTTTGCGTACTTCGGCGAGGATGGAGAGCCTTCCGACCGCCGGGCCGCCCGCTACGAAGTGCGTTGGCGGATCCGGGAACTCACGCCGCCGGGCAAGGACCGACTCGCCAGTCTGCGGATGGAGGTCGTGGCGATGCCGGTCTCAGGCGGTGCCGGCCCCATCGTTCGGTTGGAGTCGGTGCGGGTGGCGAATGGTGAATAGGATGGCGAAACGGGAACGGTGGATCCGGGGTGGGTCCTCGGAGCGGGGAATGGCGCTCGTCCTGGCGCTCGTGCTGGTGCTGGCGCTCGCCGGCGTCGGGGCGGTGGTGCTTCTTTCGGTCGGATCAGACGGCGCGGCGGCGCGGAACGAGGCGTGGCTGGCGGCAGCGGACGCCCAGGCGGAGGCCGGACTCGAGTTCGCCAAGGCCCTGCTTGCCGCCCACGTGGAAGAGGACGAGAGCTTTGAGCGAGCCCTTCCGCCGGCCCGATCCTCGATTCGGGTCCACGAGGGTGATCCCTGGGGCAGGGCGCTTCGCGCCGACGGCGCCGCCTGCGGCAATCCCGAGACCCCCGGCTGCCGCGACTACGAAGTGTTCCGGGATGAGCCGGCGGCGGGCGGGCACGCCCGCGTCTACGTGGGCCGGGTGTTGCGCGACGTCGGGGGCAGGCCGGTCCTCTTCGACGTGCGGGCTCCGGGCTCCGGCTGGGCGCCGGACCTGGACGGTGACGGTACTCCCGACATCGTGGGGGTCACCGTCTGGATCCGCCGGCCGGTGGTGGGAGCGGCGGACGCCGGGGCGCCGCACGACCGGGCCGTGCTCACGGCCGAAGCGCGCCATCCGCCGCCTCGGGACCCGGCCGATCCGCACGCGGTGAGCCGGCTCGAAATGACCCTGCGGCTCGCTCGGCGTCCGGACGGCGGGGAGCCAGGCGAGGGTGACTACAGCGACGGGCTGACGAACTGGGTCCGGTGACGGATGCCGGGTCGAACCCGAAGTGGATTGCGATGAAGGGGACGGGAGCCGTCCCCGGGGGAGAGAAGCCATGAAGCCATCCAACTGCCGATCCCACCGCCCGCTGTTGGCGTTGGCGCTCGTCCTGTCGTTCGCCGCCGCCGTACCGGCGGGCGTTCTTCCGCGCTTGGAGGCGCAGGAAGGACGGAGCCCGCTTGACGAACGCCGGGATCCTCTCGGGGCCGTGCGCACGACGACTCGGCCGCGGGTCTGGATCCTGCTCGACACGTCGCACTCCATGAAGTCGCCGATGGGCGAGGAGAGCCGACTTGCTGGTGCGCGACGGGTGATTCGGGAGGCCGCCGAGAACCTGGAGTCGGAAACGGGGGAGCCGCTGGTGCACTGGCGGCTGGCAACGTTCCAACGCTTCTTCAATGAAGACGGCGGTACCTCGCGGAGAGTGGCCTGCGAGGACCCTACGTTGGGCGCCGGACTTCCCGCGGCTCCGCCGTGGGTACCGCCCTACAGCCCGGTGAGCTGCGGCGGCCTCAAGATCCTCAGCGAGCCCTTCGGATGCGATGCCGAAGCGGGACGCAGCGAGCTGCTGCGGAACCTGCGGCAGGCGGTGAATACGGACCGGACACCCATCGGCATTGCGCTCTACCAACTCGCGACCCACGTCGCGCGGACCGCGATCGATGATCTTGAACCCGGCCAGCGAAACGTCATCGTCCTGGTCACGGACGGACTCGACAGTTGCGAGTGTGTCCTTCACCCCTGGCTGGATTTCAACGACGGGCCCGCCGGGATGGGCGACCCGGACGATGTGTGGCTGAGGGTGGACGAAGCGAGCTCCGCACTCCGCCGGGTGACGCCGAAGTTGGCTGCCCGGGGCGTATGGAATGCGGGTCTGAAGGCGAAGGCGGCGTACCTGGCGCTGAACCGCGGGGACCCGGATGCGGGACTCGGGGACATCCACTTCGTCGGGGTCGCGATGTCCAACGAACAGGCACGGGGATATACGAATCATCTGGCCTGGACGGCTTCGAACGGACGGCGTCCGGGGCTATATGCCGACCGTCCCGAGACGCTCCGCACGGCCATCGCCCAGGTCCTGCATGAGATCACGCTTCCGGCCGGAGAGGTAAGGCTGGCCGCGCCCCGATTGGCGACCGTCAAGGAACTGGTCGCCACGTCACCGAATCCCCTGTTTCCCGGAAGCGATCCGACGCTTCCTCCGGCCGCGCTGGTGGCTCCGGGGAGGGAGAGCGAGGGTCTGGAGGAAGTCGTCCGGCTGCGTGGTTCGTACCACGACAACATCCTCCTCTCGACCAGCGCGGAACTCCATTCGCTTCGAGGCGGACTACGGGCCTTCCCCACGTCGACGCAAACCGGGAGGAGCGTGGCTGGCGAACCGGTGTGGGACGCGGGGCGGGAGCTTGCCCGCCGCGACCCGGACGACCGGCTCATTCTCTTCAACCGGGCCGGAAGCCGTGAACTCCGCGCTTTCCGGGTCGATGAGGTTACGCCCGAGGATCTCGGCGTCGCGGCGGGCTACCTGAGCGAGCTGGACGGTAGCGGCGCCCGCACCGCCAAGGATGCGGCCCGCATCGTGATCCGCCTCGTGCGCGGTGAGGAACTGGAGATCCATCCCGATACCGGAAAGATCTACCGGCCTGACGGACGGCTCCACTTCACGGGCGGCCGGGGCACCTGGAAGCTCCGGGAGAGTCTGGCCTCGCCGGCGGTGGTCACCCAGCCTCCCCGCCGCCCGGACCGCATCCCCCGGAAACGGGAAAGCTACGCACGTCTCTTCACCCGGCACCTGAATCGGCGGACGATGATCTATCTCCCGACCAGCGGAGGCGTGCTGCACGCTTTCGCCGCCGACAGCGGTGAGGAGGTTTTCGCCTATATCCCGGACGACATTCTCGGTCCGGCTTCGGATGGCGAAGACGACGGGGAACGCTCCTTCCTCCGGGACCTCGCGGTGGCCGGAGTTCGGGATGCCGCCGGGCTGAAGCGGGGGCTCGTGAACCGTTTCGTGCTCGCCGGCTCGCCGGTCGCGCAAGATGTCTTCTCGCCGGGAAGCGGGGAGTGGCGGACGGCGCTCGCTTTCGGCCGTTCCTTCGGCGGAAGGTTCGTGACCGCGCTCGATGTGTCCGATGTCGGAGACGACTGGGCGGGTGGACATCACCCCCCAAGACCCTCACCCGGAGGGCACGGGCTACCGCGCCTGCTGTTCAACGTCGGGTACCGCGCGGACGGTTCCGGTGGGTCGCTCGAAGAACTCGGGGAAACGCCGGAGCCGCTTCTGGTCGAGGTCCCGGCGATCGGGGGAAGCGAGTGGACGATGTTCCTCCCGGCCGGACACGGGCGGCCGGAGGACGACTCGGGAGAGTGGCTCCTGGTCCTGTCGCCCGAGGACGGCCACGTCCGCGGCCGCTACCGCTTGCCGCGGGCGTCCGCTCCCCGCATTCAGAAAAACAGCGCGCCGACCCCGGCGGCGCCGTGGAGTCCTTCCTGGGCGGTACCCGGGGCGACCGATCTCGTCACCCGGGTGTACCTCGCCGACCTGCATGGGCAGATCCACCGGCTTCGACTCTCCGAGCCCGGCGCCTGGCGGTGGAGCGTTGCGCACCGTCTCGGTGGAGAGCTGCCGATCCTGACGCCACCGATCGTCTTCCCCTTTCCGGGACGCTCGGAGCCGCACCTGCTCGTCGTGACTGGCGGTGACCGCCGGGTTCGGGACATTCCCGCCGCAGTCGTGCTGTTGCGCGACGTTGGAACCGGGCTTGAGGAGGTGTGGAGGAAAACCCTTTCCGAGGGCGAAGCTCCTGCCGGGAAACCGGTGGTGCTCGCGCGTGGCTCCAGTGTCGAGGTGGTGCTCGCCACGCACACGGCACAGACCGAGGTGCTCTCCTGCAACGCCATTACGACTTCCGACGGGGTCGCCCGGCTCCGCGCCTTCAACGGCCTCACGGGAGCGGAAATCACCGGGGTGGTGGACGATACGGCTTCGTCGCTGACCTTCGGCCCGGGACGCATTCGGGGGATCAGCCTCTCGGCGTCGGGAAACATGGCTCTGAGCGTCAGCGGGGTGGGCGGCAAGGCGGTCGACACGATCATCGGCGACTTCAAGTTCCGGGTCCGGGATGGCGCCCTCGAGGACGTGACCCTCTTCGTGGAGGGATTCCGCCGTTCCCCTTTCTGGAGCCGCTAGGAGGGTCGACAGGATGACAAGCAAAGACTCGCGGTGCCCGGGCCACTCCGAGCGGCCGTCCACCGGTCCGGCGCCTGGCTCCCGGCGGTCGGCGCAGCGCGGCGGCAACCTCGCAGCGGGCTTCACCATCGCCGAAGCCGTGGTGGCGCTTGGCCTCACCCTGATGGTGTCGGCAAGCTTCAGTCTGCTGTTTCGCCAGGCGCGGCTGTCGCTCGAACTGCAACCGGAGCTCGCGACGCTGCGGCAGGATGGACGAGCCATCCTCGATCGCATTGCGGCGGATCTGGCGCGTGCCGGTGGCGGCCTGCCCGCGGAGATTCCGGTCTTCACCGATCTCGACCGGGCGGGGGATCGCGATCCGGACGGACTCGACTTCCTGACCGCCCCGCCGCGCCTGGCGGACGCCTCGTTCGAACCGGTGGTGGCGTTTGACGGTGCGGAGGCCAGGCTGGAGAGCCCGGAGTCCCGGCTCGCCCGCGGTTCGGCGGCAACCGGGGAGCGTTTCGTGGTGGTCTTCAACGACGACGAAATGACGCCGCGCTGGGCCTTCGGGCAGGTGGTCTCCGTGCGCGGCGCGGCTCCGGGATCCGGGACCGGAGTGGTGGGCGCGATCCGCGCGGCGGCGCAGATCACGGATTCGGGGCCGGGCGGCGCAAAACCCCCGGGAGCGGCGGTGCGGATCGCTCCCCGGCAGAATCCGTGGCACTGGCACTTCCGTTCCAGCGTGGATGCGGACACGTTCGAGCCGGGAAGCGGCGGTGGTCTTCTGGAGCGCGGGCTGCAGAGCGTGCTGGGTGGAGCGATCGAGGCCGCCGTTCCCGGTATCGGCCGCGGGGCGCTTGCGAGCCTCACCGAGCAGGTGGTGGGCGCGATGATGGAGCGGCTCCTGAAGAAGCAGGGGGTGCCCGTCGGAACGCCCGTGGAGAGTGAGCCGGCCGAGGGTTATGGCCTCTTCGGGCTTGGCCAGCCCGGGCTCGTTCCCGTAACCCGCATTCGTTACTGGGTCCGGGATCCGGAGCCGAATGCGGAGGACTCCCGGCGTGTCCTGATGCGCCGGGTGGATGAGGAGGCGCCGCAACCGGTCGGATACGTGGACGATCTGCAGGTCCGCTACGTGACGGGTCAAGACGGTGGTGTCCTGTTGGACCTGCCGCCGCGTTTCATCGGCGACATGGCCTCGGCGGCCCGTCTACGACATCACGTCGTGCGTGCGGTGGACGTCACGGTCCGGATCCGGGCTCCCGAGCAGCGCGGCTCCGCCGGCTCCTCCGGCGCCGGGCGCGCGCCTCGCGGGGAGGGAGATGGCTTCCTGGCCCGGACGTACCAGCGTCGGGTGGTGCTTCGGGTGCCCGCCGCCGGAGTGGAGCGCCGCGCCTGGGAGGAACTCATGCAGTTGCACTCCCTGCCGACCGAGATACCGAGAATCGGGCCGCTGCGATTTCTCCCCGTGCCGTGGTGACGCGAAACGGCCTGCCGCTTACCTCCGCGGGGAGCTGGGCGAGTTGTCGCGGCGCCCTGAGTGGATCGCGACGGTCCCGAGGGCAAGGTGCCGATAGGCGACGTCCGTGAAGCCCGCGGCGGCGAGGGTTCCGGCCAGAGAGCGGGCGTCCGGAAAGCTCAGGATGGAGTCCCGCAGGTAGCCGTAGGGCTCCGTTCCCGCGGCGGCGAGACGGGCGAGACCCGGAACGGCCAGCCGGAGCCAGGCACCGTGTCCGAGACGTACCAGGCGGCTTTCGGGCCGGGAAAACTCGAGAATCACGAGCTTGGCTCCGGGGGCGAGGACGCGGCGGACTTCGGCGAGCCCCCGTTTCAGATCCGGGAAGTTCCGGATGCCGAAACCCACGATCGCGGCGTCGAATACGCCCCCATCGAAGGGGAGGCGCATGGCGTCGCCGGCCACGCCGGGAAAGGAGGTCTCGCGGCGCGCCGCCTTGGCGTCCGCGATCTCCAGCATGGCGGGCGTCAGGTCGCAGCCGACCGGGCGCAGACCGGGGGGCAGCAGCAGGGCGAGATCCCCGGTCCCGCAGCAGAGGTCAAGGATCCGGGAACCCGGAGGGCAATCCAGTTCCCGGAGGGATTTCCGTCTCCAGCCCTGATCGAGGCCGACGCTCAGGATCCGGTTCATCCGGTCGTAGCGTGGCGCAACGGCCTCGAACATCCGCCGAATGGCCCCTGGCGCCTGCCGCCAAGCCTCGGGCGACGGGTGCGGCGGGGGCATGAGGCAGTCCAGTGCGGTGTCCCGCAAATCCTACGGCATGCCCGAGCCACGAGGAATGGAGGTTGGCTGAGCGCCAACCTCCGTCCCTCGCGCTCAAGGGGTCTGCGCG
>Ga0209021_1002493_pt1 | contig 16043 bp, 10 predicted proteins | sample PinacodermFT_FD_187299 | JGI IMG/M metagenome (GOLD analysis project Ga0209021, IMG submission 187299) | Host-associated microbial community of the marine sponge Aplysina aerophoba from Gulf of Piran - sponge pinacoderm, lysed by freeze-thaw... | ecosystem: Host-associated > Porifera > Sponge >... | reverse complement strand
GAAGTCCGAGTGCCCTTCGGCCTCTTCCCGCTCGATCCGTCCGTCGCCGTTCTGGTCGGAAGCCTCGAGAGCTTCGGCGAAGCTCGGCGGGGTGATCTGGTTGCCGGGCTGGTTCACCGGCGCCCCGTACCCGTTCACATAGACCAGGTCCCCTTCGAGCAGGGGGGTGGATTTCATCTCCCAGGGCAGGCCCCGCACCCACCAGCGGGCGATCCCGTCTTCGAGGCCGTACGCCGTCAGCAGGAAACTGCCGGGCGCCAGGATTTCGAGCCCGTCTCCGGTTTCGCGCAGGACGGGGGTGGAGTGGCCGCTCGTGGCCTCCGGCCGTGGGGTACGCCAGAGGACTTCGCCGTCCTTGCGGTTGAACGCGACGATTTCCGAGTCGAGGTTCTGGTCGAGCACCAGGACGACCGCGTCGCCGGCGAGGATGGGGGAGGCCCCCATCCCGTAGAAGTTGTCGAAGGGGCCGAGCGGCTGCCGCCAGTGCTCCCTTCCTTCCTCGTCATAGCCGATGAGCCCCAGATCGGGGAAGAAGGCGTAGACCCCGTCCCGGGTTGCCGCCACGCTCGGCGACGCCGCGTTGTTCCGCGAGTCCACCTCGGTCATCCGTTCCCGCTTCGTGGCGGCGCGCCACAACTCGTCGCCGGTTTCGGCGTCGAGGGCGATCGTGAAGAACTCGGTCTCCGAATACGCGGTCAGGTGCACCCGGCCGGCGGCGAGGATGGGGGAGGAATGTCCCGGAGGGAGCGGCACCCGGAAGATGGGTCCGTGCTCGGGTCCGAAGACCACCGGGAGTTCTCCGTCCGGGCCGATTCCGGTCCCGTTGGGACCCCGAAAGCGATCCCATTCCTCGGACGTGGCAGAGGTCGCAACGGCCAGGCAGGCCGCTGCGAGAAGGAGTCCTGGGCGGTTCATGGCGGTCAGACTGTAAGGCCCGCGAGCGCTGCGGGAAAGTTGGGCATCGCTCCCGCCCCTGCCCGGACAGCGCGGCGCCGGCCGGAAGCCGGTATTCCAGACCGCACCGCGCTCGTGCAGGCCGGCGGCTGCCTCCGGCCGCGCCGAAACCGATCGGCTCAGTTGCTGCCGAGATAGGTGTCCAGGAACCCCAGGATGCGGTCGGCGCTCTCGATCCGGTTGTCGCGGTTACGGAAGCCATGACCTTCGTCCGGAAAGATGACGTACTCCACCGGCACGCCGTTCGCCCGCACGGCTTCCACGATTTCGTCGCTCTCCACCTGCAGCACCCGGGGATCGTTGGCGCCCTGCACCACGAAGAGCGGCCGCACGATGTTCTCGGCGTGGAACAGGGGCGAGATCGCGGTCAGGCGTTCCAGTTCGGTCTCCGGGTCTCCCAGTTCGGCGTAGAGCGAATCCCGCGCCGCGCCCCACCAGGGCGGGATGCTGGACAGCGTCCGCACCCAGTTCATGACCCCGAAGATGTTTACGCCGACGTCGAACACCTCGGGCTCGAAGGCGAGCGCGGCTCCCACCATGTAGCCGCCGTAACTGCCGCCGATGATCCCGACCCGTTCCCTGTCCACCCAATCGAGCGATTCGAGATAGGTCCGAGCCTCCACGCAGTCCTTCAGGTCCACGTCCCCGTGCCGTTTGTCGTCCAGGTGGAAGAACGTCTTGCCGTAGCCCGAGGAGCCGCGGTTGTTCACCGCCAGGACCGCGTAGCCGTTGTTCACGAGATGCTGGATCTGCGCCCGGTAGCCCTTGCGGCTCTGGCCCCCCGGGCCGCCGTGGACCCAGACGAGCGCCGGAACCGGGGAGTCCGCGGTGGCCTGATGCGGGCGGTACAGGACCGACGGGATCTCGAGCCCGTCGAAACTCGGATACCGGATCACTTCCCCGTCCACCAGGTTCCCTTCGGCGATCGCGGGGTTCAGGGTGTTCGTGAGCCGCCGGTGCTCTCCGGTCTCCAGATCCCAGACGTAGAGGTTCGAGGGCGAGGTGTCGCTGTTCACGTAGAAGGCCATCTTCGTCTCGCTGGGCGAGAGAGCCACGCCGGTCACATCCCCGCCGGGAACGTCGGGGAACTCCACCGTTTCGCCGCTTCGGGTGTCCACCACGGTGACCTCGGTCGAGGCGTCCACGTTCACCGCGCTCACCCGGTAGGTCCCCCGCTTCGAGTAGTAGACGGTGAAGACGTCCCAGTCGGCCGCCAGCACCCGCCGGTGTTCCCCGCTCGCCAGGCCGTATGCCCAGACTTCGGCGAACTCCCCGTGGGCGTCGGTCCGGTAGAGCAGTTCGCTGACGTCCGGGTTGAAGGTCACCGGACCGTGCGATGCGTCGCCCTCGTGCGGAGTGATGTGGAGGGGCTCTTGCTCTGGGTTCTCGAGGTCCACCAGATAGACGTCGCTGTCCGCGTTGTTCCTTGCCTTCGAGACCGCCAGAAAACGGCCGTTGCCGCTTACGGGGCCGGGCTGGAAACCACCGGGGTTCTCGAACACCAGGCGCCGGCTCAGGTCGTCGACGCGGTATTCGTAGACGTCGAAAGCCTGCGGGTTCCGTTCGTTCGTGGTGACGAAGAATCGGTCCCCCTCGGTGGTGAACCGGACCAGGCCCGCCTTGAGGTTCTCCCCCGGCGTGATGTCCTCGGGGGTTCCACCGGGGGCCAGCACGTAGAGGTGGTTCAGCTCGTTGCCGCCCTGGTCCGCGGTGAACAGGACCCGGTCGTCATCCGGGAAGAACGCCATTCCCATGTTTGCGTCCGACTCCGACCTGGTGAGCGCCTCGGGCTCGCCTCCGGCAATCGGCTGCGCGTAGACGTTCATGACGCCCGTCCGGTCCGAGGTCATCAGGACGCGGGTCTCGTCCGGCGAGAAGGACGCTCCGAAGACCTGTTCCGTGTCATAGAATGCCCGCGCGTCGTAACTCGGGATCTGGGGCGCTTCGGGTGCGCACGCCGCCAGCAGCGCGACAACCCCGGCGGTGAGCGCCGGAAGGCGGGCGGCGTTACGGTGTGGATAGGGGGCTCGGGGCCTCATCGGCGGACTCCTCTGATGGGGGATGTCGGGCGACCCGGCGCGGCCGCCGGCTCTGGTTCGGATACGAAGGCCTTCGATGCCCGGTTCCCTCCGGGCCACGGGCGGATTATCGGAGATTGGTCCCGGCCGTGGAGCTCGGTTCGGCAATCGCGTAGAGGTGTTCCGCGCTCCGCAGGTAGATCGTGCCGTCCACGATCGCCGGGGAGGCCATGACCGGCTCGTCCACGCTGTTGGTGGCCAGGATTTCGAAGCGGGGACCCGAGCGAATCACGTGGGTGTCGCCGTCCTCGCTGGTCAGATAGATCCGCTCGCCGGACACCACGGGAGAAGAGAAGAAGCGTGAGGGCAGCGGCATGCGGCCGCCCTCGTAGACGACCTCGCCGCTGCGCCCGTCCAGCGCGGTCAGGATCCCCCCGTCGCTGACCAGGTACAGCGCGCCCCGGTGGAAGATCGGAGACGGAACGTAGCCCTGCCCCTTCCGGTAGCTCCAGCGCAGCGATCCGTCCTGGAGGTCGAGCGCCAGGACGTTCTTCCGCGGGTAGCCCGTCACGGCGAACACCAGACCGTCGCCGGAGGCCACCGGGCTCGGTACGGCGTTGCCCCGGAGTCCTCCCACGCGCCAAAGTTCTTCTCCGGTTTCCGCGCCGTAGGCGACGATCTCTCCCGTCCCCATCGCCACCACGAGTGGGGGGCCGCCTGCGGACTGCACGACCGCCGGCGTTGCCCAGCCCACCCGCTGGGTCCGTTCGGCCCGCCACCGGATGGCGCCCGTGGCGATGTCCAGGGCCGCGATGAAGGATCCGTCGCCCTCCTCCACGTCGCTTTGGACCACTACGAGGCCGGCCGCCGCGACGAGCACCGGAGAGGTGGCGACCCCCATCCCCATGGTCCCGACGCCTCCGAAGTCCTGGGACCAGACGAGGTCCCCTTCGAGAGTGAACGCGTAAAGACCCTGCGTCCCGAACCAGGCAACGACCCGCTCCCCGTCACTGACCGGGGTGGGGTTCGCGTAGGAACCGATCCGGTGGCGGTTGTCGTAGGGGAGCACCCCGGCGCGTACTTCCCGGCGCCAGCGCAACGCTCCGCTCCTCCTGTCGAGGGCGAGCAGCAGCACGTCCAGCCGCTGGTCGGCGCCCAGGCTGTCGGGATGCAGGAACTCCTCGCTGCCCATGAAATGGATGATCGCCCCGGCCCCGGGCACCTTCTCGCCGGAGGTGGCCGAGGTGAGGAAGATCAGATCGCCCGCGACGATGGGCGACGAATGCCCCTGGCCCTCGATGGGGGCCTTCCAGAGGATGTTCTCGTCCGTTCCCCAGCGGAGCGGGGCCGCGGATTCCGCGTGCGCCTGCCCACCCGGGCCCCGCCACTGAGGCCACTCCGGAACCGCCGGCGGCTGTGCCGCGGCGTTCCCTGCGAGGAGCGCCGCGACCGCGACGGTCCCCGCCGCGCGGCCGATCCGTCGACCCGGCAAGCTCAGCGAGCCGGCGTGGTTTCGCCGGCGGCCGGCGAACGAAAGGCGTAGAGGGCATCCACGCTCCGCAGGAAGAGCGTTCCGCCGGCGATGGCCGGTGATGCCCAGATCGCCTCCGGGAGCGAGCTCTCCGCCACGATCTCGAACTCGTCGGCGGCCCGGAAGACAGTCAGGTCGCCCTCCAGGCTGCCGATCAGGACGTGTCCTTCGTATCCGATCGGCGAGGAGTGGTAGCGGCCCGGGTGCGTGGGGCGCGCCTGGAAATGGAGCGAGCCGTCCTCCGGGTCGAGCGCGGTGATCACGCCGCCGTCCGACAGGAAGAAGAGGATGCCCTGGTAGAGGAGCGCCGAGGGGAGGTATCCGGTCCCCCGCTCGTAGGTCCAGCGAACGCGGGGTTCGACCCCCGGCAGCACTTCGAGGGCCCGCATTTCCTTGCCGGGATAGCCGGTCGAAACGAAGACGAGGCGTCCGTCCCCGAAAGGCTGGTGGACCGGGGTATGGACCGGGGCCGAGTCCTCGAAGGGCGCGGTCCGCCACAGCTCGACGCCGCTACCGGCGTCGTAGGCGGCGAGGGCGTGGTAACCGGGCACGAAGAGCTGGGTGACGCCCCCGACCGGCAGCAGCGCCGGGGTCGCCCAACCCTTTCGCGCTCGCCGCTCGGTGCTCCAGACGATCTCCCCGCTGCGGCGGTCCACCCCGAAGATGCGCGAGCCCTCGCCGTCGTCGTTGTCGCAGACGAGGATCAAGGTCTCGCCGTGCAGCACCGGCATGATGCCGTGTCCGAGTCCCCAGACGCCGAAGTCACCGAGATCGGTGGCCCAGAGGGGCTCCCCTTCCAGGGTGAAGGCGAACAGGCCCTGGTTGCCGAAGGAGAAATACACGCGCTCCCCGTCGGCTATCGCGGTCAGCGAGGCGTAGGTGTTGGTCCGGTACCGGTTGTCGTAGACCGGCCCGTCGTGGACCGTCCGCCGCCACACCTCCTGCCCCGTGCGGGCGTCGTAGGCCAGCGCCAGCAGGGTGTGATGGAGGTCCCCGGCCGTGCTCCCGGCGTGCAGGTAGACCTCACCGTTGCGGACGTGCACCGGCGGTTGATGTCCGGGGACCGGGTCCCCGGCGATGGCGGCCGAAACGAAGACAAGCTGGTCCCAGACGACCGGCGAAGAATGTCCTTCGCCCGGGATCGCCGTCTTCCAGAGTCCGTTCGTGTCGGGGTCGAAATGGACGGGCAAACCGGTCTCGGTGGAAACGCCGTCCGCGGTCGGCCCCCGCCAGGCGGGCCAGTTGGCGAACCAGTCCGCCGGCGCCGGAGTTTCGCGCGAGGACGATCCGGAGGCAGGCTGTCCCGCGGATACTGCTCGCGGTAGCGCCAGGGCAGCGATGCCGGCAGCGAGAACGGCGCCTGACACGCCGAGGCGAGGGAACTTGCGCACGGTGGTCCCATATTCTGTTCCCTGGCGCCCCGTTTCGCCTAACGCAGCGATTCTCGCGCCCCAGCCTCCCGTTAGACTCCCCTCCCGCCATGGTTCCCGGAACCCTCCGCCGCGGCCTCGCGGCCGCGATAATTGTTGGGGGTGCAGGCGTGCTGTTCGCCGCATCTCTCGGTGCGGGCGACTGGCCCGAAATCCGCGGTCCGGGACGGGATGGGCGGTCGGCCGAGACCGCGCTCGTCGAGTCCTGGTCTCCCGACGGCGAGAACCTGCTGTTCAAGGCGCCTTACGGTGGCCGCTCGACACCGGTGATCCTTGGCGACCGGCTCTTTCTCCAGCGGGGCGTGGGCGACCGGGAAACCCGCCAGGAGCAACTGGTGGCGCTCGACGCCGGCACCGGCGAATTGCTCTGGGAAGCGCGCCGGAACATCTACCACTCCGATGCCCCTCCCCGCCGGGTGGGCTGGGCGTCGCCGGCCGCCGACGCCGAGACCGGGACCGTGTTCTTCTTCACGGTCGGGGGCGAGTTGACCGCGTTCAACGTGGAGGACGGCAGCGTACGCTGGGCGCGCTCCCTTCCCGAGGAACTCGGCCTCGTGACGACCCACGGCGGCCGCACCGCCTCGCCGCTGATCACGGGCGACCTGGTGATCCTCAGCGGCCTGACGTCGTCCTGGGGAGAACACGCCCGCGGCAGCCAACGTTTCTTCGCGTTCGACAAGCGGTCCGGAGAGATGGTCTGGCTTTCGGCGCCAGGCGGTCGTCCCTACGACACGACGTACTCGCCCGCCTCCATCTTCAGCGTGAACGGCCAACGGTTGCTCTTCGTCGGAGGCGGAGACGGAGCGTTCCACGCCCTTCACCCCGCAACCGGAGCTTCCGCCTGGAACTTCCCGATGAGCAAGCGCGGCGTGAACAGCGGCGCGGTGCTCTTCGGCGATCTCGCGGTGGTCAGTCACGGCGAGGAAAACCTCGACTCTTCGGTGATGGGACTCCTCGCGGCGCTGGATGCCACCTCCACCGGTGAAATCGGGGCCGAGGCTCCCCTCTGGCGGGTGCCGGGATTCATGGGGGGCTTTTCCTCCGGCGTCGGCGACGGGGATTTGCTCTATCAGATGGACAACAGCGCCAACCTGGCCGCGTTTTCGGCGACGGATGGAACACAGCTCTGGACCCACAACCTGGGGACGATCCAGCGAGCCTCACCGGTGCTTGCCGACGGCAAGCTCTACGTGGGGACCGCCAACGGGCGTTTCTTCATTCTCCGTCCGAGCCGGGACGGCGTGGAGGTCCTCGACGAGGACGTCATCGGTACCGACGCGATCCCGGAAGAGATCATTGCGTCGGCGGCGGTCAGCGACGGAGTCGTCTACTTCGTTTCGAACGGCGGCCTCTATGCGATCGGGGAGCGGCGCCCCGCTCCGGATGCGCCTGCCGCGACGCCGCCGGCGATGTCCGGGGCCGCTCCGTCGCATCTCGTCCTGTCTCCCACCGAAGAAATCCTGGCCCCCGGATCGGAAGTCGCTCTGTCCGTTCGCGCTTTCGATGCCACGGGGAACCCCACCGAGGCGCCGGCCGATCTGACCTGGGCGGTGGAGGGTTTCGACGGCACGGTTGAGGACATGACGCTGGCGGTGGCGGCCGATGCGGCGGGCGCTGCCGGCAAGGTGACGGTAAGCGCCGGCGACGCCAGTGGCGCCGCGCGCTTCCGGGTGGTCCCACCCCTGCCTTGGCGCTGGGACTTCGACGCGGAGGACTCGCGAGTGCCTCCGCAGTGGGTCAACTCCACGGGAAAGTACGAGACGAGGACCCTGGAAGACGGCCAGCGGGTCCTGGTCAAGCGGGCCGACAACCCCTTCCTGCGCCGGGCGCGCGTGTACATGGGGCCGCCGACGCTCTCCGGGTACACGGTCTCGGCCGATGTGCTGGCCAAGACCCGCCGCCGTCAGATGGGAAATGCGGGGCTCGTCGCCCAGCGTTACCAGTTCGTACTGATGGGCACGCACCAGCGGCTCGAGATCCATTCCTGGCAGGCGACCCCTGGCCGGACCACCCAGATTCCCTTCGCCTGGGAAGCCGACACCTGGTACTCGATGAAGTTCCAGGTTGTGGAGGACGACGCGGAAGTCGTCGCCCGCGGCAAGGTCTGGCCTCGGGGCGAGGACGAACCGGACGAATGGACCCTCGAATGGCGCGAAGAATTGCCCCATCGCGAGGGCACCCCGGGCATCTTTGCGGATGCGGTGTCCGCCGAGGTTTTCTTTGACAACATCGTCGTGGAACCCGGCGAATGAGAGGGAGACGTTCCATGTCCCGACTCGAGAAGAGCCCGCGCTACCGGCGGGGAATCCCCGTGGCCGCGCGGAACGGTCTCCTGCTGCTGCTGCTGGCCGGCGGAAGCGCCGGCGCCCAGGACTGGCCGATGTGGGGAGGAACCCCGGATCGGAATATGGTCTCGGAGAGCACCGCCCGGCTCCCGGCCGAATGGGACGTGGACAGCGGCCACAACGTCCGCTGGGTCGCCGCGCTCGGTTCGCAGACCTACGGCAACCCGGTCGTGGCCGGCGGCCGGGTGTTCGTGGGTACGAACAACGAAGCCCTCTACGACAAGGAGATCGTGGGCGACAAGGGGATCCTGATCGCATTCGACGCCGCCACGGGTGAGTTCCTGTGGCAGATGGTCTCCGACAAGCTGCTCTCGGGACGGGTCAACGACTGGCCCTATCAGGGAGTCTGCTCTTCGCCGCTCGTGGAGGGAGATCGCGTCTACTACGTCACGAACCGGGGGGAACTGCTCGCGCTGGACGTTCGCGGCCTGGCGAACGGCAACGACGGCCCGGTCACCGACGAAGCGCTCCAGTCGCCGACCGATGGAGACATCATCTGGCGGTTCGACATGATGGAGGAGCTCGGTTCCTTCCCCCACAACATGTCGAACGCGAGCCCGGTTGCCTACGGAGACCTGCTGTTCGTGAACACTTCGAACGGCCAGGACGAGACCCACGCCAACATTCCCTCGCCGCTCACGCCCGCGATCATCGCGGTGAACAAGGTGACCGGAGAGCTGGTCTGGGAGCAGAACCACGTCGGGGAGAACATCCTGCACGGCCAGTGGTCGGCGGCGGGCGTCGCCGAAGTGGGCGGGGTCACCCAGGTCATCATGGGCGAGGGCGACGGTTGGGTCCGGGGATACGTCGCCGAGACCGGAGAAACCCTCTGGTGGTTCGACACGAACCCGAAGGACTCGGTCTGGCCGCGCACCCGGAACAACGTCATCTCCACTCCGGTCATCCTGGGGGACCGGCTCTTCATCGCGAACGGCCAGGATCCCGAGCACGGCGAGGGCGTCGGCCACCTCTACGCGATCGACGCCACGCAGCGGGGCGACATCACCGAGACCGGGCGGCTCTGGCACTACGACGCCATCCGGCGCTCCATCTCCACCGGCGCGCTGAAGGACGGGATCTTCTACCTGCCCGATTTCTCCGGCTTCCTCCACGCCCTCGACATCGAGACCGGGGAGCCCCTCTGGGTCCACGACACCTTCGCCGCGGTCTGGGCGTCACCGGTCATCGCGGATGGCAAGCTCTACCTCGGCGACGAGGACGGCGACGTGGTCGTGCTCCGCCCCGGCCGGACCGAAGAAGTGATCTCCGAGATGAACATGGGCAGCTCGGTCTATTCCAGCGCGGTACCGGCAAACGGCGTCCTCTACATCGCGAGCCGCAACCAACTCTTCGCACTCGAGGACCAGGACACCACCACCGAGGGCGCTCGCTGAGAGAGCGTGCGGACTGATCCGCCGCGGCCCGGATCGTGACCTGGCGTCTTCCGAGCGGACCCTCCCCGGCGGTCCGGTCCGGAGTCGGAAGTCTCGAGGAACTGGGTGAAGCCGCCGGCGACCTCGGTCTCCGCCGCGTCCTCGTCACCTCCGATCCCGGAATCGTCGCCGCCGGCATTGCCGGCCAGGCGCTCGAGAGCCTGCGGGACGCCGGAATCGTGGCGGAACCGTTTTCGGATTTCGGAGAGAACCCGACCGAGTCGGATGCCGCGCGCGCGGCCGACGCGGCCCGGAGCATGGATGCCGACGCACTCGCGGGGGTGGGCGGAGGCAGCTCGCTCGATGTCGCCAAAGGGGGGGCGTTTCTCCTCGCCGGCGGCGGACGCATGGAGGACTACCGCGGATACGGCAAGTGTCCCCATCCCCTGCCCCCGCTGATCGGGGTGCCGACGACCGCCGGGACCGGCAGCGAAGCGCAGTCCTACGCGTTGATTTCGCGGGACGGGGACCACCAGAAACTTGCGTGTGGAGCGCCCACCGCGATGTTCCGGGCGGTGATCCTGGATCCGGCGCTCCTCCCTTCGGCCCCGCGGAAGGTGATCGCCGCGACCGGATTCGACGCCGTCGCACACGCGGTGGAGACCGCGGTGACTTCCGACCGAACCGACGAATCGCTCGTTCTCAGCCACCGGGCGTTCGCGTTCCTGAGCCGCGCGTTCCCGCGGGTCGTCACCGGCGACGCGGATCCCGCGACCTGGGAGGAAATGCAACTCGGGGCGTTTCTCGCCGGAGCGGCGATCGAGCGGTCCATGCTCGGGGCGGCGCACGCCTGCGCGAACCCGCTGACGCGCCGCTTCGACGTGGCCCACGGCCGGGCGCTCGCGATCACCCTGCCCCGGGTCGTCCGCTGGAACGCGCCCTCCGCGGAAGACGCCTACCGGGATCTCCTCCAGGCCGCGGGGATGTCGTCCGGCGCGGACCCCGCGGAAACGCTCGCGAGCCTGCTGGAGAGTTGGGTCACAAGAGCCGGCCTCCCGCCCGATCTCGGAGCCGCGAGCGTGTACGTTGACGACCTGCCGTCCCTGGCTGAAGAAGCGGCCCGGGAATGGACCGGGCGCTTCAATCCGCGCGTCTTCGATGCCGGCGGGGCTCTCGCCGTTTATCGTTCGTCCATCGCATGATTTCCCGATCGCTCCTCACGCTCCTCGTCCTGTCGCTCGGCGCGGAGTCCGCCGCGCAGAACGGCTCCGATTGGCCGCAATTCCGCCGGGATGCGGCGCTTAGCGGAATCTCCGCTTCTCCGCTGGGGGACGAGTTGGAGTTGAAGTGGAGCGCCCCCCTCGGGTTTTCGGTGGAATCCTCACCCGCCATCGTCGGCGGCTTTGTCTACGCGACCTCCCTGCCGGGTGTCCTGGTGAAGCTGGACGTTCAGGATGGCGCGGAAGCCTGGCGCTACCGGCCCGGGACGACAGAAGCCGAAGCCGGTGAGTTCGAGGAAGACCGCTTCGGCGAATCCTCTCCGGCGGTCGCCGGGGACACGGTCTACGTCGGCGATCTGCTGGGTGTTCTGCACGCGGTGGACACCGACTCCGGCAAACCCCGCTGGCGGTTTCCGACCGGCGCCGAGATCAAGTCGTCACCCGTGGTGGCCGGTGAGCTGGTGTTGATCGGGAGTTACGACGAGCATTTCTACGGGGTGGATCGGGCGACGGGAAAGGCCCGCTGGTCGCTCCTGACCGAGGGACCCGTGCACGCCACCCCGGGTCGCGCGGGCGGCCTCGCCTGGGTAACGGGATGCGACGCGGTGCTTCGCGGCGTGCGGATCACGGACGGAACGGAGATGCTCCGTTTCGACTCCGGGGCCTATACGGCGGCCTCTCCCGCCATCGCGGAGGGAACCCTCTACTACGGCACCTTCAACAACGAGGTGCTCGCGGTCGATGTGGACGCCGGGAAGCTCTCCTGGCGCTATGAGCACCCCGAACGGCACTTCCCCTTCTACGCCTCGGCGGCGATCACTGACGACCTCGTGATCGTGGCCGGCCGGGACAAATTGGTCCACGCCCTCGACCGTCAGACGGGAGAGGCGCGCTGGACCTTCCGCGCCCGTGCCCGCTTCGATGCCTCGCCGGCGGTGGCCGGCGACCGGGTGTACGCGGGGAACGCGGACGGGCGGCTCTACGTCCTCGACCTCGCAACCGGCGAAAAGCTCTCCGAGTTCCACGCGGGGGCCGCGATCATGGGCTCGCCGGCCGTCGCGAACGGGCGGATCGTCTTCGGCACCCAGGACGGGACGCTCTTCGCGCTGGGTCCTCCGACCGACTGACAGGGCGGCGCTACAAGCGCGTCATCCGGTCGAGCAGCGGCCAGAACTCGAGCTGCTCCACGGCGTGGCTCCGATAGATCCCGAGCCCGTCCATCCCGGTTCCCCGCGCGATGCGGGCGGCCTCCATCATCGCCCCCGGCTCCTGGAGGCTCCCCGGGTGGTAACACGAGAACTCGGCCATCGTCGGCACTCGGCCGGCCACCGTGTCCACGAAGTGCCGGCAATGCCGTTCGATGGTCGCCATGTCGGTCGTGGACCGGAACCAGAGGTGCATTTCATCGCAGAGCCCCTGCTCCACCCAGGCGGGCCAGTCCTGGATCCGCGGGACGTAGCCGTCCGCGTCGCGGTTGATGACCGTGATGGTGAAGACCGTGTCGGACCGAACCGCCTTCACCGCGTCCCGGATGTCCCGGACCATGTCGGTCCAGCGGTCGGCCCGGAACTGCACCCAATCGGGATCGGCGTTCGGTAGCTGGAAGGGATCGCGTCCGGTGGCCTCGCGGAAGGCGCCGGCGATGGATTCCTCGTAGCCGTCGGTGATCACTCCGTTTTCGTCCTCGTTGATCGAGACGAACTCGGCCTGGATACCGCGTCCGCCGCTCCGGGCGAGGAGTTCGGAAAAGACCCGCGCCTCTTCCGCCCGCCCCTCCGGAAGGCCCGGACTCAGAAACACGCGTTCGTAAGGTTGCAGCTCGTCCGTCCGCTCCCGGTTGCGATGACGGTGTTCGGGGTTCTCCCGGACGAAATCGCTGAGGCTCTCGATGCGTTGCGGATGGCTCCAGATGGGCCGGTGCGCATTCAGGGTTTGCCTGCCCTCCACCGTGCCGAAACGCGGAACCATGAAATTGCAGGACCACGCGGGGTACATCCGGATTCCGCCCGCGGAGGCGACCGCCTTGTAGGGATGGACCTCGACCCCCGCCGCGGCGCCGGCCTCCACGAGTTCCGCGGACGCCCCGGGCGCGAATACGCGGGAGACGCCGTGATCGGCGCACTTTTGGACGTAGAGCTCGACCTCGGTCTGATTGCCGTTCCCGCGGTACATCTCTCCGAGGCCCAGATCCTGGCCCCACAGCGCAACCCCTGCGGACAGGGGCTCCGACGCGGCGGGCGCCTGCGCGTCGGGGGCCGGGCTCTCTCCGGCGCCGCCGCATGCCGCGGCCGCCGGGAGCGCCGCAATCGCGCCCTTGAGGAATTCACGCCGGCGGACGCCATCTTCCGAACTCATACCGATACTCCGTTCCGGGCCGCATCCTCGATCCCGGCGGCGAAGAGGTCGATCTCTTCGAGCGTGCTGAAAACGCTCGGCGAAACCCGAATGCAATCGAACTCGCCGCGGATGAAGCGGGGCCGGACGTGGATGCGGTACTTCCGCTCGAGGAAGTCCGTCAACTCGCCCGAATCCACCCCCTCGATCCGCATCGCCCCGATGCCGCACGCCTGCTTGATGTCGGGCGGGTTGAGCACCTGGACCCGGGGAAGTTCCTTGACCCGCTCAGCCCAACGCCGCCGCAGGTAGACGAGCCGTTCCGCCTTCCGCTCGGCGCCGAGACCCTCGTGGAAGGTCACCGCCTCGGTGATCGGCCCCCGGACCGCGATCGGATTCGTCCCGATCTGTTCGAACTTCCGGATGTCGTCGTCCTGGCTCGCGGGCGCGCTCATGAGCGGCCACACCTTGGGGATCTTCTCCTTGCGTACGTAGAGGAAACCGGTCCCGACGGGAGCGAAGAGCCACTTGTGGAGGCTCGTTCCGTAGTAGTCGCAGTCGAGGTCGTCCCGGGTGAACGGAAAGTGCGCGAACCCGTGGGCGCCGTCCACCAGGGTCTCGATACCGTGGCGGCGCGCCATCTGACAGATTTCCCGGACCGGGAAGATCTGACCGGTGGTGAAGGTGGTGTGGCAAATGAGCAGGAGCTTCGTTTTCGCCGTGATGGCCCGCTCCAGGATTCCCGTCAGCTCCGAGAGGTCCTCGGGGGGCGTGGGATACGGCACCGTGCGGAGCACGATTCCGTCACGCCGTTCCCGCTGGCGGAACGTCATGAGCATCCGGGGGTAATCCTGGGTGGTGGTGAGCACCTCGTCCCCCGCCTCGAGCGGAAGCCCGAACTGCACGATCTCCATCGCCTCGCTGGCGTTCCGGGTGAAGGCGATCTCGTCGGTGCCGCAGCCGAAGGTCGCGGCGAGCCGGCGCCGCGCCACGTCGATACGGGGACCGAGCAACTCGTCCACGTAGAGCGAGGGGCCCATGTTCATGATGTCCCAGTACTGGTCCATCGCCCGTTGCACGGTCACCGGCGCGGGGCTGACGCTGCCCGAGTTCAGGTTGATGTGGTTGCGGTCGATGGTGAACGCCTCCCGCACCCGGAACCAGAAATCCTCGTCCTGCGCGGCGTCTTCCGCACTCTGGGCGCCGAGGCGCGCCACCGCCTTGCCGATCCGTTCTTCCGCATCGGCGTGCAGTGCGGTCAGCGCCCCGCCGGTCGCGGCCAGAAAAGCTCTTCGATTCATGCCTCTTCTCCTTCGCCGTGGCGGGTTCCGAACATACCATCGGGGCCCGGAGGATTCCCCCATGATCAACACGCCTTCCCGCGCCGCCATCGGGACCGCGTCCTGGGCGCTTGCGGCCGGAATTGCCATGGCCCAGCCCACGGTCCCCCACCTTCCCGGCGAGGACGGCATCCTCCCCCAGCCGCACGTGGCGCTCGTGAACACCCACGTGGTGAACGTGGTGGACGGCACCGTGCTGGAAGACGCCGTGGTGGTCGTCCGGGACGGGCTCATCGAATCCGTGGGCGCCGGCCCGCCGCCCGCAGACGCCCACGTTCTCGACCTGGGGGGCCGCCACCTGATGCCCGGCCTCTTCGACGCTCACTGGCACGGCCGCACCCTGGACGGCCTCTACCGCGCCCTCGAATCCGGAGTGACCACGATGAAGAGCGCGGCGGTGGGCAGCTACCTCGACGTGCGGATGAACGACATGGTCGAGCAGGGTTATCTCGCCGGGCCGGAGATCTTCGCCGCCGGCGTTTACGTGCTGCCGAACCTGGGTCAGTCGGCGCTCGCCGATCCCCGGCTCTACAAGTACCTCCACCAGGAAGTCAAGGGTGTCGAGGCCGTTCGCGAAGTCGTCCAGGTGGACGTGGACCGGGGCGCGCGCTGGATCAAGACGCGCTCGGGCGGTACGACATCGGGGCCGAACGGCCCCGACCCCAAGATGCTCGTCTACAGCGTGGAGGAACTCACCGCCATCGTCGAAGAGGCCGACGCGCTCGGCGTCAAGGTGGCCTGCCATTCCCACGGCAAGGAGGTCGTCCGGAATGCCATCATCGCGGGCTGCGCCACCATCGAACACGGCTCCTACGTGGACGAAGAAGGACTCCAGTTGATGCTGGAAATGGGCACCGCGTGGGTCCCGACGTACACCTCGGTGGTGGGATTCCTCCTGCCCCACGACGACTACGAGTCCTCGGCGAGCTATCAGCGGGGCAGTCACCTGCTGCACTACCTCGAGAAGGGATTCCGGCGGGCGCTCGAACTCGGGGTCACCATCATCACCGCCACCGACACCCAGTACGGCCCCCGCACCAACGTCCGGATCTACCGCGAGATGACCCACTTCGTGGAAATGGGCATGACGCCCCTGCAGGCGCTCCAGTCGGCCACCATCCGCTCTGCCGAGGTCTACGGGATTCGGGACCGCACCGGCGCCATCGAGGTCGGCCTGGAAGCGGACCTCGTTTCCGTGGACGGAAACCCGCTGGAGGACATCTACGCCACCCACGAGCCCATGTTCGTCATGAGCAACGGGCGCATCGTCTTTCACCGGACGGTGGATCCCGACCATTACATCCCCCGCCGGGTGGGGGTCACGGGATTCGGTACGGGCGGCCCGCGCCCCTAGCCCGGACTTCTCATACTCCGCGTCACCCTGGCGTTCGCAACGTGGGCGCTCTTGAACGTGATTGGCGTGATCCGTTCCACGGCCCTCTCGGGCCGCGGGTGCCGACTGAAGTCGGCGTTCCAAGCCGTTTTGGCGGTGAAGGCG
>Ga0209021_1002488_pt1 | contig 16067 bp, 13 predicted proteins | sample PinacodermFT_FD_187299 | JGI IMG/M metagenome (GOLD analysis project Ga0209021, IMG submission 187299) | Host-associated microbial community of the marine sponge Aplysina aerophoba from Gulf of Piran - sponge pinacoderm, lysed by freeze-thaw... | ecosystem: Host-associated > Porifera > Sponge >... | reverse complement strand
GCAGCCGTCGCGCCAGTGCCAACCCCGAACACGAGCAGGAAGGAGTTCTCCGAGAAGATCAGGCGCACGATGGCCCCTTGCGAGAATCCAAGCGCGCCCAGCAGCGCCAGCTCCCCGCGGCGTTCGAGCACGCTGCGGACCATGACAACGGCCAAGCCAAGGGTGCCTAGCAGCAATCCAAGTCCCCCGATGGTCTGGAAGGTGCTCAAGTAGGTGTTTTCGACGACCAAGAACCCCGCCAGCCTGTCCGCGGTCCTCACCGCATCGAGGCCTTCGTCGTCGAATGCTTCTTCCAGCGCGCCGCTCGCACCGTCATCGTCGGTCTCGACCAGCAGCGCTTGGTAGCCGCTGTGGTCGGAATACAGCTCGAGGAAACGTTCCTCCGCGAGCAGCAGTTCCGACTGGAAGATGCTGCGCGAGAGCAAGCCGGCAATCACCAAGCGGCGGTTTCGGCCGGAACTGTCCACCACCTGCAGTTCGTCGCCGAGGGCTAGGTGCAGAATCCAGGTAACGGAATTGGCGTCGCCGAAGACCGGGATAGCGCCGTCAAAGTCCCTCTCGAGCAACAGCCAGGGATTCTCCCGCTCTGCTGAGGTCTCCGCCAAGCTCGCTTGGAATGCGAATCCGCCGCGCTCGACCAGCGCTTGCGGAACGCCGGCCAGCGTGGGCTGGGAGGGCTGGTAGAGATTCAAGCAGCTAGCGTCTTCGCCGGCCCGCACCCGCAAGGGCACAAGTTGCATCGAGTCTGCGCCGGCTGTGGCAACTTCGTCAATGCGCGCGTTGAACAACGGCACGTCCGCTTCGGCCAGCAGACGGAAGCCTCCGTCGCCGGAGCGGAGGTCGGGTTCTTGGGCGCTGACATCGTGGCGGTTCATTGCGACCGTCACGATCATGAACGAGGCACAGGCCACCAAGGTGGCCGACAGGACGCTGCGAGTCGGGTTGCGGCTGCCGTTGCGGAATCCCAGCCCTGCCAGAGAGGAAACGCCCAGCGCGCCGCGCTGCGGCCGCAGCAACACCGACCGCAGCAGCACGAGTGCCGCCGCCAAGGCTAGGGTGCCCGCGCCGAAGAATGCTCCTAGGCGCGACGCTGCATCGGCGCCCAGCGAAATCCCCAGCAGTCCAAGCGCCGCGACTGCCATTGCCGCGGCCATGATCCGCAGGCGACGCGACTTTTGCTCGGCCGCGACCGCGCTCATAGCGGCTTCGAGTCGGCCCGCGAGCAGGGCATTGGGGCTGAGGTGCGCCAAGCGCCGCAATGAGAGTCCGATCGACGCCAACATCAGCACGAATGCGGAGACTGCGCCCATTAGCGGTTCCGCGGCGCTAGCGTGCAATTCCAAGAATGAGCCCCCGACTGCTCCGCTCCACCATGTGCTCAGGCCGTAGAGCATCAGGCTCGCGTAGGCGATCGCGCCGGGGATTCCGATCAAGCAGCCGGCAGCGGCTAGGGCCGCGCCTTCGCACAAGAGCAGCTTGCGCACGAAACCAACGGTGTGGCCGGTAGCCAGCAGCGTCCCGATTTCCTTGGCGCGGAGTTCGACGCCGAGCCGGAACAGGAGGCTGACCAAGATCGCGGCCGCCGCGATGAGGAACATGCTGAAGCCGACGAACAGCCCTGAGAAGTCTGTCGCACCTGCCGACGCCGCCAGTCCGGCCTGCTTGACCGGTTGCAGGCCAAGGCCGAAATCGGCGGGGTCGAGCCGTCGGCGCAGTTCTGACCTGAAGCGCTCGAGGGCCTCTCCGGGGCTGGGCTCTGCCGCGGGCTCGAGGCGAAACGAGGTTAGCTGGCCGAAGCGGCTGGTCCACAATTGCTTGGCAGTCGGCAGGCTCACGAAAGCCTTGGGTGCCGCCCGGTAGCGGTCCCAATACTGCTCGTCGCGTGGGCGGATCAGCCGCAAGTCCATCGGGAACGGCGGATCCCAGTTCGAGATCCGTGTCTGGTCCGACATGCCCTTGTAGGTCGGCGCGTAGTGGCGGTCCAAAGCGGCCCCCGCCATGCGCACAACCCCAACGAGGCTGAAATCGTGTGAGGCGGTCTGTAACTCGCTATCCGGGCCTACCACGAAGTAGGTCAACTTCACCGTCTCGCCCGGGCGGGCTCGCAAGTCATCCGCCGCCCATTGGTTGAGCAGAATCTCGCCCTCATTCAGCTCCGGGGCCTTCACGCCGCTGACAAGGCGCAGTGTTTCGGGAGTGGACTCCAATGCGGTAACCGTGGAATAGGGGACGCTCCGTTTGCCTTGCTCTATGGTGTTGGCGAGATAAGTGAGGACTTCGCTGGAGTGCCACTGGCTGGCTTGGGCGGCCTCCGCAACGGCCGTTGCGGCAGCAGCGTCCAGCACCACGCGCTCCGATTCGACGAGCGCCCCGCGCTCCTCGGGCAAGGTCCTGACGACAAGCCGGGCATCTGCTAGCGAGAAGTTCTCCTGCCACATAGCGCTCGCCGCCTCCAGCGTTCCGCCTGCGACGAACAGCGCGTTGGCCCTTCCGGGCTGTTCCAGCGCACGCTGCAGCACCGGCTTGCTGATGAAGGCGTTGTAGGGCAATTGCTGCTGCGGCGAGAGGCCGAAACGGCCGGGCCCGCTATCGTCCAGCACCGAGGCAACCCTCAGCCGCAGCAGGCGCACGTTGTCGGCCTTGCGGCCCATGACCGACTCGGCCGGCACCAGTGCGTCTGTCTGGAAACGCAACAGCAGCTCGTCACCTGCTTCAGCTCCTAGCTCGGTGGCGAGCCTATGGTTGAGCAAGATCTCGCGATTGCCGACTTCTGGCGCGTCAATCTCGTAGAACGCCCAGAATCCCGCATCGACGCCGTGAATCCGCACTTTCGACGCCCGGGCGTTGGACTCTGCGTGCTGGGCGCTGCCGCGGATCAGCACGGCCGAAGCTGCTTGTGCGGTATCGCCGAACGCCTCGGTCGCGCTCTCGAGAAAGTAGCGCTCGCCAACCGCCGCGAAGTCAATCGCGCCCAAGCGGTCCAAGGTCAGTTCGCGCAGGCTTTCGCGGACCGATGAGCCAACGATCAGAGCTCCGGCCAGCACCGCTGTGCCTACACCCACGCCTAGCGCCACGGCGCTGTGCAATGCGCGGAAATGTAGCAAGCTGCGAGCCAGCAAGCGACGGGACGTCATGCGCATTGCTCAAAGACCAGGTGCCCGGCTATCGCTACTCAGCAGCGCCGGGCTGGCTGCCGCTTGCCGCTAGAGGGAGTTTTCCGAGCGATTGCTCCATTCGCTCCAGTCGACGCCGCACCTCACGCCTCTTCTTGCTGGTCGGATCGATCGCCAAGTAGCGTGTGTAGGCAGCTATGGCCTCGCGCGGGTTCTGGAGCTTCTCGTGCGTCATCCCCAAGCGCCAGAACGCGTCGGCAAAGTTGCTGTCCCAGCGCGTCGCCTCCAAGTAGCGAGTGGCCGCTGCTGCATAGCTGCCTTTCTTGAAGTAATAGTTGCCGACCTTGAGTTCCTTGTTGGCTTGGACCGGGTTGAACGCATAGGTTTGCTCTGGCTGGGCAAAATCCTCGTCCTCGTCGACCAGTTGCGAGTGCTCTGGCGGGCGCTCCGCGAATGCGGCCTCGTTTTCCGGCTGCTCGTCGGCGAGGCCCAGCGCCAGAGGCAGGAGCAGCGATGAGATTCCCAGCAGCCTCATCGCTGTTAGTATAGCGGCCGTGCGCTAGCGCTCCACACGCTGGCAGGACGTTGCCACAGCTTGGCAACGGCTCTGGCTGGCGGCGTTTTGCGGACGGTGTCTGCGCGGTTATGCTCGACCGCTCCCGAGCCTCCGCATCTGAGTCGGGAGCTTGCCCGAGAGTGAAAAAAACTTACGTTCACGTTACGATGGAGTGTTGCGTCGGATACTGGAGCTAGAGGGAATTGCCAGACAAACACGCTTTAGTACTGGGACTGGACTTCGGCACCGAATCGGTGCGGGCGTTGTTCGTGGACTTGGACGGACATGAACACGGCTGGTCATCTTCCAAGTACAAACACGGGCAGATTACGTCCAAGCTGCCGGGCACGAATGTCTCGCTCGCGGCGGACTATGCGCTGCAGCATCCCAACGACTGGCTGGACTCAGCCTTCAAGGCGACGCGTAGCGCCTGGCGGCGTGTAGGCAACGCATCCGCCCGGATCATCGGCATCGGTGTCGACTTCACCAGTTGCACGATGTTGCCCACGCTAGCGGACGGCACGCCGCTGTGCGTGCTGCCGGAGCACAAGGCGAATCCGCTTGCTTGGCCGAAGCTGTGGAAGCACCACGGCGCGAAGAGCCAGACTGATCGGATCGACCAGATCGCAAACGAGCGCAGGGAGCAATTTCTGGAGCAGTGCGGCGGGACGATCGGCCTCGAATGGTTCTTTCCCAAGATGCTCGAAACCTTGGACGAGGCACCGGAAGTCTACCGTGCCGCCGAGGTGTGGGTTGAGGCGGGAGACTGGATCGTATGGCAGTTGGTCGGGTGCCAGGCGGAGGAGATGGCGCGCTCGACCTGCCAGGCAGGCTACAAGGGCATGTGGACGTCGCGGGACGGTTTTCCCTCCAAGCCGTTCCTGCGGGCGGTTCATCCGGAACTCGTTGACGTCGTGCGCAAGAAGATGCCGGGCCGTATGAAGGCCCCGGGCCAGGTGGCTGGCAAGCTGTCGCAGGCGATGGCGAAGAAGCTGGGGTTCAAAGAGGGCATTCCGGTCAGCACGGCGATCATAGACGCCCATGCCGGAGTGCCTGGCGTGGGCGCGGCCGATCCCGGCACTCTGGTCATGGTCTGCGGGACCAGTTCGTGCCACATGCTCAACGCGGTGGAATACCACCGCGTGCCGGGAGTGGCGGGTGTTGTCAAGGATGGCATTCTGCCGGGGATGTACGGCTACGAAGCGGGCCAAGCGGCGGTTGGCGACGCTTTCGACTGGCTGCGGCGGTTGACCGGCCAGAAGACGTTCGCGCAATTGGCGCGCAAGGCCAGGGCCGTGCAGCCCGGAGCTGACGGGGTGTTGTGCGTGGATTGGTTCAACGGTTGCCGGACTCCCCTGATGGATGGAAACCTGCGCGGGGGGTTCCTCGGTCTAACGTTGAGGCATGAACCACATCACATGTACAGGGCACTGCTCGAGTCGAACGCGTATGGCCTGCGCTGGATCGTGGATTTGCTCAGGGAGGGCGGTGTGCCGGTGAAGAAGTTCATCGCCACCGGCGGCTTGCCCCATCGCAATCCGCTTTTTGTCCAGGTTGCAGCTGACGTGCTCGGCGAGAACATCTTGATCCACCCCTCCCAGCAGGGCCCGGCGCTCGGTGCCGCCATTCTGGGCGCGGTTGCTGCCGGCAAGCGTGCGGGCGGGTTCAGCTCGGTGCGCTCGGCGGTACGCACGATCGGGGGCGTGCGCAAGGATGTCAACGGGCGCGGCGGAACGCTGGTCGCGCCGGATCGGCAGCACGCCAAGCTCTACGAACCGGTGTACGCACGCTATCGCGAAGCCGCGACATTCGTGCAGCGCCAAGGTGCTGTAACATAAAGCGCCCTTGCTGGTTGACTTGCCAGCACACTCTTGATGGGCTACTTTAGGGGAGCGAGGTGATTTGGATGAAACATGTTTGGGTCTTTGGTCTGACAATTGCTCTAGCAGCGGTCTTGGTGCCAGACGTCGCTGCCTACTCGCGTGGCGCGCCCGCGCGCTCCACCGGAGGGCCTTTCCCCGCCGAACGAGATTGCACGCGCTGCCATTCTGGCACTGTCAACTCGGGGCCGGGTACGCTGTCGCTCACAATTGATGGTGCCCCGGCATCTGGCGAGCCGGGCGGATCTCCTCTGGCCTACACGCCCGGGACAACGATCGCGCTGATCGTATCGTTTCAAGACACGACGAAGTTTCGCGTGGGCTTTCAATTGACAGCCCGCTCCGGCGATGGCTGTGGCCAGCCCGGTTCTCTGGCGGCTGCGTCTTCGACCGATGGCAGCGGAATCAAGACAGAGACGGGGACATGTGGATCAGCCGGGAGCCAAGTGCAATGGGCGACGCACCAGAGTCCACGCAACGGCAATTCTGCGACGTTTGCGATCGATTGGACCGCCCCGGCTGAGGCTGTGGGCCCAGTGACAATTGCCGTTGCGGCCAATGGCGCCGACGGTAGCCAGAATACCCAGGACGACAACATCTACACTCTGCAGACCGTGCTGCAGCCGACAGCGGCGACTCCGGCGGCGCCTGTCATTTCCGATGGGGGAGTGACGTCGCTAGGCGATTCCGACTCGCCGCTGACGACCGGCGCACCGGGCGGAATCGCGATCATCAGCGGAACCGGATTTGCGGACATGGGCGCGGAAAGTGCTGGCTCGGTTGATGCGGACGGCGCGCTTGCCACGAAAGTTGGCGGGGTCTGCGTCGAGGTCAACCAAGTCCGCGCCCCCGTGCTGAACGTGGATTCCACGACTGCGTACATTCAGATTCCTCCCGAGACGGCCGCAGGGTCGGCGGCGGTGCAGGTGATTCGCAATTGCGATCCCGGATCGGACGAACCAGAGGCTACGCATAGCAATACCGCTATGTTCCAGATCGCCAGCGAGCAGCCGGTGTTGCTGCAGGTTTCGGAGACCATGCCGGGTGTGTCTGCGGTGCACAGTGACTTTTCCTTGGTGGCCGAGCAACCAACGTCTACCGACACCACCAGCGAGACGCCAGCGATGTCGGACATGCAACCGGCTACAGGCGAGGACTCGGCGGCCGAGCCCGCCCCGATGATGTCGCTGGCTGTGCCGGGCGAAGTCGTCACGTTCTTCGGGACCGGAATGGGGGCTACGCATCCTGCTTTGGCCTCGGGAGAGGTCCCTGACCTTCCCACCGTGCTTGCGGCGGAGTCGGTCCAGCTGATGTTTGGCGAAACGGTGGTTCCGGACGACCACATTGTCTATGCGGGAGCCACGCCTGGTGTAGCCGGGCTGTACCAGCTGAGCGCAAGGGTTCCCGATGCGATGGCCGCCGGTGAGTTTACGGTGTCTCTGATGGTGGAGATGCAGTCTTCGCCGTCTGGCCCGAAGATTGCGATCGGCATGCCGGACGTCGAGGGCGTGGCCTGCGTAGCGGACCTTGTACTGAACGTTGGCGAGTCATGCAGCGGAGCTGTGGACGTGTTCGGGACCGAATACACCGGTGTGTTCCAAGTGGAAGAGACCCAGGCGTGCGTCGTAGTAGCGAGTCTTCCGCCGTTTTGCGGAACGGAAACGCTCAACCCCCTCGGTCTCGGGCTCCTTGTGGCGGAGAAGCAGAGCGACAACACGTGGAAGATCACCAAGTTCGGTGATTGAGCGCGTGGGGCGGCACAGAGGGATCGTCAATGCGAGGTCTTGAGACAACGATGCTTGCCTGCGAGCGCTACCGCCGGGCGTCAGTTCGGATCATGCTAGGTTCGTTGGGGCGGAACCATGTCAACAATGCGGTTGCCCCACAGCAACGGGACCTGCGGGGCTCGGGGATTCGTCCCCGTCCAGCCCTGCAGGAATACACTTCGTCTGCGGTGCGCGCTCGCGTGGCAGATGGCCAAATCTAGCAAGGTGAACCGACTCATGAATCGAAAACCCATTAAACAATGGCTCTCCCTGACATTTCTGTTGACTGGGGCGCTGCTGACGTTGCAGGCGCAATCGGTCGATCTGCAGTACGCCCCTCAAGACGGCGCAATGTTCGATGTCGTCGAGACCGTCACTCAAGTCACGACGGTAAGCGGGGCCGATCCCGTGACCGATGTGCGTGAGCGCAAGAGTCTCGTTACGGTTGCGGCTGTATCCGCGTCAAATCCGGACACGGCGACAAGCACGCCGGCCTTGACGGTCGAGGCGGTACCGGATTCCACGGCGTACTCGAACCAAGTGACCATCGTTTCGCAGAGCCTCACTCGCGACGGCGACGTCATCGTAAGCCCGGTGCATGCGGCGCTGGGCGGATTGGAGCTTACGTATCATTTGGACGCCGACGGCAAGCTGCTGGCCATCGCTGGACACGACGGACTGGGCGACGCCATGGCCGCAAGCCTGCCGGACAAGCTGGCGAACACCCTTGTGAAGCTTGTAAATTCCGACACGTTGCTCTACCAAGACACAGCGAGCTACGAGGAGGTCTACGGGCCCTTCACCGAGGGAAGCATTACGCCGGTTGCCGACTCGGTCTCGGCAGCGAGCCAGGCCTTGCCACATGGGGGCTCGGTGCCCTTGTATACCGTCTCGACCATCGAGACGGATGGCGAAGACAAGATCCGTGTGAGCCGTGCCTTCAACTCGGACGCGGCTGCTCTGGCCGAGCAGTTCGATGGCTTGGATGAAGCCGCGATCCTAGCAACGAAGGGCACGCTTGAGCAGACGCTCCCGGAAACCTACGAGAGTGCGTCCGTGTCTGGTTCCGAAACGGTGCTCGTACAAACCGGTGGCGCACTGGTCGAGTCCCGGACCTTCTCGCTGACCTCTGAGTGGACGCTCGAGGCGGCCGCCGGCGAAACGGCGGTCACGCACCAGATCGCCGAGGTACGGGAGTTCACTGCGACCGCCGTCGCGGTCTCGGACGATTCGACGACGACTCCCACACCCTAGTCCGAATCCCGGCCCGCGTTTGCGGCGCTGGCTGTCGACTGCTGGTGCGGCCCACCAGGCCGACCCGGGGTGTTGAGCTACGGTGCCGTTCCAGTCCCGGACGGCCAAGCTGAGCCTAGGGAGAGTCCGAGGTCGATATACTGGCTTGGGCGCACCCGCCCAGTCGGGCGGAGTCCATTGCCGCGCTAATCCTAGCGTTGGTCCACATCGCCGTGTTGGATTTCCTTGACCGCTATTTCAGGATCCGCCAGCTCGGATCCAACTTCCGAACAGAGGTCGTCGCAGGGACGACGACGTTCTTGGCGATGAGCTACATCATCGCCGTCAACCCGGCGATCCTGGCCGATGCAGGGATCGCCCCCGCCGCAGCCGCCTTCGCGACCTGCATCGTCAGCGGGTTGGCCACGATTGCCATGGGATTCCTCGCCCGGCTGCCCTTGGCGGTGGCGCCGGGCATGGGCTTGAACGCGTTCTTTGCCTACACGGTCGTGCAGGGCCACGGATTGACCTGGCAGCAAGCGCTCGGCGTGGTCTTCGTTGCAGGCGTAGCGTTCTTGCTGCTGTCCCTGGCCGGCGTGCGGCATGCCATCTTGCGCACCATGCCGTCGGAGTTGTTGCCGGCGATCGGGTCCGGTATCGGCATGTTCTTGGTCATGGTCGGGTTGAAGAACGCCGGTTTGATCCAAGCTCACGACGCGACTCTCGTAACCCGGGGCGAGCTGAGCGCCCCGGGCTCGTTGCTGGCCATCGGCACGTTGTTGTTCACCGCCACGCTGCTGTCTCGCGGCGTGCGAGCCGGAATCGTGATCGGCGTCGTTGGGGCCGCGCTGCTTGGCACGCCGCTCGGCTTGGCGGGGGTCGCGTCTGATCTCGATGGTGGTGCGTTCGACGCAATCTTCAGGCTGGACATCGGTGCCGCGCTGTCTGTCGACCTCCTCGGCATCGTCTTCGCGATGCTGTTTGTCGATATGTTCGATTCGCTTGGAACCGTGATTGGAGTGGTGAAAAAAGCCCGCCTAGAAGACTCTGACGGCCAGGTTCCCGGGCTTGGCCGGGTGATGGGGACCGATGCCGCAGCCACGATCGTGGGTGCCCTGGCAGGAACCTCCACGCTGACGACCTACATCGAGAGTGCGGCCGGCATACAAGCCGGGGGCAGGACCGGGCTCACCTCAGTGATCACCGGGGCGTTATTTCTGCTGGCCATACCAGTCGTGCCGTTCGTAGGATTGATTCCCGCTGAGGCTGCTGCTGCGCCGCTGATCATCATCGGCGCTATGACGGTTGGATTGGCGAGGGAGGTTGATTGGGACGACATCGAGACGGCCGTGCCAGCGCTATTCGTGATGGCCGGGATGCCCCTGACGTTCAGCATCGCGGATGGACTCGCGATGGGGGTCGTCGCGTATTCGGCCCTCAAGATTCTGCGCGGCCGGGCGGGCAAGGTCGCCTGGATGGTCCATGCGCTGGCAGCGCTGTTCGTGGCTCGATTTGCATTGTTGGGGTAGCGGCGGCCCTGAACCGCGAGGCGGGCCCGGGTCAGGCCGCCCGATTCAGCGCGTTGGCCAGAACTCTGCGAATTCTTCGGCCGACGCTACGCTCTTCGCCGGCGGCGAGCATCCACACAGCGACCTCGAGGCCCTCCGAATACTTCGGCCGAACCTCGATTGCCGGTTCCCCTTGGCGTAGCTGCTCGGCTGCCTGCTCTGCTGTTAGCCGAGCCGCTTCGAAGTCCCAGCGGATACGTAGGTGCGGGACCGCGTTGGCAATTTCCGGCACGAAGATCTCGGTCGTCACCCCGGGTAGGCTCGCAATGTTGCGCTCGATCCGCTGGCACCTTTGCTCCCATTCGGCCCAGACTTCATCGTGGTCCCGCGCCAAGAACTCTTCCAGCGCGACCAGCATCCCCACGATCTCCTCTTTGTTGACCTTGTTGGTGCGGCCGACGGAGTCCGAATGCGGGCTGTTGTTCAAGCGCGCAGCTTCGATCAAGTCGCGTCGTCCGATTAGCAGGCCTGCCGATTGGGGTCCTCGCAGCCCCTTGCCGCCGGAGAACGCGACCAAGTCGTAGCCCATTTCGGTAAAGCGGAAGAGATTGTCCGCAGGGGGGACGTCGGCAGCGGCGTCATTGAGTGTTGGCACGCCGCGGCGCTTGCCGATGCGCACGAATTCCTCATGGCCGATGCTGCCGTCGTGCTCGGCATGGTTGAGAAAGAACAGCATCGCAGTGCGCTCGTTGATCGCGGATTCCAGCTCGCGCGCCGACTCCACTTCGACAAGTCGGACGCCGCAATTGCGGACGGCGTGGTCGTAACCGTTGCGGTGGGATTTCTGCAGCACCACCTCGTTCTTCATGCCCGCCGTATCCGGCAGGCGTCGGATCCGATCCGGGGAACTTCCCGCGACGCAAGCGGCCGTTGCGAGAGTCAAGGCTGAAGCACACCCAGCGGTCACAAGCGCCGCTTCGCATTCCAGCAGTTCTGCGATGCGGTCGCCGGCCTTCTCGTGTAGCTCTTGCAGGTCCACATACTTGCCTGCCGCCACCTGCATTGCGTCCAAGACCGGCTGGGGCATTTGGGAAGCGGTCAGCCTGGTATAGGTCCCAGCCGCATTGAGAAACGGCCGTACCCCGAGTTCGGCCAGCACATCCCGGTCAGCCGCACGCCGTTTCCCCCGGGCCGCGGCGCTCTGGCCAACCATACCGATACCGGGCACGGCCAATGCGGAGCGCATGAAACCGCGACGATTGCTAAAGAGCCTGCGCAACATCGAATCCTCCCTTGGTGCGGTAACCCAGAGCTACGCTCCCGCGCAGGTCAGCCATCGCGCTTCACGGCAGGCGCCTGATGCGGATATTCCTGAACTGTACGGGTTCGTTGTGCCCGAGAAAGCCGATATGACCGCTCTTCCGCTTGAGCCCGGGGTGCCTCGCCAGCAGCGCTGGGTCTTTCACATCCTTGGTGTCGACATCGAGGATGTTCGTTCCATTGAGGGTGACCGTGATCCTTGATCCCCGGGCTGTCACCTCTTGGCTGTTCCACTCTCCGACTGGATTCAGCGCACCGGTCTTTGCCGGGGCAACATGGTACAGGGAGCCATGCTTCTGCCACGGCTTGATGTTCGCGTATCGCTCGGCTGAGTTGTCAATGATCTGAAGTTCGTTGCCGGCGTAGGCCATGTCGTTCCACCCGAGCGGGCAGCGCACGCACAGGCCATTGTTGGAGCCAGACTCGAGCTTGAACTCAAAGCGCAGGACGAAATTGGCATACTCCGATGCGGACAGCAGGTTTCCACCGCTGCCCTTGGCGCAAGCAATGCTGCCGTCCCTGATCGCGTAGCCGTCGCCGCGCTTGCCGAGCAGGATCCAGCCATCGAGAGACTCGCCATCGAACAGCTGCACAAAGCCTTCTTCCGCAACGGCTGCGGTTCCAGCGCACAGAAGGAGCGCGATCAGCAAGCAGGTTCGTGGCATCACTGCGTGGAATCATAGCACCCGGGTGGCGAATTGGCGTGAAGAGCGTCGGCCTGCACGCCGCTGCGACTGGATGCCAGCGCACGCTGCGCTAAGAATAGTAAGGGTGGCGGGCAGCATTTACGAAATCGTCGGCGAAGCTGGATTTGACCGCCTGACCAAGGCTTTCTATGACCGCGTAGCGGACGACGAGATATTGGGCCCAATGTACCCCGACGACCAGCTCGAGCAGGCCCGAACGCGACTGAGAGATTTCTTGGTCGGCCGTTTCGGCGGGCCTCAACGCTACATCGAACAGCGCGGACACCCGCGGTTGCGCATGCGGCACATGCCGTTTCCGATTGACGGGCGCGCTCGTGATCGCTGGATGGAACTGATGACGCAGGCTCTCGCCGAGGCTGAGTTTCCACCAGCAGTGGCCGACTTGATGCTGCGTTACTTCGCGGATACCGCGACGTTCATGATCAACCGTGCCGAGGCGTAGCGGTCATTCATCCAAGAACTCATCAAAGGCGCTGGCCACCTGGCGAGCGATGATCTTGTTGCCCTCGGCGTTCGGGTGGATTCCGTCACTGTTATTCAGTTCCGGGACCATTGCCACGTTCTCCAGCAGGAACGGGATCAGGGGGAGGTCCAGTTCTTCTGCGAGTCGCGGATAGACTCCGTCGAAGTCTCGCACGTATTCGGGACCGTAATTCCTGGGCAGCTTCATGCCTGCCAGGACGACCCTTGCACCGGCCTGTCGGAACTGGCGGATGATTTCTCTCAGATTGTGCTCCATCGCATCGAGCGGGAGGCCGCGCAGACCGTCATTGGCACCGAGCGCCACGATCACCCATGCAGGCTGGTGAGCGATGGCTGCGTCGATACGACTCAGCGCCACCGCCGTCGTATCCCCGCTGATGCCCTCGTTGACCACGCGGAAACCCTTGCCGCGCTGGTCGAATTCGCGCTGCAGAAAGGACGGGAATGTTTCGGACCGGCCGACCCGCTGCCCGGCGGTCAAGCTGTCGCCGTAGGCGACCACCACGGGTCGCGTGTCGGGCGCAGTTGGCGCGACAGGCGAGTGGCCGTCCCCGGCCTGCTCGGCCCGCGGTTGAGTTGGCTCTATCGTCTCGACGGTGCTGCAGGCGATCAGCAGGGCAGTGGCAACGGTGGCGGCTAGGATCGGGTTCCGGACGGGGGAGCGGTGGTGCTTGATCAAAATCGACATTGTCAACGCCTGCTAACCTCAGTATGTGGAATCGCAAATTGGAGTGCTTGCCGAGGCGGGATAGCAAGCCTGCTGCGGCCTAGGGCGCACGGCTCGGGCCGCGCTTTGAGTCCGCTTCCGGCATGTGCAGGGAGGCAAGCCTGCATGGGCCTCGACGATGAGGGCGGTGGGCAGGCTTGCTCGTAAGATCAAAGAAGGAGAACTGGCCCGCAAAATGTCGAATCCAGCCCCCGTTCTAGAAGTCCGCGGGCTCGTCAAGTCCATTCCCAGTGGCTCGCGCGTGGTTGAGATTCTGCGAGGGCTGGACTTCACGATCCCAGCCGGAACCTTCGTGGTCATCCAAGGGCCGTCCGGCAGCGGCAAGAGCACGCTGCTGGGGTTGTTGGCCGGTCTGGACAAGCCGACATCGGGCGAGATCCTGATCAATGGAGAGCCGCTGTCCGCGCTGGCGGAGGACGAGATGGCGCTGCTGCGCGGACGCCGGATAGGCTTTGTGTTTCAGGCCTACCAACTCGTGCCGACCCTGACGGCGTTGGAAAATGTCATGTTGCCGCTGGACCTGACCGGTCACGCCGACAAGGAATCGCATCAGCGGGCGATCGAACTGCTTGGCGAAGTCGGCCTGGCCGAGCGGAGCGACCACTATCCAGTTCAGCTCTCCGGCGGCGAGCAGCAACGCGTTGCCCTGGCACGCGCCTTCGTGACCAAGCCCCCGATCGTCCTCGCCGACGAGCCGACCGGGAACTTGGACAGCCGCAACAGCGAGCTGGTGCTCGACATGCTCCTGCGCCTGAATCGCGAGACCGGCACTACGCTGGTGATGGTCACCCACGACGATCAGATCGCAGCCAAGGCTAGCCGCCGGATCGCGTTGGTCGACGGCTTGATCGTCCCCGGCCCGGTTTCTGAACCGATGCTCGCCACAGCGCCCGCGTTCTAGCGATCCGCACACAGATTTACGCGCGGCTGGCCGGTCCCGGCCAGCGGCAGGTCGCCGTCCCGGCGGCGCTTGCGGGCATCTGTAGCGAGACTGCCCGGGCACTCAGCTCGCATGCGTCCGCAAGCAGGGATGCGAGGCCATCCCACGGGGACCCCAGACTGCCCCCCGGCCGGCGAGGTAGCGTTCCGAGAAGGGCGCTCCCGGGCACCGCTCGCCTTCCTCCACTCTTTTCGGCCCAGACCGACAGCCAGATGATCTGGAGCGGCGACAGCCCAGACCTGTCCGTCGGCACCCCGGCCCAGTTCGTCATAGCGCCCGCCTGCCGACAGGCGTCCTTGAACGCCGACCTGAGCGTGGTCGACATCAGGGACAACGAGGTCGAGAGCCCGGACCTGATCGCCTCCAGGATCGAGCGTGCCGCAAAGCCGCTGGGTGGGGAGCATCCGCTTCGTGAACCCGGACTGCGGGCTCTGGATGCTCTCGCGAAGCGTCGCCGACCGAAAGATGCGAGCCTTGGTCGTCGGCTGCAATCTCTACCAAGGATCGAGAAGCCGCAAGCAAACGGGTCCAGATTGGGCTAACGGCCCCTTTCCTGCATGAGGCTTTGTTGGACGGTGCTTCCGATCGCTTCCTGCCACGAGCACGCCTGCGTTCGGGGCCGACGAGCAAGAAAAGTTCGTGCGGTCGTCAATGCCGCGCGGCCTCGTGGTCAGTCAATCCGCTCAGTCGGACTGGATCACCACAGGGGCACACTCGACGCCTAGCGAGAGGGACAGTTCGTTCGAGTCCGTCACGGGCCGGACGGTGGATCTTCTGTGGCCGACTGGAATCGACCAGCTATCGACGACGGAATCGGAATGGCCCGCATCGGCTGTCCCGGTATGCGGGAAACGCAAGCCACCGTCAGGCTGCCCGTCGCGACCGTTGCGTCGTCGAGAGTGACTAGTGCCTTGTAGCGGATCGTCTTGGCGCGGATCTCCGCAATCGTGAGGTGCAGTTCGAACACGTCTTCAAACCGTAGCGGACTTTTGAAGTCGAATGATGCGGAGACCCGCGGGAACCCTACCTCCGGGACCGGCTCCAAGATGCTTAGTCCCGCCTCGCGCCACAAGGCGTGCTCGGCTTCCTCCATGTAGCGGTAGAACCAGCTGAAGTGGACAATGCCAGCGCTGTCGGTCTCGTAGAACTGCACGCGGCGCTTCAGTCGATACTCGCTCACCACGGGTCGACTCCCTGCGACTCTTGCCGCCGATTCAGTTCGCATATTGGGAGGACGGTACTGCAAGACCCGCGGGAATTGAGCGCAACTCAGCTGCCCGTCTTTCCCATTGTGGCGTACGGCCGGAACGGTGGAGGATGCTGCTTGGCCGCCCAGTGAAGCCTAGTGACCGATTCCGAGTCCGATCCGTTCCTCCGACGCATCGGTGACCTAACTTGACAAGGGCGGCAAGACCTCGACGATATCGCCGATCTTCGATCCATGGCGCAAGACTTCGGTTCGTCGTCCGTACAAGATATCCGGCTTCTGCATCCAGAAGACCCCCGTCATTTCCGGATTGGGCCTTACGGCGAGAAACGAGAGGACATGACTCTCGTATTCGAACTCCGCGTCGCGCAACAACCGCCCCAAAGGAATCTCGTTCTTGAGCACCTGCTCACGAAGATGGTCTCCAAACGCATCGAGCCGCATCCGGATGGCTCCCATTTCAACGGGCCGTCCTGAATCTTGGTGAACCAGCAGAACCCGGCGAAAGTAGGATGATCCGCGGGTGAACGTCGAAAACGGCCTGAGGGTGACACGTCCGCCGAAATGGCGCTCAAGCGTCAGGGTCATGTCAATGTCGTGGACTAGCAGCGACTTGTATGGCGACGG
>Ga0209021_1002477_pt1 | contig 16123 bp, 2 predicted proteins | sample PinacodermFT_FD_187299 | JGI IMG/M metagenome (GOLD analysis project Ga0209021, IMG submission 187299) | Host-associated microbial community of the marine sponge Aplysina aerophoba from Gulf of Piran - sponge pinacoderm, lysed by freeze-thaw... | ecosystem: Host-associated > Porifera > Sponge >... | reverse complement strand
ACCGGGTTGACGGTGAGCGCGGGGACCGTGTTGGGCAGCCTGGATGTGAGCTGGACGGCGCCATCCGGGACGGTCACGGACTACGACCTGCGCTACTACCGGGGGACTGCGGATCCGACTGACGCGGCGGACTGGGTCGAGGAAGGGGAGGCCGGCAGCCCGCCGGATCCGGGCACAATGACCTCGGCGACGATCAGGGGGCTGAAGGCGAACAACGCCTACCGGGTGCAGGTGCGCGCGGGGAACGTCTACGGCGAGAGCGACTGGTCGGCCTCGGCCGCCGCCACTCTGGCAGCGGACGGCACGGCGCCGGTCTTCCAGAGCGCCAGGGTGAACGGCGCCGGGACGCATCTGACGCTCTACTACGACGAAGCGCTGGACACCGGTTCGGCTATGATGCACCGACGGTTCCGGCTCAACGTGGCGGGCACGCTCAGATTCGTCCCGCATAATACCTACCTCAACCTCGGCATTAATAACCCCGTCACCGTGTCCGGCTCCACGGTGACCATGAGACTGGGCACGCCCGTGGTGACCGCCGGCCAGGCGCTGTCCCTGAACTACAACAGCGCCGAGAAGGACACGGATGGTAACAATGCCCTCCGCAACCTGGCGGGCATCAAGGCAGCCGGCTTCACCGCCCAGCCGGTGATCAACGCCGTGGGAGACTCGACCGCACCCTCGCTTTCGGGCGCGACGCTGAACGGGACGGCGAACGGGTCGACGCTGACACTCCACTACGAGGAGGACCTGGACACGGCCTCCACACCGGCCACGACCGACTTCTCGGTCTCGGTCGCAGGCGCCGCCCGGACACCGACGCACGTCGCCGTGTCCGGCGGCTCGGTGACGTTGACCCTGGTCCCGGGAGTGCGGCTCCGCCGTCAGGCGGTGACGGTGACCTACACGGTGCCCGGCGCAAGGCCCATCAGGGACCTGGCGGGGAACAGTGCGGCCGCCCTCACCGACCGGGCGGTGACCAACAACACGCGCGAGTACGGGTTGACGGTGAGCGCGGGGACCGGTTCGGGGGAGCTTGCCGCGAGCTGGACGGCGCCCTCCGAGACGATCACGGACTACGACCTGCGCTACTACGAGGGGTCTGCGGACCCGACGGATGATGCGGACTGGGTCGAGGAGCATGAGACGAACGGCCTGGATACGGCAGACAGCACGGCGACCTCGGCGACGATCAGGGGGCTGAAGTCGAGCACGGCCTACCGGGTGCAGGTGCGCGCGGCGGACGCCCGTGCCGAGGGCGCGTGGTCGGCCTCGGCCAGCGCAACGACGAGCTCGGCGCCGGCGACGAACAACGCGCCGCGGGCGGTGACGGAAAAGAGCGGAGATGCGAACAACCGCTGCAAGCTGTGGACCGACACGAGCCAACCGAGTCACACGGTCAACGCCACCGCTGGGGCCCTGGTTTCGCAGGTTCTAAAGGTTCGCGGCACCGAAACGACGGAATGGCCGACTATCTGCACCAGAACAAACAACCCAATTGCGCCGGTCTTCGACGACGAGGACGCAGAAGACCTGTACTATACGTTGTCGTACACGCTGCCGGACAACGTTCGCGGGCTCGGAGGTGAGAAACCATTCACTTTGTCAAAGGGGACCGACGGAATAGACCGACTATACGCTGAAGCCGTCGCCATCGGACCGAGAACGAACGTCCGGGTAGACCTGACGGCGAGGGACGAGCACGGGGCCTCGGCCACTTCGTGGGTCAGATTTACAGTGTACGAGTTTGCGGACTCCGTGGGCGCGCCGAGTTTCAGCGCCACGGTGGTCGACCAGACGGCCGGCAAGGGCACGGCATTCTCCCTGGCGCTTCCAGGGGCGACGGGCGGCGACGTGAGCACTTCTTCTGGCACGGCGATCAACTCCCCCTACGTGTACGCCGTGAGCGGGCTGCCGGCGGGGCTGTCCTTCGACGCGGCGACGCGCACGCTCTCGGGAACGCCGACCGCGGTCGGGAGTTTCACGGTGACCTACACCGCAGACGACGCCGACGCGCTCTACTCCCTGAAGGCTACTCCGGGCGCGGACGACACTGCGGACGCGGCGACCCAGACCTTCACGATCGAGGTCGAGGGGCCGCCGTCGGCGCCCACCGGCGTGAGCGCGGCGCCGTCGGGAACCAGCCTGGCGGTGAGCTGGACGGCGCCCTCCAAGCCCTCCGGGGTGACGGTCACGGACTACGACCTGCGCTACTACGCCGGGGCTGCGGACCCGTCGGACGAGGAGGACTGGGTCGAGGAAGGGGAGGGCGGCCTCCTGCCGGACCCGGGCACCTCGACCTCGGCGACGATCACCCGCCTGAGCACGGACACCGTCTACCGGGTGCAGGTGCGCGCGGCGAGCGACGTCGGCGAGGGCCCGTGGTCGGACTCGGCCAGCGCCAGGATCGACACCACGGCGCCGGTCCTCCGGAGCGCCAGGGTGAGCAGCGACGGCACCAAGCTGACGCTCTACTACGACGACCCGCTGGACTCCGGCGGCGCCCCGGGGCACGGACGGTTCTCGGTCAACGTCGAAAACTCCGAGCGGACGCTTTCGGGCGGGGCCGTCACCGTGTCCGGCTCCACGGTGACCATGAACCTGGGCACGCCTGTGGTGGCCGCCGGGCAGGCGGTGGCGGTGAGCTACACGGTGCCCGACACAAAGCCCATCAAGAACCTGAAGGGCATCAAGGCGCCCGGCATCAGCGGCCTGGCGGCGCTCAACGACCTGAGCGGCGCCGTGAGCAACACCAGGGGCGTGGTGCGTTCGGCGCTGGAAGCGCCGGAGATCGTCTCGACGCCGTCCCGCGACGCGGACGGTGACAACACGGCGGAAACCTACGGAGCGGGCGCGGAGATCAAGGTCCGGCTCACATTCGACGAGGACGTGACCGTGGACACGGCCGCGGGCACGCCGCGGCTGAAGATCAAGCTGCACGCGAACCACGGCGAGAAGTGGGCGGACTACGAGGGCGGCAGCGGCACATACCGGTCCCTGGTCTTCTCCTACACGGTGGTGAGCGGGGACACGTCGAAGGGCGGCAGTCCGGAGACGGACGCCGGCATCGCGGTGCTCGCGAACTCGCTCCGGCTGAACGGCGGACTGATCAGCGCGGAGGCGACGGGCCGGCCCGCGGACCTGGCGCATGTCGGCCTCGCCCACAATGCGGAGCACAAGGTCGACGGGATGCTGGACGGGAAGGCGCCGGAGTTCGAGAGCGCCGCTGTGTCCGGGACCATGCTGATCGTCACCTTTGATGAAGACCTCGACACGAGTTCGGTGCCGGCAGCCGGCCGCTTCTGTGTGGACGCCACGGCGACGGGCGACTCTGCAAGGGCTTTCTGCGGCGGCGGCGGCGGCAACGTGTCGATCGACCCGGACAACAGCGCCCTGGTGACGGTTACGCTGAGTGGAGGCGTCAGGTCAGTCGAGACGGTGGTGGTGTCGTACAGCGTAGACCCTACGACCCCTCTGAAGGACACGAACGGGAACAAGGTGGCGAGCTTCGTGCGCGAGCCTGTGACCAACCACAGCAAGGCGCCGGGCCGGCCCACCGGGGTGTGGGCGTCGGAGTCGGATCTGGGCGGCAGCCTGAACGTGGCCTGGACGGCGCCGGGCGAGGGGGCCACCCCCACGGGCTACGAGCTGCGCTACTACCGGGGGACCGCGGACCCGCCGGAAGGGCGCGAGGCGGACTGGAAAGAGGGTGTGGCCGGCCTGCCGGACCCGGGCGCGTCGGCGACCTCGGCGACGATCGAGGGACTCAGGGCGAACACGGCCTACAGGGTGCAGGTGCGCGCGAAGACCGCTGCTGAGAACGGCCCCTGGTCGGACTCGGCCGGCGGGACGACCGGCTCGCCGGCGACGACGAACAACCCGCCGCGGGTGCTGACGCAAAATGGCGTGACGGGCAACGTCTGCGAGGTCGTGAACAACGACCGGGCGGTAAAGAAGGAAAATAAAATCATTGCGACAGGCGCCCTCGTTTCCGCTGCGAATCTGGTGCCGCATGGCCCCAGGACCGCCGACGGGAACTGGCCGATCGAATGCGTCGGCGGTTCGGTTGTTGGAAGACTTGCCACGGATTTCGACGACCTGGACGGCGACAAGCTGACGCTCTCCGTCGAGCCCGCTCCGGTGCCGGACAACGTGCGGTTAGATCCCGAATGGGCTTTCCTGCTCGTCCAGAATGACGAAACGAACCCCAATAACAATGGCCGCTTGTACTTTCGGGGCGAGTCCGCGTTCAGGGCAGTGGACGCGCGGACAGTGCGGGCGAGGCTGACGGCGACGGACCCGCACGGCGCCTCGGTCAGTACCCGTTTATATTTCATCATAGCGAAAGTCGCCGACCAATTCGGGGCGCCGACGCTGCCGGAGGTGGCGGACCTGGACGCCTCCCCGGTCTGGGCGTTCTCGCATGTGCTGCCGCCGGCGACCGGCGGCGATAACTTCGACTCGGCCCTGACCAGGGGGACCGGCCGCCAGTACTACTACGCCATAAGCGGACTGCCGGAGGGGCTGGCGTTCGACCCGGAGACGCGGACGATCTCGGGCACGCCGAGCGAGAACGGGGAATTCGAGGTCACCTACATCGCCGACGACCCCGACACGGTGGGGAGCGCGTATCTCAACCCCGAGACCGAGAACGACGACAGCAAGAACATCAACGACACCGCGAGCCGGACCTTCACGATCCACGTGCGGCCCTTCATCGAGCTGGTGCGGGTGACCTCGGCTCCGACCCACGACGCGAACGGCGACGGCAGCAACGACACCTATGGCGAGGGCGACAAGATCGCGTTCGACGTGGAGTTCACCGAGCCGGTCAAGTTCGAGGAAGGCACGGGCACCGACGAGAAGAACACCGTGCGGATGCGCATCCGCGTGGGGCGGGACGGCGAGGAGGACGGCACCCTGAAGACGGCGGACCTGGCCGGCGTGTTCCACGGCGGCAAGACGCTGCGCTTCGAGTACGAGGTCCAGGCCGGGGACAACGACCCGGACGGGGTGTTCATCGATTCGTTCAGGGGCGACAATAAAGACCATGTTCTGATCCTGAAGGGCACGGCGAGCCTCAAGGGGCTGGTCTCGGGGGAGGCCCCGAACCTGAAGAAGACCAACTTCATCACAGGGAATGCGGTGAGCGAAGACGGCCTGCCGATGAGCTACGTCAACGGGCGGCTGAACTCCGCAGGCCCGAAGCCGGCGAGCGCGACGGTGGACGGCAAGACGCTGAGGGTGACCTTCAACGAGGAGCTGGCCGCGCTCAGCGCCGCCGACCTCCAGTCGCTGACGCTCCTCTTCGGCGTGCAGGGCACGGACGGCACAGGCGGCAACCGCAACGCCTTCCAGCACCCCAGCTCGGTCGCTATCGACAGCGACAATCGCACGCTCGAGCTGACTCTGGGCGTGGCGGCCCGCGCGGGCGAGAATATCACGCTGAGCTACAAGCTGATCGACCACCAGGGGCCGCTCGAGGACACCGACGGCAACATGGCGCCGGCGTTCGTGGACTTCGTGGTGACGGTAGCGGGAGCGGAAGTGACGCTGGTCAGCAATACCGGGCAGAACCGGTGGGGTGGAAATACTCTCAATGTCGATCGCGCCCAGGCGTTCACCACCGGCAGTAATGCCGAGGGCTACAGGCTGACGAAGGTGACGGTCCCCTACACCGCTGCTGTGTTGCAACTGCCAGCGAGCTCGCACACGATAAGCATCCATGCTTCGAACTCGAGCAACCGCCCGGGCGACTCCCTGGGCACGCTTACATATGACACATCCTCAAGGACGCTTCCCGCCGATAGCAATATCGTGGACACCGTCACCTACACCGCATCGGGGACAGGCATCGAACTCGCCTCCGGGACGACTTATTTCGTCGTCATGGTCATGTTGGTTAGTGACACTGAAAGGAGTTATCAGCGAACGAATTCGGATGGCGAGGATGCGGGTGCGGCCGACGGGTGGAGCCTCGGGAACGCGAGCCTCTGGAAGACTTTGAACACAAACGCCTGGAGCACGTCGGCAAGTTCCTGGCAGATCGCCATCCACGGCGTTGTGTTAACGGAAACGAAGCTGGTCGGCAATACCGGGCAGAGCAACTCCAGTGTCTCCGACTTCGCCTTTGACCGCGCCCACCAGTTCACGGTCGGCGCAACTGACACCGGCTACAAGCTGACGAGTGTGGTGGTCCCGTACACTCATACGGTCCCGGGAGCGAGTGGGCACACGATCAAGATTCATGCTTCGAACTCGAGCAACCGGCCGGGCGCATCCCTGGGGACGCTTGCATACGGTACGGTGTCGGGCCTCACCGTTATCTATACCGCCTCGGGCGGGGGTATCGAGCTGGACGCCGGGACGAGTTATTTCGTCGTCCTCGACGTAGCAACCTCTGCCTCCAATGCTCCCCATACCAATACAACGAACACGGGAAATCAGGACCCGGATGGGCTCCCGACATGGACCCTCGCGAACACGGGCCTTTGGAAGAGTCGGGGCGATATCACTTGGCAACAATCCGGCGGCAACAATGCCTGGCAGATCGCCATCCAGGGCGCTGCGGCAACTACGAAGGCAGGGCCGCAGCCGCAGTCGGCGAGCGTGGCGGGGACGAAGCTGAAGATCGTCTTCGACGAGGCGTTCGACGACACATCCACGGAGTCCGGGCAGCACTTCACGGTCGTGATCTCGGACCGGGACGGCAACCAGAGCACCATCGCGGGCACGTCGGCGAACGTTGCCATCTCGGACGCGACGGTGACCGTCACGCTGTCCGAGACGGTGCCCCCGAACGTGGCGGCACAGGTCACCTACGAGCCGTCCGATCCGTCGACGCTCTCGCTCAAGGCCAATGTGGGCAACACCTACGTGGCGGGGTTCCTGGGGTTCAAGATCGAGACGGTGTACGATACCGCCCTCCCGGAGCTGAAGCAGGCCGCGGTCGTGCAGACGAGCAGGAACCCGGACGGGTTCCGGGTGGCGCTCTACTACGACGAGGCGCTGGACCCGGACTCGGTGCCGGCAACCACGGACTTCGGCTTGAAGCTGGACTCAAACGCCGCGGTGACCCCAAACGCCGTCGCGGTCGAGGACAACACGGTGTTGCTGACGGTGGACCTGGCGAAGACGCCCGGGGATGAAGCCGACGTGACCTACGCCAAGGCGGACGTGTCCTACACGAAGGGCACGAACCCGATCCGGGACCCGGCGGGCAACGAGGCGGCGGCGTTCACCAAGCTAAAGGCCAAGGTGGACGTCGAGGCGGCCGGCACGCCGGCGGTGCTTGCCGAGACGGTGGCGGCGAATGTGCCCTCAGTGACACTGGTCAGCAATACCGGGCAGAGCAACGACAACCTAAGTCCGTTCATCTACGACACTTCCCAGGCGTTCACCACGGGGAGTAATGCCGGTGTTTACAAGCTGACGAGCGTGACGGTCCTTTACAATACAGCGGCCCCTCCAGCGAGCTCGCACACGATAAGCATCCATGCTTCGAACTCGAGCGACCGGCCGGGCGCGTCCCTTGGGACGCTTTCATACGGTACGGTGTCCGGCACCACGGTCACCTATACCGCATCGGACAGCGGCATCGGTCTCGAAGCCGGGACGACGTATTTCGTCGTCCACGACGTGAGTGGCAGTCCTGAATCTGAAATCAAGCTTACGAGCTCAGGTGCCGAGGATGCGGGTGGAGCCGACGGGTGGAGCCTCGCGGACACGAGCCTTTGGAGGTCATCGGCCGGCGTCGTCTCTTGGAACGAGGAGAACCGCCATTCCTTGCAGATCGCCATCCAAGGCACTGCGGGGATTACTATCACGGTGCCGGTGCCGGCCACCAGTGAAGCGACGCTGCTCAGCAATACCGGGCAGGGCCGGTGGGATGGGGACACCTTTGCATTCGATATCGCCCAGCCGTTCACCACCGGCAGCGCAGGCCAAGGCTACAAGCTGACGAAATTGGTGGTTCCGTACACTAGAGCGCTCCCGACAGCGGCTTCGCACACGATAAGCATTCATGCTTCGAACTCGAACAACCAGCCGGGTGCCTCCCTGGGCACGCTTTCATACGGTTCGGTGTCCGGCCTCACCGTTACCTATACCGCATCGGGCGACGGCATCGCTCTCGACGCCGGGACGACGTATGTCGCCGTCCACGACAGGAACGGCGATGTCTATACTGGGGGTCCGAAGAGCCAGCGGACGAACTCGGGCAACGAGGATGCGGGTGCGGCCGACGGGTGGAGCATCGGGAACGTCAAGCACTGGAAGAACACCGGCGACACCTCATGGTCAACGAACTCCTTTCCCTGGCAGATCGCCATCCACGGTGTTGTCAACCAACACACCGCCCAGAAGACTGTTTCCGCCCTGGAGGCGAACGGATCGGTGGACGGATCCCGCCTGACGGTGACCTACGACAAGTCCCTCGATCCGGCCAGCCTGCCGGATCCGAAGCGATTCGCGCTGCTCGACGAGGACGATATTTCGGTCAACGACGTCGCCGCCGTGGCGGTGTCGGGCAAGCAGCTGGTGCTGACCCTGAACAGTGCGGTATCCCCCTGTGGCACGTTCACGCTGAGCTACAGCAGGAGCGAGACGGAGAAGAACATCCGGACGTTCTCCGGGCACGAGGCGCCCGATATCGAGGCGGCGCAGGTGGCCAACGCGCAGGCGGACCGGTGCGTGAACGGGCGCGTGGTGGTGCAGACCGACGAGGGCGCGTCGGGCAACGGCGGCGGCGGGTCGGGCAACCAAGGCAAGAGCCTGACGCTGAAGTTCGACCGACCGCTCGACACGGGCAAGGCGCTGAAGGCGTCGGCGTTCGGTCTGACCGGCGCGGCGGGCGGAGCGGCCCCGGCGATCGAGGGCGCGGCCTACGCCGCGGACGGCGCCGGCGTGGCGCTGACCCTGGCGCGCGGGCTCGGAAGCGGCGAGACGGTCACGCTGAGCTACACCCGCCCGGCGGGTCAACCCGGGCTGTGGGACTCCGATGGCAGGCAGATAGCGGATTTCTCAGGCGTTCCGGTGCCGGTCCGGACCTCCGGGGCGACGGCGGTGACCGGGGTCGAGGTGGTCTCGGACGCAGGAAGCGACGATACCTACGCGCTGGGCGAGACGATCCGTGTGCGGGTGACCTTCAGCGAGGCGGTCGAGGTCGACACGACGGGCGGCACGCCGCGTCTCGCGATCGACATGGACCCGGCGCACTGGGGCACGAAATGGGCCGCCTACGAGGGCGGCAGCGGCACGGAGAGCCTGACCTTCACCCACACGGTGGTGGAGCCGAACATCTCCACCCAGGGAATCGCCGTGCTCGCGAACACGCTGGAACTGAACGGCGGCACCATCCAGGCTTCCGGCGTTGACGCCGACCTGTCCCATACCGCGCTGGGACACGACCCGGCCCACAAGGTGGACTGGCGGCTGGCGCCGGCGGCGAACGTCCCGGCCACGGGCGCACCCACCATCACGGGCACAGCGCAGGTCGGCGAAACGCTGACGGCAGACACATCGGGCATTTCCGATGATGACGGCCTGGACGCCGCCGTGTTCAGCTACCAGTGGCTGGCAGACGACGCGGACATATCCGGGGCCACGGGTTCGACGTATACCCTGGTCGAGGCTGACGAGGGCAAGACCGTCAAGGTTCGTGTGTCCTTCACGGACGACGCGGGCAACGATGAGACGCTGACCAGCACAGCTACCGAAGCAGTAGCGACCAGACCCAACAGCGCCGCCACCGGCGCACCCACCATCAGCGGAACGGCGCAGGTCGGCGAAACACTGACGGCAGATACTTCGGGCATTACTGACGCCGACGGGCTTACCAACGCCACCTTCAGCTACCAGTGGCTGGCCGATGACGCGGACATATCCGGGGCCACGGGCAACAGCTACACCCTGACCGACGACGACGAGGGCAAGGGCGTCAAGGTGCGTGTGTCTTTCACCGACGACGCGGGCAACGATGAGTCCCTGACCAGCGAGGCCACGTCTGCGGTGGCGGCAGCGCCACCGGAGAACAGCCCCGCCGCGGGTGCGCCGATGATCACGGGCACGGCCCGGGTGGGCGAGACCCTCACGGTAAGAACTTCGCGCATTACCGACGGCGACGGGCTGACCAACGCCGTCTTCAGCTACCAGTGGCTGGCCGATGACGCGGACATATCCGGTGCTACGGGCAACAGCTACACCCTAATCGATGCCGACGAGGGAAAGGCAATCAAGGTGAAAGTGTCCTTCACCGACGACGCGGGCCACGACGAGACCCTGACCAGCACGGCGACCTCCGCCGTTCTGGGTCCGCCGGAGCCGTTGACGGTCAGCGTCGAGAACGAGCCCACGTCTCACGACGGCTCCGGCTCGTTCACCTTCGATCTCCGTTTCAGCGAGGAGGTCAAGCTGGGCTACAAGTCCCTCCGCGACCACGTGTTCACGGTGACCGGAGGAACTGTGACCAGGGCCCAGCGCCTGGACAAGAGCATCAACATCCGCTGGCAGGTAACCGTGGCGCCGGCCTCCAACGCCGACGTGACAGTGGTCCTGCCGACCACCACCGACTGCGATGCTCAGGGGGCCATCTGCACGAAGGACGGCGGGCGTCCGCTGTCGAACACGATCTCGGTGACGGTGCAGGGTCCGGTGGAGAACAGTCCCGCCGCGGGCGCGCCGATGATCACGGGCACGCCCCGGGTGGGCGAGACGTTGACGGCAAGAACTTCGCGCATTTCCGACGGCGACGGCCTTACCAACGCGACGTTCGGCTACCAGTGGCTGGCCGACGACGCTGACATATCCGGTGCCACTGGTTCGACTTACACCCTGGCCGCCGCTGACGAGGGCAAGACCGTCAAGGTGCGCGTATCCTTCACCGACGACGCGGGCCACGGCGAGACTCTGACCAGCATAGCTACGACAGCGGTGGCTCCCAAGCCGAACAGTGCTGCTTCCGGTCAGCCGACCATCAGCGGCACGGCACAGGTGGGAGAGACTCTCACCGCAGGCACATCGGGCATTTCCGACGCCGACGGCCTGGACAGCGCGGCGTTCAGCTACCAGTGGCTGGCCGATGACGCCGGCATATCCGGGGCCACGGGTTCGACGTACACCCTGGTCGGTGCCGACGAGGGTAAGGCCGTCAAGGTGAAAGTATCCTTCACCGACGACGCGGGCAACGATGAGTCCCTGACCAGCGAGGCTACGGCCGCGGTGGCGGCAGCGGTAGCGGAGAACAGCCCCGCCGCGGGAGCGCCGATGATCACGGGCACGGCCCGGGTGGGCGAGACCCTCACGGTAAGAACTTCGCGCATTACTGACGGCGACGGGCTGACCAACGCCACCTTCAGCTACCAGTGGCTGGCCGACGACACCGGCATATCCGGTGCCACGGGCAGCAGCTACACCCTGGTCGAGGCTGACGATGGCAAGGCCGTCAAGGTGCGTGTGTCCTTCACCGACGACGCGGGCAACGATGAGACGCTGACCAGCGCGGCTACGGCTGCGGTGGTGGCAGCGCTACTCCCTGCCGCGCCGACCAACCTGGTGGCGTCGGACAACGGGAACGGCACATTGACCCTGACCTGGGACGCGCCGGACGACGATAGCGTAACCGGCTACCGGATACTGCGCCGCCGCCCCAACGAGGGCGAGAATACGCTTCTGGTATACGTGGCGGACACGGGAAGCACGGACACCACCTGGACCGACGGGGAAGTGACCACAGGCACCCGGCACGTCTACCGGGTGAAGGCCATCAACGCCGCGGGCCTGAGCCGGATGTCAAACCTCGCAAGAGCGACCCCTACCTCTCCACCGGAGAACAGTCCCGCCACGGGAGCTGCCGCCATCACGGGCACAGCGCAAGTGGGCGATACACTGACGGCAGCCATCTCAGGTATTTCCGACGACGACGGGCTTACCAACGCGACGTTCAGCTACCAGTGGCTGGCCGATGACGCCGAAATATCCGGTGCCACCGGCTCGGCATACACGTTGGTCGAGGCTGACGAGGGCAAGGCAATCAAGGTAAAAGTGTCCTTCACCGACGACGCGGGCAACTCAGAGTCCTTGACCAGCGCGGCTACGGCTGCGGTGGCGGCAGCGCCGGTGGCGGAAGCGCGAGTGGAGAACAGTCCTGCTACCGGCCAACCGACCATCACGGGCACGGCGCAGGTCGGTGAGACGTTGACGGCGGGCACATCGGGCATTTCCGACGACGACGGGCTGACCAATGCGACCTTCAGCTACCAGTGGCTGGCGGACGACACCGAAATATCCGGTGCCACGAACTCGACATACACCTCAAAGGACACTGACGAGGGCAAGGCCGTCAAGGTGAAAGTATCCTTCACCGACGACGCGGGCAACTCAGAGTCCCTGACCAGCGCGGCTACGGCTGCGGTGGCAGGCAGACCCAACAGCGCTGCGACCGGCGCACCGACGATCAGTGGAACGGCGCAGGTCGGCGAGACTCTCTCGGCAGGTACATCGGGCATTTCCGACGCCGACGGGCTGACCAATGCGACGTTCAGCTACCGGTGGCTGGCTGATGACGCGGACATCTCCGGTGCCACTGCTTCGACATACACCCTGGCCGCCGCTGACGAGGGCAAGGCCGTCAAGGTAAAAGTATCCTTCACCGACGACAGGGGCAACGCGGAGTCCGTGACCAGCGCAGCGACGTCATCCGTGGGGGCTGCACCGAAGCTGTTCACCGCCGGCACTCACCAGGTGCCGGAGAGCCACGACGGTCAGAATGCCTTCACCTTCGAGTTGCGGTTCAGTGAAGAGTTCTCGATCAGCTACGAGACAATGCGTGATCACGCCTTCACCGTCACTGGGGGCACAGTCACCAGGGCGCGGCGTCTGGAAAAGCCCAGCAATATCCGCTGGGAAGTCACCGTAGTACCTGGCTCCAACAGCGCCGTAACCATCGAATTGCCTGCTACAACGGACTGTGAGGAGCAGGGTGGCATCTGCACCAGCGATGGCAGGAAACTGTCCAACTCCCTGAACTTCACCGTCTCCGGTCCCGGCTAACGTAGACAGGCCAAAGCTGGATACCGGACGGCTTTCTCGTCGCCCGGTATCCGGCGGTCCTGATGACCACCGCCCTGACAGATGACAAGAAGTGTCGGCTCTAAAGCGCCAAGACGGTGCGCTTCATAAACGATGGGCTGCTCTTGTTCCTGACGGGACCTATTTAACCTTGAACCGGCGGTGCGGCGGCAGTAACCTATGTGCGCCTTCCGGCAGATGACCTGCCTTACACAGAATGAAACAGACTGCGTGAGGCGCTGCCGGCCTGCTGCGCGCGAGATACCGAGGCCATGATAGGCGTGTACAATGCCCTGTCAGTAGAAACGGATACATCGGCGAGAGACTGGCTGAAACACAGATTCAATCACACCGGTAAGGAAGTGATCTAATGGTTCTGGGCATAGACAACCGAACGGAGAACTGGAAGACGGCATATGAGTTTGCCCCTTTCTTCAGGGACGCCGAGGCGCGGAAGCGGCTGGTCGGACGGCTTGACGAGACCGATTACGCAGAGGCGGACGACATTCACTTTGAACTGTTCTGGAAAGGCACAAGAGACTACCTACATGCCGAATCCAATGGTGAGAAGGGCAAATCCAGGGAGCGGCTACTGATGTACTGCAGGGATATGCTCCCTGAGCTGAGAGACAGGGTTGTCAGTTCAAAGCGATTCCAAGAATTGAAGGACGACAACTATGCCCTCCCGACACCGGAAAGCGACAGCAAACTGCTGAGCAACCTCTCCAACACTGAAATCGACATCGTGATAGAAACTCCAAGATCATTGTTCATTGGTGAAGCAAAACAAGAAGAAAGTTTTGAAGCCAGGAGTGGGCATGTGCTGGTACACCAACTCATAAGGCAGTACGTGATGGCGAAAGCGCTACTCAAGGCTATGGGGTGCAGCAGGACAGTTGTGCCATTTGTGGTCGGGGATCCTGTAGATCAACTCAAGAGGCAGCAGGTCAAGTTCATGATTTCTCAACGGTGGATGAACGAGCGCAATGTGCTCAGTTGGGAGGACGTAAAGATTTAGTGACGAAGGAATCAACAGGCAACGTTGCAGTGACGTCCTGTTTACCATCTCGATTCCGAAAGTCTAACATCAAAAGGGATACCTGAACGGCACTTATCGGTGGGAATCCATCTGTTCCGGTAGGTCCGAAGATTGCTGCCGACACCGGGTCAGCTGCGAATCAAGGTTCCTGATACTGAAGAAGAGAAGATACGTTGGCTCGCTGTCCGGGAGGCTTGGGCTGAATTCAACCGTACTGGTGACGCTAGGCTCTCAAAAGAGGTAGGCCTGTTCGCTAATATATGGAAGAAGCACAGAGCGAGGCGAGAGAGCCAATATCCGGTATCGCCATGATAGCGAACGTCCCGCAGATGCCTTTGGCTCACGCCTAAGCATGTCAGAAGAATAAGTAAGTTAACGAACTTCCAAGTCAATAGCGAAATGCTATTCGCCAAAACAGAAGGGTATTATACGAATGACAGCTTCAAGCCCGACCGTACTGGCACACGTCGCATGGATGCTTAGAGGATCCTTTGAGGACCTTGCAGTGGAAGCCCTGGGGTACATACTCAACGGCTCTGACTCGGCTACCGAGGCCTTGGAAGAAGTCCTACGTGAGGGAGGAGCGGATGTTTCACCCATCCGGCTAGTGCAGACACAGGCAGTCGAGGAAACAGGCGCGACGCCAGATTTGGCCTGCCTGGACCAGGACGGAGAGACACACGTACTGATCGAGGCGAAATTTGATGCCATGCTGACGAAGAATCAGCCTGTCCAATACCTGAGACACCTGCCCAAAGACAGGTCTTCAGTGCTGCTTGTTGTCGCACCGAAGCGACGTCTTGTGCCACTCTGGGCGGAGATGAAGAAGTTAGTGCTTGATTCTGGCGACTTTACGATAGAAAGAGAATCAACTACTGAGGGCCTGGTGAATGCTTCCGTCTCCGACCGCAGCGCGTTGTCGCTGGTCAGCTGGGAGCACCTATTGCACAAACTGGCAATGCGTGCGGAGGAAGAAGTTGAAGAAGGTACCTTGAGGTCCATTGCAGAGTTGAAAGGCGTCGTCGAATACGAAGCGCTTAACGCCTTCCAGGCTCCTTCGAGCGACCGAGTGGAGCTTGACGAGTTGAACAGACAGCGCTTTAAGGATCTAATCGACGGAACAATAGCGGAAGGCAAACGCGAGAAATGGATCAGCACCGACGGTTTTGGACCAGGAGGTGGCACAACCGGGTATGTTCGTTACTTCGCGATCGGCGAGGTTCCGGTGTGGTTTGGGTATGACCTGCGTCTATGGGAAGCGTACGGAGGGCCCCTGTGGGTGGGATTTCAAATGCTGGCCCAGCAGAACATTGGCACGGTACGCGAGGGGCTGAGGCGGTTGTGCGCAAAGCGGCCGGACGATTTCTTCTACGATGTCCCTGCATGGTCCCACAAGAGAGATTACATAAGGAACGAGATGCCAGCCAGAGGCGAACTCCCGATGATGCAGGAGGCTCTTCTCGTGCAACTGCGCGAGATAGCCGACTCCCTTAGTGACGTCAAGGTACCATCCACAGACGCTTCCGATTAAGACGCCCTGGGAACGCATTATGATTGGAGACCAATATGGTCAAGCTCGTAAGCTGGAACATTGCAAAGAGAAGGAACGCGTGGCGCGAGCTGTGCGAAATGGACGTGGACGTTGCCCTTCTCCAGGAGGCGGGCAACGTCCCGAATGATGTCTCCGGGGCTGTTGATGACGGGCCACGGGCAAGCTGGGATCCCCAGGCATGGAATGCGAACTACGGCAACAGATGGTCCACGGGCTTGTCTGAGCGCTGGTGCAAGATAGTGAAGCTGTCTGACCGCGTTGAAGTTGAATGGTTCAAGCAGGTCAGCCCGATCTCGATGTCGAGCAAGGACGAGGTGGCAGTCAGCGGTATCGGGACTATTGCAGTAGCGCGAATCATACCTGAAGATGGGCAACCCTTCATCGCGGTTTCAATGTGGGCGCGGTGGATGCTTCCGCACACCTCGACCAACAGCAAGTGGCGCATCGGTATGCCGGATGTCTCGGCA
>Ga0209021_1002471_pt1 | contig 16149 bp, 16 predicted proteins | sample PinacodermFT_FD_187299 | JGI IMG/M metagenome (GOLD analysis project Ga0209021, IMG submission 187299) | Host-associated microbial community of the marine sponge Aplysina aerophoba from Gulf of Piran - sponge pinacoderm, lysed by freeze-thaw... | ecosystem: Host-associated > Porifera > Sponge >... | reverse complement strand
GCTTACGCGGAACCGGGCGGCGGCTTCCGCCACCGTGAGCCCTTCCGCCGCCGCCTCAAGGACCCGCTCGCGCAGGTCGAGGGAATAGGCTTTCGGCATATACGTCATTGCCTCCCTGTTGGGCGGACCTCGAAGAGCACAAATAGAGAACCTTGTAAAGCGTGCCATTCCCGCCGGCCCGAACGGCCCAGTTTGCGGCGGCCTGTGGGGCCGTATAGGGCTCGTTCCGGTATTCCGGGTACGGGAACGGACCGGTGACGCTAGGGATGATCGCGATACTGGCGATTGGCGCCGCGCTGGCCGGGCTGGTCTGGCAAAGCCAGCACGGCCGGCGCGACGACCTGTCCGGCCGCCTCCGCGAAGCGAAGAAAGACCAAGAGCGGCTGCGCGCCGACATAAACCGCCAGATAGACCGGTTCGACGGCCAGATGGACCGGCTGGATGGGCCGATGGCTCGGATCGAAGGCCGGATGACCCGGTTGGACGGCTGGGTCGACGGCACTCAGGGCGTGTTGCGAGACTACGGCGAGCCCCATTTGGCGGATCGAGGGCGTGCTCCAGCTGCATCGCGTTCGCAACCACGACACAGCGCCGCCGTACGGTCCGGCCGAGTAGCCGTACCCGCTTCTGAACGACCCTAAGAACCACTCGCCGCGCCGGAAATCGAGCCGCTTCCCAGACAGCGGCACCTGTCGCAGACCTCGCGCCGACACGACAAGACGAAAGTTGCCCAGATCCTCGCACCAACAGTGGTGGGACTTGCATCGTGTGCGCTTGCCAATATTATGCGGACCCTAGGCCTTGGGAAATACCTAGCGACGCCATGCGACGCGAAGAAGCTCGTTATCGGCGGAAAGGGTGTAAGCGGCGTTTGATGTTGATTTCTTGCCGATACGAAAATCAAAGGGGCAGCACACAAGCATTCAACGTAATTTGGAGCCAAACTCTCGGGGTTCCAAGAAATGTCGGCAGAACAGCCCACATACATGGCAGCTAAATGAGTAAAGACGACACAGGCCCTGAGCGATCATTGGATAACGAGCAACGACTCGCGATTTGGCATCGTTCAATCGAAACACAAATGCACTTTGCCGATCTGTCGATAAAGATGAGGCAAATCGGCTTGACTCTTTCGGGTACTATTATCGCTCTCGCGATTGTTCTTCATCGCACCAATCTGACGTACTCGTTTGACATTCCCATTCTTTGCCTATCAATTCCTGTTGCAGCGTTGTTGTGTTTTGTTGCGGCCTTTGTTTTGTATGCAGCCAAAATACTTGATCACGGTATGTATCATCAAATGCTCCGCGGAGCCGTGCGATTCAACGAATTATACGAACGGCAGCTGGATGACATGATTGGCTGGCAAGCAGGACTAACAGAAACAATCTCCGCTTACAGTCGGTACGAACAGCCCGACCAACTAGATCGAAGAAATGAGAAAGGAGAAGTTTGGAAGAGGCCAAGAAAAAGCCTCTTAGCGGGTAACAAAATAAATCGGTTCTATCTTATATCGGTATGCGCTCTTTGCTCTGTGGCTGTTCTTTTGATTTTCATTGAGAATGCATAATATGAAGAATCAATTGTCCAATCTGGAAGCCGCATTCTTCGAGGAAGCCCAAAAGCTGTGTCGATCTGCTATGGAGAATACCCATGGGCTGAGTGAAGCATTTCAATACTGCGAGGGGTTGTTCCCGACATTCGCTCTCTCTGAATTTTCAAGAATAGACAAAGAAATTACAGATTGTTGGGTTAAGAGGGCTAAGCAAGAGTTGTTGGTTAATAGGCTGGATTGTGCCCAGTTCGATAGTTTTGCACTGTCCATGTGGCGATTCTCAAGACGTTGCCGAAAAACAATAAGCGACATCCTGTGGGCCGAAGGGCTCAGCGTGTGCTTGTTTGGTGTGCCAACACTTGTTGATCATTTGCCTTCGGGTCCTGGCGTAATGGGAAATCTTCTAATTGATATTTCCAGTTCTTTGGATGTAGATCAGAAGAAGGTCTTTCATCTGTCATATGACATCAATCTTTTGGACGGTTCAGAATTTTCGGAGGCGTTCGATGTCTGTGTATTGGATCCCCCGTGGTATCCGGAAAATTACCGCAAGTGGATCGACGTGGCGTCATTTTACTGCAAGAAAGGTGGAATCTTAGCATTTCCTCTGTTGGGAAGGATGACAAGACCGACGGCGGATCAGGATCGGAGGGAGATTCTGGCATTTTGTGAAGCCAAAGGATTGGAGGTAAAAGTGTATTCAGGGTTGGTGCTGTATGATCTACCAAGCTTCGAAAGGTCAATGCTTCTTCGGAGCGGTGTGCCACCGATCGAATGGAAGCGAGCGGACTTGGTTTTAGCTCGAAGGCGTGATCGGAAGAGTATAGACGAAGGTGAACGCGGTAAGTGGATTGGGAATGCAAGGCCGGTAAAGCCGATTAGGCAATTTGAGGTGCAAAATCAATTGGTTGACGTTGTTGTGGATCGATGGCACGGCTCTGAAGCTGATTTAGTTCGGGCACCAAGGGGGGGATACTGGATGAAAACACCGAGCCGTAGAGAGGAAGGGGTGGCGGACTGCAACGTGTTTGTTTCGAGTGGGGCGCGCTTCATCTCGGATCGTCCTTTCGAACTTGCCAGCGCGTTGCAGAAAATGGAGGGAACGCAAGCTGAGTTAGTTTCGGTTGGATTTCCCGGCGATGTGTTTTCTTGAAAACTTCTCTACATATCGTGCGAGGGCGTGGGAGCTTCGTTCTGCTGGCTCGACTCTCGTGCCCTTGCGTTGGTGTGTGGCCGGGGCGGAGACAAGGGTAAGTTAGGCTAAGTTGCGCTAATCTGCCCATGCGCCGCGCGCTTGAGCGCGGCTGGCACGAACCGGAAGACGGGAGGACCACCATGGCGCTCAACAGATTCATCATCGAACGCGACATTCCCGAGGTCGGGACGCTGGAGCGGCAGCAGCTGGCTGAGGCGGTCGCGAAGTCGAACGAGGCGTTGGCCGAGCTCGGGCCCGATATCCAGTGGGTGGAGAGCTTCGTCGCCGCGGACAAGACCTTCTGCGTCTATCTGGCGAAGGACGAGGCCATCATCCACAGGCACGCGGAGATCAGCGGGTTCCCCGCAACGAAGGTCACCGCCATCGGCAAGACCATCGACCCGACCACCGAAAAGGCCGGCTGACGGAGTTCGACCGCCTTCGACCTGCGCCCGCCGGTTACTCGGCAGCGACCCGCTGTCGGCGGGCCTGGGCAAGCTCGTAGCTCGCCTGCATTCGCATCCAGTGGTCGGCGGTGCCCCAGCCGATATCCTCCAGCGCAAGCGCCATGTTTGCCGACAGGCCCGCCTTGCCGTTCAGGAGGCGCGATAGCGTGCCCCGCTCGCAGCGCAGACGGTCCGCCGTCCGGGTGACGTTCCAGCCGACCTCTTCCATGCTCTCGCGGACCAGTTCGCCCAGATGGGGCGGGTTCGGCATGGAGCCGACGCGTTCGCCGATATTCTCGTTCATGGTTCCGCGCTCCCTTGCGGTCAGTGGTAGTCGATCAGGTCCACATCCACGGCTTCGCCGTCCTCGAACCGGAACACCACGCGCCAGTTGCCGCTGACGCGCACGCTCCACTGGCCCGCGCGGTCGCCCTTCAGCGGATGCAGGCGAAAGCCCGGTGCGTCTGCGCTGCCTGGATGCGTCGCCTCCTGCAGCCGGAACAGGACGCGCCGCAGCCGCGGTGCCAGGCCGACGGGCAGCCGGGAGCGGTCGTCCCGTTCGTGCAGCGCCCGCAGTCCCTTGTGCCTGATCCTCATCGGACAATTGTATCGCGTCGCGCTTCACGCCGCAATCCAACGTGTACCGCTGTCAGGAACGTTCGCGGGTGTAGCAATCACCGTATGCGAGCCACGCATAGTGGCGACCTTATCGCCGCTGGCAGTGGCGGACTGCTATGCTTCCGGAACAGCGTAGCGCCACGAGGGCAAGGAACATTTGTGACATGCAATACGGACGATTCGGCTTCTGGTATCCGACCGACCGGCTGGACGGGGCGGGGCTTGGCGAACTGGTGCGGGGGGCGGAGGCGCTCGGCTGCTCGCATTTCTGGTATCCGGAGTCCACCGGCTATGAGAGCCTGTCGCTGGCGGGGCACCTGCTGGCGCAGTCCTCGCGCATCGCCGTCGGCAGCTCCATCGCCAACATCTATGCCCGCGACCCCGTGACGGCGCGCAACGGGCGGCGCACCCTGGCGGACTTCTCCGGCGGGCGCTTCGTGCTCGGCCTCGGCGTCAGCCACCCGCCGCTGGTGGAGACCCTGCGGGGCCACCGCTATGCCGGCCCCGTGGCCACCATGCGCCGCTACCTGGAGGGCATCGCCGCCGACGGGCCGCCGCTCGACGACCCGGACCGGCCCGTGGTGATCGCCGCGCTCGGGCCGCGCATGCTGGAACTGGCGGCGGAACTCTGCCGGGGCGCCATCCCCTACAATGTGACGCCGGAACACACGGAGCGCGCCCGCAGCGCCCTCGGCCCCGGGCGCTGGCTCGCGGTCGAGCAGAAGATCAGCCTGCTGGAGGATGCGCAGACGGCCCGCGCGGCCGCCCGCAAGGAACTCGCGCGCTACATGAAGCTCGACAATTACCGCAACAACTGGCTGCGCACCGGCTTCACCGCCGAGGACATGGAGAACGGCGGCTCCGACCGGCTGATGGACGCGATGGTCGCCTGGGGCAGCGCGGAGGCGGTCGCACAAAGGCTCCGCGCGCATTTCGACGCCGGCGCCGACCAGGTCTGTATCCAGCCGATAGCTGCTGCGGGCCCGCCGGATTGGCAGGCGCTCGAAGCCCTGCTGGCAGCAGCTGGAGGGCCGTAGCGGGCCGGGGTCGTGACAAGGGCGCGGCATCCGGGCTAAACCGCTCATGCGCGCTTCCGGAGGAACGGGCCCCATGACCGACAATGAGATGCCTTCCTGGCACGGCACGACCATCCTTTCGGTGCGCAAGGGCGGCCGGGTGGTGGTCGCCGGCGACGGGCAGGTGACGCTCGGGCCGACCGTGCTGAAGGCGAATGCGCGCAAGGTGCGCACCCTCGGCGACGGCAAGGTGATCGCGGGCTTTGCAGGCGCAACGGCCGACGCCTTCGCCCTGTTCGAGCGCCTCGAAGGCAAGCTGGAGCAATATAAGGGCCAGCTGGCGCGGGCCTGCGTCGAGATGGCGAAGGACTGGCGCACGGACCGCTATCTGCGCCGGCTGGAGGCGATGATGGCGGTGGCCGACCGGGACGTGTCGCTGGTGCTGACCGGCAATGGCGACGTGCTGGAGCCGGAGGACGGGCTGATCGGCATCGGCTCGGGCGGCGCCTTCGCGCTGGCGGCGGCGCGCGCGCTGCACCCGATAGAAGGCATCGACGCGGAGGCCGTGGCGAGGCGCGCCATGGAAATCGCGGCGGGCATCTGCATCTATACGAACGAGACGCTGACCGTCGAGAGCCTGGAGACGCCGTGACCTCGTTCAGCCCCCGGGAGATCGTTTCCGAACTCGACCGCTTCATCGTCGGCCAGGACGACGCCAAGCGCGCCGTGGCCATTGCGCTGCGCAACCGCTGGCGCCGCCAGCAGCTTCCCGAGGCGCTGCGCGACGAAATCCTGCCGAAGAACATACTGATGATCGGCCCGACCGGTGTGGGCAAGACCGAGATCGCGCGCAGGCTCGCGCGGCTCGCCCAGGCGCCGTTCATGAAGGTGGAGGCGACCAAATTCACCGAAGTCGGCTATGTCGGGCGCGATGTCGAGAGCATTGTGCGCGACCTGGTCGAGATCTCGATCCACCTGACGCGCGAGCGCCGGCGCAAGGAGGTCGAGGCGCAGGCCCATGGCGCCGCCGAGGAGCGGGTCATCGATGCGCTGGTCGGCAAGACGGCCACCCAGGACACGCGCGAGAAGTTCCGCAAGATGCTGCGCGACGGCACGCTCGACGACCGCGAGATCGAGCTGGAGCTGGAGGATTCCGGCGGCCTCTCGCTGCCGACCATGGACATTCCCGGCATGCCGGGCGCGCAGATGGGCATGATCAACCTCGGCGACATCTTCGGCAAGGCGATGGGCGGCGGGCGCACCAGGAACCGCAAGATGAAGGTCTCGGAAAGCTATGAGGCGCTGATCGCAGAGGAGAGCGACAAGCTGCTCGACGACGACTCGCTGACCCGCGACGCGATCCACGCGGTCGAGCAGAACGGCATCGTGTTCATCGACGAGGTGGACAAGATCTGCGCGCGCTCCGACCGCCTCGGCGCCGATGTCAGCCGCGAGGGCGTGCAGCGCGACCTGCTGCCGCTGATCGAGGGCACGACCGTCGCGACCAAGCACGGGGCCGTGAAGACCGACCACATCCTGTTCATCGCCTCGGGCGCCTTCCATCTCGCCAAGCCGGCGGACCTGCTGCCGGAGCTCCAGGGCCGGCTGCCGATCCGGGTCGAGCTTGCCGCGCTCACCCGCGAGGACTTCCGCCGCATCCTGACCGAGCCGGAAGCGAGCCTCATCACGCAATACAAGGCGCTGATGGGCACGGAGGACCTCTCGCTCGACTTCACCGAGGACGCGGTGGATGCGCTCGCGGAACTCGCCGCCGACATCAACGCCCAGGTCGAGAATATCGGCGCGCGCCGCCTGCACACCGTGCTGGAGAAGCTGCTGGAGGAAATCAGCTTCACCGCATCGGACCGCGGCGGCGAAAGCGTGACCATCGACGCCGGGGAAGTCCACGAGCGCGTCGGCGAACTCGCCAAGAGCGGCGACCTGTCGCGGTTTATTCTGTAGGGACCGACGCCGAGCGGGGCGGCGCCAACGCCGCCATCCGAAGTGTTCGCCGCGTTCGGCGCGGCGGCGCCAACCCATGAGTCTCAACCCGGCACTGCCGGTATGATCTAACGGATGAGGAGCGGTCCCGGATTGCGCCGCTATTGGCGAACCCTGCGAAGCGGGGTCGCAAGCCGGGGGTGGACATGCGCGAGGTTCTGACCGCGTTCCGTTACTTGGCGCGCTCCGCCACATAGGTGCCGGGGGCGTCGGCGAGCGCCGGAAGCGGACCTTCGCCGGGGATGCGCGCAGGCGCCTTGCCGCCGGCCGAGCGTGCGACCCAGGCGGACCAGTCCGGCCACCATGAGCCCGGCTTCTCCGCCGCGCGCTCCAGCCAGGACTCGTTGTCCTTCAGCATCTGCCGGTGGGTCCAGTAGCTGTATTTGCCGGCCGCCGGCGGATTGACGATGCCGGCGATATGGCCGGATGCCGCCAGCACGAAGCGCACCGGCCCGCCATAGTGGCGCGCGCCCCGATAGACGCCGGGCCAGGGCGCGATGTGGTCCTCGCGCGTGCCCACGACATAGGTGCGCGTCTTCACCGCCGTCAAGTCGAGCCGCTCGCCCGCGATTTCCAGCGCGCCCGGCTCCGCCAGCGCGTTGTCCATATACATCCGGCGCAGATAGAAGCTGTGCATCCGCTGCGGCATCCGCGTCGAATCGGAGTTCCAGAACAAGAGGTCGAACGGCACCGGGTCGCGGCCGAGCAGGTAGTTGTTGATGACGAACGACCAGATCAGGTCGTTGGCGCGCAGCATGTTGAAGGTGGTCGCCATGTCGGCGCCTTCCAGCACGCCGCCGGCCTTGTCCATGCGCGCTTCCAGCGCCGCCACCTGCTCCTCGTCGATGAACACGCCGAGCTCGCCCACCTCGCTGAAATCGACCAGCGAGGCGAAATAGGTGGCGCTCTCGATGGGCGCCTCGCCGCGCGCCGCCAGCCAGGCGAGCGTGACCGCCAGCAGCGTGCCGCCGAGGCAATAGCCGATGGCGTTCGCGCGCCGGGCTCCGGTAATCCGCTCGATAGCGTCGAGCGCGGCGAGCGGACCCTCGGCCATGTAGTCGTCGAACGACTTGCCGGAGAGCCGGGGATCCGGGTTGACCCAGGAGATGACGAAAACGGTGTGGCCCTGCTCGACCGCCCAGCGCACGAAGGAGTTTTCCGGGGTGAGGTCCAGGATGTAGAACTTGTTGATCCAGGGCGGGACGATCAGCAGCGGCACCTCGTGGACCGTTTCCGTGGCCGGGGCGTACTGGATGAGCTCCATGAGGTCGTTGCGCAGGACCACCTTACCCGGCGTGACGGCGACATTGCGTCCGACTTCGAAAGCCGACATGTCGGTCTGGGCAATCCGTAATTGCCCCTTGCCGGCCTCCAGGTCGCGCAGCAGGTTCTCGAAGCCGCGCAGCAGGTTCTCGCCATTGCTGTCGACGGTCTCGCGCAGCACCCTGGGGTTGGTGGCGGCGAAATTGGTCGGCGCCATCGCATCGATGAACTGGCGCGTGTAGAAGGCGACCTTGTCGGCCTCGTGCCGGTCGGCGCCTTCGGCCTCCGGCAGGCTGCCGAGCAGGAAGCGCGAGGAAAGCAGATAGGACTGCTTGATGAAGTCGAAGACGAAGTTCTCCCGCCAGGCGGCGTCCTTGAAGCGGCGGTCGCCCGATTCGGTTTCGGCGACCGGCGGCGTCGGCTCGCCCCCCATCATCCGGCGCGCCGTGTCCTGCCAGAGTTTCGCATATTGCTGGGCGAGCTCGGCCTGGGCTGTCATCATGCGCGCCGGGTCGGCCATCATCCGCGCCGTCATTTCGAGGAAGGCCTTGCCGATGCCGAGCGGGTCCGGGTCCGTTGCGCCCGCCTCCGTCCCGTGCCGGGCGGCGAACTCCGCCGCCACGCGCTGGCTCCGTTCCGTGATCTCCCGGAAGCGTTCGGCGAGCGCGTCCTGGTCGAGTGTGCCGGTCATGGGGCCGCCTCCAGCTATGTTTCGCGACAATAATAGTCCGAGAGCTATGTTGCGTTGCAGCATAAAATTGTCGCAGTGCGGAATAGCGATCATGCTTGCCGGGTGCGCGATGCTGGGCGACACGCCGCCGCCGGCCGGGCGGCTGGCGGACGAGGACCGGATTACGCGCGAACGCCCCTGGCCCAACCTTGCCGATGTTCCCGCCGAGCCGCGCCCCGGCTCCGATCCGGCCGCCATTGCGGCGCTCCGGGCGAAGCTGGAGGCGGAGCGGGACGCGCACGAAGCGAAACACGCCTGTCCGCCCGGCCGCGCCGGCAAGGACGGGAAGTGCATGGAATAGCGCGGCGCACTTGCTATAAACGCGCCGCCGCCCGTTTCCGGAGACCGGAGGCCATGGACCGCGACTTCCACCGAATCCGGCGCCTGCCGCCCTATCTCTTCGCCGAGGTGAACGAGATGAAGGCCCGCGCGCGCGCCGCCGGCGAGGACATTATCGATTTCGGCATGGGCAATCCCGACCGGCCGACGCCTCCGCATATCGTGGAAAAGATGATCGAAACCGCCCGCGACCCCCGCGCCCACCGCTATTCGACCTCGCGCGGCATACCGGGGCTGCGCCGCGCTGTTGCGGCCTATTACGACCGGCGCTTCGGCGTGGAGATCGATCCCGAACGGGAGGCGGTCGTCACGCTGGGCTCCAAGGAGGGGCTCGCCAATCTCGCCCAGGCGATCTCCTCGCCGGGCGACATCGTGCTGGTGCCCAACCCGTCATACCCGATCCACCCTTACGGCTTCATTATCGCCGGCGCGTCGGCCCGGCACTTGCCGGTGGGGCCGGGGCACGACTTCATGGCCGAGCTCGAACGCGCGGCGCGCCATTCGGTGCCGCCGCCGACGGCCCTACTGCTGAGCTACCCGTCGAACCCGACGGCGGAGGTGGCCGATCTCGATTTCTACGGCGAGGTGGTGGATTTCTGTCGTCGGCACGGAATCTGGATCATCTCCGACCTCGCCTATGCCGAGATCTATTTCGACGGGCCGCCGCCGCCGTCGCTGCTTCAGGTGCCTGGCGCGCGCGAAATCGCAGTCGAGTTCACCTCCCTCTCGAAGACCTATTCCATGCCGGGCTGGCGGGTCGGCTTTTGCGTCGGCAATGAGAGGCTCGTCGGTGCGCTCTCGAGGGTGAAATCCTATCTCGACTACGGCGCCTTCACGCCGATCCAGGTCGCGGCGGTGGCGGCGCTGAACGGTCCGCAGGACTGCGTGGAAGAGGTGCGCGCGCTCTACCGGGATCGGCGGGACACGCTGGTGGATGCCTTCGGGCAGGCCGGATGGGAGGTGCCGCCGCCGCCGGCGACCATGTTCGCCTGGGCGCCGCTGCCGCCGGCGCTGGCCGGCATGGGGTCGCTGGAGTTTTCCAAATTGCTGCTGCAGGAAGCGAAGGTCGCCGTCTCGCCGGGCGTCGGTTTCGGTGAATATGGAGAGGGGTTCGTGCGCATGGCGCTCGTGGAGAATCGCCAGCGCGTCCGCCAGGCGGCGCGCGGCGTCAAGCAGTTCCTAGCGGATGCCGAAGTTTTTGCGGGGGAGGCGGACCGGCGGACCGCCGGGGCCGGGCGATGACGGTGCTCAGGCTTGCCATTGCCGGCCTCGGAACCGTCGGCGCCGGCCTGGTTCGGCTCGTCGAGCGCGAGGCGGACCTGCTCGCGCTCAGGGCCGGGTGCCGGATCGAGATCGTCGATGTCTCGGCGCGCGAGCGCGGCCGCGACCGGGGCGTCGCCCTCGACCGCTATCGCTGGCATGACGACGCCGTCGCCATGGCTCGCAACACCGACGCCGATGTCGTGGTCGAGCTGATCGGCGGCTCCGACGGGCCGGCCAAGGCGGTCTGCGAGGCGGCGCTCGGCGCCGGCCGGCATGTGGTCACGGCCAACAAGGCGCTGCTCGCCCATCACGGCGCCGACCTTGCCCGCGCGGCGGAGTCCGCCGGGGCTGCGCTCTGTTACGAGGCCGCGGTCGCCGGCGGCATACCGGCGATCAAGGCCGTGCGCGAGGGTTTCGCCGGCAACGAAGTCCGGCGCGTGATGGGCATACTGAACGGCACCTGCAACTACATGCTTTCGGACATGCGCCGCACCGGGCGGGACTTCGCGACCGTGCTGAAGGAAGCGCAGGACCTGGGCTATGCCGAGGCAGACCCGAGCTTCGATATCGACGGCGTCGATGCGGCCCACAAGCTCGCCATCCTGGCGAGCCTCGCCTTCGGGGTCGAGGTCGATCTGGCGGCCGTGCATGTCGAAGGCATCCGCAGCGTCTCCGCGCTCGACATCGCCTTCGCCGAGGAGCTGGGATACCGGATCAAGCTGTTGGGCATTGCGCGGCAGTCGGACGCGGGCCTGGAGCAGCGCGTCCATCCCTGCATGGTGCCGGTCGAGGCGCCGATCGCGCATGTGGACGGGGTGCTCAACGCCGTCGTGGTCGAGGGCAGCCAGGTCGGTCGCGCTGTGCTCGAAGGGCCGGGCGCCGGTGCGGGGCCGACCGCCTCGGCCGTCGCGGCCGACATCATCGACATTGCACGCGGCAACCGGGCGCCGGCCTTCGGCGTGCCCGCGGCGGCCCTCCAGCCCCTGCAGGCGGCGCCGATGGAGGCGCATCGCGGCGCCTACTACATCCGCCTCATGGTGGTGGACCGCCCGCGCGTGCTGGCATCGGTCGCCTCCAGCCTCGGCGCGCATGGCATTTCCATCGAGTCCGTATTGCAGCGGGGCCGTGCGCCTGAAGAGCGCGTCCCCGTTGTGATCGTCACGCATGAGACGCAGGAGCGCGAGCTGAACGCGGCGCTTGGCGAAATCGCGAACCACGAGGCAGTAGCCGAGCCGCCGCTTTCGATCCGCATCGAGGCCCTGTAACGAAACCGGGAGGAGGCCAGCGCCGATGCCAGACACACCGTCCCCAAGCGATGGCGACAGGGCCGTCATGGACCGCAATCTCGCGCTGGAAGCGGTGCGGGTGACGGAGGCCGCCGCGCTCGCGGCCTCGCGCCTGATGGGACGCGGCGACGAGAAGGCGGCCGACCAGGCGGCGGTGGACGCCATGCGCCGGGCGCTGAACGACCTGACCATAGACGGCACGGTGGTGATCGGCGAAGGCGAGCGCGACGAAGCGCCGATGCTCTATATCGGCGAGCGGGTGGGCGCCGGAGGCCCGAAGATCGACATTGCGCTCGACCCGCTCGAAGGCACGACGATCACGGCCAAGGGCGGTTCGAACGCGCTCGCCGTCATCGCCATGGCGGAAGAAGGCGGCTTCCTCCATGCGCCCGACGTCTATATGGACAAGATCGCCGTGGGCGCGGACCTGCCGGAAGGCGTGGTCGATCTCGACCGGAGCCCGGTAGACAATCTGGCGGCTCTGGCGGAAGCCAAGGGCGTTTCGGTCGCCGACCTTGTGGTGTGCATCCTCGACCGGCCCCGGCACGAAGAACTGATCGGCGCGGTGCGGGATGCGGGCTCGCGCATCCAGCTGATCCAGGACGGCGATGTGTCCGGCGTCATTGCCACCTCGCGGCCGGACAGCGGCATCGACATCTATATGGGCTCGGGCGGCGCGCCGGAAGGCGTGCTGGCGGCGGCGGCGCTGCGCTGCATCGGCGGCCAGTTCCAGGGCCGTCTGATGTTCCGCAACGACGACGAACGCGGCCGAGCCCGGCGCATCGGCATCGAGGACCTGAACCGCAAATACGACCTGCTGGAGCTCGCCAGCGGCGATGTCATGTTCGCCGCGACGGGCGTGACCTCCGGCACCATGCTGCGCGGCGTGCGCCGCTTCGCCGGCGGCGGCTACACGCACTCCATGATCATGCGCTCCAAGAGCGGGACCGTGCGCACCGTCGAGGCCTGGCACAATTTCGACCGGAAGACCGGTTTCGACGCCGTGGATGGCTGAGCCTTTCCTGGGCGTCGCCCGCTCGCTCAAGGGCCGGGTCTGGCGCGAGCGGGGGGGCGATGAGCGGGCGGCGGCAGCGATTGCGCAGCGGGAGGGCCTCCCGGATATCGCCGCGCGCGTGCTCGCCAACCGGGGCGTGACGCCGGAGGCGGCGGCCGCTTTTCTCAAGCCGCGGCTGCAGACCTCGCTGCCGGACCCGTCGAGCCTCCGGGACATGGACCTCGCGGCGGAGCGGTTGGCCGACGCTGCGGAATCCGGCGAGACCGTTGCCGTATTCGCCGACTACGATGTCGATGGCGCGACCTCGGCGGCGCTGCTTTCCCGGTTCCTCGGCGCGGCCGGAGGCGGCGCCAGAATCTATGTGCCCGACCGGATGACGGAGGGATACGGCCCGAGTGAGGCTGCATTCGACCGTCTCGCGGAAGAAGGGCACAGGCTCGTGCTGACGGTCGATTGCGGCACCACCGCCTTCGCGCCGCTCGCCCACGCCGCCGGCATCGGCGTCGAATGCGTCGTCCTCGACCACCATTTGCCGGAGGCCCGCCTTCCGGAAGCGTTCGCCGTGGTCAATCCCAACCGCATGGACGAGTCCGGCGCGCTCGGCGGCCTTGCGGCGGTCGGGGTCGTCTTCCTGCTCGTCGTCGCCGCCAACCGCGCGCTCCGCCGGCGCGGCCATTACCGGTTCCGTCCGGAGCCGGACCTGCGCCAATGGCTGGACATGGTGGCGCTCGGCACGGTCGCGGATGTGATGGAGCTGACCGGCCTCAACCGGACCTTCGTTGCGCGCGGCCTGGAAGTGATGGCGCGGAGGGCAAATCCCGGAATCGCGGCCCTGCTCGCCGCCGCCGGCATCGAGCGGCAGCCGGACGCCTTCCATCTGGGTTTCGTGCTCGGCCCCCGGATCAATGCAGGCGGGCGCATCGGCGAGGCCGGTCTCGGCGCAAGGCTGCTTGCCTCGGACGACGCCGGAGAGGCGCGGCGCCTCGCCGAGACGCTGGAAGAGCTCAACCGCGAACGCCGGCAGGTGGAGGCGGATGTGCTGGCCGCCGCGCTCGCAATGGAGCCGGAGGAAGGCGCGCCCTTCACATTCGCGGTCGGCGACGACTGGCATCCGGGCGTCGTCGGCATCGTTGCGAGCCGCCTGGTGGAGCGGTTCCGCCGCCCGGCTCTGGTGGGCGCCCGGCAGGGGGGGCAGGTGCGCGGCTCGGCGCGGTCTGTCCCCGGCGTGCCCATCGGCCCGGCAGTGCTCGCCGCCAGGGACGCGGGGCTGCTGGAGGCTGGCGGCGGCCACGACATGGCGGCCGGCTTTACGCTCGATATCGCCAAGCAGGCGGCCTTCGAGGCGTTCCTGGCCGAGCGGCTGGCGCCTCTGGTACCGGCGGGAGGACATGTCCCGCCGCTCGATATCGATGCGGGCCTTTCCGTTGCGGGCGCTTCGGGCGGCCTGCTGGAGCATCTGGCGGCTGTCGGACCCTTCGGCCGCGGCAATCCCGAGCCGGTCTTTGCGGTTCCGGCAGCGCGTGTGCGCTATGCCCGGATCGTCGGCAAGAACCATGTGCGCGCCGACCTTGCCGATGCCGGCGGCGGGCGCCTCGCGGCCATCGCGTTCCGCTCGGCGGAAACGCCCCTCGGCCGGGCGCTGCTGGAAACAAGCGGCCGCGCGCTGCACGTCGCCGGCACGCTCAGGGCCGACGACTGGCGCGGAAACGGGGCCGTCCAGTTCGTCGTCTCGGACGCGGCGCCGGTCGAGGACGCTTCCTGACGGTTCTCCGGGAGCCCGTGCGCCCTTGCTTGACTCCCGCCCGCCGCGCGGCGGTTAATCGCACCGGGCTGCTTTTGTCGCCTGTGGACACGCATCCCCGGAAGAAGCCGGGACGGGGCGCGGCATTTCCCTCCGTCCCCCTGGCCGTTCCGGGGCAAGGGGAGGAGAAACCATGCGCAACATCATCACGAGAACCGGGTTTGCCGTCTGCGCCGTTCTGGCCGCATTCGCCGTCGGACCCGCGCAGGCGGAGTTCCCCGAAAAACCGGTGACGATCGTCGTGCCCTGGCAGGCCGGCTCGAGCCCGGACGTGGCCATGCGCACGCTCGCCTCTCTGGCAAGCGACGATCTGGGCCAGCCCATCGTGGTGCAGAACATCGTCGGCGGGTCCGGCTCGGTCGGCACGCTGGCCGTCAGGAACGCCGAGGCGGACGGATATACGCTGCTCAACAACTGGGTGGCGCCGCATGTCGTGGCGCGGCTCTTCAACCCGGATATCGGCTACAACGACGAGGACTTCGCGCCGCTCTTCGGCCTCATCGCGCTGCCGTTCACACTTGCCGTACGCTCCGACCATCCGGCGACGGATGTGCCGAGTTTCGTGGAGTGGGCAAACGCGCAGGACCGTCCGGTGAATGTCGGCATCTGCGCCGCGCTTTCCGTGCCCCGCATGGTGATGGAGGAGTTCCTGCGTGCCTCCGGCGTGAAGAGCTACAAGCCCGTGCCGTTCAACGGCTGCATGCCGGACAATGTGAAGGCGCTGCTCGACGGCTCGATCGACGCGACGACGGGCGTGCTGATCGCGGAGAAGATCTTCGGCGGGGCGATCAAGTCGCTGGCCGTGCTGACCGACGACCGCGTTCCGTTTGCCGACCATATCCCGACGGCCAGGGAACAGGGCGTGGATATCGGCTGGGGCAAGACCTCCCAGGGCTGGGCCGGCATCGTTGCACCCGCGGGGACTCCGGAAGGCGCCCTGGAGAAACTTCGGGCCGTGCTCGGCAAGCATGTCCAGACGCCCGCCTTCCTCGACAAGATGACCGCACAGTTCATCCCGATCGAGTATAGCGGGCCGGACGAGTTCCGGGCGCTCTGGGGCAGTTCGGCAGAGCTTCTGGAGCCGGCCGTCCAGCGCCTGCTCAAGGAAAAGAAGAACTAGCGGGGGACGACAGGAAGCGTGAGCGAACCCGCGGCCGGGGCTACGCCGGAACGGGAACGGGAAACCGGCTGGCGGAAGGACCTCGCCGCCAGCCTCGTGAGCATGGGCCTCGGCGCCTGGCTCTTCTGGCAGACCTTTTCCTTCAACGTCACGGCGTCCGAGCGGGTCGGCGGGGGCATCGATGCGGCCGGCTATCCACGTCTGCTTGCGGGCCTGACGATATTGCTCGGAATCGCGCTCGCCGGGCGGGCGCTGTGGAAATGGCGCTCGGCCCGGCCCGGCCCGGCTGGCGACGCCGATGAAGCGGGGCAGGGCGGCGGCAAGCTTCGCGCGGCCCTCTCCTTTGCAGTGCTGCTGCTCTACACGTTTCTGCTCGAACCGCTGGGTTTCCTGCTCGCAACGCCGCTTGCCGTCGGGGCGCTGCTGCGGATCGTCGGCGGACGCGGCGCACTGCACGCGGCGGTCGCGGCCGTCACCTTCACGGCCGCGATTTTCGTCTTC
>Ga0209021_1002468_pt1 | contig 16163 bp, 15 predicted proteins | sample PinacodermFT_FD_187299 | JGI IMG/M metagenome (GOLD analysis project Ga0209021, IMG submission 187299) | Host-associated microbial community of the marine sponge Aplysina aerophoba from Gulf of Piran - sponge pinacoderm, lysed by freeze-thaw... | ecosystem: Host-associated > Porifera > Sponge >... | reverse complement strand
CCGGTTCGGACAAATCTCTGACGGACGGCGTGCATGCAGGCCAATTCGTGGGCAACAACGGACCTGATGGCCACTACGGCGTGTTCGGGCGATGGGGTCTCACTGAGGGCACCGATTTGATCGAAGGCGGCTTCGGCGCAGACCTTGTTCGAGCCCCCTGATCGCGATCGCGACAAGTCGGTGGCGCCGCCGAAACGACAGCAAGGGCCTAGGATCGGCCGGAGGCCCTTGCTAGTCCCGCTTGCTTGCAGTGGCACGGCGAACTACGGCGTGGCTCGGTGCGGTCGGTTTGCGGCGATTACCGCTACTGTATTCGCCCGGCCCCAGTCGCGGAGGGCAAGGCCAAGCGCAGCAGTTTATCGATGGCCAAGGTTCTTGTCGCCTCTAGCGCCGAACTGCGCCAGGCCGAAGAATCGTTGGGCGGTGCTCATCAGATACGTGCGATGCTGGCCTAGAGCGACCACGCCGGCGACTGGCGACTGTCCCCAATGCGGCGTGATGCTATGCATCAGCGCACAGGGCGACGCAGCACGGCCTTCAACTTGTCCGGTGCAGTGCGGCGAGGATCCGACAGATAGACATCGTGATGCTTACCAGCTAGCTCCAGTCCGTTCGATTCCGCAAATGCCTGCATCGTGGAGACAGCCCCTCCCATGGAGTTGTATGGACCGACATGCAGATACTGCACGGCTTGGCCCTGATAGTTGCCATCCAGAAGTGGAAGCGCAAGAGGTCCGCTGAACCAATGTTGGGGATGGCCGCGGAGGAGGGAATCTAGCGGGAGCGGGGAGGGCGGCTGGGTCCCAAGCACGACCGCCTGCCAGTCCCGCGACAGCAGATACACGAATACCGCCTGGGGCGTCTTCGCTGATGCCGCACCCCTTGGGCCGCATAACTGAGTCTGTCCCAGATAGTGCCAGTTCAAGGCCCGGTAGCAGGTTCCATTGTGCTGGTCGCTGACTTAGGTTTCGACTAGAACGGACTGGGTCGATGGTCCGGCTTGTCCAGCCGCGAGTGCGAGATGCGTCGCAGCACTTGTCCGGTCTGCCTATTGGTCTGCTGCTGTTCCGGAGCCAAGGTCACCCCGACGCAAACCCCCGGAGAAAGCCGCGTCCATCGTCGAAGATTGCATGTGTCTCGGGATCACGATTCAAAGTTACCCCATGCTGTGGACCGCTTCAAGACATCACGGAATTGATTCGGGCAAGGATCGTATTACAAGACTCGTTGACCTCAATCCCGTCCCTAGGCAATCCCTCCGTCAGGCGATCGAACACTAGCACGCATCCCTCGGAATCTGGAGGAAATTCGTCCTGAATCGGCAAGACGCCTACCAAGTCGCTCTTCGCGAACAGTTCCCGATGGTAGCTGCCGACGTACGTCGCTTCGAAGTACTTGCCGGAAGCCACTCGGTTCAACTCGTCGCGAAGCTGAGTGTAGGATTCCATGACGGTCATTTCATTCTGTCCATGCAAGCCTTCGTTAGCGCGAAACCGAATTGTCGACATCGATTCGGACGGGGTGCCCTCACTTCGGACTTTGAGAATCTGGTCGCTGTTTACCAGTACTGAGACGTTCGTGCCGTGTTTCGTGATGGAAATCAAGGTACTCATGTTCGAATCATAGTCCAAAGAGCCTTTGGCAAGATTCGCGCTGTATAGTCAGAATCGTCCACATATGGCGTTGTCAAGAGGAGTGCCTGCTAGACCTTGAGTTCCTTACCGTGGCCAAAGGACAGTTTCCCAGTCATACTGAAGCGGGCACACGAACTCCGCCCTTGGCTGCTTGGCTAGTGCCGTGCCCGAGGCCCTGCACGCTTGGGATTGCCCGAGCTACCTCTTCGTTCTAGGCGCCGCGGTCATCGCCGTCATCTCAACCAGTGGAAATGCAACCGTAGCGACACCCGCGCCGAACATCGGCGGCTTGCCGATGAGATTGGTGGCGGAGAGACTGGCAGTTCAGGAGCATCCGACAATCACGAGCGATTAGGAGGAGATCTGTCTTCAGCGACAGATCTGAGGTAACCCGGGCATCTCGGCGCTGCTGTCGCTCGCACGAGATGGAGACATTCACCTCGGGTTCGGGCTGATAATATCTCAAGACCGATATCGTCTGTATTCATGACGACTGAGACTTCCCATGTCAAGACAAACGAATCAAAGAGTCGAGGACTATTGGGCTACTCGACTTCTCGAAACTGGATTCCTGGCCGAGCTGTTCCGTGCGACAAGACTTGAACGCATCGACCGCAAGCAGCACTGTGACCCTCCCGATGCGATGTACCAAGGGGTGGATGCCCACGGTGCTCCGCTGCTATTGTGGGTGGAGATCTCAGGTGCTTGGCGTTCGCCAGAGGGAGCAAAGGAAACTTTTGAGGTTGCTGAAGGAAAGAAACCTGCCCCCACAGGGCCACATGGGTTGCTGGTGGGTCCAGATGAGAATACCGCCAAGTCTGTGGCACAAGCAGTTCGTTCGAAGCTACAGAACGAGTCCTATCTAGACCTAGCTGACAACTGCGGCCCCGGACATCTCCACATATTCGTCTCTTCCGATCACTATCCACTTTTCGACGTCGGCACGCTCGCCGAAATTCGTCGCTACGTGGCAATGGCACCTCTAGACAGTCAATCCGTATTCCGGTCGGTTTCGGTCGGGTGGAACGGGCAAGTGTATCTGGTGTGGAATAGGTCGGGCATGCCAATAGCGGCGAGGCAAGCGATTCTCAGTGGCTCTCGCCACCGCCAGGTTTGGTTGAGGGAGGGCAAGCGCTTCACCACCATTCCCGGCAAACTCCACGACGTACCCCTGCTCGCAGTAGGCATCGCTGCTGCCCGCGAGACCTTGCTCACGGCGACGCCGCACATGGCATCGATCTGGACCGACTTGCTTGCGAGCTTCCTTTTGGAAGGAGAGTCTAAGTTGCTGTGGCGCGACGATGGCCCAGGGATTGGCAGGGACGCGCGGATTGCCTACTCCAGTCTGCTAGGGCGGTATTCTGCCCGGGCCTATCTCACAGAAGAACAAGGAGTGCAGGCGTTGGTTCCCCTCGATGTGGCAAGGCGGTTGCTCAAGGACACGTGTTTTGAGATCACAAAGCGTTCGAGTCGAGGACTCGAAGCGGACTGGATCGGTATTGATCGGCACGGGCTCGTAATTGTTGAAGCCAAGGGCTCATTCGATTCCCGGATAAGCGCATGGTGCGGTCCGAACGCTCTGCCTCCAACGGTAGAAACCGCGCTCAACCAAGCAGAGCGGACGATCCTGACCGACCGCCACACAGGCCATCGGTTGAAGGCGACGCGCTGGGCGGTCGCGTCAAGGTGGGGAACCGAGAAGAACGAGCGCGAGCCGACACTGATTGCCGTACGAGACATCGGTGGAAGCGATCTCGATGAGAATGAGGAGGCAATTAACCGCGAGGACTATCAGGAATTTGCTGACGCCTTGCTTTGTGCTGACATGGAGGGAGTCAAGGATGGTCTGACGGTTTCGACAAATCGAGATTTTGGATTATCCCAAGATAATCAAGACCCGCTCCCGATTCGGATATGTGGGGTGAACTGTGGGCCGAGCTATTCGGCCGCGTTTGGCCCATTTGGACAGCAGCCTCTTCGTAACCGAGACGATCTTGAGGCAGTCCGTGCGGGCGTCAGAATCGGGGCACCTGTTGTGGTGGCATCGCTCGCGGAAAGTTACTATCAACATATCGTGTCTGGACGACGGGTCCACCCGCCAGCAGTTGGCGAGAAATCTTGGCTTGAAGATGATGACATTCTGAGAAGACGGTCTCAGCTGCGCGAGAATGCCCGCGACCTGGTGATTGAGCGGCATGGATTGACCGCCGCCTGGTTGGACCGCGACGAGGACATCGACCTGACGTACTAGGAAGGACTACGATGCCAGCGATCGCGGAAGGTCCAACAGGCACGCCTAGCCCTGCGGAGGGGCGTCGAGGCCCACGGTTCGCATTTGTGGGTGTTCAAGAATTCGATTTGGTGGTGATCTAGGTACTGACAAGCCTGTTTCCATGGAATGAATCCAGATGTGCCAAACGCCCACTTGGCCATGCCTCCTAGCGTATCGCCGAGGTCCTCGACCCCGAGGCAAGCCCATCACGGGACTTGACAGGCAAAGCAAGCATGGCATATACTCTAAGATCATTTTGTGTTCAAGAAGCACACAAGGAGAGCTGAAATGAGTGAAGACCCCACAGAGGGAATCGGTGACGTGCTGAGGCTCGCTGACTCGGATTCCAAGAGGGCCGTGGCCGACACGGAGCACTACCTGCTCTCACTCCTAGTCAAAGAGCTAGAGCACATGGGGCATGGAGCCCGGGACCGCGTGCGCCACCGCTTCAGCGGATGGGTTGAAGGCAAGCTATCAGAGTCCAGTGAGCAAGCATACTCCAATGCGCTGGAGGCCACCGCTTCTGAGTACATCACTGAGCTTGAGACGGCCCCGGAAGACTTCTAGGCTCAGACTTCGGAAGATTAGGAGAGGCAGTGAGATGCGTGTTGGCGTCGTAACATCTCTAGGGGCAGAGGGTTTGATGCTCTCTCCGCTTGGAGCAGGGCACCTGATCAGCCGCAATATTTTCCGATATAGGATGTCCAGTTTTTCCGGTTGTAGCCTGCCCTCCGACCAGCCACTGCCCGGCGAAAGTGGCGCTGCGCTGCGGTCCGCACCAGAGCCAACCGCAGGATGCACCGGGCTTCGCCTACACTGCGGCCGCCGCGGCGGTTGCGCTGCAGCCCAATCACACGACAACTTAAATCGAACGGTGTGCCGAGGCCTGAGGCTGCCGGACAACATTTAGGAGCATAGTTTATGAAAATCACTCGCAGGGGGAGCAAGCGGCGCACACTGCCAACAACCCTCTTGGACCGTGAACCAGAATCTGTCGAACTAGACCTAGAGAATTCTGGAGTGACACTGAAATTTCAAGAAATTCTTGATCCCATGGATTCAGCTTTCGGCACCCATCATGACTACACAGTGCAACTCTCCCGCAAGGACCTGCTTCAAGTGATTGACAAACTGGTGCTAGGCTCCCTATTTGACTCAGAGACAGACCTTTAGCACCACATTCGCCTGTGCTTGAAGGCATTCCGGCAATTCCGGCGTTTCATGAAGTAGCCCTAGCCTCGGAGGCCAGCTCAGCATCATCCTATTGCCAAGAACACATAGATGCCAAAGGCAACCGAAGCAAGGAAGAACCGCATGGGTCAGAGACTGTTGTACGCCCTCTTCACCTTGAGGCACTTGGGGCAATCTCATCATCCAACTCGACATTGTCAGCCCCGCGATTGTGGCACTACTCATCAGGCATGCTGCCGGATTAGTTCCCTGTAGGTTGCCTTGTGCCATCCATGGCCCGAGTCATCCTGTGCCCCTTCTCCAAGGTGCCAAGGTCCTGCTGACCACCTCACATCTCGGAACGCGCAACAAGTGCTCAGACGCGTCAGAGCTTGGATGTCCGCCGCAAAGGAGACCTAGCTGAAGTACAGGCTGAGACTTAGGCTTGGGCGACCGCATTGAACGCGGTGGCGCGGAGTTGGCACTCGGTAGCTGCGGTCATGTCCTCCTGCCAGAACCACTGCAGCACGCACTCTATGCCCAGTTCTCGCCATTTCCACGGGCCAAGCCGCAGGCCGGTAAAGAATCGCCAGCCGATGCCGACCGGAGTTTCAGTAGCCGGTCTCTGGCGCAATAGAATCCCCTGTTTTCCAGAATCGGGCCCCGACCGAGAATTCGGTCGGTGGTGTCTTATCATTGGCGACACGCAAAGACCGCGGCCTCTCGGTTTTGATCCATGAGGTTGTCGACGCCAGACGTTAGATCCCAGCGATGGCGTTCCTCCCTTCCGCTCTTACGGAATGCGGCAGTCACTCGACGGTCGTGAAAATGTCCCCCCTGTCCTCGCCTCTGCGGCGCGTACCGAACCACCTCGGCCCCAATGCCGTGTTCTCGCAGAATCGACTTGAACTTGGAGATCGAATCGTCGGATTGCGTTCCGCGATCTCCCCAACTGCGCGAAGGATGTTCTTGTCTCCAAACGAGCGTGACGTGCTTGATGCTCACACACAGAGAGTTCAGAAACTTCACGAATTCTGCAGCCGACTCGCGATTGCCCTCACTTGAGAGTAGATAAGGGTCTCGAATCGTGATCACGGTGTCCTCAGCCCCCTGCATAGGCGCGAAAGGCTCTCTCAGATTGCGGCGGCTGCCAGGTCGATACTCGAATCTTCGAGTATCGCTGATGAACTGTCCGAGAGCGTCTTGCTCTGGGCGTGATCTGCGTCTGATCTCAGAGAGCGTTGCCTTGGTCTTCTCAGATGCTTCGCCTTCCACGAATACGGGTCCGTCCGGCAGCAATCCGTCGAGTAATGGCCTCTCCGGCTGTTCCACGAAGAAGCAGGGGCCGTTTCCCTCCACGCCTCCCGCAAGTCTGGGTACCGCGCCGTTGCTGCCTATACCTTGTGCCCGGAAGAATAACAGACGCCCGGTCTTCGCGGCTTGCGCCAGCATGGTCAGTGCTTCCAACTCGGCTGCGCCGGCATCGGTGATGGAGTCGGCGGTGCTTCGGCTGGCATACACTCGGATCTCGCGTTCCGGCGAGGACTCCAGCTGATTCCTGAGGAACCTTGCCGTTTCGATCTCTGTGCCTCCATTCCTGACGCCGCAGAGCTGTGGTACGAAAACCTCCAGTCGCAGTGTCCCGTGCAACCGTTCGCGAAGGCCCTGGACGGATGGGGACGCCCATCGGATTGCACCTTCCGGGGCAGCGCCGTCATTATTGAGCGGCGGAGAGACCACCTCCCCAAGCCAGTTGAGGACGGCATGGCGGTCGAACTTTTCCCAGTTCGCTTGGTTCCCATAATCGTTCAGGCACTTTGTGCACGAACTTGCACATTGTGCGGGACATTCGAGGATGGCGAGGGCTTCCTTGACCAGAATCCTGATCGAGAGGGTGCCACCGCTACCGATTCTTCGCGAATACCCGGCCCCGCCGGGGACCGAGTCGTAGAGAATCACGACCGGCCGGTTGATGTCCGTTTGAAATGTGGCTAATACCTCCCGCGGATCGGTTTGGATGAGACGTGCCGATGCCAGCCGCAGTGCTTCCGCCAATGTCCGCAGGAAGCCGTCACGATCATCGTGCCGGGTGTCACCGGTGAATACCGGTAGCGGCTTGGCAAACGCCAAGGCTCGAACGTCGGTCTCGAAGATGTGCCCTAAGTCTATCGGTGCCCGAAGCTCGACCTCCGGACAGCTTTCACCCGTCCGCGGGTTGTTGTGCTTGGCCTTCACCGGGCTGCCAAATCGCGCAGCTTGCGGTGCCGCAACAGCGTACTCGCACTTCCGACAGCGCAGGTAGCCCCCGCCATGGGCGCCGCGATTCACGACGAAGAGCCGCCCACGCAATTCATCTTCTCCGCGCGCAGTGAAGGCGGGTGAGTAGAGAGTACGGACGGCCTCCAAGTCCGTGTCCTCGTACCGATGGTACGGTGCTCTCGTGACGAGGCGGGCCTCTTCAGCAGGGCGCTGCCGGACCCGCGTGGATCCTGGGTCTCTGCCCTGTCGGCCGTCGTAAGTCGTCAGAAATCCCTTCGGTTCGATAAAGTCTCCCCTGCGATGCGCACCAGTCCATTCCTCCCCGCACTGGGGGCAGCCAGGGCCGAAGTCGTCGCGGCTATCCTCGATACCGACATGCCCGCAGGAGTCGCATACCCTGTAGTGCTTGGTGGGCATGAATTCGTTCGGGTAGCGAACGATTCCGCCGCTGGCCCAGATCCGACCGCCAGCGACGACCTCTGCCCCAGGGGCGTACTCGGAAATCGCCAGCAGAGCGGTCCGGTCTAGCTGGATTTCGGCTTCGAGGTCACCGAAAGGCGTTGAAGGCTGTGCCCGATCCTTGACGATCTCGAGACGGCAGGTATGCACCGGAAAGCTGTACGTGGGAATAACGGCGGCCCGCGAAAGCGTGCTCACCAAGAACTGCGACAGCAAGCGGCTCTGCTGGCGCTGCATGATCGCAGCAATGTCGTCGCGGTCTTCCTTGCGCGCCTCCACGCGGCGCTCTTGTAGGATCTGCCAGCGGGTAGCTACGTCATCGACGAATCGCCGAACGGACGCTTCCGCGTGTTCTTGGAGTTCGGATCCTTGCAACCCGATTTGACGCAGTTCTTCGGGTAGTGTCGCGACGAGGCGCTCCGCTTGGCCCAGGGCTTGTTGCCCCGTGGAGGACTCCGACCAGTGGCGGAAGAGATCAAGAAACTCGCCTACCCTCGACGCGCTGAGGTCCTCCCCCAAGAGCGCCTTCAGCTGAGGAGCGCCCACGCCCTGACCGTGATCGACGTGTTCCCGCAGGAAGGCTGCGAGGATCACGGACACTTGGTGACGGCGGAAAAAGTCAGCGTTATCGAGCGCGATATGTGGAACGGCCGGGCGGCTTCCGAGGTAGCTGGTGAACTCTCTGAAGGCCGCTTGGTCGTAGTTGCCGTTACGTGCGACCGTCAGGGCCACTGGAGCAGCCTGAGCTCGGCGTCCGGCTCGGCCGGTGCGCTGTTGGTAGTTGACAATGCTGGGCGGGACGTTCCGGCAAACCGTGGCCTCAAGGTCTCCCAGATCGACACCGAGTTCCAGCGTGGTCGTGCAACTGAGCAGGTTGATGCGTCCAGTCCGGAACTGTTCTTCGATCGATTCGCGAACTTGGCCCCCAATCGCGGCGCTATGCTCCTTGGCGATAGCATTCGTTGAGTTCGCGCTATCGGGTGGCGAAAGATAAGTATGGGCGTAGTGGTTTCCGTCCGTCAGCGATTGGCGTCGATCCTCCGCGACCCGCACGAGCCTCCCGGTGCATTTCCAAGATGGGCATATCGACCGAACTGAGCGAAACGTTCGAGTTCCGCAGCTCCGGCACTCGAACAAGGCGCGTTCGCGCCCGTCAGCGATTGCGAGCTTGTCGAGATTAAGCCCAAACCCTGGGGGGTGTCTAACCAGCAGTTGCCTTTTCTTGGCTGCGTTCCAGAAGGCGACAAGCGCCCTCCGCGCACCGTCGGGCGGCAACTCTAATCGCTCCTCGAGAATCCACGTGAACCGATTAGATCGTCCTTCAGCTGGCTGGATCCTGAAGGCCGATGGAGGAGCCTTCCCGCTATGCGCCGGGCCAAGAAAGCATCTGCGGGGTTGGTTCTGGCGCCCTCCCCAAACTGAATCGTCTGCGAGGTCGATCCTGCCTCCGGGATCGTGAATAGCTCGCGTACGGCGAATCAAGTCGAGGGCCAGCTTGGCAAACTCCCTCGCTCCCTCGATCTCGAAATTGCTACAAGCTGCGACGATTTCCGTCGCTACAGCTTCGATGCTGTCGGGGTCGTAGTCCACACACGCAATGCCCAAGCTCTCGAGCGAGACTCGAACCAAGCCCGAAGTGCAAAACTCGGCACAAATCTGGCCAGTCAGCTTGTCCTTTGCTGCGCTTTCCTGAATTGACTGCGACTGCGCTCCCCAGTGGTGCATCGTGTAGGAGGATTGTCCGTTCTGCCCGAGCAAACGCCAGACAGCATTGGTGAGCTCGTTGACGGGAGTTGCACTCTCGTGTCCGCCTGCTTGGATCGTGCGGGCGATGCATGCACGAATAGATAGAACAAGGCTTGTCCTTTGGAAGAACGGGGCAAAAAAGGCCGCGTCTTGGCGGTTGTCGGAGAATGCGATGAGCTTCCGTCCGGCCATGGGCCTCGGCGCATTCGCCTCGTCTTCACCAGGTAGGGCCTCTAAGAGAACTTGGGTGACCACAGCACTCAGTGCGTCGTCGCCAGGATGCAGGGCCGAGATTGGCTCCGGGAATCGCCCTGGGCGGCATCCGCAAGCAACGCATCGGGGAAGGTCGGTTCGCTTCTCGTGCTGGTCCTCCGTCAACTCGCAACAAAGGATCTCCACAGCCTTCTCGTCTTGGGGCGGGACTGGAAAGCCGGTCTCCGCGCTGATGAACTTGGCACCCGGGTTGCCTCCAAGCTCGTCAACATCGTCGGCACCGATCTCCACGGTCGAGGGGCTTGCAAGATCCTTGATGCGAAATATCACCCGAGTTGCTCCGGCACCAGGCTTGCCGACAATGGCACCGTGCGGGCCTGTCCAGCCTTCCAGATACGGCTCGCCGCAATTACGGCACGCGAGAACGCTGTAGTAGGGGAGCCCGTGCTCGTCGTTGTGGGATTTCTTGAGCCGAAAGTCGGACCACGATTCGTCGGAATCGGCGTCTAGGCGCATGGTTCCACCCTCGATGCTGGTAATTGCCAAGTGATACCTAGCGGGAAGAATCGGAAACGACGAGTCGTCGGGATGGGCGAAGGCTGCGACCGTGACTAGTGCACGCAAGGCCTTGTTGCGGAGCTGCGGAGCGTCGTTCGGAAAGACCGTTTCGGCAAGACCCTCGAAGTCGCGAAGACCTTCCTTGAGTTCGCCGGCAACCGCGCGCACTTGCTTGATCGTTGAGAGCCTCTGAGTCAGTGCCCGCTTTAGGTCTTCGGCCCCGGGTGGTAGCTGGAAGTCTTGCGCGTCGTACACTTCGCAGCCATCGTCCCAGTCTTCCGCGGTGAGTTCGCCCTCATCCTTCAGTTCCTCGACGACGCCCGCAAGGTTGGCCCATGACTCAGCATCCACCGAGTGCGTGTGTGTACCAATCTGGAGAGCTCGATGCACTTCACGGTTACCGGAGATCAACCCGTCTTCCGCATCGAAGGGCTCGCCAAAGAGGTCTGTGGCAAACCGGCCCAGATCGGTGACATTGCCTGCGTCGAGGCTGGCGCTGGTACCGATTCCCTGCAGTTGGCCTGCCCTCAGTCCCAGTCTGGTCTTAAGCTTGCGGAGGAGGAACGCGACTTCGATGGCCTGCGCGCCTGTGTAGGTGTGAACCTCGTCTAGGACGAGGAACTGCAGGCGGGAGTTGGCGAAAAGTGGGGCATTGCGCGGCAGAAGAAGCAGGTGCTCGAGCATCGCGTAATTGGTGACGAGAATGTGAGGGGGCCGTTCCAGCATCTCGGCTCGCGACAGGGCCCATGAGGAAGAAAGGCTTGTGACGCTCTCGTCTAGGCCCAGCGCCGCTCTGAGAGCTTGGTTGTCCAGCAGCCGGTCCTCTTCTTCACCGCGCTTCGCGCTTGATCGGACTTGGCCAGTGAATCGGCCAAATGTGATGCCCGGATCGCCCAGCTGCCTAAGGAGCAGGGGCGCTAGGCGGAAGTAGAGCTGATCGTTTGCAAGTGCGTTCAAGGGGTAGACGATCACCGCTCGGACGCCCGGCTCATCCAGACCGCCGTCGCGAAGAATCCGATCCACTATCGGGTAGAGGAAGCACTCTGTCTTGCCCGAACCAGTGCCGGTCGCGACGATGAAGTTCTTCCGCTCTGCGGCCGCGCTGATCGCTCGGTGCTGATGTGCATGGAGTTCCCGGTCGAGGACAGAGCCGAAGCCGCTTTGATCCATTGCAAGCCAAGCTTGGGAGAGAACTTCCGCGTCGACCAGACTTCTAATCGTTCCCTTCTTCTCGTAGTCTGGGAGGCTCTCGAGGAAAGGGCCCTTGACCAAGTCCCGCGATTCCCTAGCTACGGCGTCCTTTACGGCTTGAGCAAGTCGCGATGCGCGGGTGGGCGAGATCGGCACGGCGGTGACAATGAAGCGCTCAAGCGTTGCGCGCAGGATGTCCCGCAGGTGCAGTGGGTCTAGGTCCGCCATTGATTGGAGTTCCTCTCGACGAGTTCCCACAAGATCAGGTAGAAGGCTAGGAGTTCCGGCGCGATTCGGAGTACATAGCCGATGTCCGCCCGGGTCTTCTCTGGAGGCTGTCCTGGAGCCTTAGCCGCTCTGGTCCAGAATTGGTCGACATTTCCGGCCCTGCTTGCTCTGGCAAGTGCGGAGATCATTCGCGCAACCTCGGCTAGCAGGGGAAACTCTTCCACTAGTTCCTCGGGCACATCTAGGGCGCGTGTCTCGTTCGAGCCAGCCCGCCGCACAGTATGCATTGCCTTGCCCAGCTTGAGTGCGTCTGGATGGGGCTTGCCATCCAAAGTGCTGTCCATCGCCACAACCGCCCACCGATCCGCCATCCTTTCGCAGTACCTGCGATGGCATCTCTTTGACAGCAGCTTGTCATCGTCGGTGATTTGCTGGAATGCACGATACTTCGAGAAGTCAAACGCGCCTGGGTCCGAGTCCTTCGAGAAACTGGGGTCCGAGGCGTTCTGGAAAGCAGCCAGAAAAGCATCGCTGACATTGAGGAGGTCCATGGCGTCCAGAATCGATTCCGTGATTCCGGCGAGCCCCACCTCTTCGAAGATATCGTAGCCTTCGGCGTCACTGGAACTAAGGCTCGCGAAGTCCTCGGCAGGCAGGGCCAATAGGTCAGGGGCTACCTCGAGTGGGTGGTGGCGGGGGAGCCAGCTCTCACGTGCGTGGAGTGAGTGTGAGATGGCCCACGCATCAAGCAGAGAGGCCTTGCCGGAGCTGGTAGCCAAGTTTGCACCTAATGTCCGCCACACAGGTACGAGCTGGAACTTCATGCTCGGCCAGCACGTGGGTGCCACTGGGGTGCCAATGATCCGGGACAGCCGGGCAAAGATGGCTGCCGCTTCTGTCGATCTCAGGCCCGACGCGTACTCGCTGGCGAGGCTGCCCGTCCAAGACTCCGGAGCAACACACAGTCCGTAAGATTCACCATTCGCATTTACGAGCGGAATGTAGTCGTGGCGGCCATCTTCGCGAATCATCAACTCGACAAACCAGACGCCATGCCCATAATTGTTTCCGTCGAGTTCGATATGCATCTTGGTTCGATCGTCGGGCGGCCTCGACGCACGCACCGGAGGGAGTATCTCCGTTTCGGCCGGGAAGCTATCCAGCGCAACTTCAAGCTGGAGCCTCTCTCCGTCGAATAGGTTCTCTGCATGGATCTGGATCGCACTTATCGGCTTGGCAAAGCTCGCCGCGACGATCTGCCGCGCTCCGATGCGCCTGACGTCGAAGAAATCGGGCTCGGTCTCTGGGACAACCTTGACTAGGTCAGTCTCGGACCGATGCCTGTCACCGGCAAGCAATCGCACGCGATCGTGAGCCCCATCCTGCGCGAGCGTGGAAAATGACACGGACCAATGCCCGATCTTTCCGAATGCTTTGCGGATGTGGATCCCTTTCAGGTCGATCGCAGCCTCTGGGTCGGCGCAGCGGGCAATCAGCGTTGATGCGTAGTCGCGACCCACCGTTAGTGTGGTCCCCTTACGCAACGGTCGCTGGGTGCCGTCGCTCCTCCTCACGGAGATGGATGCGCCCGGAGGCGGGAAGTCGAAGCGAGCGATGCGCCGATTGACGCGAAAACCGAGCTGTGCCCTCAAGTACGCATCATCTTCTGCCAATGCCAAGTTGCCGTCATGCTTCCTGGCTATATGAGACAGGCTCTCTTCAGCAACGTTGTTCGGAATGGAGGAAGCATCGAATAGCCTTGCGTCGACAAACCCTTTTAGGCCGGGCCAATACCAGAACTTGTAGCGGTAGAGAGCTCGCTCTTGCCCTTTGACGTGAAGCGAAACGCGCGCAAGATCGAAATTGCCACTCTCCGGCAAGGAGAGTTCGGCAATCGCTGCTCCATTCTGGGACTTACATAATGGGAGGCGGAGCGTCTCTCTGAGGGCTGAATGCCTGACACGGATCTCAAAATCCTCTAGCTTGGCATCCGTGTCGCCAAAGACCTGAACGGCTCTCGGTTTGGCAAGCAGCCAGCCATTCTGATTGCGAACTACCCGGACGCCATCGATCTGCAAGCGCAATCGCGGGTCCACGACCACGTCAAGTCGCACTCCTGCCATCCGAATCTCTAGTTGCGTCGAGACGTCGCAGTACAGCACGAACGCCTGCTCTCCAAGCTGGTGGCTCTGCTCTCCGTTGGCTTCGAAGTGAGCCCGAGCGACTAGGCATATTAGGCCGCCCGGGCAACGCCCCTCGGATGGCTGGCGGAGACCGAGTTCGCATTTCCGGCGGCCCGAATCACCACTGAAGACGCCAATCCGATCATCGCCCGTGAAGACGGCATACTGCTGCCACGGTGTCGATGGTCCAGTGCCGCGATGACTCCTCCAATTGATTCTCGACGGCCACGGTAAAGGGAGACCCAAGTTCCGCCCACCTCGCAACCGATACAAGCGGTCTCGAATCTCGACTTCAAGCGGGTTAGCGCCCGGAGGAAGCGCTAGCCGCAATTCACCGTGACTGAATTCCAAAGTAGGCCCGTCGTCCGAATGACGCCCGCTTCCAGTTGACGCCGACGGATCATTGATCGCAGCCTGAAATGCTTGCACGAATTGCGATGGCGGAAAGCCGCCACCATCTCGTCGCTGCCTTAGATGGATGAATGCCGTGGCGTGGAACCCGGTTGGGTCGTCCTTGACGATCCGCCTCAACACCTTCAGTCCGGGCGAGGCGAAGTCAACAGCCCTATCTTCCCAGTCGTCCACATCGCGCGTGTCGTCGGCTTCGGGCAATCCGAACGTTCTTTCGGCACGGAGAAAAGCTTCCGCAAGGCTCGGGAGCTGATTCCGCGCCACCCCTGCCTGAAACAGGTAGTCATCGACCATCCGGTTCGCGTCGCTCTCGGCGGGAGGAAGTGCCAGCCCTTGGCTCAGGCAAGCTCGGCGAAAGCCGCGGTTGAGGGAGGCTCGATGCTGCAAAGGAATGTCCTCTCCTGTTCCAAGGCACCTCGCGATGTGCGTATAGATGCTGGCCCCCTGGTTGCCTCCGTATGACTTTGCAAGCGACTTCGCGATCATCCAAGTGCATGCGCAAGGAAACCGAGAGAACTGCTCGTTGACTCTGCGGTGAAGTCCTGTTATTGCCGCAACGAGTTCCTTTCGCGCTTCATGCTCCAGCATTGCTGGCACGTCGTAGTGCGCGACAAAGGGCGATCCGCCGGCCGCAGAAATCCTCTCTCTCAGGATCTGATCGACTCGTCGGAGCGACTCACAGTCAGTGAAGAGATCGATTTGCTCTGCCATGGTTTGCTCTGCCATGGTGTCACTGTACGCGCTGGGTTTCGCAAAGTTCCAGTGATCCGTCTATTGGCACTCCTCGCTTACGCCAAGCAGGGACTGTGCCGTCATCTGGGTTGGGCTCGCTTTGGACCGCGACATGGAAGACCAGTCGGCCCAGGCCGCCTTGGTGGCCAACCTCCGGCACCTGGACTACATGCATGTCATTTTCGGGACGCTAGGCGCACGGCACAAGCCTTCTTCGGCTTGGATCAGCAAGGAGTCGCCGGTTTGAACCCGCTACAGCGCAACCATCGAGATACCACGCCGCGCGCCACCGCATCAGGGCTTAGGAGCAAGATGCCAACCAACCCTCCACCCCAGAAAGCGCCCAGACCGACAGGCGAGCAGCGGAACCCTGACGCGGTAGCCGCGATGGCAGTGTTCATTCTGGACCAGCTTGCTGTCCGGGGTTTGAGCGTCTACAGTGACCCGACCCAATTCCCGCTGTTTTCCGGAGGGACCAATCTCCCCGTTCATGATCGTAAGGGACGAAGCCATACCGGAGAGCACAGTTTCGATCGAGCAGCCGTTGCCCGAGGCGGGCCTTGCAGACTGCTGCGAGGTGGCTTCAGACTAGATCCCGCCATCCTCTGCAGCGGTCCGTTGGCGAAGGCCATGGCGCGTAACTGCTGGGCGCAGTTCAGGTTGTGCACATCGCGGTCGCTGCGGTAGCGAGCGACGATGCGGGAGAACGCCCTCCAATGGACGAACTGCATGAGTTGAGAGCAGATGGTCTGTCCACGATACATGTCCAGACACGGTGATGGTGATACGCGAGGGAGTTGGAACCAACCAATCCACAGGTGCGCAAGGATTCAAGTCTCTAACACCCCAAAAGCTCTCGTAACTCTTTGTTTTATAACGAGTTATGCGAAATTTCCCGGGGCCTCAACGCGACACTAGGGATGGTAAATGGTACCAGTAGGAATAGCAGTTCCTTTTGTCAATGGTCCCTAGCAAAGACATCATCGGAAATCGAAGGGGCGTTTGTGGGTCTCAAATCGGCAATTGAGCCTCGCGAAGCGTTGAGCCACCTCATCCGGCACTTCCATGCGCTATCTCGTCGCCCCTCCAAGCGCGTTTCATCTGTTA
>Ga0209021_1002466_pt1 | contig 16181 bp, 16 predicted proteins | sample PinacodermFT_FD_187299 | JGI IMG/M metagenome (GOLD analysis project Ga0209021, IMG submission 187299) | Host-associated microbial community of the marine sponge Aplysina aerophoba from Gulf of Piran - sponge pinacoderm, lysed by freeze-thaw... | ecosystem: Host-associated > Porifera > Sponge >... | reverse complement strand
CACCCCGCCGGACCCTGCCGCGCTCGGTGCCCAGCACTCCGGGCGTGCGAGGCGATGGGGACGAAGGGTGGTGACGCGATCCGCGCGCGGCATCGAGAAGCGCGGCGCGTACGTCAAGGAGGACAGACGTATGGAGAACCGGCAGCCCGAGCGCGGACGCCGTTCGGTGGACATCCGCCTCATCGCGCAGCAGCGGGAGCGCATCGGACAGCTCTGGGCCACACTCCCGGCCGGTCACGCTTCCGCGTCCGCAGCGCTGCCGCGGCTCGACCGCTTCCAGTGCTCGAACCGGTTCTGCGCCGGCAACCGCGAACTCGGTCGCGCCATGAAGACCGGGCTCCTCCTGCGGTACATGTCCGAGCCGCAGCTGCGCGCCAGGGTGCGCCGAGGTGCCTGCTTACTCTTCAGGGCGTGACGGGATTCACCCTCGTTCTGTCCGATTTGGACGCGCCGACGCATCTCTGGGTGAAGGACCCATTCGATGGCGAACAGCGTGCGCTCGGCGCGGCCGGTTTCGCGTAGCGCCACGGCCATATCATGCTGGCGGGGATACGAGGCGAACCTGTTGTTGCAGCGATTGGCTCGGAGCGGTGGCCCCGGCGACCATGGGGAGTATCAGGAACCGTGGGTGTGGAGTGGGTGCGCTCGTCAGGGCAGCTTCGATCGAGGCAGCGTTTCACCGGCTCAATGACCGAAAAACCAACCGCGGCCCATCGCACGCCCAACTCCGCCCCCCACACTCCAATTGGTATTCCCCAAGACGGTCGTGCCGACAACCGCCTCGGTCTTGCACGTGTCGCGCACGGGTCTTTGACTTCCGGGCACCGGCTCGCGATCACCGGCCAGGTGATGCGGGACGCTGCCCGTGGCGTGCGCCGAAGGCGCACACCGGGTGCACCGTCAGGTGCGCCCGCAAGCGGAGCGCCGCCCGTCAGGGCGGGGCGACGGCCGTTGACTTTCTCCGGGCGCAGCCCGGAGCCCACCGGTCGCGCAGCGGCCGATAATGACGAAGTCATTATGCAGTGGGTCCCCTGCATATGAACCGCCTTCGGCTATATTCGTGACACCAAGAGCCAGCGGCGTGGGTGGGGGTGCGTGATGGCGAAGGCACGAAAGGCGCGGCAGCGGTCGCGGTCGCGGACGAAGGGCAAGGGCGGCCTGCAGGTGCTTCGAATCATGACGCACCCGCAGCTCGGCCGCCTCCTCGAGCACGACAGCGGGCGCAGCCGTCCCGCCAATCGGCGCGAAGTTCCGGAGGGCGAGCTCGCGTTCAAGTTGCACACCACCGACGACGACGAGGCGCGCGCGTTGGGCGCGCTTCGGGCGTACCTCGACGAGCGTGCCCGTCGCTCCGCCGCCGGCGAACGCGTCGGTCGGCCGCCGCACCACTGCGTCGAGTTCGTGATGCAGGGCGCGGGCCGGTACGCGGGCGCCGAGGACGGATTCGATTACTGGTGGCCGCGCGAGAAGGAGGAGCGATTCGAGCGCTGGAGTGAGCACTGGGCGCGCGACATCGTGGGGCCGGAATCGCTCGTCGCGGTGGTCTGCGGGCACCGCGACGAGGCGACGCACCACGTGCACATCGTGGCGATCCCGATCCACGACGGGAAGCTCGGCTGGAGCGGCGTGCGCGATGCGGCGATCAAGCGCATCGAGGATCGCCGTGCCAAGGAGGCGGAGAAGGCGGGGAAGCCGCCGCCGACGCGCCGCAAGGGGCAGCGCCGCTACACGTTGCTGCAGGATGATTTCCACGAGCGTGTGGGACGTGCGTTCGAACTCGGGCGAGGCGATCGTTCGAACGCGGCGCTGCACGAGGCGATCGATCGCAAGGCGGCGTTCGAGGATGCGATCAAGGCCGAGCGTGCGAAGGCCGAACGCTATGCGGAGATGCTCGATGCGGCGGGTCGTGTGGTCGCCGAGCACCGCGAGCGTGCGGAGATGCATGATGCCGCGCGGCGAGTGGTCGCGAAGCACCGTGCCGACGAGGCCGCCGAGGAGGCCGAGCTGCGCGCTGTCGTCGCCCAGGGACACGCGGGTCAGGCGCAGGACGCCGCGCACGACGCGCGCATGGACGCCGAGCTTGCGGCCCAGCGTTTGGAGCGACTCGAGCGCGAGGCCGGCGACGCGGAGGAGCGGGCGCGCGTTGCTGCCCGGGCGCTCGAGCGCGATCTCGAGAGACGCCGCAGTCTCGGTCGCAACATTGCCGAACTCGCGGCGCAGCTCGGCGCGATGCGGGGTGAGGTTGCGAGCGTGGACCGGGTGCTCGCCGAGAAGCGCGAGGCGGTCGGCGAGGCGACGGCCGCACTCGATCGCCTCGAGAAGCGCCGGGCTGGTGTGTTCAATCGGCTTCTCGAGCGGGCGACGCGGTTTCGGCAGAGTCTTCGATCAGGCCGTCGGCGACGAACGGTGCTTGAGGCGGAAATCGAGGCGAAGGCACGTGAGCTCGAGGTGCGGACATCGCGTATCGGCGAGCTCGACGGGTTGGTGATTCGAACCCGAAAAGCGGCGTGCGACGAGGAGCTCAAGCGCGCGGCAGCGTCCGATGCGAAGTTGCTGGCGCAGGCGGAAGCGGAGAAAGCGGAGGCGCGTCGGCGCGACGCGAGCGTGGACGCCGTGCAGGTGATCCGCGCGATCTACCACAGCTTCCAGTTCCTGCGTACCGCTCTGCCTGAGCGGGTACTCGGAGCGTTCGGCGCCGCTATCGCTCGGAACTCTGGCCGGCCGGTGGTCGATCTGGAGGCCGAGCTACGGCGCGAGCACAAGCAGAAAGAGCTTGGTGCGCGTTTGCGGGCCGGGCTTCGGGATTCGCCGTCGCGTATCGCGGGCCGCGGTCTCGGCTGACAGAACCCCCTCGAAGGCTCCAGGGGCGCCGTGTCGGACGAAGGGTTCATCTGCGCCGTATCGGTCGCACGCGGGCGCCCGCGGTCGGCCCGGCGCAGACCCTTGGAGTGGCGCCGGCACGCGCGCACGATAGACCGTCGAGGCGCTCACTCGAAGCAGCTCGGCGATGATCCCGGTTCCCAGCGGTGCACGGATGTGATTGACCACGGGGGTGACGGACATGCGACGGGGGTAAACACGTTGGCGCCGCATGTGCAGAAGGGTTTCGGGCGTGCCCCATGGTGGCGATGTTCTCGTCTTCAGAGGCCGTCGAGGTGATCATTTGAAGATCCTCTGGCACGGCGGGGTCGGGTTGTCGCTGTACGGCAAGCGTCTGTTCGTGGAAGATTTTCTTGACCGTCGACGGTGGGCGGGGCGGTGTCGATCGGCGCTGCCCAACTCGACTAGAACCAGAGAGAATGGCGGTTGTCTCTGCAAGTGGGCGGGACCGGTGCGGGAGCGTGAGCGACCGCAACCGCGTCCCGACCCCCCTCCCCCTTGTCGGGGTCGGGGTCGGTGAAGGAAAAAAGCGTTCTGCGGCAGTGGGTTGCGTCTTCAAGCGCACGGGCCAACGACACTGAGCGCACGGGACAGTGTCACTGAGCGCACGGGACAGTGTCACTGAGCGCACGGGACAGTGTCACTCCGTCGTTGCTCGCGGCCGATAGTTTGGTCATTGGGGGAGCGGCGGCATCAGGTGGTCGCGTACCAGTCGCACCTCGCCGTCATCGGCCAATTCCCTGAGTTCCTTTCGTGCCTCATACCGAAGATTGCGACGCTGTTTCCGCGCGCTGGTGGGGAAACAGATTTCGATGATCCCGTCTCCGTCAATTCGTGGGTACACGGTCGGGTCGTTGGACTGTACCCAATGCCGACGCTTGCCCGAGCCAACCGGAATACGGGTTCGGCCAGGAACAAACCACCGGTAGGCCAACGCGATCAACGCGCGGTATTTCGCCGCGGACTTCAATCCATAGTACGGAAGTTGCTCCGACACGGCTGGCCCGGGACCCGAACCAGGAGGCAGATGCACGGTCACGGTGACAAAATCGTCGAGAGCCTTGGGACCTCTCGGGATGTCCGCCACCGTGACCACTGACCGGACTCCACCTTTTCCGGTGTCCGGGTCAAACCAAGGGACCCTCGCCCGATTGGATCCGAGCGCCTCAGCCGCCGCCGTCAGACGCGGCCAATACTCGTTGGGACGCGGGCTGCGCTTCGGATACAGCCGCTTGAGCAGAAACCGGAACGGAACTCCGACGGGGATCGGCACGTTTATCGGACGAGCGTGGATCGGTATCGCGAGAATCGCCTCGACCCAGAGCCGGAGGGCCAACGGCGCCGCTTGGCCCGGTGACATGCTGCTGCCCCCACCCAGGTCATACAACGCCAACGGCAACGCCGGACCCTGAAATTCCTCATCGTCACGCCCAAATCCGGGCAGCGCCTGAGCGCGTCCGTCACGCAAGCCAGCATGCATCGCCGGGGAGAACAGCCGACCTCCCGCACGAGCGGCATCCGCCTCCGCAGCCCCCCCCCTACCATCGCAACCCGTGTCGGAAGAGTCCGATCCCGCCGCATGTTGGGGCGAAAGTATCCCGGAATGCGTTCGGCGACCCGCGTGAGGATTGCAAGGCCCGTGACCTCCCGATCAGGCAATTTACTCAAGCAATCGCAGATTGTCCGCGCATCATCCGGGTCGCGTGAGTCGTCCGTAGGTGTACGGCCTGATTCGGGCGTCAGGCCCGTGTACGGCGAACGGAGATTGCGTTTGCCCAACCGCTCCGACAGAGAATTCGCCAACGGTCCCCATTCGTCGTTTGTTGGCTGATCACAGTATTGCTCGACCAACTCCAACAGCGCCACCGACGCGTCGTCGAGTTGGTTCGATTCCTGCGTCCGGGTCTGGTCGCGACAGTAGTGCAGCGCTGCGAAATCAGCGACGAGATCCGCATGAGCGTACGCAAACTCCCGCGCAGCGTGGTTGCGACGCTTGATTTCTCTGGTGTGCACAGCCACTACTCGATACCGGGCGCAAATTGGCGGCTGGGGTGAGTCTGGCGCCCGCGGCCGTTTGCTGTGTTGCGATTGTTCGTGCGTTCGCCCTTGGGCGGCGGTCCACGCCAGCCGCGCTTGCCCACAGCAGAAAGGCCGAGTGGCTGCCCCTGAGGACCGACGATCGCTTTCAACGGGAGCAGGAGCCGGTCCGGTCCGCGATTGGATTTCGGACACGCGAGTACGCGCTCGTCCGGTCGCTCCTCAATGCGGTTCAGGACGAGCACGCCGCGCACCGTGTCGAACCAGTGGCCGCTACCCCCGACGTGCCCCGGATCCAATGGATCAGCGTTCTTTGCCTTTCTCGCGGTCTTGTTCGAGTGCGCGACGAGGACGATACCCAAGCGATGCGCCCCGGCGAGGCACGCGAGAGGGCCGAGGAACTCCCTCACGGGCGGCACGCTATTCGAGTCGCCAACGTACGCGGCGAGTACAGGATCGACGATCACCAACCTAGGACAGATTGATTCGATCGCGCGAACCAGATCTCGCCAGCCGGCCAGAGGTCCCGGTCGCGCGTTGTAGAGCCCTGCCGCTGTTCCGCGATCGGTCGGTCCGAACAGCGGACGGCCCATCATCCCCAGAACGTGGATTCTACGCAGCGCGTGGTGGGCTGCGCCGACGTTGCCGTTATCGATTATGCGGGCGAGTTCCACGAGAGGGGCACGAGCGACGGTCGGCTCGTTCTCGTGGCTCAGATAGAGAACCGCCCCGCCTCCCTCGTGGACGTCGAAAATTCCCCCGTGCAGCCGGGACGGCCCATCCCGCGAAGTGGCGGGCGCCGCCATCGCGAATGCGAGCGCCTGATGGAGAACCAAAGCGGATTTTGCTGTACCCCCTGCACCGCTCAGAATTGCGACCGAACCCTCGCTGAGAACTGCGCCCGGGCATCCCGCGAGACTCAGGACAGGGTTCGGATACTCGCCCGTGATTTCCGGTACGGGCACTGCCACACGAGCTTCGTCGTCTCGACGCGCTGCGACTTTTTCAAGCACGTTGCCGAGCCGCTCGCGCGATTCGTCCAATATTCGGCGGGCGCCCTCTTCAGTGTCGGATTCGAGCGCCTTCACGAACACGTGGGCGATTTCGGCCCGTGCTTCCCCGGTGCCGTCGTCAGGTGGCGAGAGTGCACCAACAACGGCAGTTTCTATTTCGACCGCTGCGGCCCGGTCCCCAGAATCGCTCGCCTCCCTCCATCTCCTGAGCAGCGGCAGAATGGCCCCGTTCTTCATGGTGTTAGGCTCCTGTGTGTGACAATTCAATTGCGGTTCCCCTATCCTCTCGATGCTGCGGCCGTGCCGTCGAGGCAGCCGTTCGTCTCGGAGACTGCCGCGCACTGCCGCACCCACCGTGCGACCTCGTCTGCCGGGTCCAATCCTGGTGCGCAGCGCCGGATGCGACAGGTTTTGCCTGCGGCCTGAATGTGCGCCTGCGCCTGAACGGCCGCATCAACCCCTGCGCCATCGCCGTCTGCATGGATGATCACCACCGACGCAGATCTGAACAGCGTCGGCACATCACGCGCGCGCAACGACTTGAGGCCAGACGTCCCACCCATAGCGAGGATGCGTCCGTTGCGAGGTTCGAGCCACGGCGCCCACATCAGCGCAAGCGCGTCAACAAACCCCTCCACCAAATGCACGGTTTCGCCACTGGCGCTTGTCTGGGCCTCGAATACCGCGCCCTTGGCCCGACCGTACACGCGCCTCCACCTCTCGCGAGGACGCCGTCCCCGCGCGTCCAGCCCCTCAAGCGCGACGGCACGGAGATCCTTCGCTCCTGGACATCGCAGGCCGAACAGCACTGCGCCGGCCAGGCCCGGAGGCACGCCCGTCCACTTGGCACCCCTGTCGCGAGCAGGGGCGGACTGGCGGGCAACCCAGCGCACGTCCCTTGGAAGAGCCGCATCGTCTGTGAATCCCGGCGGTGGCCACACTCCCCGGTCCACGAGGTACGTGCGCCCTGGAGTGCCGTCAGCCGGGGTCGACGCGAGCCAGAGCGACTCGACGATTCGAACGGAATCCGATCTGAATTGGCCAGCCCGTGAGGCGGGCGACCGGGCAGGCGAGGGGGTACGCACCGGCTGACCGATAGAGCGGCGCAAGCTGCGAGGAACACGCGCCTCGTTGTGCCGCAGGAATCCGCGATCGTACAGCCACTCGATCGCCGCGCGTTTGTCACAGTCGAGTTCGCGCACGACGAGATCGATCAGGCCACCACCGCGACCTTCCTCGTGGTCGAACCACACTCCGCGATCGGTCTGAACCGACAGCGAGCCTCTGGTCCCGTACCGCCAGTCGGCGCCGCGCGTTACCCGTCGGTTCGGCTCTCCGAGGAGCTCGCGAGCAACCGGCGCCAGCAGTACGGCCCAGTTGTCGGCGGGCATCGTCACAGCACCGCTCCGCGGCTACACGGAAAATACGGGAGTTGAGTCGTGATAAAGTCACTGTCGTTCATGCGCGTAACCTGACCGAGGTGGGCAATTGAACGCGGGGGAGCCTTGGCCGGCTCCCCCATTTACTTGAGGCTGGATGTCACGACTCGTCCGCAGTTGCCTCTACACGCTGCTGCACCGGCGGCCGACGTTCGCGCGGTACGGTCGCAGCCTCCGCGGCGTCGGCCCCCGGCTCGCTACGATTTGAGCTGCCGCCCCGACGGGACGTCGGTTCGATCACGCACTCGTCGAGGTACGCATTTAGATCACGGCCGCTGTAGAGGACGCGTTTCCCGGTTTTGAGATACCGCGGGGCCTCACCGCGCGAGCGTCGTTTCGCCAGCGCAGCGGGCGTTCCGAGCAAGTGCAGCTCGGAATCCGTCGTCACGTAATAGCGCTCGTCGTCAAAGCGGTACACGGTTTTCTCCCCCGCGGCTTCTTCAGTCTGCGGGAGAAAATAACGTCCGATTACCGGAGGGAATAGGCAATAACCCCGCGTAACCGTTCCCGGCCCGATTTGATGTGCTTCCGAATTGTCGAGTCGTCCAGTACGACCCCCAAGGTTGCGAGCACATCAACGGAGCGCAATGGTGCTACGCCTGCCGATTCTCCGTGTTCATGAGCTGCCGGCGCCTGCTCGACGTGTTCGGCGCTGTCCTTGAGCGATTGGACGGCGTTGACGTTGAACGCAGAGAGCAGCACCCGCCGTGCCGTACGTTGCGAGTGCGCCACCTGCGCGAGTCGTGCCTCAATGGCAGCGGCACGCAGCCACCGACTAGGCCTTACAGGGCGATGGGAAGGATTCCCCGGACGCGCGAACGCGACGAAGTTCCTCAGAAGCACCGGAAGAGACCACCCGCAATACACGGCGTGATCGAAAAGGCCACGGAGTTCGTCCCAGGCCCACGACTCGGTCGTCGCCCGTTCGCACCACAGCGCCAGGTGCTCCTCACGGTGCTCGGGCCACAACTCCCAGATGAGCGCGAAGGCAGGCCACCCGCTCGTCAGCAACGCGACCGTGGCATCGAAATGGTCGCTCAAGTCGTACTCAAGCACCACCTTCCGGCGAAACTCCTGCGGATCGCCTTCATCGTCTTCGTGTGTCTGGAATACCGGAACAACGAACGGGCGCGCTTTTCCCCGGCGCTTGCGAAGGGTCGAACCTGGATTTTTGCGACCGGGACTCGGAAACGACTCGCCGAACTGTGAATTCACATCGTGTGGGTCAAAACCCTCCGCCTCCATACGACGTACCATGTACTCGATCACTACGTTCCGAGACCCTTCGGGATGGGGACCTCTCCTTGGAGGCGGAGGGCGCTCAATCGCAAACCTCGCGAGTGGAGGCGGGACCTCCTCCTCGCGAACCACGAGGTCCTCAAGCCTCGCGCGTGCCTCATGCCAGGCCCAAGGATGCCCCGTGGCAAGTCTGCACCACGTGTCTAGAATCTCGATCTCGCGCTCAGGATACAAGCCACAGAGCCGATTGAGCGCCGAGGTGGCATTGGTCTCGACGAAGTCCCGGAAGAACCAGGTCAAGTATCCCGGATACGGGTCAATCGGATACCCTCCGGTGGCCAACGCGTGATCGCGGGCCTCCTTCCTCCTGTCCGCCTTTCGATCAGTCACCGGGCGACGCCGTCCCGTTCCCGCTGACGCCAGCGTCCATCATCGCGGCGACGGCCCTTCCCGCTTTCTCGCGCGCTTCGCGGACCGCGAGACCGGCCTCCTGAACGTACCGCGCAGCCATCACAGTCGTCGTGTGACCGAGAAGACCACGGATCACGAAGACGCTCTCACCACCGGCTGCAGCCGTCGTGATGAGCGTCCTTCGCAAGTCGTGCAGCCGCACGTCCTCGAGACCAGCCGCGGCGACAATTTCCAGAAAGTGTCGCCGAACAGTACGGTACTGGACTGGAGCCGAACGACCGTTTGTGAAGATCCACTCGTTGACCCGGGGGAGCGCGCGCACCAAGTCGATAGCAGCCGCGGGGAGATCGTGTACACGGGCGCCCGTCTTCGTCGCCGGCAGACTGACTCTCCCGGATTCCAAATCGATGTCAGCCCACCGCATCGCGAGCACCTCACCGATCCGAAGCCCCGTCAGGGCGGCAACCCGGACAGCTGCGACCGAGGGCGGACATCGCTGCTCGGCGTCCGTGAGTGCTTGCGAGAGTGATGCGAACTCCTTACCGGAAAGGATTCGACGACGCGGCTCCTCGCGAGCGCGTTCAATGCCGCGTACGGGATTGGTGTGCTGCGCCCGCCACTCCCACCGCTCCGTCAACGTGAACAGCCTCGACATGAACGCAAGCACGCGATTACGCTGCGAAAGCCGGTCCGTGAGCGTCTCGACCGCCCTCTCGACATCGTGACGAGTCACCTTCGACACCAGCACGGTCCCGAGAGCCGGCGCGACATAGCGTCGCGCCTGCCACGTGTACTCGCGGGCCGTGCGCTCACTGAATCGGCCCGCGGCGATCCGCTGCGGCACCGTTTCGTCAAAGAACTTCCGGAGCGCGTCGTTCACAGTCGGGGCCTCGCGCTCGCGGCGCCGCCGCTCCAGCGGGTCCGCGTCGCCTGCGCGGAATTGCGCAAACTCCGCGCGCGCCCGATCGCGCGCATCGCGCAAGCTCAACTCCGAACACCGTCCGAGGGTCGCAAGGCGCTTTCGCCGCCCGGACCGATACGAGAGCACGTACGCTTTGTGGCCGCTCGGGAAGACCTTGCAGCCGAGACCCGTGATCTGGCCATCCCACAGAATCACGGGCTTCGGCCCGGGCTTCGCGTCGCGCACGGTTCGCTCAGTCAGCATCGCCTTTGCAGCCCCAAGTCACCAAAAAGTCACCACATCGACAACATACAGAACCGGCCCGGGTCAAGCAACGACCTTCCATGTCAATTTATGTGGCTGAATTATAAGGGGTAATGTCAAGCAGAGTGCGTCGACGTCATGAACAACCGTTCGTGGTCAACGTGACCTAGCCTCTCTTTTAATCAGGTGGTCGTTGGTTCGATTCCAACACGGCCCACCATAAAATCAGTGATTTATGAGATTTCAACGAAGCGAATCAATCAGTTGGTCAGCAAATGGTCAGCACGCCGACTTGGCCGCGGTGGCCGTTGCAATCACGTACCGCCGTCGGCCTGACACCACTACGGCGGCTGGCCGCGCTGCGTAACCACACGTTCATCTCGCTCGGCGAACACGATGCCGCCATCGCTCGACTCCTCGAACGCCTTAACACCCACCCCTTAAGCAGATTCCCGGGCTCGCGCCGTTTGATGTTCGATAAGCTCGACCGCCCGGCGCTTCCGCCCCTTCCCACCCAGCGCTACATGTTCGCCGAATGGAAGAAGGTCCGAGTCAACAGGAGGAAAATTGGAACGCCTGGACGCTGATCATTGCGAGGGCTTCGCCGGCTGTCGCTGCGGTTGGAGTGGGGACACATGTGCATCGGGACCCGTTGGGCCACAAGGCGACAGCGATGGCGGACAGGTACATCCGGACCGTAGGCAATCGGGTGCGTGATGCCGCGGTGCAGGTCAGCGGGGCGATTGCGGCGATGATGACCGGAACTGCTGGCGATGTTGTCCCGATGAGACGCCGGAGTGGGTGAGAAGGACTCCACTGAGGGCAAATCTCTGCTGGCCCGTCCTACGGGCTTTGTGTTCGACTAACGCCGCATCGATTTCCGCTTCGGTGGCACCCGTAGCCACCACCTTTCCTAACGTATATCATTGTTTTTGGGAAAGTTTCTTCGCTTCCACCAACCCAGCGCAGACCATCTCGCCTCCAATCCGCCTCCACACGGCCCGCGATGGCAGCACGCCATTTTAGACGATGACGGACGATCGTCTCGGGGTCAAAGGCACCAAAACCTCACCCACAGGCCTTCCGGCCACGTTCAGGGCCCGCAGCGAAAGCCGTCGCACGCGCTGCTGCATTTGACGTCGCCCATCGCTCCGATGCGTTCGCGCTCCCCTGCCTCTGAAGTGTCCGTCTTCACCGCCGGTCGTTCCAGCACGGCTGAATGACCCTCGGGGCGTACGCGGGCCCGAACGCCGAGGCCCGGGCGGCGGCGGGTTCGCACTCAGCACGGCCCGGGTGTAGTCGTGGGGACCGGCGTTCTCCGGGTATGCATCCTGGGGGCCCACGACGAGCTCGTCAGCATCGTCGGTCCAGTCGCCCAGAGGATGAAGGCCAAGTGAACGCTCGCGCGCCGCGGCCGCGGTCGGGGCCTCGACCCAGGCGAGCGAATCACCGAACCGTACACACCACCACCCCTCCATATCGACGTCCTCTGTCCGCTGGCGAGTCGTTCATTCGATTCCCCCGTTCTTCCGACACACACACACACACTCGTCGTTCAACGCGTCCGAACTCCGGGGCAACCGGACAGGCGATCGCGAAAGTAATCCTCGCACTAGAGCGCGCACTAGAGCGCACACCACACACAGCCGCGTAGTTACATGTAGAAACGAAAACCGCGCTGCACGACGTCCGAGTCACTCGGCACACACTTCAAGATGTCGCCGACCTGGCGGGCCGCGCGCACGGTGATGGGTTCGCCGCCGTCGAATTGCGTGTTGTTCCAGTTCAACTTGGAAAGCGCGAGCATCTCCGTCGCCAGCACGTGCTTCGTCGATTCCGACCTGGCGACCGTCATCTCCAAGGGCCGCGGCACGTACATCCCGGGATACATCTCGAAGAACTCGACGCTGCCGCGGAGATACAGAAGTGCCTTGTCGGCGGAGAGATCCAGGAATGTACCCCTCAGCGGCGGGTTGGTCCCCGTGCGAAACAGGCGCGTGAACGATCGGTCGACCGTGACCAGGTCGACCAGCTCGATGTTCTCTTCGGCCGCGGCCCTGAGCAGGCCCGCCTGCTCTCCGGCGGCAAATCTGGACGTCTTGTGGACAACCAGCCGCGCCGGCATGTGCCGGTGCTCCTCACGAAATGTCTTGATTGCTTCACCGATTAGCCTGTGCGCGTCTTCGCCGCTAAGGTGCGGTTGACGGTCCACTTTCGTCTTCTGCGCGTTCGCACCTCGGACGATGATTCCCTCCCCACGCTCGTTGAACACCTGCGCGACGCTGGTCAGCACCCGTTCCCTGTCCAGGCTCGTGAAGAAGCTGATCCCCGCGTAACACGACGCGAACGACGCGGCGTCGCGCACGAGCCGCCACGGAATGCCGCCCGCCTTGTAGTAAAGCGCCGTGAAGAAATTCCACGCACGCGTCGCCTCGTCCTGCAGGGCGAGACCACGCCGGCCCGCGCCCATTCTCCGTGACTGTCCGCCGTAGGTCGGCGGTCGCACCATCTGCAGCGGCACCCCCAAGGTCATGCCGCGCGCCTTCAGCAAGTCGTGGAAAGGCGGAGACACAGGTTTGTCGCCGGACTCTTCCTCCGATCCTTCATCGATGCCCTCTTTGCTGCTCGCAGGGGCGTTCGACACCACCTGGTCGAGCCTCTCCATCAGGTCACCGGGCGGTGCGCAGATCAGCACGTCGAGCGCGTTGTCGCCGAGCAGGCTCCGACCTCGCTCCACGAATAGGTCGACCGCCGACGACACCACCGTGTGCGGTGGCTGCGCGATGAGCTGCTCGATTTCGCGCTGGCTCATCGTGGCGGTCCACCGCTCTTCCGTGACGAGACGGCAGCCGAAGCACGAATCCACCGAGAATCCCGGAAACACCGGATGAAAATTCGCCCGCCGCGACACCTTGGCCGGTACCCCGGCCGCTGCTTGCTCGAGCCAGGCGGTGAGGTCCTCGATGCTCCCGGCGCTGCCCACGACACCGACCCTGATGTTCCCTGGCGCCGTACCGTGCGACACGTCGAAAGGACCATGCTGCGCGATCCCGAAACGCACGTCGATGTGCGTACCCGCGCCGAACTCGAGCAACGGTTCCTCGATGTGATGGACCCTCACGGCCCCCCCTCTATGGCGAGCTGGGCGAACAGGTCGTCGGCATCGTCGTCCTCCGCAGATTCCGTTTCCCCATCGTCCGGTCCCTTGTCGCTCCAGCCGTTGTCGTCGATGCCGACGGGCAGATCGACGGACATCAGCCGACCGAAGCGCAAAGTGGCGTCACTGAACATGTCCGGCGATTCGTTCCCCAGATAGTCCGCCCACAGCACAAGAGCCGACAGTACCGCCCTGTTCTTCTCGATCTGCTTGATCCTGCTCAACCACTCCTCATGAAAACGGTAGAGACGGCGACCGTCCCAGGTGAACACGTACGTGGGGGTGATCTCCAGGTACCAGCGCCCGTCGAAGCGCTTGAACCGCGGCTTGAACGCCAAGTGGCGCAGCCAGACGAATCGCTCTCCGGCCGCGCTCGTGTTTTCGTAGTCCTGCACTACCGTCTTGGACGACTTCCTCTCGAGCGACTGGTACTCGATCCGCAGGGGCGCCTTGTCCCGCTCGCAGGCGAACATGTAGCAATCCAAGTCGCGCCGATACCGCACCGCCGGATACAGTTGCTCCCTCAGCGCCTGGTTCAGAAGCTCCACGAAGTGCCGTTGGCGGTCGGGGTCCTCACTGTCGGACCACTCCTCGACGCCGAAGTCCTCGCAGGTGCCGAGATCGCAGATGTTCGTCCACGGGTATTCTTGCAGGTCCTGGAACGAAATCACGGACCCGCCTCGCAGGAGCCAGTCGCCGCGCACTCGGCGCGTCGTGTCGCTCAGGGTCGACCAGATCTGCCGCAACCGGTTGAAGCGGCTCACTCCCACCCAGATGCGCTCGGGGAACCCGGTCAGCGGCAGCAAATTGCTGATCAGCGTTTCCTTCTTCGGGACGGGACCCAGATACAGGCCCGCGGACTCGTCCAGCCCGATTCGCACAAGTTCGCCGTAGGACGCCTCGGTGAAACGATTGTGCGTCTTGTGGAAACGCACAGTGCTGCCCGAATGACGTTCCGGATCGTCGAAGTAGTCCTTGACCGACACCCAGTACTGCTCGTTGGTGCTCGGACAACTCACGATCAGCAGGACCGGCATGTTGCCTTGCCGCCAGTACGCGATGTCCCGGGCTTCACAGGAGAAATCGAATGTGTCGCCCCTGTCGTTGGCCAGCGACGACACCGCCTTGCTTTGCACGGCCAAGTGTTTGCCCAAGGCATGGCCCGTCTTGCGGTCGAACATCTCGATGTAGCCATCGATACCCACATCGACCGCACCGGTCGGGTTCCACGTGCAGTGCATGTTCAGGCAGGTGCGCTCGATCATGTTGATACCTTCCTGCCCAAGCCGCATCTGCCGGGTGAGTCGCTTCACCTTGACCAACCTAGCCACAGTTCATTCCATCGGGTCCGACAGCAGTTGGGGAAACCCGCCATCAAGCATCCTGTGGTGGCACCCCGAATTCGAGCGGACGGACCGCAACGACCCGGACCTGGCCGGAGCGATGCCGGGCATCACTCTGGTGTTGATCGGACGCACGCCGGGAGCGGGGGCGCGATGGACGCGCAGCAACGTGCTCTGCATCGACACGGGCGTGCACGTCGCCGCGTACGGGCACCTCTCGATTGCCGAGGTCCAGACCGGCGATGCCCGACTGCACCGCTTCTGTCGCTGACCGCCCTGATGGAGCCACCCATGTCCGGGTTAATGGAGCCACTCACGGGTACTGATCCCGGGTCGCGGACGGGGTGATTGTTTCTTGAGTTTTCCTCCTGTGGCAACGGTTGATATTCGCCGCTCCGGGATGGGTCTGGGAGAGCAGTAGCTCTCGCCCTCCCGAGTCAGGCGGCAGCCGCCGTGTCGGAGCCGGTCGAGGGTGGCGGCGCCGAGCAGTCGGTTGACGGAATCGGCGTTCGGTCTGGACGGGACGACGAGAAGCCCTTCCCCGTAGTGCCCATATGCGTTACATGTAGCGTATGGACTCAAGAGGAGAACACACCATGGCTCCCCCGGCTACATCCGCACAGCGCGTCGAGAAGCGCAGAGTCGCCCTGAGAGCGCAAGGGCTGCGCCCCGTACAAATCTGGGTTCCCGACACTCGCGCGCCAGGCTTTGCCGAGGAGTGCGCTCGCCAAGCCACGATCGCCGATGCGGCAAATCGCGCCGATCCGGAACTCAGCCAATTCGAGGAAGCGGTCGCGGCGGACATCGCCGAACACGTCGACGCCCTCGAAGCCGGATAGCGCGAATGAACCGAGGCGACCTGGTCGCCGTGGCGCTCCAGGGCGAGCATGGCAAGCCTCGCCCGGCGCTGGTCATTCAGTCGGACCTCTTCGCCAACCTCACCTCGACCGCCACCATCGCACTGCTGACCAGCGCCGACCTCGACATCCCGATCTTTCGCGTACCAATCGAGCCTTCCGAAACCAACGGACTGCGCACACGCTCGTTCGTGATGATCGACCAGACCTTCTCGGCCAGCACACGACGATTCGGAGACGCCTTCGGACGCCTCGACGACGCGGACATGCTCAGCGTGAACCGAGCGCTCGCGGTCTTCCTCGGCATCGCGAGCTGAGGTGCAGGTTTGGCCTGCCTCCCGGTTGCAGCCCGCCAGTCGTCGTTCGATGAGGTGGCCGGCCGCAAGGCGGCCGGCCACCACTGGAATCAGCGGCACGTTCGAGCGACCATCCGGCACCATGCGCCGCTTGGCAACAGGCCGGCACGCATGCTTCACTGATTCGCGCTGCAACCGAACCGGGGTGCCGACGAACGTGAGAATCAAGGTCGGTCCGGATCTCTGCGAGGGCCACAACCGCTGCTTTGCGTTGGCACCCGAACTGTTCGAGGTCGATGACTACGGGCTCTCCCGGGCGTTGAACGACGGCGTCGTGCCGCCGG
>Ga0209021_1002464_pt1 | contig 16199 bp, 8 predicted proteins | sample PinacodermFT_FD_187299 | JGI IMG/M metagenome (GOLD analysis project Ga0209021, IMG submission 187299) | Host-associated microbial community of the marine sponge Aplysina aerophoba from Gulf of Piran - sponge pinacoderm, lysed by freeze-thaw... | ecosystem: Host-associated > Porifera > Sponge >... | reverse complement strand
GAAGTGTTCAAATGTGAACTTGTCGTTGTGGCCGTTTTTGTTTGCTGGCGAAGTGTAATGATTGGTGTGGGAGATACGTTCTGAACTGGGCTTATGTGAGTTGTTGTGGGTTGTTGGAGGGATCGCTTGATTGGTTAGGAGGTCTGCGTTTGGTATGTCCAATGGTGAGTTGCTGTTGGAGTCGAGTTCTATGCGCACGTTGGTGTTGGGTTGGCGTTCTTCAAGGGCGTGTTTGACGAGGCCGAGGTAACGATTTTCGATACGTTCTTTTTGCAATCCGGTTGGGACGACTAAGACTAACTCGGTTTCGTCTATTGTGGATACTTTCGCTCCGCTGAAAGTGGTGTGCCAAACGGCTTCGCTTACTTGCGCTCGGATGTTGTTTGCACAGTCGTTCCACATTTCGTTTGTGATGGCTTTTTCACGGTTGTTCAATTTATTCTCCACAGGTTTGTCCACAGGTGTGGAATACTTTTGAGTTGGAAAAGGGAGCAACTAAGACAACCGCAATGGGCGATGTCGGTGAGGCAACCTAACCGTAGTTCGCGGGTGAACTTAGCAACCATGACGCACTCCGCAACCAAAAATTGAAGGTCTTCACAAAAAGCCTGTTCAGGGCATTTTTTCGCATCGAAATGACATATATGGAAGATTAAACCTCCGTGATGTTATTTGAATTAGACGGCTAGAGGCAAATCACGTAACAACGTCAAATAGACGAAAAAGAAACAATGTCGCACGGGTGTGTTAACGTGTCGAATAAGCTATCTTCGGAGGTTAGGAGTCGCAAATGAGACGCATCAAGTTGAGGTGGCAGCATGATCATTCGAGGTGAAGCCCGCGAGCACCTGAGGCGGCTGCCTGCCGCGAGCGTCGATCTGAGTTTCTGGTCGCCCCCCTATTACGTCGGTAAGTCCTACGAAGAGGACCTGACCTTTGAAGCATGGCAGGACTTGCTTCGTGAAGTGATCAAAGAACATCCTCGAATCCTCAAACCCGGTGGGTTTCTTGCAGTGAACATTGCGGACATTTTGTGCTTCCCCGACCCCTCAATGCCCCGATTCCAAGCCGACAACGTGAGCCGCAAAACAAGCCCGATCACCCGCGCTGATGTGCTCGCAGCTCGCACGCAACATCCAGATGCTAACCGCCATCAGTTGGCTGAGTTTCTGGGGTGCAGCGAGCAGACCGTACAGCGACGCTTGGAGGGCAACAACGCCAGAGGCGGCAAACACAACACACCTACTCGTGTGCTGCTTACCGGAGCGCTCGTGGCAACTTGGGCGCAAGAGGCTGGCATGTACTTGTATGACCAGCGTATTTGGCACAAAGACCCGTGCTGGGCCAACAGCCGTTGGCACTCCAACAGCTATCGAGCGGTGGACGAGTTCGAGCATGTTTACATCTTTTGGACACCAGGTGTCACCACCTATAACCGTAATCGCCTGACAGCCTCTGAGTGGGGCGAGTGGGGTTCGCGAGGCGTGTGGAACATCCCGTCAGTCAGGCGCAACAACCGCCACGAAGCCGAATTTCCAGAGGAGTTGGCGCGGCGTGTAATCCGCTTGTTTTGTCCCGCTGGGGGAATGGTGCTGGACCCATTCGTTGGTTCAGGGACAACCACTGCCGTCGCAGCAGCACTTGGATGCCAGTGGACGGGTATTGAGTTAGACCCGATGAGCGCTCGTATCGCAGAACAGCGCACCTCTGCCGCAGCGGAGCAATGCGCCCTAATCGCGTAGCGCTCCTAGAGCGGACGGTCCTCGCGGCGGTCGAGCGAGCCTTCTTGGATTACCAGGATCAGATGGCGACGATCTTCTGGGAGGAAACCGATCTTGCACAGGACATCGCTGAGGACATTACACGTGAGGCCATTGATGCGATGGGCCTGTCGGAAATCCACGAAAGGTTATATGGCAAGGTTGATCTCAAGAAGGCCATCTACGTCTTCGCTCCTGAGGTCGAACCCGTGGCTCTGATGCTTGACGCGAAGGCCGAGAAGGGTGCTGGTTCCGCGACTATCCAAATGTCGCAGACCTCAATGACTGTGAAGCAGAAACGAGGTGGAGAGTCAATAAACGTAAAGGGCAAACTCGCCCCGTTCATTCAGCGTGGTGAGCACAAACTGCTCGTGGTGACCATTGTTGCCAAGTTCGTCTACTCGGAAGCGAGCGACGACCGCAATCTTGACCAAATCATCCTTGCGTGTATCCCTAATGGCCTGCTTCAGAAACGCTACAACCCGAATACCAAGAACACCATATGGCTCGCCGGACGAAACGCTCCCAGCCTCAATGAGGAGTTTCGAGTACGGCTCAGCTTTGCCAAGCTTCGTGAAATCTCCCCCTGGCGTGTCCGCAAGATCTACTAATACGACTGTCACCGTGCATCACCGACTCCTCAACACGATGTGTATTGCGCGCCGCGTCGCCAAAACCGGGTTTTGAGCGCTAGTTCCAGAGGGTGCAGATGGGGATCGCTTCTATGCGGTCTTCTAACGTGACTTGGGTGGGTCCGGTGTGGAGCAGGACTCCTGCCTTGAACCGGTCACCGAGTTGATCACGCAGCCATGTTAGGTGGCGAGCGTCGCGTTGTTTGGGCGCGCTGTTTGCTTTGATTTCCAATCCAACCACACCACGGGCACCCAGATCGGCTATCAGGTCGACCTCGTGTCTGCCGTCGCGGTCGCGCAGGTGGTAGAGTTGAGGTCGGAGCGGGTCCATCGACACCTCGGCGCGTAACTGGTTTGTAACGAATGTGTCTACGAGTCGGCCGAGAAGGTCGCCATCGTTCATTACCAAGTTGAGGTCGGCACGAACGGAGGCTGCCCAAAGTCCGGTGTCGGCTACGAAGCGTTTGGGGGATCGAGCCAGTCTCTTCAACCGGTTGCTACTCCACGCCGGAAGTTGAGCGATCACTCCGATGTCGGTCAGCAGCTTGGTATGCGAGTGTGCGGTGCGCCGGTCAAGACCGACTGCTTGTAGCAGCGTGTTGTCGTTGACGATACCTGCCGAGTTTAGGGCGTAAGCCTGAAAGAACTCTGCGAGTTTTTCTTGGGATCGGTTGCCGGGCACATCATGGGCGAGCATTTGTTCTATGTAGCTCAGCATCCAATTGTCACGGATGCTGCCTGCCAGAACGATCGACTCTGGGAAACCTCCGGTCAGGGCGATCTTGGCGTAGTCGCGCAGGTCAGGGGGATCGTCCTGTACATCAAAGGGGTCTCCGTTGAGAAGCCGGCTCATGAAGAAACGCGGCGGCCTTTTGAGTTGCTCTTGCACAGTGAGCGGGTGCATGGCAACCCTGATCAAGCGTCCAGTTCCTGGCCAAAGGGTCGGGTCGTTCTCAGACCGAACTGATCCTGTCAGTATGAACCGACCGGGCCGGCGCTCTGAATCAACCGCCCTTTTGACGGCACCTAGCACCCCCGGACATGCCTGCCACTCGTCGAGCAGGATGGGTTCAGCGCGACCACGTAACGCAGCATCGGGGTCGGCCTCGAACGGGTACGCCTCAGCTGGCTTGTCCAAACGCACTATGCTGGCAGCGTGTCGCATCGCGGTGGTGGTCTTTCCTGAAGCCCGGGCACCGGTTATCATCACCGCAGGAGCGGCCTGCAGCACTTCCGTGAGCCAGGGATCAATCAGACGGTTGAGGTACTCCACGGCAGGAGTGTACACTGCGAGAATACCTCGATGTCGTTTTTGCGCATACATTCATGCCGATATCGCGCAGCCTCCAATACCGATATCGCGCATCAAATGATTGCTACTTGCTCAGCAAATCAACCAAAATACCACGGAAGATCAACCAAACCAAGAGTGCTGCTTATGAGTTTGTAGTTCAGGTTGTGCTATCATCTTGCGTACGAACGACCTGTTGGGCGACGACGGAACATCCCGACAGAACCTCTTCACGCCTGACTGGAGCTGTCACGAAGCGCGGTGAGAAGAACTCGCTCGCAAATCAGATGGCGAACAGATGGCGAACAGTTGGGGAATAGTTTCGAGGGAAAATTTGTCGATGGGGCCGGGGAAGAAGCCGAACCCGACGGTGGTCGCCAAGCTGATTCCGACTTGGCCACCACCGTGCTCACCAGGAAGTCAGCAACCGCCAATACCACCGCACAGAGCAGCACGAACGTTCTATTTGTGTTCCGGCTCGGGGTATCTCGGCGGGCTAGACCGTATCTCTGTTTCTCACGAGTTCTATCCCGGCGAGTATTGGGACTGGGACGATGAGACCCAAGACGCGTACACTGAAAAGAATACAGTCCACGGGCACTGGTTCGAGGCTAAAGACAACAAAGGGGCGTTCATGCCGTCCGCGTTGATCGGCCGATTCGTTGAGTTGGCGCTCACTCACGACTTCGTGTATCTGAGTGTGGAGCAGTTCGACGGCACCGAGTTCGGGGGTTTCAATTTCGGTCTCAGTGGCGCAGGTTCGCACATTCAAGCGGTCGTCGACGAGTGCGGCGGCACACCGCCTCCGTGGAACGAGTTGCGTAACGACAATAACGAATACGTCGTTTACGTAGAGGCCGCATGGCACGACAGAACATATCCCTATGACGACACAGTGCCTTCACTGAACGCCGTTTGCAGACGTGACGGTGCCGTAGACATTTTCCTTTGGATCGAGGCCGGCTTTCTTGCGGGGCAGTACCGGCTCGACAACCGGATACCGGTCACGTACGTAATCTTTCCGTACGAAAGGGTCAACTGGGATCAACAACGCCGTCAATCACATTTCAATGCACATGCCGTCGACACTCTGTGGCACGAATCCACAACCAACGAATCCGCGTTTCTGCCCGCCAGTGGCATCGAAGCTTTCGTGAACTCGGCCACCAACCCAGGTGTACTTTTGATGATCGTAGAAGACTTCGACGGTGACGAGTTCGGAAGGTTCTTGTTCGACACGCACGGTTTAGATGGATCGCTTCGCGCTGTCACTAGGCAATGCGGTTGGAAATGGACCGACGACTAACCCACATCTCCGCCCGCTGCTCGGTAGATATTCAAGTGCCCACAGCAGAGTGGACGCGGCGGCAATGCGGCAGTCGCATCAAATTTGCTACGCCGAACTCCTCTCGTGAACAGGGCGGCTAATTCAAATTATGATTTTGAATTAGCCGCCTATGGCTTAGGCTTACGGCGATGACTGTTGAACGTGATTTGGCGCCCCAGTTGGAGCGAGCGGCGCTGAGCGCGGCCGCGGTGACGCTCACTGGTCCACGCCAGAGCGGGAAGACCACCCTGTGTCGGGCAGTGTTCGCCGACCATCCCTATGTGAGCCTAGAAGCGCCCGACGTGCGATCTTTCGCTGTCGATGATCCCCGGACGTTTCTGGCCCAGTTTCCCCGGGGGGCGATCATCGACGAGGTTCAGCGGGCGCCGGACCTTCCCTCCTATCTTCAAGGACTCATCGATACCGACCCGACACCGGGCCAGTGGATTCTCACCGGTTCACAGAACTTCTCGCTCGCCGAGTCGGTCAACCAGTCGCTGGCAGGTCGCACAGCAGTCCACCATCTGTTGCCGTTGAGCCGGGGAGAGGTGGTCCGCTTCCCCCATCACCCCGAAGACCTGAACGAGACACTGGTCACCGGCGGCTACCCTCGCATCTTCGACCGCGGACTCGAACCGTCTGAATGGCTCGGCTCATTCATCGCAACCTACGTAGAGCGCGATGTCCGAACGCTGCGCAACGTAGGCGATCTCTCCAGCTTCGGACGATTCCTCGAGCTCTGTGCAGGCCGCACCGCGCAACTTGTCAACCTCTCGTCGCTGGCCGGCGATTGCGGGATCTCCCAACCAACGGCGAAGGCTTGGCTCAGCATCCTGGAGGCCAGTTTCGTGGTGTTCCTGCTTCGCCCCTTCCACACCAACCTCCGCAAGCGTCTGGTGAAAATGCCCAAACTGCACTTCTACGACACCGGGCTCGTCTGTTACCTTCTCGGCATCCGTACTGCAGAGCAGTTGCACTCCCACCCGCTGCGCGGCTCGATCTTCGAAACGTGGGTCGTCTCGGAGATCAACAAACAGCGAACCCATCAAGGCCTGCGCCGGGGTCTGTCGTTCTATCGCGATCGCAGCGGCACCGAGGTTGACTTGGTAATTGAGCACCCCGAGCGTCTCACTCTGATTGAGACTAGATCAGCCGCCACTCCCTCTACCAGCTTCCTAACTACCGCCCGCAGAGTGAAAGCCCAGCTCGGCGACCAGCGCCAATGCAACCTGACCGCGGTGTACGGCGGCGACCAACACCAAAAACGAAACGACGAGCACCTGCTTCCCTGGGCACAGTTGCACCATGCGGACCCGGGCCAGATTCGATGAGGCCTATACCGTGGCACAAATGTGACGCAAGGGCCGGAACCGGTGGGGCCCACGGTTACACCCTGACCTAATTGAGGGCGCCGTCCTTGATCAGCAATTCTAGGTGCTCTTGAAGCCGGGCGGGCAGCGGGTCGGCTTCAATGAGGGTGCCGAGTTCGATACCGTGACAGTGCGATCTTGCCAGCGTGTTCACGGTAGTGGACGGCAGGACTGGCGTTGGCCATCGCAGATTGAGACGACTCCGACCAACCGGGCGCATCCATGACTGCTTCAGCGCCGAGCACTAGGAGTTCCCCCGGTACACTTCGGGCCTCGTCGGCAACCGCAGCAGTAAGGGCACCGGGCGCCGGGCTGCTCATGTGAAGTAGGCGTTGTCGGGGTCGCCGAGGATCGGGACGACCGCCCCTCGATCGAGGTAGCGATTGCCGACTTCGCACGATGTCTCGGGTGCGAACAGACAGGCGTGACAGGCCGAGTTGTGCAGCGAATCGCCGATCTCTCCAGCGCGGTGGTCGGCGCACATGGGATCGGTCGAGCAGAGCTTGGCGCGGCTCACGGCATCCCGCAGCACGCCGGCCAGCCGGTTCGGTTCGCACAGCGCTACGAGACCACCAAGGGTCCCCTCCGAATCGGGGGAGGCCGTGTACAACAGCACGCCTGCCATCGGCGGGCCCTCAGGGTCGCCGGATTCGCGACAGTAGAGCCGTTCCCGTATCGAGGCGGCCGAGTAACCGCAGTCGAGGGCGACTTGATGCACCAGCAAGTGCGAAAGCGTGTGCAGCAACACGAAGCGGGCCGGCTTGATTCCTTCCGCAGGATCGAGTCCGCGGCGGGCTCGCCAGTTGCGTGTCGCTTGTGCGAGGTCGCGGTAGCGGCTGCTTGTGCGGTAGTCCTTCTCCCACTGCTCGACCCGGGCCTCGGGAAGTCGAACGAGGATCCCTTCGCCCCGAACCTCGGCGGCGGGCAGCCACGACTGGTCTCCATTCCAGATCGGCGCTATCCGGTCAGGGTCGCCGGCATCAGGGCTGTCGATCCGTGTGAATCCGCATAATGCCTGAACTTCCCGCAGCCGGTCCACCGCGATGGGGTGGTCGAGCGTCTTCTTGAACCCGGACGGTATCTCCAGTGCCCGCACCCTGAAGTCGTCAGAGTTCGGTGGGACAGCTGCGGTGAACGCCTCCCACTCCGGCCCGCGCAGGTCGTCGATGCCGATGTCGTCCTTGTTGCCACCCCGGTGGTCATCGATCGCTGTCCACACGTCGTCGGCATCCCATCGCAGCACCCAACGCAGCGGTTTCTCACCCGAGCCCTTCTTCAGACGCTTGACGATGACGTCGAACTCGGTGCGGTCTTCGATGTCGTGAAGGTCGTCCCAGTGCTCGACCACCTTCTGCTCGATGTCGCCGGTAACGGTGGGGATGGTGAGCGCCGAGCGGTACACCGCGAACCAGGCGTTGGAGGCACCGAGCAGCAGGGCCCGGGTCGGCTGAGCGCATTCGGGGTCGAAGCGCTGAAGATGCGGGTGCCTGCCACGGCAACGCGGCAGGTGCGGCTCTGGATCTGAACCGAAGGCGTCCTGCACCAGCCGATTGACACCACAGGTTTTGCAGACAACCCGTACATCGGTGGCGCGGCTGGCCTTGCCCGCTTCCTTGAGTTCCAGAATCGGTCCTCCGTTCGGGCATTGGCCGCCACGGTGGACGAACTCATCCCAAGGAAAGTCGTCGAGGTGACCGGCCATGCACGCAACGAAGAAACGTGCCGGCACTGCGGAGGGTCGACGTCCCTTGCAGCGGTCATGGAAGTAACGCGCCCGATCGGGCCGGTAGACAGGAACGTCGAGTTGGAATCGTTTCCGATCAACTGGTGACAGCAAGTCGCAGCCGGTACACCGAAGCCACCGCGGGAACGGGTGGACGGGCACTCCAATGCGGGCCCAGTCGTCGAACGGGGTTGAGGTCTCCTCTTGCCACGGCGGGGTCCGGAATTCGGCGACTAGGTGGCAGCCGGGCAACGCCCGCACCGTGCCGAGCAGCCGAGGTTCGATCACACGTTCACTGTGGTTGATGTCCCACATGTCGGTTCCGGCCAGAACAACGGACAATCCCGGCAGGTCCACGACCGCGCCGGGGCCGTAGGTGTGGATCATCTGTGATGGTCGAACGCCGCCAACCCGACGGGACTGATAAGCCCCTTTCCTTGACCGAGGAGGGCTCATCTCGATGCACTCCCGGCGATGCGGTCCTGTGCCTCGTCGGCCTCAATGGCTTCGTCTACGTCCTCATCGCTGGCGACGGTTTGGCGATCAACGCCACGCACTGAACCCAGCGTTATCGGCGGTTGACTGCCCGACTCGTAGGTGGGGTCATCCACAACGATCTGCAGGTTGGCTTGCACTTCAGCATCGCGCAGCGAGTTCGGGCAGGTCCACATGTCCCAGTCACCGGCTTCAGGCTTCCACAGCAGCGCAACATCGTCTGCGGTCCGCTTGGCGTAGGACAGGTCGGGCCGAACCGCGGCCTCGCGTTCCCAAGCGTCGAGGCGTTTGTCGACCATGTAGGTGACGAGCGCCGCGACCGCAGAGTCGCCGGTCACCAACTCAGCTCGCTCGGCGAGCGCCTTCACATGCTCGGCGATACGCGGGTCGGGGCGGGTGAATGCTCGTGCCGACGGGTTCGGGTTCCAGTCGTCGTCGCCGTGACGGACCGCCGACACCAGAACACCAGTGAGCCCTTTGTCAAGCGCCCGTTCCGAGAAGGGCGTGACCGACAGCGGTTCGACGTGACGGTAGAAGGTGGCGTGATAGTGATCGAAGGTTTCGTAATGCGACAGGTCGCGTGGCCGCGCCCAGTTGTAGAGCGTGATCACCAGCCCAGGTCCCCTCGGGTCACGGCCCACTCGAGACGTGGCTTGGATGTACTCCGCGGTGGCCTTCGGCTGGCCGACCACGATCATTGAGCCGAGCCGGGGCACATCGACCCCCACCGAGATCATGTTCGTCGCCAGCAGCAGATCAACTGGTCGCTCATCGGCCGGGCCGTGATCGGGGCGGTGGCGAATGAACAACCGACGCAAGATCGACTTGATGTCCTCTGACGACACCCTTGAGGTCAGCTCCTTGAGATCGAGCTTGGGTCGATTCACGAGCCCGGTCGTGAAACGAGTGCGTCTGAGCTTGGCGCGCAACTCGTCTTCGGCCATGCGCCGCATCCCGGCCAACTCCCGCACCGCGTTGAAGTATCCGACGGTGGTCATCCAGGGATCGGCGGCCAGTGCATCGTCTCCGAGTTCATCCCAGATGGCCTTGGCTGCGGCCATCACCGAGGCGAAGACCCGCAACTCGACCTGCTTGAGCCGCTCGCCGTGGGCGCACACACCGAGGTAAAGCCGTCCGGGAGTTTGTGGTGTCGGTGCCACCTGCTCGGCGAAGAACGAACGGCGGACATCGAGCAGCGGCGGCGGGAACACACGCAACTCCCGCCAGAACACCGACCATGTCTGCTGTCGCGCCCGACGGATCGTGGCAGTCGAGGCGACAATCTTGGGCCGCGCAGCCTTCCCTCGGCAGTGCCAGGTAGTCAATCTGTCGATCGCTGTCTCGTAGAGACCAGCCATCGTTCCCAACGGGCCGGTCACCAAGTGCATCTCGTCTTGGATGATCAGGTCGGGTGGCCGGAGCCGCATCACTTGCACCGTCCGGGCGGCAGTGTGCATATCTAGCGGCTGGTGGGAGTCACGCTCCTCCCAATGCGACCTGTGGGACCGGTCGAGATCAGGGTTCCGGTAGCCGTGCCGCTCACAACGCGATTCAACTCGACCGAACAGCGTGGAAGTAGCCCCGTTCCAAGGAAGCTGGGCGAACTTGTCGATCGTAGCGATCACGAACGACGGCACGAGCCGGTAGATCTCCTCGTCCACCGTGATGACAGGGATTCCTTCGCCTGCGGCGTGTCGCCGTGTGAACGAGCACTCCTTCGTGTCGCCGCAGTACACCAGCAAGCGTGCGAGTCCTGCGTCGTAGTGAACGTCTGATTTGGCGTCGAGTTCGCGCCCGCACCACGGGCAGTCGGTGAGCTGCAGCGGTGTCGCCTGGGCGGATCCGTAGCCGCCGAGCTTGGCATCCTCAGCGAATTTCTGCGCGTCGCGGGCTTGGTTCGGCGACACCGAGCCGCCCACCCACATCCCCAGCCGGAACGGCGTGTCGGCATACCGCTCGTCGACCTCAGCTCGACGTTGGCGCAGGAGTTCCGCGGCGCACATCAACGTGGCGGCCCGCTGGAACTGCTGGGTGGTGAGCAGGCGAAGCGTGTAGCGCATCAGCACTGCAACGCCGTCGCGCCCGTCGACTGCATCATCGCCCTCGCCAACGACACCCTGCAAGCGGCGCATGGCCAAGGTGTACGCAACGAGCCCGAGGTAGGCCTCGGTCTTGCCACCACCGGTCGGGAAGAACAACAGGTCAGCGAGCGCTCCGGCGCGGCCTCGCTCAGGATGGGTCGGATCGCTGAGGGACGGGATGCACAACAGCACGAAGGCCAACTGAAAGAGTCGCCATGACCGGTTGTCGGGATTGTCGGCGGCGCTGACCGCGGCGCGCAAACTCATGTCGGCGTCACTCCGCCGTGTCTCAATAGCCACGGTGTGAACCCGTTGGTGCCACATGGCCTGGTTGGCGAACCGGAAAGCATCTAGCGCATCGGGGTCGCTGCACACCAGTTCGATCCCGGCAGCGATGGCGTCAGCGACTTCGCTCGCTTGCGCGATCACCGCTTCAGCGGTGGCTTCATGCCCTTCGAGCCGGGTTGCGGTATCGGCGATACGCGTCCGTTCTTCATCGAGCCATGACCGGTAACCCTGGGCCAACGGCAACAACGCAGCGCGCAGGGCATCTGGTTCCAACTCCGAAAGCACCTGCATGTCGGTGACGAGGCCGGCGAGCTGCGGAACCGCCTCGACGCGCGGTGTGTCTGTGCGCCACACCTCGTGCCTGGGAATCACCGCGGTTCCGGCCCGCACCGCCCTGCGAGGATCATCGGCCGAGGCTTCGACCTCAGTGCCGACCCCGTGCCCGACTGCGAACTCCACGACCTCGCGGTACTGCATATCGAGTTGTGCAACCTCGGCACGCTCTGAGTCTGAGCCGACAGGCGACTCGGCGATGACTTCGCCTCGGCCGAGAAACACCGCAGCATCGTCGGGCGCGGCCAGGTCGAGTCGGGTCTGGAACAGCCAGCGGCTGTCCTTGTTGTTGTCGACCTGCTCCTGTTCGTTCGACAGGAACACGGTGACCAACCAGGGGCCGGCATCCGACCGGGCCACCCTGCCCCGTAGCACGACACCTTCGGCGTTCACCGGCAGCGGCCCGAAATCGCCTGCCGCCAGAGGCACGACGACGCTGAAGTCTTGGGGGTGCCTAACCCAGACCGATGCCCGGGAACCGTCGTCCTGGTCGTGGAACTCCCGCAAGTACTGGCCCCACCGGCAGCGGGCGATCAGCCGATCGACCGAGTCATCGACCACCACCGACAGCCCCATCGACGACTGGGCCATGACCAACTTCGGACTCCGGTCGTGCTGTGCGGCACCGCCGGTGTCTTCGCCCGCTTCTGGTCCGGCCTCGTCATCACGCTCGGGATCGGCTGCGACTGTCCCCCGAGTGGCCAGCATTCCCACGAGATAACGGTCACGGACCCGCCCGGGCGACGACCACTTGCCGCTCTCCAGTTGGTAACCGCGGATGACTTCGTTCTCGCCGTCGAGCGGACCGAGCAAATCAGCCGTGACACGGCGCACGAGGTCAGCACGCAGATCCCAAGGGCTCGGGAGCGAAGTCGAGGTGTCTGGCTCGGTCACTGGTCGTCTCCCAACAGCGATTCTTGGTTGGTTTGCCCTGCCTTGCTGGCCCGCTGTTTCCGCGCCGGTTGGTGCAGTCCTGCGGCGACTTCGGCCTGATACCGCGTCTTGTTCAGCTCAAGCAACCGGTCCAGCACCTCATCAGCCGGCTCAGGCGCGAAGGTGAACCGGACACCCTGGCCACGAACCTCATGGAAGCCATGGCCGAGGTCGAGTTCGGACCATCCGTAAGCGTCCCGCACTGCAAGATCAAGGGCGACATGCAGGTCGCGGAGCTTACGAATCTCGTCATCGGACCTGTCGTCCGGGTTATGAATTCGGTTGTAGACATCGGTCAGCCCGAATTCTCGTTCGACCATCAGAGCGGAGCGATGAGTATCCAGATTGTTCCCGGCAGCGGATACAGCCTCACTCCGCGTCGGTTGAGGAAACGTCTCGAAAACATCAGATGGCGTATACCTAACCCCGACACCAAGCGTTGAACTGTGACGTAGTGCCCAACGTAAGTGAAAGTCGCTGCTGAGCACGCCAAAGTGATAATTGTCGTCGTAGGCGAACACCACGGTGGCATCCGACAGGACTTGTTGAGTATGAACAAAAACAGGTTTAACGGTGTTGCTAACTCGAGACAATACCAGCGCTCTTTCAAGTGGACTGATCGTCCGGTACAGCTCGGGACGTGGCCGCAAGAAGCGCCACCAGAATCGAGCTGCGCCGTCGTTAACCTTCGCCCTCGCCGGTCGAATTTTCTCGTTGACGATTTCGAAGCAGTCCGGGTACGAGCGGGCTCTCACTTCGGGCCAGTCGAAAAAGTTGATGACGTAACGAGCCGCCGACTGCGTCGGTGACTGGTTGAGGTCCTCTCCTCCGAGGTACGGGAACAGCACCTCGGCGTTTCGCGGGTCCTTACCGATCAGGTCTCTCGCCTCTTCGGGACTCATGGTGAAGCCCATGCCCAGCACAATTGAGCCTTGGAAAGACTTGTCGGCGTTCTCAGCGAGACGCTTCTTGCGCCAGTCCCGCCTAGAGAGCGGATAGAGCATCTCGTCAATACCGGTGACGCGGCGGTCGTCAAGCACACATTCGCCGTCCCATTGGCGCGCGGCGGCCCACACCTTGGCGATCTCAAGAGTCGCTTCGCCGGGCCAGGTGGTTGACGATATTGCTCGGTGAATCGCCCAGCCGTTGTCGATGATCTGGGTGAGGCCGACTTCGCTGGTATCGCCTTGGGCGATTGTGTTGGTGGCGAGATAACCGAAGGACCTTGAGACCTTCGTGGCGTTCAGAAAGAAGTAGGCCACAAGGTCAGCCGATCCTCTCACGCCGTTCGCGATCCAAGTGACGAGATGGCTCCGGTAGTCGGTTCCCGTGGCACCGGTGATCTTCTGGCCGCCGATGAAGGGCGGATTGCCGACCATGGCATCGAAACCACGATCCCGGGTACCTGCAGTGTCGAATACCTCCGGGAACTCGATTGGCCAGTGGAACGGTTGACGCAGCGGAGCGCCGCTCGGTCGACCGGAGTCGAGGCGGGTGCGAGCGCGTTCACGCACTTCTCGCAGAGCCTCGCCCTCGCCCGGAGTCTCCAGAGCCGCAACCAGGTTCACGACGACTTGGGCATCGATTTGAATCAGTGCCGTCAGCGCACTCAACGGATCGCTCTCGCCTGCCGTGCTCAGGGCCGCACCAGCGATCACGTCGGCGACCGCGGCGAGAATTCTTAACCGCTCTTCGCTCGCGGCGTGGAGCTTCTGTTTACGCTCGATGTCAGCCGGGAGGTTCGTCCCGATTTCATGCAGCTCACGCCGCATCTCCATCGCTTCGTCGACCAACCGCTCAACGGCTTCACCCGCTCCCGCCGCCGAGAAACCGTGGACCGGCGTGGCCCGTCCAGCAGCCACGTCGTAATGGAGGTGCCGGAGTTGGTCGAGGTCCGAGATGCCGAGGAGGCTGTCGCCCGGCTTGATGGCGTGGTCAAGAAACGTGAACGGCCGGTCCTTGGCCACGGTCGTCAGCCACATCGAGAGCTTGGCCAGCTCTACAGCCATCGGATTACGATCCACCCCGTAGCAGCAGCGTTCGGCGACCGAGCGGAGCGCGTCGAGCATCACGTCGAGGCGGTTCGGATCGTCAGCAGCGGTCGCAGCCTCTGCGGCTCGCGGGTCGCCCTCTTGTCGCCACGCTTCGACCACCCGTTCGGCCAGATAGCGGCAGGCGGCAACGAGGATGGCACCAGACCCCACGGCAGGGTCGCAGACCTTGAGACCAAGGATTTTCGCTGACGGGCGGATGCGCCACTCGTTGGTGTCGGGCGTGTCTTGTGGACCCGGCGAATAGCACAACGGGGCGAGCGTGTGCTTGGCGACCTCCTCTGCGAGCGCCCGCGTGGTGTACGCGGTGCCGCTGTCGCGCCGTGAACCGGTCTCGGTGACGTACACCGCGCCTTCGAGGAACACCAGCGGACGGTCGCGCAAATCGAGCCGCAGCAGGTTGGCAAACGGTTCGATGCGTGCAGCAAGATTCTGGTCGCCTTGACAAGCCTGGATCAGCCCCGACCGCAGATACCGGTCGAGGGGATCGGCGAGCAGCTTGTTGACCTGCCTCTTGGTGCCGACCTTCCGGCCGGAGGCGACAGCGTCCTTGTTGCTGAGCCACGCAACGAGAGCCTCGTCCCCATCGAACATCTTGGCTTCGAGGTCGAGAAGCGCGATCTCGGGCTCCTCGCCGGGTTTGCCCTTCAACCCGAGCACAACGCTTTCAGCGACGACGGCATCGTGGTCGAGGAGTCGTTCGTAGATGTGCCCTATCTGCTCGACGTCGACGTAGCGATACGACAGGCGGCGGGTGTCGGTGACGCCGCTGCTGCTGCGAAACCGCAGGACGAGCAGGGCTTCAAGGATCGCCAGCACATCGAGGTCGGTGACCGGGATGGGCACACCTGCGGCGGTGCGCCAAGTGCCCTCTGCGGTGCGGCCCTCCAGGAAAGGGAAGCGGTCGGGGTCGAAGAGGCTGCCCCCGTAGGTCTGCACCGAGAGCTCGTCGTGATGGATGCCGCCATGCACGGCCCGACTGGTGGCGAGCAGGCGGTGCCAAGCCGTGGTGCGGGTCTCCAGAGCCTCGGGGTTCACGAAGTGTTCCTGCTGGAGCGACTCGCGCAGGGTCCGTACCGCGTAGAGGTCCTGGTAGTGCGGATCGTCGATGGGAAGGAGGTCGTTCTCTTCGGCCACCAGAAGGAACACGGTGCGCATCATCACGGTGACCGCCGCTTCGTACACCTCGTGTGGTTCAACGCCCGCCAGCAGCGTTCCGCCGCGACTTCTGTCAGCCCGCGAGATGGCGTTCACCAAGAGCTCGGTGGCCCGCCGTACCTGGTTGCCGAGTTGGTCGGTGACCTCTGCTTGGGAACTGACAGACTCTGCGAGCAGCGCCTCAGGTGTGTCGTGCTCCGACGATGCGATGAACCGCCGTGAGTGAAGCATTGATCGCAGCGAGTCCAACAACACCGGCTCGCTCGCGAACTCCGAGGCCCGCCAAGTGCCCCATCCTGTTGCGCCGCCCGCTGGCGCATGGACGAGCGCGAAGTGGTCTCCGTCGGTGACTAGCGCGAGCGGAACCTGGTGATGCCGACACGACATGGCCGACCGTTGCAGCCAAGTCGCCGACCAAGTGTCGAACGGGCGAGTGCGAGGGTCTGTTCCGGCGGGGAGCACGAAGACCAGAACGCGCGGCTCGTCTTCAAGAGGAGCTTCAGCCCACTCAGCACCGGTTGTTGCGCCGAACAAGCTGACGGGAGCGACATTCTTCGGCTGGTACACGCCAGTGGGTTTGATGGTGACGTCGTGATACGAAACACCGGCAGCCAACGCGTCCGGCAGCTCGCTGCCGGTCAGGTAGTCGGATCTCCATTCGAGGACGTCACGCAGCAGCCAGTCGATGTAGTCCGTGCGGTCTTCGGCTACTCGGGCCGACGAGGCCTGCTCGTCGCCGTACCAGCGAGCCTTGTGC
>Ga0209021_1002462_pt1 | contig 16210 bp, 19 predicted proteins | sample PinacodermFT_FD_187299 | JGI IMG/M metagenome (GOLD analysis project Ga0209021, IMG submission 187299) | Host-associated microbial community of the marine sponge Aplysina aerophoba from Gulf of Piran - sponge pinacoderm, lysed by freeze-thaw... | ecosystem: Host-associated > Porifera > Sponge >... | reverse complement strand
CAATCGGGAATGACGAGTGCATGTCGGTGCGTTTCGCCACCGCCTCCATTCTAGGCCGAGATCCAAGTGCGAGATCCAACCCCGATGTAGTCCGACCAGGCTGCCCGCGGAAATCGGTGGCATTCCCGCTACGTTCGCGTACTATCTTGTGCAGGCTCGGACCAAGGCACGGCATGCGTGTTGCGCTCTTGGCGATCCTCTGCGCCGTAACATCCGCGGTGGAACGCGAGCCAAGCACGGGCTGAGCAAGCATCGCCCATATGAAGAAGAGGCTTTCGTTCGAATTGCGAGCGGCAGACCCCGCTAGCGGGTACGGGAGAACAAATCGGAGAGGATAATTGGTGCCATGCCGATCGGTCGCCGCACTTTCTTCGGATCTGTGTCAGCCCTTGCGGCTTCCCAGGCCGCGCCATCAGCTGCGCCTGAGCTCGCAACCGAACTGCTGGAGGCCATCGACGAGATCCCGCTGGTCAACACCCACGAGCACATCATCCCCGAGCAGGAACGGACGTCCTCTCGGATCGACTTCTTCACGCTAGCCGGGCACTACGCCATCAGTGACGTGATATCTGCTGGCCTCTCGGGGGACGATCTCTCAGTCGTGAGGGATCCCGCCGCCCCGGTAGAGCAGCGCTGGCGGGCGTTCGAACCGTTCTGGAAGTCGGCCCGCATGACCGGATACGGCCAGGCGCTGCGCATTGCCATCCAAGACATCTACGGCATCGATCAGATCTCGGGCGCTACCCTGCCCGAGATCAATCGCAGGATCGAGGAGGCGAATCAACCGGGCCTGTACGAGGAGATCCTCATCCGGCGCTCGAACATCGCCTACTCGGTGCTGGACGACTACTGGAATGCAGCGCCGGTCAAGCCTGACCCGAGATTCTTCGTCTGCGCCCGGAAGTTCGACCGATTCGTCGCCCCGCAGTCAGTTTCCGACATCCGGAACCTAGAAGAACTGACCGACGTTTCCATAGCGGGCCTCGCCGGGCTCAAGCGGGCGATGGAGACCAGTTTCCAGCAGAGCCTCGACATCGGAATGGTCACGGTCAAGTCGACACTGGCGTACAACCGCGAAATCCACTACGCAGAGGTTGCGGAGCGCGATGCGGAATCCAGCCTTCAGTCGCTGCTGGGGGCGAGCCGCACTCCGCCCGCTGCCTTCCGGTCTCGTGTGCAGCGACCGTTCCGTCCGCTGGAAGATCACATGTTTCACCATCTGATCGGCTTGGCAGCGGCGCACGGCGTGCCAGTCCAGGTCCATACCGGCCTGCATGCGGGGAACGGCAACTTCATCGAGAACTCCAAGCCGACCCACCTGACGAACCTCTTCTTCCTGTTCCCGCAAGTGCAGTTCGACCTTTTCCACATGAGCTATCCCTACCAAGGAGAGGCGGCGGCGATCGCGAAGGTCTTCCCCAACGTATATATCGACCTTTGCTGGGCTCACATCATCTCGCCCAGTGCCTCCAGGCGCGCTCTTCACGAAATGCTGGAGACTGTTCCTTCCAACAAGATCTTCGGCTACGGCGGAGACTACCGGTACCCCGAACTCAGCTACGCGCACGCAAAGATCGCGCGGCGCAACATCGCACAAGTCCTGGCGGAAAAGGTCAGCGAGGGCTCTTGCTCGAAGGAGGAGGCGCGGGAACTCGGTCGCAAGCTCCTGCATGACAATCCTGATGCACTGTTCGGAAATAGACGACCTCCGCAAGCAGCCCTCCGGTTTCCGCATCCAAGGCTGGGATAGCGGAGCGAACTTCCCTTGGCCTGCGGATCGGTGCGTCCCGTTGACGGAACGCATGAAGCTAATCTCATGGGCGGCCCGCACGCAGTGAGGTTCATGTAAGGCAGCCGATGTGTGGCAAGACCGCCGGACCACAACCTTCCGCTATGCCCTCTTCCGCCCCGAAATTGGCGACCGAAGCGAGTCGAGACTGGTCCACGGCCCCCTCCCAGGGCCGGAGGCGGTCGCTAGGTGCCCGAACGACGCGTTGGCACACATGCGTAGTCGAACTCCGTCTGCGCCCATCCATTGTTCGCAGGCACCGGGCCTGCTAAATTGCCGCGACGACGGCCAGCTGGACGCTGCTCACGCCCTACGGGCGCGACACGATGAGGTAGAGAGCTACCGCCCGCAGGCGCAGCGGGAGGCTGCTGGCCTCCATAACCGTGGCGGTGCGAAGGCTGAAGTACTGCTTGCACTCAGCACAGCGCGCAGCCCACCTAGAGATCATTGATCCTCGTCCATAGCAGTTTGGGCGGAGCATCCCCGAACCCTTGCAACCGCCGTGCGTGTGCAACGTGCCGGCAGTCTTTCTCGATCTTCTCGAGCAGGTTGTCAAGATCCGCCCGGACATTGGGGTACTTCCGATCTGACTTCTTGAGATCTCCCTCAAAGAACGCGGGAAACTCACTGATGAAGCGACACGTCGCTCTGCCTATCCGTAGGTTCATCTTTAACCTCGCTCACTTCTTTCAACCTGCTATGGATCAAATCTCTGAAGTTGCTGTCCATGGCCATTTCCCATGATTCAATCGTGTCCTCAAGGGATTCCCTCTGGTGTTTGAGAAATATCTTCGTAGGAAGGAAAACAACATGACCGTCTGCCAGAGATTCACCTTCCCGGACTAGGTCGCAGAGCTTCACAATGCCTTTGTAAGTCTCCTTGGCCGATTCGGCAGAGGCGTCCTCGACATAATGCTTGGCAACTAGGGCAGTCCCCGCACGGAGCCGTACCAGTGCAGGAACAGTCCTCAGAGAGGACGCAAGTGCCGCAAGAAACCCTCTCGGACCGCTGGCAGTGCATCTCAACTTGTCCTGAAGAACCATATGCTCCAGCGCTACAGAGTTAATAGGCAATTCTGTACTTGCGTTGAACATAATCCCTATCTCGCTACGAATAATAACACGCGAACGACGGGCGAACATCACAGGCGACGCGCGACGCACGACGAAATCGTAGCTACAGATGCGGCAGCGTGTATGCATGGCGCTCCCTATGCGAGCGGTATCTTGGCGCCATGGCTGACTAGCGATGGGAGCGCGAATACGAAACAGCATCAAACTGTGCATCGGGCACGCGATCCATCTCCTGCCAATTCAACCCACCCGGACACTCGCGGTAGAATTCAGGCACAACGGAGGAGGATTCCCGCAATGACCAGACTGCTTGCGGCCACGCTCTTGGTCGCGTCGGTGACCATCAGCGCAGCGGCCGAAAAGAAGATCGTCTACCCCACGGAATTCCGGGAGGGCATGCCTTTCAGCCCTGGAGTGCTGGTCGGCGACACGCTGTACTGCGCAGGCCAGACTGGCTCGGACCTCAAGACGGGGGAATACCCGGAGGACTTCGAGCAGGAGGTCCACCAGACGTTCAAACGCATCGGGATCATTCTCAAGGCGGCCGGATACGACTATTCGGACGCGGTGGACGTCAAGGTCTACTTGACGGACATCTCCACGTTCCAGAAGATGAACTCTGTCTACACGCAGTACTTCAAGAAGGAACGGCCTGCCAGGACAACCGTGGCAGTTGCAAGCCTCGTGGGCAAGGCACGCATAGAGATCACCGTAACCGCCCGAAAGTAGGAGCACCTCCGACGTGGACACGCCGCTAGGCCGCCGCCGGTTCCTCCGGGAAGGCAGCATCGCTGCCGCCGCTCTGGCCGGTTTGCACAGCGTTCGTCTCCCAGGAGCCGCCCAGCAGCGGATTTCCCGTTACGAGTTGATCCGGACCCGCGTTCCCATGGACGAGCGCGTACGGGAGGCGTGGCAGAGGAGCTTTTTCCGGCAGGGCCGCTTCCAGACGCACTACGAGCCCGTGATCGTCAAGCTGTTCACGGAGGACGGCTTGGTAGGGATCGGCGACGCGGATATGGTGGCTGGATCAGCCCGCGAGATCCTCGAATCGTTGGTCGGTTCGTCTCCGTGGGAGCACATGCTGGACGACCGTCTGGGAGGAATCCTGGTCGCAATCTACGACCTGATCGGCAAGGCAACCGGCCTGCCAGTGTCGAAGCTCTTCGCGGCGCGGACCAAGACCCGTATCCAGCAGACCTGGTGGAGCCAGTGCTTCCCTCCGGAGTTGATGGCTTCGGAGGCGAAGCGGGGGGCGGACCTCGGCTACCGGGTTCATAAGGTCAAGGCCCGGCCGTGGGAGGACCCGATAGCGCAGGCGGAGGCGATCTGCGATGTGATCCCGAGGGACATGCGGGTCTGGGTGGATGCGAATGCCTGGTGGGGCTCGGTCGGGCGCACGCTGCACTTTTGTGAACGGCTCTCCAAGTTCCATCAGTACTTCGCGATCGAGTCTCCGTTCGCGCGCGAGCGGATCGATGACTACCGTCTGCTGAAAGGCAAGACCGCGCTCCAAGTGACCGAGCACATCCCGGCCGACCCGATGCCGTTCGTCCGGGAAGGCTTGGTCGACGCCTTCGTCGTCGGCAAGCCAATGGGCCGAACGCTGGTCCAGCGAGCCCTGATGGCAGAGGAAACCCGCATTCCGCTGTGGGTCGAACACAGCATCTCGAGTGGCATCAATCAGGTCTTTCAGGCACATCAGGCGGCGGCGTTCCCGGGGATCGAATACGCCATCAGCGTGACGCACGTCTTGGAGGACGACTTGATGCTCGAGCCGTTCGAGATGAAGGAAGGCTTCTACGAAGTGCCCCGCAATCCGGGTCTCGGAGTGTCGCTCGACATGGACGCAATCGAGAAATACCGGGTCGGCTGAGACCCGGGTCCAACAGGACCGCACCGTACTCCGACGAACCGGCTACGTGCCATGGCGGAGCAGGCCCAGGTACCGGTGGCAGTAATCGAATCCCCGCTGCGGCGCCAAGCGTGGACGTTGCTGCAACGCTTGCAGAATCCGCAGACCCGCTACAGTGGCAGCAATCGTATCTAACATCATTATTGAATATTAACATGGATTGTGTTACTGTTTAGGAATGGCGTTAGCATACCGGCAAGCTCCTTCCGATAGCAGCCAGTACCGGGAGCGGCTCGAAGGCTATCTCGAAGCCATCCTTCAGAGCGATGTTCCCTTGCACGAATGGGACGGGCACAAGAGGCTGCCGGTCTTTCTGGCCCGTCTGTACCGGTTCTTCAAGACTCGCATCGGTCATACGCCGCTCCTCTTCATGGCTGCAAGACAAGCCGGCAACCACACGCCGGCAGAAATCAGGAAACACGTTGATATCGCGAATCCGGAGTTCGACGGAGTAGTCGTGTATTCGGCCGAACGACTCACAGCAAGCTCTCGTGCACGGCTGATCGCAAGTGGAATCGCCTTCGCCATCCCAGGCAACCAGCTTTATATTCCGCAACTCGCTGCGGACTTGCGCGAACATTTCAGGGGGCCGAGACCGGAGCGGCTCGACAAGTTATCGCCCTCGGCGCAGCTGGTTCTGTTCTTCCATCTCCTGAGAGACGAGAGGGAACAGCCTCGGACTCCGACTGAGTTGGCAGAACTACTTCCGTATTCGGCTATGACCGTGGGCCGGGCATTCGATGAGCTTGCCGCCGCCGGACTTGCCCATGTCAAGCGACATGGCCGCAAGAAACTCTTGTCGTTCCGCGCCGAGGGGCGCTTGCTGCTTGACACGGCCAAGACATTCTTGATTCGTCCGGAACGTCGGCTGGACCATGTCCGCTGGCTTCAGGAACCGCCCGAATTGCCGCTGGCTAGCGAGCATGCCCTTGCACGACTGAGTGATCTCAACCCGCCAGCGACGGCGCCGGTTTTCGCAGTGACACCAATACAGATGCGAGAATTCCTCGCCATCGGCAGGGCGGAATCGAGTGAGGCAGCCCATGACGCGGATGGAACGCTTGAGACTTGGCGATACGACCCGAGCGTGTTGGCACGGAACCACATCGTCGATCCACTCTCTCTCTTCGCGCAGTTCTGGGATGCCCCTGACGATCGATTGTCCATGGCCGTCGCTCGCCTCTTGGAGCAATGGGCGTGATACAAGGACTCCGCCGGTTCCGCGAACATTTCGCCGGGCATGAGGCAAGTTACGCCCTAATCGGCGGTGCTGGCTGCGATGTCCTGTTCGGGAGAGCCGGGCTTCCGTTCCGGGCCACCAGAGACTTCGACATTGTGTTGTGCGTCGAGGTGGTCAGTTCCGAATTCGCTATGGTCTTTGCAGGCTTCCTAGAAGCGGGCGGCTATCAGGCTAGGGAGCGTTCGACTGGCCGACGGGAATTCTACCGTTGTAAGCGTTCGAGCGGGCCGTGAAATACGGCTGAGGGACTAGCGGTTGAGGATTTGCTTCCAGTCCGGGCAGAGGGGTTTGACGAATACGTTCTTGACAGGCTGGTTGTACTCGTGACGCGTATCGAGCTTGCCGCGGCCTTGCGTCTGGCCCAGATGGATCCAATTGGCGGCGCGATAGCAGGTGCCCTCGAAGCGCGGCGTCTCGCAGAACGTTTCCAACAGCACTAGCGACCATGCGGAGCCGTTGCGACTTAGCCGGTCCACTCCACCATACCGCACCAAATCGCGGTCGCGGCGCACAAGTAGCGCGGACACCGGTTATCCGGTAAAGTCAATGGACCATGAGCATCAAGGCCGAATACAGGGATGGGGTGTTCACACCCTTGGAGGAGGTGGACAGCGCCGCGACCGGCGAGGTCTACCAAGTTTTCTCGGAGAGCGAGTTGAAGCGGCTCGCTGCGGACGTTCAGTGGTTGAAGGGTTCGGAGCGCAGCTTCGAGTTCTGGGAAAACGAGGAAGATGCGGTCTACGATAGCCTATAGGCAGGGCGATATCGTTCTCGTTTCGTTCCCCTTCACCGACCTCACTTCAGCCAAGAGACGCCCCGCTGTGGTCCTTTCCCCGGATGCCTTCAACGCCACCGGGCGTGATCTCGTCTTGGCGGCCATCACTTCGCACATCACGGATGACCCGAACGCCGTGCATCTCCGGCGCGGCGACTTCGCCGAGGGTGGGCTCCCCAAGGCATCGATGATTAAGACGACCAAGCTGTTCACGGTGCACTCCTCGCTGATCGTGAAGCCGATATGCGTTCTCAGGATCGAGAAGATGGAGGAGGTGCTGCGGTCGGTGCGCGGGTTCTTCTCCTGAGCCTTATGCGACCCTGTACGCTTGGGGCCACACCCCGCGTGTCTGCACCATCGTCCGAGCCGCGAAGCATCGTGGCCCGGCTCGACGACTATGTTGCCGAGATCATGGGGCGGCACGGGCTAAACTCGACGACACGGGCGAAGAGCGCCGCGTGGCGCTGATCGACCGGTCGCCGCCTAGGCGGCGTCGAGAAATCGGAGGCAAGCGCGGACGACGCCGGCCCAAACGCCTTCCCGCAGGGATTGCTGAACCGCCGCGCCGTCCGCAATGGCGCAAACGGAAGATTGCCAGCTACTTGCGGCATCAACCGCGTGTCCGGCCCGAGGGTGGATTCCGTGTCCGGTCGACCTCGAAGTCAAATACACATCTCTCGTACGGCCACAAGGTGGCCCCATGTCTCCTCAGAGCCAGGTCCAACCGAGCCGCTCCGACCGCCACGTGTTCACACGTTGCAACAGTCCCCGGCCGGACTCCCGGCGAGCCCGATTCTGGAGTTCCACGAACCGCTCAAGCCCGCTCCGGGGGTCACCGCACACCTCTCGGACGAGGCGGGTGTCCCCGCTGCGGATGACCTCCTCGATCGACTCGATCTCCCGGCGGATCCCCTCGTCGGGTTGCCGAGCACCGTGTCCGCACGGCTCGCCCCCTCCCAGTTCAGCGCAATGGCCACGACTTCGATCTTGAATTCGCGCTCCTGGAGCATCCACCACAGTTCCCGGTGCGCCGCTCCCCACGAACGCAACGCCTGCGTGGTTTCGTGGCCGGGATCGACGTAGACCGCACGCTCGGTGTACAGCGCGAGCGGCAGGTCGAAGTGAAATTGGCGTCGGACGTACCCGGTCGCGCACGGTGGGTCCTCTGAGGAAGGATTCGACGCTCGATCCCGAGCACCTCGAATGCGGCGACATTCTCGGCCTCGGTCGGCAGCCACGGCAGGCCGGGATGCTCGAGGACATAGTCGAGTGACAGCAGCCGACGCGCCCGCACGTCCCGGGAGGTGATCCGACTGTGCCGCTGGAACTCCTCGGCTCCGAGCGCCCGGTAGACTTGGCCAATTCTCCGGATGCGACCGGGCCTCCTCGATGGCCAAGCCCTGTGCGACGAGCTTGCGTACCGCGCGTCGCACCATCTCCGGGTGGCAACCCAGGAAACTCGTCCACTGCAAGCGGGTGAATACGCCGCCGTGTAGGCAAGCCAGGACGATCCACTCGGCCCGGCGTCCGGTCCAGCCGAAGGCCGCCAGAGCCTCCTCGCATCGCCTGAGATGGGCGATCAACGCAGGCGGTCGTCGATGGGTGGGCTGCGCATGGAGGTTCCTTCCGCACTGCCGGGTATCACTCCGGCAGTCGGGAGGCTCGCTTTGGGCCGCGTCAAGCTGCGCCCGCGAGTGCCTGATCCCGGATGTGGCGAGATTCGCACAGCGGCCCCTTCCTTTACGAGTGCTAGTCTGGTCAAGACGCCGCGTCCGGGCGAAGTTACCCTACCCCGCCCTCCGGCGGGTCTGGCGACTGCGCGCCCGCCGGTATAGCATTGCGTGGCGATAGTCGAAACCTTCTGCGAAACTCCGCGCTTCGCCGGCACCTGCTATCGCGCCGCCAACTGGATACATCTCGGCCAGACACAGGGCCGCGGCAAGCTCGATACGCGTCACGAGGCCAACCAGCCGATCAAGAACGTCTTCGTCAAGCCCCTCTGCCCGGACTGGAAAGCAATCCTCAATCGCTAGCTCTACGGCCCCATTCCACACGGCCCGCTCGAACGCGTACATACTCAGTAGGTACTATCAGCTCGACATTTCTGGCTAAGTTCAAGGGACCGAAACACTTGGAAGCCAAGTTCTCGCTCTAACCCGGGCTTCCGCGCTCAGCGACGTGCTTGCACGATGCAAGGGACAGGCCCAGTTGCCGGACCGACGAAAGGCCTCCGGAAAACCGCTTCCCGTCCCACTACGGAGCCTGACGGTCGACTGCGGGTCTATGATGCTTCAGGCATGAAACTCTTGGTCTCGCGACTCGGGCTGTTCGCGCTTTCCTTTCCCTTCCAAGTAGCCGCTCAGCAAGAGCCGTCGCCTGAACAGCTGCGGGACCCGGTGACAGGTCGGGAGATCCTGCGCTACGCGAGTCCGCATCACGAGACACACCACTACTATTTCGTGTCGCCCTGGTCTCCGGACGGGAACAAAATCGTGTTCTTCCAGTTCGACCGATCAGTCGCGAAATTGACTGCAACGGGGCGCTACCCGGGCGTCTTGGTGGTGATGAACTCGGACGGCACGGCACGGCGCGAGCTAGCGGGTCCGCTGACCGGGCACTATCACACGGGCGTGAATCAGCTGTGGGGTCCCGAAGGGAACTTCGTCTACTTCCAGTCCCGGGAGCCCGGACCTGACTGCATGGCTCGGCTGTCGGCTGCGGGCGGGGAGGTCGAGTGCGTGGACACGCCGGTCCCTTGCAGCCGCCTCAGCCCGGACGGTGCCCTTCTGTCGTGCGGGAATGCAGAGCACCAAGGAGTGCTGGACTTGCAGAGCGGGTCCTACAGGCAGCTCGTCACTCTAGCGGAGGCCCGGAACCTGACCCCTAACCGCCTCGAAATCAAGGACGAGGCTTCCCAACTGCAGAACACGCGCTTCAGCCCGGACGGCGAGAAGCTGATGGTCGTCCACAGAACGCGAGAAACGTTCCCGAAGCTGGTGGAGGTCTTCGTGTACGGCCTTCGTGACGGCTCGCTTCGCTGGCTGGCCGATAACCTGCATCACCCAACCTGGCGCCCCGACAGCATGGCGGTCCTGTTCGTCCGCCACGACTCCAGAACCAACCTGCAGTGGCTGGTGGAAACCGATATCGCCACTGGCAGCACGCGCAAGGCCTTCGATGCCGAGCACGTCCCCGCAGGGCACCCGTCATACCATCCGCTCAAGCCACACTTGGTTGTCACGGACTGTTACGGAGGCAAGATGGGGAACGGGCTCGCGCTGATCAATCTCAAGGACGGGGTAATGAGCCAACTCGTGACGATCCCGCTCGGCTCCAAGCCCGAGCGGCCCGCCGACGAACGCTTCCCGTTTCGTAACTGGGGAATCTGGTTCCCGCCACGACAGTTCCTCAACGAACCCAGACCGGTGTGGAACCACGACGGCTCGAAACTCCTGTACACCAGCGAGGAGAGCGGCCGTACCAACCTGTACGTAGTGGACACGTCGGACCTTTGAGACCCCCGCAGAAACGTCCGGATCAGCTGGTGCGCGTCGGCGGCCCAGCCGCTCACTTCCCGGTAACTTCTTCGATCAATCGGAGCAGGTTTCCGCCCAGGATCTTCCGGATCCTCCCTTCCCCGTATCCGAGCCTGACCAGTGCCTTGGTGACCTCGCTGTAATCGCTCGCATCTCGCATTTCGCGGGGCAACAGTGGTCCACCATCGAAATCGGAGCCAAGGGCGATGTGGTCCTCACCGACCAGCCTCACTCCGAAATCGATGTTGCGAGCGAGTTGGTCGATACCCATCCGGTAGCGCTCCGGGACGGTGGAGGGGTCAGTGACGAACGGAAGGCCACGGGCCACGGACGCATCGATCTCGGCAACCGACATCCGGCGGAAGCGGTCGAGCGTGGTGGAGACGTTGGCGACAAGCGGGCCGTCGAACCTCCACTTGAAGTATTCGGGGTTGTTGAACGAGTTCCCGAACTGCAGGGCGATCACGCCGCCCTTGCCTGCAACCGCTTTCGCAGCCTCGTCGGAAATCAGGCGTTCGATGTCAATGATGCTGCGAAATCCCCCGTGGGTGTAAGCGACGGGATCCTCGCTCGCTTCCACGGCCTGCAGAATTGTCTCAGTCGATCCGTGCGCGACGTTGATCAGCATTCCCAGCCTGTTCATCTCGCGGATGACTTCACGGCCGCGCTCGTTGATCCCGTCCCACTTGGAAATATCGCAGCAGGAGTCCGCGAACTCGTTCGTGAAGTTGTGCGCGGTCAGCTGGGCGGAGCGCAACCCCAGCCGGTACAGAGCCCTCAGCACATGCAGGTCGCCGTCCAGGTCGAAAGGTCCCTCCAAGTCGAGGAATGCGGCGATCTTGCCCGATGCCACGATTCGGCGGACATCCTCCGCGTTGAGGGCAAGCTCGATGCGGTCGCTGTTGCGGGCGATTTGATCGAGAGCGAGAGAGACGACCCGGAAGGTGTTCTTCACTTCGTAACGGGCCGGATAGTAGGCTTCCGGGGTGTAGACGGAAAAGAAGAGGGCGTCGAGGCCCCCTGCCGCCAGCCGGGGCAGATCGACGTGCCCGTCCGGGGCCCTGTCGGCAATGTCTAACCCCTCCAGCAGCGAGCGCGTCATCACGTGAACATGTGCGTCCATCACGAAGGACGAGGCGTGCAGGTCGTCCTGTGCGTAGCCAGGCTGAGCCAGCCAGGCGAGAGTGGAGAAGGCAAGGGCAGCGAACCGGATCATCTGGAAACGGGTCTGATTTGCGCGCAAGAAAGCGGGGTTTTCTGCTAACCGCTGTCAGATGGTAGCGGATAGCACTCGCTGGGACTGCAGACCTGCAATAGAGGAAGCCCGTATGTTGCGCAATAGCCAACATCCGAGAATCGGCATCGGGGAGTACGTGGACACTCAATGCCTCAGCCCTAACGCCATTGGCTACTGGCTTCGGGCGAGACCAGTAACGAATAGTTCACGCCTCGCTTTCGTGTATGTGAACCTTCTCGGGTTCACTGCAGTGAGCCCGCTTGTGTCAACCGGAATGATCGTGCCGGCAATAGGCTCGTACGCCGCACGAAAGGCCACTGCGGCCTTCACCACGATGACTCGCAACTGCTGCGGCTGGATCCCCGCGCTGGTCAGCTGGCCCAGGCTGAAAGGTGGGTGGCGCTTGCTGTTGAGAAGCACGAAGCTCGCGTCTGGCTCGCTCGAATTCCCTAGTCGAAGGACTGCAGTAGGACCCTGATCGAGGTAGCGCATGCCACCGTGCCTAGCCGCCGTCTCGATGTACTTTCCGTCGTAGAGCAGCTTCACGCGTCCCTGTACCCGAACCGGATCACCATGCAGGCTGTCGCTCTTGCCGCCGATCTCGGCATCGAACGAGCCCCCTGCCCCGACTCGAAACGCTTCGTCCACAGCGTCCGGATCGTAGATCGCCACGGCAAACGCCGAGGCCCCCTGCTTGACTAGTTCGGCCAGCAGGACGGTTCCGTCCCCGGCTGATCCACCACCGATATTGTCTCCGAGATCGACTAGCACCGCCGGCAGTCGGTCCGCCCGCTGGGCCCGTTGCACGGCTTCGGCGGCTTCCGAAAGTTCGATGGCCATCTGCTGCCGGTGGTCCCACATCAGATCGGCAAGCCGTCGAGCTTCCTGCCGTGCGAGCCCGCGATCTCCATCCGTGACAACCACAATGCTGGGCCCCATTTGCGGGACGTCTGCATACTGGTAGCCCACCGCAGCGCTCGCCGCTAGGATCCGGCTATCCTCGCGTTCCAGACGCTTCAGTTCTGAAACCAGCGGCAGCATCGGCGGCTTGGAAGTATCGTGGAACAGGATGTTGTACAGCATTGGCGGCTTTTCAATCGCCTGTGCCGGCCGAAGACCGTCTCGCACGATGCGTCCCATGATCCGAGCTGACTGCCGCCCCCGCTCGCGCTGGTCCACGTGCGGCACTTCCTTGTAAATCACCAGAGCGGAACAGTGTTCCACTTCCTCGACCGCGACATTCGCGTGAGCGTCGTGGGTGACGACGATCGGCAGGTCCGCTCCCAATTCGTGCCGGAGCCTGCGCAGGATCTCGGCGTCGGCGTCGGGATGGCTTTGCGTCACCATCGCGCCGTGCAGGGCCAGAAGTAGGCCGTCGATCCGTCCTGCGCCTTGAACCCGTTCGATCAACTCACCAGTCAGAGCTTCGAACGCACCCTCTGCGACCGTTCCCGCGGGTGTCGCGTACGCGACAAGCGTTGGAACAAGCTCGAGCCGGTGCTCGCGGGCGCCGGCGAAGAACCCGCCTACCTCATGAGCGGCATCGCCGAACTCGGCTTCGACTTCATCGCCCCGGCAGGTCACCCGACCGTTGAATGCATCCAAGCCTGTCAGCCGAGTGCAGAAGGTGTTTGATTCGTGCAGAATCCCGCCGACAGCGATGCGAGGCGCGCCGCTCATCAGAGGTTCAGATGTTCTTCTGCGGCCGCGACGGGCGAGCCGACCCGCCATACTCGTGGCGAACGGCGGAGAACTCCGCGGTGAAGTACTCGCCTAGGTCGACCTCGCCGTCGATCCGGTCACCTTGCACTGTGCCGTCGAAGGAGAACCCGAAGACAGCGCCTTCCCAACGGTGCCGGCTCGACAGGTGCAAGTGGTCGCCCTCGACCCAGCCAGTCATGTCACCGCCGGTTCGATCACCCTGGTGCGAGCCTCGGAGGTTGTCGGCGAACTGCTCGACATAGAAGGCGTGGTGAGCCGGAGAGCCGACAAAGTGGATTTGGACATCCCAAGCCCCGGCAACCCGAGACGGGGCCTTGGCTGCATCCGAAGGCGGACGAGCGGGAGGGTTCGCAAGCTTCTGGTACAGGGCTTCAGCAACCACCGCCGCGTCGCCCGGAGACATTTGCCAGGGCATCACCGATACCGCGGACCGACCACCTTCCCTCTGGGTGCCCGAACCGTGCGCAAGGACGATCCGCGGGTCCTGTCTCCAAAGGTCCTTCTCGACCTCGGCCCCATAGATCCCGAGCCGGTCCCCGTCCCAGCTGATCTCGAGCCTTGGAGAGTAGTTCGAAAGCCCGGACGGCTGGAGCACCTCGGTTGTCACGCCGTCGACCCGCTTCACGCTGTCGGAGATCTCCTCCAGCCACGCCATCCAAGTTTTCCACTCAGCGTCATGATCGCGCCGCACCCACATCTCCACTGCGGCGAGCATGCCCATGGCATCTTCCTTGCCGACTTTCATTGCTCTGCCAGCCGCATGATGGGGAGCAGAGTTCGTCCACGCAGCCCGGACCAGATCCTTGCGGCCCATCAGCAGACCAGCGCTCTGCGGCCCGCGCAACGCCTTCCCGCCGCTGTACGCCACCAGATCGGCACCCCGCCGGAGGTGGACGTTCGGAATCGTCAGCCCTTCGGCTGCCGCATCCACTAGGACAGGGACGCCGTGCTCGTGCGCCAGTTTGGCAATGGGTTCCAAGCCGAATTCTCCAGTGTCGCTGGGCGACGCCAGAACCATGACCATCGCGGTCCTCGGCCCGATCGCGGCCGCCATTTCCTCCAGGCTCCGAACCGTGACCATTCGCGCTCCGACCATGCGGATCGCGTGATCGTACACGTTCCAGGAATAGTCAGGCGCAATCACCTCGTTGGGCAGTCCGTCCATGTCCGGCAGGCGCTGGATCTTCTCCGGGTCGCCTCCCGCGATGACGCCAGCCGTCGCATGAGCCAGCGCGGCCGCACAGCCTGTCGTCACGATCGCGGACTCCGCTCCCGTGATCTCGGCGATCCGCGCTCCCACCGCGTCCATCAGCTCGTCGATGTGCACGAAGTGCTTGGAAGCCTCGGCCATCGCCTGCAGGACCTCGGGCAGGACCAAGGAACCGCTGATGACGGTGAAGGTGCCTTTGCAGTTGATAACCGGCTTGACGCCGATCGACTCGTAGAGCCCGGGGCCGACCTCAAGGGCGGCGCGGGCCTTCTCGGCCCCTCCGCCAGCACCGAGCAGGGCAGCCAGCCCCCCGCTCTGGAACAGTCCCCGCCTGGTCAAGTCAGTGCGTGAATCCCGAATCCCTTCCAGCAGTCCGCTCGTTGGTGTCGTTCCTTCTCTCTCGGTGCAACCGTAGTATGGGCCGCTGCCGAGAGATCCAAGTCCAATCAGCTCCGCGCAAATGGGGCAGAAAAAACCGCTCGAACGCCACTGCCGTGGCCGGGCGCACGGAAGCTGCCAAGGATGGCCTAGGCAAACCAGTCCTGGATGACGGTGCCGTGCACATCGGTCAGGCGGAAGTCCCTCCCGCTGTACCGATAGGTCAGCTTGGTGTGATCCAAGCCCAGCAGGTGCAGCGCTGTCGCGTGAAGGTCATGGGGCGTGACCGGATTCACGGCGGCCTCGTAGCCGAAGTCGTCGGTGGCCCCGTAGGCCTGCCCGCCGCGGATCCCACCGCCAGCCAGCAGAATCGAGTAGCCGGGAGGATTGTGGTCCCTGCCCCGCCCCACCTTTTCCGTTCCGGAATTCTGGATCATCGGCGTCCGACCGAACTCGCTGCCAACGATCACCAGCGTCTCGTCCAGCATTCCGCGCAGCTTCAGGTCCTCGATCAGGGACGCGATCGGGCCATCGGAACGCTCCGCATGATCCTTCTGGGTCATGATGTCGTCGTGGCTGTCCCACGGCTGCCCGTCCCCGTAATAGACCTGGACCACCCGCACGCCCGCTTGGGCCAGGCGCAAGGCCATCAGGCACCCGCGACCGAATTCCCCGTCGCCGTAGCGCTCGCGCACGTGTGCCGGCTCGCTGCCGAGATCGAAGATGCCCGGGGCTTCGGACTGCATCCGAAACGCGGTTTCCATTGCCTCGATGTTCGATTCGAGGCGCGGGTCGAAGCCGACCCGCCGCACAAAGGACGTGTCGATCTGGTCGAGCAGATCCAGCTGCCTGCGCTGCTGATCGCGCGTGTACGTTGAATTGGCGATGTTCTGGATGACCTTGTCGGGCGTCTCCGCGTTGTTGCGGAGCAGGGCACCCTGGAACTCGGTCGGCAGGAATGAGGACGACCAGTTCCTCGCGGCACCGACCGGAGTGCCGGGGCACAGCACGACGAATCCGGGCAGGCTCCGGTTCTCCGAGCCCAAGCCGTATACGACCCAAGAGCCAAACGAGGGCTTGGAGCCCCCGCGCAGGGCATGCCCGGTGTTCATCATCAGCATCGAGGGCAGGTGGTTGACGCTCTCCGACCACATCGACCGCACCACGAGGATGTCGTCGATGCACGAGCCGACGCGCGGGAAGATGTCGCTGACCTCGACGCCGCTCTCGCCGTAGGGCCGGAACTCGAACGGCGACTTCATGAGTCCGCCGGAGGCCCTGTCCGTCTTGACCTTCGGCCCGGGCATCGGCTGTCCATCAAACCTGGCAAGAGCCGG
>Ga0209021_1002460_pt1 | contig 16214 bp, 14 predicted proteins | sample PinacodermFT_FD_187299 | JGI IMG/M metagenome (GOLD analysis project Ga0209021, IMG submission 187299) | Host-associated microbial community of the marine sponge Aplysina aerophoba from Gulf of Piran - sponge pinacoderm, lysed by freeze-thaw... | ecosystem: Host-associated > Porifera > Sponge >... | reverse complement strand
TTTGAGACGGATCAGCGGACCGGAAGCGGCCGCGTCCCCGCCGCCACCCGCCGGTAGAGGTCTTCATAACGCGGCAGCACGACTTCCCGCGCGAAGAGCGTGATCGCGCGATCGCGGCCCGCCTGGCCCATCGCCCGGCGCGCCGGCTCGTCGGTCAGCAGGCGGACCGCTTCCGCGGCCATTCCGCGCACTTCCCCGACTGGGAACAGGCGTCCGCATTCGCCATCCGCGACCACCTCGGGAAGGCCGCCGATGGTGGTCGCGATCACCGGCACCCCGGTCACCATCGCCTCCAGCGCCGTCAGGCCGAAGCTTTCCTGCTCGCTCGGCAGGAGCAGCAGGTCGGCGCAGGCAAGCGGTCCGCGGATGTCGTCCTGCTGACCCAGGAAAACCACGTCGGCGGTCAACTCGAGTTCCCGCACGAGCTGCTGAGCGAAGAGCCGCTCCGGCCCCTCGCCGACCAGGACCAGCTTGGCGGGAAGCTGCCGGCGAACCTCCGCGAAGACGCGTACCACGTCGCTGATGCGCTTCACCGGGCGGAAGTTCGAGATGTGCATGAGGATGCGCTCACCACCCGGGGCCCAGGCGTCCCGCGCATGGCGTTCCGGCCCGGGCGCCGGCAGCGCGGTATCCACGAAGTTCGGAATCACCTCGACCGGAACGTGCGGAGCGAAGTCGCGCTGGGTCCGGTCGGCGAGGTAGGCCGAAACCGCGGTGACCGCATCGGAGCGTTCGAGCGTGAACCGGATGACCCGGTCGAAGGACTTGTCCGCGCCGACAAGCGTGATGTCGGTTCCGTGGAGGGTGGTCACGACCCGGGTTCGACCGTCCCCGATGATCTCCCGCGCGAGAAAGGCGCTCACCGCGTTCGGCACCGCGTAGTGCGCGTGGATGATGTCGAAGCCGCCCTCGCTCGCCACTTCCGCCAATTTCGTCGCGAGCCCCAGGGTGTACGGCGGGTAGCGGAAGAGCGGATAGGACGCGATCTCGACTTCATGGAGCCGCACTCCCGGATGGAACCGCCGCAGGCGGAAGGGCACGGCGTAGCTCACCACGTGGACCTCATGCCCGGCGTCCGCCATCCCGATCGCCAGGTCGGAGGCGACCGCACCGCTCCCGCCGTGGGTTGGGTAGCAGACGATGGCGAGGCGCATGCCGGATGCGGTTCTATGACGGGGAGGCGAGCAATTCTGTTCCCTCTCCCGATCGCGGCGAGCGGAAATTGCCATCATGCCCGCCTTTTTGGGAAACTTGCCGTTCTCAAACCGCAATCATCAAGGACGAACGCATGGATCCGCTGCTCAAGATCAGCCACCGGCCGGCCACCCGGGTTTCCCCGGAAGAGACCATTTGCGCGACGGTTCAGGCCATGGTGCGCAACCGCACCGGGGCGGCCGCGGTCACGAATCCCGACGGGACGCTCGCCGGCATCTTCACCGAACGGGACCTCATGACCCGGGTAGTGGCCCAGCATCGGGATCCGGAGACCACGGCTGTCGGAGACGCCATGACCACGGAGCCGGTCACCATCACCCCGGACACCTCGCTCGAGCAGGCGCTCGAGATCATGGTGTCCAATCATTTCCGGCACCTCCCGATCATGGATGGGGACGAGGTAGTCGGCATCGCCACCGTGAGGCGCGTCCTGAAGCACAAACTCGACGAGGAGAAGGAAGCACTCGAGTCGGTGGTGAGCTTCTTCACCGCCGACGGCATCGGCGGGTAAGGAGCGCCACCCGATCTCGCGGTAGCGGCCTCCAGACCGGCATCGACCCCCGTGGGGGTGCGAAAGCGGAGATCCTCGCCGAAAGCTGAAGGCGCCGCCGGCAATCAGCGCGCCTCCGGAGGGCGCTTTTTGGAGAGCAGCCATCCGGTGACGAACAGCGCGGCGCCCACCCCGGTGAAAACCAGCATCCGGCGCTCGGCGTCCGCCCCGAAGAAGAGCGCGGCCGCCGCGGTCACCACCAGCATCCCCACCATCATCAGCGTGCGTCCCGCGAAATAGCGCATCCACGCAAAGGTCACCGCGGTAGGGAGGCGCTCCTTCCGGGCCTTCATTTTCTTTGCCACCGCGTTCCTCGCCACGTTTCCTAGCTCCGTCCAAAGCGTCGCTCGATGAACGGCAGGTCGAGACGCAACACCGTGGGTCGTCCGTGCGGACAGGTGGAGGGATTCGCCGTCCCCCAGAGCGAAACGAGCACTTCGTTCATTCGCTCGGTCGTCAGCGTGACCCCAGCGGTCACCGCGGCATGGCAGGCGACCCGCGCCATGATGCGGGCGCGGGCGTCGTGGGCGGCGGTGGCCGTGCATTCGCTCTCCTCGGAAGCGAGCGAGCGCATCAGGACGTCAAGCCCGCGGCCGACCCCGAGCACCTCCGGGACTCCCCGCAGGATCCAGGAGTCACCGCCGAAGGGTTCGACGTCAAAACCGGCCGCGCCCAGGCGCTCGTGTTCGTCCGCGAGCGCCGTGCGCTCCACCGGCGAGAGCTCGAGCGGAACCGGTTGCAGAAGTTCCCGGGTTCGCGGCTCGCTCGAGGCTTCCATGAGTCGGTTGAAGATCACCCGTTCGTCCGCCGCGTGCTGGTCGATGACCAGCAACTCGGAGCGCTCTTCCGCCACGATGTAGGTCCGCCGGAACTGGCCGAGCACCTTGGGCGGCGTGGCGCCGAAGTCCAGATACCCGGCCCGCGACCGCTCCTCCACTCCTCCAGCCCCGTACAGGAGTTCGCCAACGCTCTTTCCATCCCACCCTGGAGCTGGCCGCAGCCGATCTCCGGATGGCGCGGCGCCCTCCCCCGTCCCGCTGGCGTCGGCGGGCGATTCCCCGGTCCCCGCCGGGCGCCCGGCGGCCCGAACGCTGGCGGCCGCCCCAAGGTCCACCCGCTTCGGGGATCCTTCGAGCGCCGCACGAACGCCGCGGAATACGGCGCCCCAGGCCGCATCGGGATCCGCGAAACGCACCTCCGCCTTCGCCGGATGAACGTTCACGTCGACGACATCCGGCGGCGCCTCGAGAAACACATAGGCCTTCGGCGTACCGCTCAGGCTGGAAAGCCGCCGGTAGGCATCCGTGACCGCGTGAAAGAGGCGCCGGTCCTTGATGGGCCGGCCGTTCACGAACAGCAGCAGCCGGGCGGAGGCGCCACGCGCCGCCATCGGTGGGGACAAGAACGCCCGGACGCCGAGCGACCCGGCGCGCGCCTCGATCGGAATGGCATCCCGGGCCCAGCGGGGTTCGAGCTGCCCGAGTCGCTCCTCGGCATTGCCGCTCGGCTCGAGGGCGAACACCCGCCGGTCTCCGCTCCGCAGGTCGAAGCGGATCTGCGGCCAGCAGAGCGCCAGATTCGAAACCGCCTGGACGATGTAGGAGGTCTCGGTCCTTGCCGCTCGAAGGAACTTGCGCCGCGCCGGGGTGTTGAAGAACAGGTCCCGCACCTCCACCACGGTCCCGGGCGGCATCCCCGTGGGCTTGTCGGCGACCGGCGCACCCCCTTCCACCCCGATTTCCCACCCGGCGTCGGCATCCTGCTCCCGAGTGCGCAGGCGGAACCGGGAGACCGAAGCGATCGAGGGCAGTGCCTCTCCCCGAAACCCGAGCGAACCGATGGCGGTCAGGTCATCCACCGACTCGATCTTGCTGGTGGCATGCCGTTCCAGTGCGAGGCGGGCGTCCTCCCGGCTCATCCCGACCCCGTCGTCGCTCACGCGGATCTCGGTCCTGCCCGCATCCTTGATCCGCACCGAGATCGCCGCGGCGCCGGCATCGATCGAGTTCTCGACGAGTTCGCGGACGACCGCGGCCGGCCGCTCAACGACCTCACCGGCGGCGATCTGGTTGGCCACCGCCGCCGGCAGCCGCCGAATTCTCCCCACCGGCGAGCCTCAGGACGCCGCCGATTCGATCTGGCTCAAGTCTCCCACCTGGCTGAAGAGCGCATCCAGCCGGGCGAGCAGTGCCAGGCGGTTTGCGCGCACGGCCGGGTCCTCGGCCATGACCAGCACATCGTCGAAGAAGGTGGCGATGGCGGGAGAGAGCGTGGCCAACGCCTGAAACGCCGGGAAATACCGCGTCTCGCCGAAGCAGCGCGAGACCTCGGCCTCGACCCGCTCGAGCATGCCGTAAAGCTCGCACTCGGCCGGCTCGGTGAGAAGGGCCGGGTCGAGGCCGACTCCCCTCGCCTCCCGAATCCCGGCTGGGAGAATGCGCCGGACTCTCCGCGACGCCTCCGCGAGGGTGGCGTAGTCCCCGCTACCTACGGCCTTCGCGAGATCCACGATCCGCTGCCAGGTGTCGGCCACCGGGTGCGAGGCGTTCCGGATCGCGAGAACGGCGCCCACCACCCCGCGCGGCGTTTGGGCGCCGACAAGAGCGTGTGGAAGCCGGTCTTGCACGAAGGCCGCGAGCTTTTGTGCGGTTGCCCTGCGCGCCTGGTCATCTGGCGCGTACTCCGCGAGGGCGCGATGCAGCAGGGCTGCGGGTGACGGCCAACCACTCCGGTGTTCCGGGTATTCCCGGGGACCGTCCCGCAGCACGCGAATCATCGAGAGCGCCGCCCGGCGCAGTGCGAAGGGATCCCCCGAGCCCGAAGGTTCCTCCCCGGCAAGGAAGAGGCCGGCCAGGGTGTCCGCACGGTCGGCCAGCGCAACGACCGCTCCCTCGGGGCCGCGCGGGAGGTCGCCCTCGAGCCCCGCCGGCCGGTAGTGGTCATAGACCGCCTGCCACACCGCCTCCGAGGCTCTCTCCTCGCGAAGGAGCAATCCCCCCGCGACACCCTGGAGCGAAGCGAACTCCCCCACCAGATTCCCCGTCAGGTCGCACTTCGAAAGCCCGGCGGCGTGGGACGCCGCCGCGGCATCCGCGTTGATCTCACCGGCGATCCAGGCAGCCAATCCCTCCATCCGGTCGGCCTTTTCCCGAAAGCTGCCGAGCTGCTGATGGAAGACCACCCCCGAGAGGCGCGGGCGCGTCTCGGGGAGTGGGATCTTCCGATCCTCATCCCAGAAGAAACGCGCATCCCGCAGGCGGGCCACAACGACCCGCTCGGCGCCGCGCCGGACCCGCCCCTGCGGATCGTCCGGCAGGTTGGTGACGGCGATGAAGAACGGTCTCGTCGGAAACGGGAAGTACTTCTGGTGGTGAATGAGGACGGTGTCCCGAATCTCCTTCGGCAGCGACAGGAACTCGTCGGGGAACCGGCCCGCAATGGCCCCGGGATACTCCACCAGGTTCTTGTGAACGTCCGCCTGATTCCCCACCTCGGCAGACTCCCCCGCTTCCTCCTCGCAGCGTCCCAGCGCTTCGGCCAGCCGGCGCTTCCTTTCCTCGTCGTCGAGCACCACATAGCGGCTCCGAAGGCCGTCCCTGAGACTTCCCAGCGAATCCACCGAAAACGAGGCGCCGGGCTTCTCTCCATCCACCGCCGTCCGCGCGCGATGGCCGTGGCTGCGGTTCCCGGCCACCACTGGCGCGCCCCCGGTCACCGCAATGCGGAAGGGAATGACCTCATCCCCGAAGAGCGCCACAACCCAGCGGATGGGACGAGCAAAAGCGAAGGGTTTACCGCCGATCGAGGCGTCCCAATTCATGGCCTTCGGAAGAGGCAAAGCCCGCAGCGCGTCCTCCAGGATCCCGGGCAGGATCCGGCCGGCCGGCTCTCCGGACACGACCTGGCGGATACCCAGGTATTCGCCGCGCGAAGTCTCCACCGCCTGAAGGCGCTCGTCGAACTCCGCTTCCTCGATTCCCTGCCGGCGGGCAAAGCCGGCGGCGGCCCGGCTCCAGCCGCCGTCGGCATCCTTGGCCACCCGCCACGGGGGGCCCGGGATTTCACGAACCTCGTCCGGTTGGGACTCAGGAATCCCGGCGCCGTGAACGACCAGCCGGCGCGCGGTGCCGTAAGGGACGATCTTCTCCGCCGTCAGCCGCTCCCGGGCGAGACCTCCGGAGACGGCCGCCGCGAAATCCGCTGCGAGACCCTCCACCCAGTCGGCGGGGATCTCTTCGCACCCGATCTCGATCAGGAGTTCGCGTCCGCTCATGGGTCGGCCAGGTAGCGGTGCGCGGCAGCCGTCGCCAGTCCGCGCACCGCCAGAATGCGGCGCGGCCGGTCGCTGACGGAGACAGCCCCCCGGGAATCGAGCAGATTGAAGAGATGGGAGGCGCGGAGGCACTGCTCGTAACCGGGCAGGACCAACCCGCTCTCGATCAGGCGAGCCCCTTCGGTGATCGCCTCCTCGAAGCCGCGGCTGAGCACTGTCGTGTCGGCCTCTTCGAACGCGTAGCGCGACGACTGCTGCTCGTCCGCGAGGCGCACGGTCCGGTAGTCCACACCGTCGGTCCACTTCAGGTCGTACACGTCATCCACGTCCTGCAGGTACATGCCGAGACGCTCCAGGCCGTAGGTGATCTCCACCGAGATTGGAGCCAGTTCGATCCCTCCGGCCTGCTGGAAGTAGGTGAACTGGCTGATCTCGAGTCCGTCGAGCACCACCTGCCAGCCGACTCCCCAGGCCCCGAGGGTGGGCGCGGCCCAGTTGTCCTCTTCAAAACGGAGGTCGTGTTGCGCGGCGTCCACACCGCACGCCGCGAGACTCTCGAGGTAGAGGTCCTGGATGCTCTGGGGAGCCGGTTTCAGGATGAGTTGGAGCTGGTGGTGCTTGTAAAGGCGGTTCGGGTTCTCGCCGTAGCGCCCGTCGGCGGGCCGGCGCGAGGGCTGCACGTAGACAACCTTCCAGGGCGTCTTGCCGAGCACCCGGAAGAAGGTCTCCGGATGCATGGTCCCCGCGCCCATCTCCATGTCGAACGGCTGGGCGACGACGGCGCCCTGGTCCGCCCAGTAGCGCGTCAGCCTCGCGATCAGGTCCTGAAAGGTCATCGCGCGGATTCTCCGGCCGGATGGACCACCGGGTGGAGCAGTCCCTCGAGCGCGTGGCGGGCCGGGAGCGCCCGCTCCGCGTAGCCCGCGGTGAGACGCCCGTGGAACCGGAAGAGTTCCCGGGCGGCCGAAGCCTCCGGCGCCGGTGCGGACGGTGGTTCCGCCCAGAACCTCTCCAGCAGACCAAGCGCCCGCGCGGAGAGGCGATCCGTCGGCTCCCCGTGTCCGGGAGCGCAGCGATGGCAGGCATAGACCGGACCGGCGGCGAAGAACACCGCCCCCTCCTCCTCGAAACCGGCCCCACAGGAACAGCGGCCGGGCCGCGGATAGAGGCCCGACAAGCGGAGCAGCCACGCCTCGAAATAGGCCACCACGAGTTCCGCCGGCCGCTCGTCGAGCAGCGCGTCCCGGCAGGCGGAGATCAACCGGTAGAGCCTGGGGTCGGCTTCCCGGTCGGGCGCGAAGGTATCCACGAGGCGGGAAAGGTAGCCCAGTGCGGCTGCCCGCACCGGATCGCGGGCGAGCGGCAGCGCGGAAGTCACGAGTTCGCAGCGGTCGAGATGTACGAGCTCCCGGCCTTCCCGTTCGTACCACCCCGCCTCCACCTCGTTGCCGATGTCGAGCGCGCCCCCGTAGCGCGACCTGGGCCGGCGCGCCCCGCGCGCCCAGGCGCGGACCTTCCCCTCATCGCCGCTGAACAGGACGCACACCCGGTCCGCTTCGGCGACCGGGTGGGTGCGGAGGACGAAGCAGCGCGATTGCTTGAGGGGCATCGTGGGGGAAAGGTCAGAGGCTAATCGCTGTTCCTCGACTTGTGACGCCGAGGCGCGTCGCGCCATCAGGAGTTGCCGACAAGGCGTCGCTCGCGGGCCTGAGGGCCGGCGGCCCCCGACCACCCCTCAGAGGTGGGTCAGCGCCGTGACTCCGATGCTGAGGAACAACAGGAACCCGGAGACGTCGGTGGCGGTGGTGACGAACACCGAGGACGCAAGCGCCGGGTCCACCTTCAGCCAGCGCAGGGTGAGCGGCATGAGCGTGCCGACGATGGCGGCCACCACCATGGTGCCCACCATGGCCAACGCGAGGGCCAGACCGATCCGGGCATCGCCCTTCCATACCCACGCGAACGCGGCGATGAGCAGGCCGATCACCAGACCGTTCGCCGAACCCACCGCGAGTTCCTTGAGGAGCGCCGGCCGGCTGTTCTTCCAGCTCAACTCCCCGAGCGCGATTCCGCGGACCATCACGGTGAGCGTCTGGTTGCCGGCGTTGCCGCCGAGCAGCGGCACCATCGGCATGAACACCGCAAGAATCGCGAAGCGGGCGATGGACTCTTCGAACAGGCTGACCACCCACGCGGCGAGGAACGCGGTCGCGAGGTTCACGGCGAGCCACGGGATCCGCATCCGGATGGAACGGGAAGCCTTGGTGAAGACGCTTTCCGAAACTCCGAGTCCGGCCATCCGGTACATGTCCTCGGTGGCCTCTTCCTTGATGACGTCGATGACGTCGTCCACCGTGATGACCCCGACCAGCTTCCCCTGCTGGTTCACCACCGGCACCGCGAGGATGTTGTAGCTGGCCACCAGTTGCGCGACCTCCTCCTGGTCCATCTCGGTGCGCACGCGGAGGACGTCGGTCACCATGACCTCCGAGAGCAGGGCCCCGGGGCGCCGCTGGAGGAGTTGGCGCAGGGACAAGACCCCCACCAGGGTGCCGTGGCCGTCCACCACGTAGATGTAGAAGACCATCTCCACATCGGGAGACTCCTGAAGCCGCTCGATCGTTGCCCCGATGGTGGCGTCCTCGGGCACCGAGAACACCTTCGGACTCATGATCCGCCCGGCGGTCTCTTCCGGATACTGGAGCAGGTCCTCGACGTCCGAGGCCTCGCGGGTTCGCATCCCCCGGAGCACCTGCTCCCGGAGTTCCTCGGGGAGTTCGCTCAGGAACTCCGCGGCGTCGTCGGGGTCGAGTTCCTGGAGAAGCTGTGAAATCTCGGCGGGCTCGAGCCGCGGCATCAGGTCGGCGGCCCGCTCGACCCCGAACTCTCCGAGTGCCGCCGCGGCGAGGTTCAGATCCCGCTGGAAGACGACGCGGAACGTCTTCAGCCGATAGGCCCCGGGCAGGTCGGCAAGGACCTGCGCCACATCCGCCGGATGTAGCTTCTCGAGGATGCGGTGTGCGTTAGCGAACGCCCCCCGGGACACCAGTTTGCGCACCGTCTCCGCGAGCAGCGGGGTCTTGGTGAGAACCATGGCGAGTACCGGAAGGGCGCACCTCGACGGGGGCGGTTCTCCGGATGGGTTCCGGAGGTTGGGCGGATTCGTCGAGCTGCATCACGGCGCGGAGGGTACCACGGAGCGGAGCCTTTCCGGAGGCTTCCAAAGCCCTGACGGCATCGAAGCCGGAGGGCGTGAGGGGCGCCGCCACGGGCTACTTCTCCGCCCAGGGAAGCCGGTCGGAGAGCGGGCAGACGGCCTCGACCCTGGCAGCGACGGCCCGTCCGAGTTCTTTGAGCCGGGATGCGTCGAGTCGTTCCTGGATGTCCTGGAAGAGTTGGCGCTCCTCGGTGCGGATGTGACCGTGGAGCACCTCTCCGAACCGCTTCAGCAGCGGAATCCGGTCCTCGTCCGTCGCGTGGGCGATCCGCCGCACGAGATCCTCCATCACCCGGTGTTCGGCGATGAGCCGGTCGAGCAACTCACCCGACGCCAGGTAGCGCCGGACCGCGGGGAAGAGGATCTCCTCCTCGACGCGAAAGTGCCCGAGGAGTTCGACCTCGGCGGCGCGGGCCACCTTCGCCGCAAGCTCCAACCCCTTCTCGCGGGTCGGTTCCGCCTTCAGCCCCCGGTCGATGAAGACAGTGAGCGCGAGCCCGTGCTGGTGTTGATGGGAAAGCGGGATGAGGCTCGGATCCCGGTGCAGGGGCTCGGGGGTCATGCCCCCACTCCAGTCTTTACCAAAGCCTGTGAACCGTGAGCCCCATCGCCCGAGCCGCGTCGTCAACGTTCCGGCCGAGTTCTTCCCGGCGGGCCTCATCCAGGTTCTTGCCGATTTGCCGGAAGAGTTCCACTTCCTCCATGCGGATGTGGCGGCGAAGCGATGCCCCGAATTGCCTCAGCAGCGAGGCCCGCTCGTCGTCGGACGACTCCGCGACCCGCCGGACCAGGTCTTCCATCTTCCGGTGGTGGCCAATCAGCTCGTCGAGCAGTTCATCGGCGTCGAGCACCGGGCGCAGCACCGGGAAGAGCGCCGTCTCCTCCACCTGAAAGTGGGGGAACAGTTCCTTGTCGGCAAAACCCGCCACTTTGCCGGCCAGGTCCGCCAGTCTCTCGGGCGTCGGATCCACCTTGAGATAGCGGTCGATGAGTACGGCCAAGGCCAGCGCGTGGAGATGGTGAGCCGAGAGCCGGTCGATGCCGGGCTCCCGTGGTAGAAGGGAGGTCACGCCACGAATTCTATGGGTGCGCCGCGGGTTTTCGGCCCCGTTCGCTCGAACGCCTCAGGTTGCGCGCCGCCGCGCGCCCGATGACACCCGGCCGAGGAGCAGCGCCAGGGAGGAGAGCGCGGCGCGATCCGGGACCCGGGTGGTCTTCATCCTGAGGTCCATTTCGGCGAGCTGCCTGAGCATGGCCCTGAGCTCGGCGGGACTGAAGCGCCGGGCGGCGCGCTCGAGGTCGTCTGCGACCCGGCGAGGCACCCGCAGCACTTCGGTGAGCGGCTCTTCCCCGCGGTGCGCCTGCGCCAACTGGATCTGAGTAACGAGCCGGTACAGCAGGGCCATGAGCGCCTGCGGTGACTCCCCGTCCCGAAGCAGCGCCTCGAGCGAAGCAAGCGCCGCCGCCGTCCGGCCTGCCTGCAGGGCATCGGTGAAACGGAACCGGTCCTGCACGCTGCCGCCCCCGAGCACGCGCTCCATGTCCTGGAGGGTGACGTCTCCGTCCTGATCGCCGGCGGCGTAGACCGCGAGCTTTTCGATTTCGTTCACCTGCTGGCGCAACTCGCGCCCGAAGCGCTCGAAGAGCAGTTCCGCACCCTGTTCGGGAAGGTTGAGACCGCGCTCCCGCGCAGTGCGGCGAATCCAGTTGGTCATTCGGGCCGGCGGCGGCGCGTCGCAGTCGATCAGCAGCGCCCCGCCGCCCGCGACGGCGCCCTTCAGCGAAGCAGCCAGCGCCTTCCAGTCCTTGCGCCGGCGGTCGGGGTTCCGCTCCCATTCGAGGGCGATGACCGCCCGCCCGGGTGGCCGGTCGAGGAGCTCCGCGATGACCCCGGAGAGCCCGGGGGCCCTGGCGGGCGGCTGGGCGATCCGAAGGGCGTTTTCGATGAGCACGACGGGGCCGCCGCTGAAGGAAACTGTCCGGGTGGCGCTCACCACCTGGTCGGCGCTCGCCGTCCGGCCGTCGAAGCGGCGCAGCCGGAACGGAGCCGGAGGTTCCCCGAGATGGTGCCCGGCCAGCTTGCGCAGCGTCGCCTGGCGAAGCCAACTGTCCGCCCCCCCAACGACATAGAGAGCGCCCGCGTCGGGGGCCGGCAACCGATCCGCGATCTTCTCCGCGGGAACGGGGTTGAGCGCGGCGAAGGCCTTGCCGAACCCGGCTTCGGCGAAGGCCATCAGAACCCTTCGAGAATCGCGACCAGCAGCGAGTCCGCGAACGCGCTCGCGAGCCGGGAAAAGGCCAACCCCTCCCGGTCAAAGGCCGCGTCGGGATCGTCCCCGATCGCAAACTCGTCGCGGAGCGTGAACTCGTCGGACTCGAACAGCACCACGTCGTTTGCGACGTCGGTGAACTCCACCGTAGCGCGCACGATGATGAGGTAGGTGGAAGCCGATCCGGTCGCCGGATCGAGTTGCGCCGGTGAGAAATCCACGCTCAGCACCGTCCCCCGCATCACGGCGTCCGCCCCCTCCTCCACCTCCTGCACCTCGTAGCGTCCGCGCCGGTTGAACCCCTCGATGATCTGCTCCGTCATCTGCTCCTCCACCTCGGGGAAGGCGCTCTCGTTGTCGAAGGGCAGGATCGCGACAGTCTGGATGTGACCAGGCAACCCGGAGCCGACACCCGCCAGCCGGTAGCCGCATCCGCCGAGAGCACCGAGCAGCAACAACCCGGCAAGCGGTGTCCGGCCCCATGCCCGACAGGCGCGCCCGCGGGCGGAGTGGGGGCCGGAAATCACGACCGACGAGCCGCAACGAAGTTCACGAGCCGGTCGGGCACCGTGACGACGCGGCGAACCTCGAGTCCGTCCAGGTGACGGCGGATCCCCGCGTTCTCCCGGGCCTGGTCCAAAAGCGCCTCGCGTTCGAGTCCCGCCGGCACCTCGAGGCGTCCCCGGAGCTTCCCGTTCACCTGCAGGACGACGAGCACCTGTTCTTCCCGGGCCAGATCCTCGTCGCCTTCCGGCCACGGCGTCTCCACCAGCAGCGCCTTTCCGCCGAGCCGCTCCCAGAGTTCCTCGGTGAGGTGCGGGGCCATCGGGTTCAGGAGAGAAACCACGGCCTCCACCGCCTCGCGGACGGCCCGCCGGGACGCTTCGCTGACCGCCTCGGGCAACCGATGCGAAAACGCCGTGGTCAATTCCATGACGGCGGCAATGGCGGTGTTCGGGTGGATTCGTTCTGCGAGATCTCGGGTGACCCGCCGGATGGTCTGGTGGGTCTTCCGCCGGAGCGCCACGTCTTCCGGCGCGAAATCTTCATCCCCCGCCGGGACGGGAGTGGAAACCAGCCAGTCAGCGTCTCCGGGGATCATCCGTTCCAGCCGTCTCAGGTAGCGCGCCGGCCCCGACAAGCGGGCGTCGGTCCAGTCCATCTCCTTTTCCGGAGGCGACTCGAAGAGAACGTAGAGACGGATTGCGTCGGCCCCATGCCGTTCGACCACGGCGTCAGGATCCACGATGTTGCCCTTGCTCTTGGACATCTTGGCGCCGTCCTTGATGACCATCCCCTGGCTCAACTGGCGGACCACGGGCTCATCGGTGCTGGCCAACCCCAGGTCGCGCATCATCTTGGTCCAGAATCGGCAATAGATGAGGTGCAGGATGGCGTGCTCGACGCCGCCGATGTAGAGATCGATGGGGAACCAGGCGCGCGCCTTTTCGGCGTCGAACGGCGCCTCGGCGTTCCCCGGATCGAGGTAGCGGTAGAAGTACCAGGACGAATCCACGAAGGTGTCCATGGTGTCGGTCTCCCGGCGGGCGGGGGTCCCGCAGCGCGGGCAGTCGACCCGCCGCCAGGAGTCAATTCTCGACAGGGCCGACCCCCCCATACCCGTGATCTCGACGTCCCGCGGCAACTCCACCGGGAGGTCTTCCTCGGGCACCGGAACTTCACCGCATTCCGGACAATGGATCATCGGGATGGGCGTCCCCCAGTAGCGCTGCCGGGAGATCCCCCAGTCGCGGAACCGCCACGCGATCCTGGGCTCGCCGTAGCCGCCCTCGCGCGCGTGCTCCGCCATCGCGGTCTTGGCCTCCTCCGTCGGCAAACCGCTGAACCGGCCGGAATCCACCACGGTCCCGTAGTCCACGAAGGCGCCGCTCTCGTCCGGCCCGGAACCCTCGGGATCGTTCGGGATGACGACGGTCCGGATCTCGATCCCGTACTTCTTCGCGAATTCGTAGTCCCGCTCGTCGTGTGCCGGGACCGCCATGACGGCTCCCGTCCCGTACTCCATGAGCACGTAGTCGGCGACGAAGACCGGGATTTCCTCTCCCGAAAACGGATTCACCGCCCGAAAGCCGGTGTTCACCCCGGTCTTTTCGGTCTCCCCGGTCGGGTGGCTCTCGCCGGCGTGGGCGGCGGCCGCGGCGCGGCAGTAGTCCGCTACTTCGGAGTTCTGCGCCGCAATGGCCCCGGCGGCGGCATGCCGGGGAGCGAGCACCAGTGCGGTAGCGCCGTAGATGGTGTCCACCCGGGTGGTGAACACGGGAACGTCGCCCCGGTCTCCCAGAGCAGGGATCCGGAAGTGGATCTCGGCTCCCTCCGAGCGTCCGATCCAGTTGCGCTGCAGCACCAGCACCTTCTGCGGCCAGCCGGGCATCCGCTCCATCTCGTCGAGCAGTTCGTCGGCGTAATCCGTGATGCGCAGGAACCACTGTGGCAGTTCGCGCTCCTCGACCTCAGCCTCGCAGCGCCAGCACTTTCCGGCCTCCACCTGCTCGTTGGCGAGCACGGTCTCGCAGCCCGGGCACCAGTTGACGGTGCCGTTCTTCCGGTACGCGAGTCCGCGCTCCCACATCTTCAGGAAGAACCACTGGTTCCAGCGGTAGTACGAGGAGTCACAGGTGGCGAACTCACGCTCCCAGTCGTAACTGAACCCGAGTCGGCGGAGTTGTCTCCGCATGTGATCGATGTTCTGCGTCGTCCAGTCAGCCGGGTGGGCTCCCCGCTGGAGCGCCGCGTTTTCCGCCGGCAGACCGAGCGCGTCCCATCCGATGGGGTGCATCACCGTGAAGCCGTTCCGCCGGTAGAAGCGGGCGACGACGTCGCCGATGGAGTAGTTCCGAACGTGCCCCATGTGGATGCGTCCGGATGGATAGGGCAGCATCTCGAGGCAATAGAAACGCGGCCCCTCCGGCAGGTCCGGCGTCCGGAAGGAACCCTCGCGTTCCCAGCGGTCCTGCCACTTGGTTTCGACGCGTTCGTGAAATGTGCTCATCGCTCGTCGGGCGCGGAGTCTAGTCGAGTGACCCAGGCAGACTTCCGGCAGCGTCCGGCCGGACTTCAGACCCCTGGCGCGTGGAACCGACCCGCGCCAAAGCCTTCCTGAGCATCGAGCCGGACGGGATCCGATCGAGGTCCTTCGGACGCACGAAACGGGCTCCCGAAACGGCGCCGGCCGGGGCCGGCTCCACGAGATTCGCCTCGAACGGAACCACCGCGATCCTTCGCTGCATCACGGTATGCCAGAACCCCGGGAACTCCCGCGCCGGGCGCAGCCGGATCCCGTAGTTCGCGGCCGTCTCCCGAACGAGCGCGTCCTCCGCGGACTCCCCGCTCCGGCACTCACCGCACGGCAGTTCGTAAAGCCCCCGCATCGGGCTTTCACGGCGGCGAAACACCAGAATCCGTCCTTCCGGGTCCCGCACCACGGCCATCGCGAGCCGTACGGAATCTGTGGGGCGAGGCGGCGGACGCTCGGGAAACTCTTCCGGTTTCCCTCCCAGGCGGGCCCAGCAGAACTCACGGACCGGACAACGGTCGCAGCGGGGACCGGTTGCCGTGCACACGGTCGCCCCGAGCTCCATCAGCGCCTGGTTCCAGTCGCCCGGTTCACGGGCGTCGTCCGCTTCCATGAGCCGGTCGGCCAGTTCCCGGATCCGTCCCTCGAACGGCGCCCGTCCCCGTACCCCCCCAACCGCAAACAGCCGGGACAACACGCGCCGGACGTTCCCGTCCACCGCGGCGACCGGCTCCTTGAAAGAGATCGAGGCGATCGCCGCCGCGGTGTACTCGCCGATACCGGGAAGTCTCCGGAGCGAAGCGGCGTTTTGCGGAACTCCCCGGCCTTCGGCGGCCAGTCGCCGCGCGGCCCGGTGGAGAGCGCGGGCGCGGCCGTAGTAGCCGAGACCCGCCCAGGCGGCGAGCACCTCGTCCGCGCTGGCTGCGGCCAGCGATCCGGGGTCCGGGAAACCGGCGAGGAAGGCCCGGTAACGAGGCAGCATCGCCTCCACTCGGGTCTGTTGGAGCATCACCTCCGAGACCCAGACGCTCCAGGCATCGCTTGATTCCCGGAAAGGAAGCGACCGCTTGTTCTTCTGGAACCACGCGAGGAGCGTGCGCCGCAGGAGACGGAACGGGGAGGCGGAGGGAGGGTCGGACATGCGGCGGTGTGCGGACAGCACTGACGGGCCGCCGGGGCGTTGAATCGCAGTCACACCTACGATACAACCATGATCGCCCGCATCGCGCCGACGCGTGCCCTGCGGGCGTCCCCCGAGCGCAATGGCGTCCCCCGAGCGCAATGGCATCCGCCTCGCGGCGACACGGCACCTGGCGCCTCAGAGCCGCGAGCGATGAAAACCGGCCCGTCTCGAGACAGGTCCGGCTCACACCCGGGAGGGAATGGGCAATGACGGAACAGGACGTTCAGAGATGGCTCGACGAGTATGGCCGCGCCTGGGTCAACGGCGATCCGGACCAGGCGGCAGTGCTCTTCACCGACACCGCCGTTTATCGCGAAACGCCCTTCGATGAGCCCATGAGAGGGCGACGGGAAATACGGAAGTACTGGCAGGACGGTGCAGCAGACGCACAGGAGAACGTCGAGTTTTCCGCGCAGGTCTGGGCAGTCGTGGAGGAAACGGCAATTGCCGGCTGGCAAGCCGGTTTCACGCG
>Ga0209021_1002453_pt1 | contig 16245 bp, 16 predicted proteins | sample PinacodermFT_FD_187299 | JGI IMG/M metagenome (GOLD analysis project Ga0209021, IMG submission 187299) | Host-associated microbial community of the marine sponge Aplysina aerophoba from Gulf of Piran - sponge pinacoderm, lysed by freeze-thaw... | ecosystem: Host-associated > Porifera > Sponge >... | reverse complement strand
TGCCGAACCTGAACCCGACCCTGATGGCACCCACCCGAGCAGAGCATCCGCCCGGGATTCCGGCAGATGCCCATGACGGCTTCAGCGTCAAGGAAAAATGGTCACTTATTCTAGTGTCCACCGTGGCCATTGCTTGTGGTTGTCCGCCTTGGCAACGTTCTGATTGCAAGCGGTTTCAACGCATTTTCGGAGCGTTCGGCAAGTGTTGCGGAGTCTCTTACCTATGGCCCTGGTCTGTGTTGCCTGGACCGGCCCGGCCCTTGCCGAGTTGTACAGGCATTTCGAGGTCACCCCTGAGCGCCAGGCTCTACTGAACACCATTCGCTATGCAGAAGGCACCTGGAAGCAGGGTGAAAACGGCTATAGAGTTCAATATGGAGGGGGCCTCTTCCGCGACATGAGTCGCCACCCCAACAAGATCATTCACCGGCGGTATTCCTCCGCCGCGGCCGGAGCGTATCAATTTCTGCCCACCACATGGCGGATGGCGAAAAACGCCCTCCGATTAAAAGATTTCTCCCGACACTCTCAAGATCAAGCTGCGCTCTACCTGATTGAACGCCGTAAGGCGCTGGGGCTCGCTGATCGTGGCGTGTTCACGCGTGAGCTTGCCCATCGGTTGGCGCCGGAGTGGGCTTCCTTTCCCAAACACTCCGGTAAGAGTTACTACGGCCAACCCGTACGGTCGTTCTCCTCTCTCCAGAGGTTTTACAAGGAAAACCTGGCCCAGGAGCGCCGTGGTCGTCCATCATGGGTTGCCGCAGGACCACCACCTGCGCTCAGTCAACCCACTGCTCTTGCAGCAGAAAATCGCCCAACACCCACACGTTGGATTCCTGTGGCCAACTCTGCGGAGTGTAACGGGGAGTTGATCTGTCTTCTGGATCATGTGGCCCATCATGGCTGGGCGCCCAGCCAGCCAGAGAGACTGATCTCACAGTCTTAGACTTTCTCGGGCCTGCCACGGGATCGGACCATGGGGATCGGGTGTCGCCCGTTCAAGGGGGGGACGGCGGAGAGTTGCCAAGACTACCGGCCCAGTTGAGCTTGCGGCGCAGGGTCTTGAAGTAGGAGGGCTGCTGCTCCAGGACCAGCATCTGGGCATGGCGTTGGGCCCGTTGCAGAATGCACTTCTGTCGGGGGTGGAGCGTGGCGGCGTAGGCTCCGTCTTTCCACAGCTTCACCACACGGCTGGTTTCTCCCAAGGGCCAGACGGCCAGGCGGGACCGCGGAGGCAGCACCACGGCGCGACTGGAGAGACTCATGGGGCAGATGGGGCTCACCACAATGGCGTCAATTCCAGGGTGGACGATGGGTCCACCGGAAGCCAGGGTGTACCCCGTGGAGCCAGTGGGGGTGCTCACGATCAACCCGTCCCCCTGGTACTGGTCCACCACCTCCCCATCCACCGCCAGTTCGAGGCGACAGGTGGGGGAGCGATCATCCGTGCCAGGGCGAAGATAGAAATCGTTGAGGGCCAGATGAAGATCCCCAACCGGGCCATAGTCCAGCTTCCCGTCCCCGTAATCCACGGCCGCCTCCAGCAGCATGGGTCGGGTGATGGCATAACGATCGTTGCGGATGCGCTGCCAAACGCTGTCTTCCCCCCTCCCCGTCTCTTGTTGGAGCAGGCTGGGCGCATGGGTGAGGAAGCCCAGATGGCCGCCTACGTTGAAGGCCAGCAGCGGAACGCCATAGGAGGCCAGATGACGGGCCGCACTGAGCACGGTGCCATCTCCCCCCAGCACCACCGCCAAATCCGGCAGCCCCGTGACCAGCAAATCCAGGAAGGGGTTGCAGTTGAACCCACTGTGGGCAATGTGGCAGACAACATCAAAACCGCTGAGCTGATCGGCACAGAGATGGGCCCAACGGTCTGCCAGGGGGGTTCCGGCACGGCAGATCAGCCAGACAGAGGTTAGCTTCACAACAACTCAAGCCGGAGGACAGGACAACGGTTGGCCCATACCAGGGGATTGCCCGGCACGGGAGAAGACCCCTTGGCACGCCCATGTTCGTTCATTCAGGCCAGAGGCCAGCAGCCTGGAGGGCGTTCCTGATCTGTCCGATGTCCTCTCGATTCGTGTTCTCCTTCTTGGACTTAATGTAAATGAAGAGCGGAAGAAGACGCTCGTGGTCACAGTAGTAGATGACACGGGCGCCGCCGCGCTTGCCACGCCCTTGCGCTGGAATCCGCGTTTTGAAGACGGGACAGCCTTCGACTCTTTGCAATTTTGGGTCGTTGCCTGGTCCCTGTTGAAGTCGCAATTCCAGCACTTTGCCAACTTGCTCACGCAATCTCCGGTCCTTCTTGGCAAAGGATTGGAGAGCCCTTTCAAACTCCCCAGAGTGTTCCAGTCGCCTCCCTGTTGCCACAGACACCACAGACAATCAGGTCATCAGGCAATGCCGTGGGCAGTTAGTTGTTTCATGATGCCGGCCGTGAACTCGGGGCTGGCGGATAGGGCAGCAGTCTCACCAACGTCTTCCACCTCGCAAATCAGATTTTCCAACTGGTGCAGAACCAATCCATTCAGTGGCAGCAGCCTCCAGCGTCGTCCCAGTCGATGGCGCTGCTCGTAACAGCCGTCAAGACGCTGCACCAGATCCCCGCAGCTCTTGGCAAGCCTCTTCAACGCCGCTAGCCCCTCGTCATCATCAAACGTTGTCCGGTTCGTGCGCAAGACCAGCCGCTGGATTTTCCGGCGATCAGTCATCGTAGCCAGGAGCAACCAGACGTCGAACAGCGTCAGGAGAAGCCGGGCAAGAAGCCGAACAACAGGCTTCGGAGCCCAGCTCAACCAGCTTAACCTTCCAAGGGAAGCAGGCTTCCAACCGGGCAGATTCAACTTCGCTACCCTGATGAATAACCTGGTGGCTGCATTAGTGGACTCAGGATTAAAGGTGGCCTCCGCTGTTTTCATTATTGCAAGGTCTGTGCTCGGCCCCCAGCATAATAGCCTCTTGGGTTAGTTGGCAAGAGGAGGCAACTGCTATAGCACTCCGACTAGACTAGCCCCAGCCTTAAAACCGGCTAAAAACCTTGTCATGCCAGACCAACAGGGCTGCTTAACAGCTTGCAACAGGACAGACAGGCAATCCCGGCAGGAACGGCAGGCGACAGCGTGTTGCTACCATCGCAGCAGGTTGAATTGCTCCATGTCCACGGTGTCCCGGTTGCGGTAGAGGGAGAGCAAAATGGCCAACCCCACGGCAGCTTCGGCAGCGGCCACGGTGATGATAAACACGGCAAACACCTGGCCGCGCACCTGATCTCCATCCAGATAGCTGGAGAAGGCCATCATGTTCAGGTTGACGGCATTGAACATGAGTTCAATGCTCATCAGCACCCGCACCGCATTGCGGCTGTTGATCAGCCCCCAGACACCGATACAGAAGAGCATTGCGGCAACCACCAGGTAGGCCTGAAGGGGAACGTCGGTGATGGTTGTCATGGGGAAGGTACGGATGGAGTGGAGCTGTCCTGGCTGGAGAGAAGGGGCGTGCGCTGTCGTTCCAGAAGGGCCTGGTCTGCGGGCTCACCCGTGACTACATCACGGGCCAACACGTCACGACGTGCCAGCACGATGGCGCCGATCATGGCCATCAACAACAACACCGAGGCCACCTCGAAGGGGAGCAGATAATCCGTGAAGAAGTGCTCACCAATGCGGATGAGTGCGGCTTCACCAATGGACGGAGGACCAGGGAGAGCCCAGGGGGTGGTCAGGGCAACCTGTAAAAGGAGAGCCAACAGTCCCAGGCAGACCCCCACCGAGAGCAGTCGACGCAGTAGCAGCGCCCGCATGGGTCGCAGGGGCTGGCGCTTGTTGACCAACATGATGGCAAAGAGGATCAACACGTTGACGGCGCCCACATACACTAGAATCTGCGCCGCAGCAACAAAGCTGGCATTGAGCAGCAGGTAGAGACCTGCCATGGACAACAGCACGCCACCCAGGAGAAATGCGGAATAGACCACGTTGGGCAGCAACACAACCCCCAAGGCTCCCAGAAGCACAGTGACCGAAAGCAATAGGAAGCAAACGAACCGGGTGGAGAGCGCAAGGCTCATGCTGTCTGGTGCGGGGTCTCTCCCAGAGTACCGCCTTGAGCATCCTTCCAGGCCATCCGTCCGTTATCACTACGAGCCAACAAAACCGGGGACGCCTGGCCGGGGGAGTTGAATTCGTAATCCTGGAGCAGTTCCATGGCGCTTCCCGTGTCAAGAAAGATACCGTTCTTCAGGAATTTATTCCTGGCGCGAAGCCGATAGGGCCGTCTTTCTTTCTTGACCTCCCCCCCCTCCGAATCCTTCAGAACAGTAAAGCAGCCAGGAAACCCGATTCGGCCTATTTCAGACTGACAGCTCCGAATACGTGCAAAACAGCCTCTTTGAGGCCTTCATACACTCTCCACTTGCTTATTGGAGTTCTATCTATAGCTGGATTCGGTATTTGGACATCCTGATCCTATGTCACCTTGCTCTCATCCTTCCCCATGCCACGCAGCCGGGGCTTGTCAAAGCCGGACTGTTGTTTGACGATGCGGAAAGCCTGTTCGACAGCTCAGCTCAGTGCTCCGCATAAATCCGCACCCTATAGGGTTCAGGCGGCACGGCAGGCCGAAGGTGCTGGACCTCGTCCACCAGGGTGGACAGCGCTGCGATGCGACTGGCAGGATCGGGATGGGTGCTGAGGAATTCCGGCGGCCTTGGTCCGCTGTGCTGTGCCATCTTTTGCCATAGGGTCACTGCTGCCTGTGGATCGTAGCCGGCCCTGGCGGCCATCCTCATGCCCAGCTTGTCCGCCTCCTCTTCACCGCTGCGGCTGTTGGGGAGGGTAAGAGCCACGGTGGCCACGGCGTTGGCGATGGGTGCGGCTTGAGAATCCTCTTCCGTATTTTGCTTCACCACCGAGACGGCCAGATTCCGGGCCAGCACCATGGACATCCGTTCCGCATGGTGGTTGGCAATGGCATGGGCAATTTCATGGCCCATGATGTGGGCGATTTCATCGTCACTGAGGCTCAGCTTCTCGATGAGGCCCCGGAAAACGGCCATGCGTCCCCCTGCCATGGCCCAGGCGTTAAGGACGGTGGCATCATCCACAAGGGCAACGCTCCACTCCCAACGTGCTGTGTGGGGATACTCCTGGACAGCCACGGTCGCCAACCGCCCCGTAATCCGCGCCATGCGCTCCGCCAGCCGTGGATCGTTCATCAGCTTCCCACGACGGGCAAATTGCCGCAACGTGTCCATGTAGGCGGTTTGCGCCATGGAGATGGCGGCATCCGGGGATACCAGCATGAATTGCTGCCGGCCCGTGGGGCTGGTGGTACAGCCCGCCAGCAGGGCAGCGACGAGGAGCCAACCGGCACGCTGCAAGATTCGACCCGGCCCAACCATGCTTTAGATATATCCCCGGATTCCCGTCACGTCAATCCCGACCCCGCCACCGCTGACGGAACGACGGTCTGATAGCCGGGGAGGATATTAGGCTGGCGCCTACACTAACGTCTGGCGCCCTCAAAGCCAGCATTTCGCCCCGTTGCCAGCGGGGATCAGTTCTCACCCATCCGCCATGCACGTGCTGCCCGCTGCCAGTTTTGGCTCCAGCCCAATGATGACCATCACCATCCAGGACTTTTCCGGATTCTCCATCCCCCCCGGCGGCATCCGTCGTTTTGTGGTTCCCCTCAGCCAGCTCCAGTCTACCTACGGTCGGCTGGTACGCTCCGGCGCCAAAATTCTCGGAGTCTGTAACAGCCTGAACGGCACTGCAGCGACGCCTGTGCCGAGCCCGGTGGGCAGCAGCACCCCTGCACCTGCCCAAGCGGCCCAGCCGGTCGACAGGCCGGCCCGGAAGGCTCCCGCCAAGGCCGCCCATGGGGATGTGCCTGTCAATCTATACAAGCCCAAGGCCCCCTTCGTCGGCACGGTCATCAGCAATGAAACCCTGCTGAAGGAGGGAGCCATTGGTCGGGTGAACCACGTCACCATGGACCTCTCCGGCGGTGAGCTGCGTTATGTGGAGGGTCAGTCCATTGGCATTATCCCCGACGGCCTGGCGGACAACGGCAAGCCCCATAAAATCCGCCTCTATTCCATTGCCAGCACCCGCCATGGGGACAATCTCGCCGGCAACACGGTCTCCCTCTGCGTCCGTCAACTCCAGTACGAGAAGGATGGGGAGCTCATCAACGGCGTCTGCTCCACCTTCCTCTGCGACATTGCCCCTGGTGCGCCAGTGAAGATCACCGGTCCCGTGGGCAAGGAAATGCTCTTGCCGGAGGATGAAAACGCCAACGTGATCATGCTGGCTACGGGCACCGGCATCGCTCCCATGCGGGCCTACCTCCGCCGCATGTTCGACCCCGGTGAGCGTGCCAGGAATCCCGACTATGCCTTCCGTGGCAAAGCCTGGCTGTTGATGGGTGTCCCCACCACCCCCAACCTGCTCTACGAGGAAGAATTCCGGAGCTACCTGAGCGCCTACCCGGAGAACTTCCGCTACACCAAGGCCATCAGTCGGGAGCAGAACAACAGTGCCGGTGGCCGCATGTATATCCAGAACCGGGTGGCCGAATCCGCCGATGAGATCTTCAACCTGATCAACCTGGACTCCACCCATCTGTACATGTGTGGTCTGCGGGGTATGGAGCCGGGTATTGACAAGGCCATGGCCACCGCCGCGGCTGCCCGTGGTCTGGATTGGAAAACTCTGCGTCCCCAGTTGAAAAAAGCCGGCCGTTGGCATGTGGAAACCTACTGAGGCATCTTCCATGGCCCCCGAACGCCGCCATTGTGGCTAAAGAAGGGCAGATAGACGGCTCCAACGTCTTTATGGCAGCCACCTTGACCAATCCCCTGCGCGTCGGCCTGCGCCAGGAGCGGGTTATCCCTCCCCAATGCTTGATCGTCTTCGGTGCGTCCGGGGATTTGACGCACCGCAAGCTGATCCCGGCCCTGTTCGAGTTGTTCCTCCAGCGGCGCCTGTCCAGTGAATTTGCGGTGCTGGGTTGTGCCCGCCGTCCCTGGAGCGACGAGATATTTCGCCAGACCATGGCGGAGCGGCTCCAGCCCGCCATTGCCGCCCATCCCCAATCCTGGGAGCAGTTCAGCCAGGGACTCTTTTACGAACCCGTGGACCTGCAACAGCCGGAGCATCTGGTGCGCCTGGCGCAGCGGTTGGAACAGGTGGATCGCCAGCGGGCTACGCGGGGTGAGCGCACGTTTTATCTCTCCGTCTCACCCGCGTTTTACGGCTCTGGCGCCCGTGCCCTGGCGGGAGCGGGACTGTTGGCGGATCGTCAACGCAGCCGTCTGGTGATCGAGAAGCCCTTCGGGACGGACTACGCCAGTGCCCAACAGCTCAACCGGGTGGTCAGAAGCTGCGGTCAAGAGAATCAAATCTTTCGCATTGACCACTATCTGGGGAAGGAAACGGTCCAGAACATCATGGTGTTGCGCTTCGCCAACTCCATCTTCGAACCCCTCTGGAATCGGAACCACATCAGCAGTGTGCAGATTACGGCTGCGGAAACCGTGGGTGTGGAGCAACGGGCCAGTTACTACGAACAGTCCGGCGCCTTGAAGGACATGGTGCAGAACCACCTGACCCAGATGCTGGCTCTGACCGCCATGGAACCGCCAGGGCGCTTTGAACCCGAATCCATCCGCAACGAGAAGGCCAAGGTGCTACAGGCGGCCCACCTGGCCAGCCCGGAGCAACCCTGGACCTGTTGTGTGCGGGGGCAATACGGCAGTGGCGGGACAGCGGAGCGTCCCATGGCCAGCTACCGCCATGAACCCGGCGTGGACCCGCACAGCACCACGGAAACCTACGTGGCCGTCAAGCTGTTCATTGACAACTGGCGTTGGCAGGGGGTGCCCTTCTACCTGCGCACGGGCAAGCATCTGGCCAAACGCCTCAGTGAGGTGACCCTCACCTTTCGGGATGCGCCGGTGCGTCTTTTCGATGCTGCTGCCGGTGGGGTGAGCGCCAACCAGTTCGTGATTCGCATCCAGCCCAACGAAGGGGCCACGTTCCGCTTCGAAGTGAAAGCTCCGGGATCCGGGATGCGCAGCCGCCCCATCTCCATGAACTTCTCCTATGACGATTCCTTCGGAGAACCCTCCGACGAGGGTTACGTGCGGCTTCTGGCGGACGCCATGCTTGGCGATCCCACCCTCTTCACCCGCAGTGACGAAGTAGAGGCCGCGTGGCGGCTCTACACCCCCATCCTGGAGGGGCTCAAGCAGTCCCCGGATAAGTTTCCCGCTTATCCCTACGAGGCCGGCACCTGGGGACCAGCGGAATCCGACGAACTGCTGGCCCGTGACGGTTTGCTCTGGCGCCGCCCCTGATCTCCCACACGCCCCTCCCCTCAGCCTCGCCATGGTTCCCCAATTCACCCTGCAAGCCCCCCTCAAGCTGCCGCCCCAGGCGGTGATCAACCACCTGGAACAACTTTGGCGGCATCCGGAGGAGGGCTACAACGGCTCTGCCACCTTTACCCTGGTGGTATGGGAGCCGGCCTGGCTGGAGCAGCATCTGGCCCGCCTTGGCTTGCTGCAGGACGCGGTGATGGGAATGCAACGCCCTTGCCTGGTGGATGCGGCCCGTCGCGCCATAGGCGCCTATGGCCTCCCCAGCGCCACCGCCCCCCTCTCCAACGCCCTGGCCCAGGTGCTGGCCAGCCAATCCGGCGGGAACGGGGTCTACGACGATCTGCGAGGCCAGGCCATTGAAAGCAGCATCAGCGAACTCCAGCCCCACCGCATGATCACCCTGGCCCCCACCATCAATGGAGAGCAACCGCTGGATGCCCTGGTGGCCGCCTATTGCTCGCTCCCGGAGGAGAATAGTCCGGGTGGCAGCGTCTGTGGGGACGTGCTGGTGCTCCGTGGGGGGGCGGCATCCATTGCCGAAGAACTGGACCTGCTCCCCCGGTTGATCCCCAGCCAATTGCCCTGCTGGGTGCTCTGGGAAGGGGCCTTGGGAGAGCACACGGACATCTTCGAGCGGCTAGTGGCGCCGCCGCGCCGACTGATTGTGGATACCGCCTTGGGAGAAACGGAGCCCTCCCTGAGGATCCTGGCCCAGCGCATTGCCTCCGGTCAGGCTGTCTCCGATCTGAACTGGTACCGCCTGGGGGGCTGGCGCGAATCCCTGGCCATGGCCTTTGATGCCCAGGACCGGCGCGCAGCCCTGGGCCACGTGGCCCAGGTGGACATTGACGTGGAGGGAGATCAACTATGCCAAGGCCTGTTGCTGGCCGCCTGGATCGCCAGTCGTCTCCAGTGGTCTCTCCGGACAGGACACCGGCAACAGGACAGCAGCGTCTACCGCTTCCAGCGGCCTGACGGGATCACGGTAGATCTGCGCCTGGTGTCGGTTCCCGTGGGCTTCCCCAAACCCCATGCCGGCTCCGTTCTAGGTTTGCGCCTTCTGTGTAAGCCCCCCGGTAACCGGGAACTCTGCGTGGTGCTCTGCGGAGAAGCCAGTGGTTGCATGCGGCTGGAGGGGGGAGACATCTCCTCTCGGGATTTGGTGGAAGAAATTGTCCCGCTGATCGAGGGATCTCTGGAGGTGCAGGAAACCCGTGCCCTTGCCGGTGGCCACGACACCACCAACCCCCTGCTGGCCACCACGGCCCAACTGGCGGATCAAATGCTGGCCACTGCAACTGCGGCTGCCAGCAAAGCCTGATCGCTGCGGTCGCTTGGCTCTTATCATCGCTGCACCCCGGAGCGGCTCCGGCAAAACCCTGCTGAGCCTCTGCATCACTGCGGCCCTGCGGCAGCGTGGTCTCACCATGCAGACCTTCAAGGTGGGGCCGGACTACCTGGATCCCCAGTTGTTGGGGGCACTCGGTGGCCGCCCCTGCCGCAATCTGGATCCTCTCCTCTGTGGGGAACCATGGCTACGGGCGGCGTTCCGTCACTGGGGGCACACCCCGGACGCTTGCCTGGTGGAGGGGGTCATGGGCCTGTATGACGGTCTCGGACCCAGCCAGGAGGGTAGCACTGCCCATGTGGCCCGCCTGCTGAACCTTCCCCTGTTGTTTGTCGTGGATGCCAGCCGCCAGGGAGCCTCCATTCGTGCCCTGGTGGCGGGCTTTCGGGAGCAGGCCTCCGAGCTGACGTGGTGTGGTGTGGTGCTCAACGGTGTGGGTAGTCCACGGCATCAGCGCTTACTGACGGCGGCCCTGGAGCCGACGGGCCTGCCGGTGTTGGGCAGCCTGCCCCGCCGCGAGGCCATGGCGCTGCCCTCGCGGCACCTGGGGCTCCTGCCACCAGCAGAGATCCACCACTTCCAAACCCGCTGTCATCAGTTGGCGGCCCTGGCGGAGCGCCACCTGGACCTGAGCCGTCTCCTGCCACACCTGCAAGCCGGCCGCGGCGCCCCTGGACCGTCTCCCTTCCTGGCCACCAGCCCTGTGGATACCCCGTCGCCCCCCCAGCTCCGGTCATCAAGTACGCCCGGCCCTTTGCTGGCCATCGCCCAGGACCAGGCCTTCTGCTTTCTCTATCCCGAGCAGCGGGAGTGGCTGGAGCATTACGGGGCGCGAACCCGGACCTGGTCGCCGCTGGCGGATCAACCCCTGCCGGAGGGGACAGCAGCGCTGGTGCTGCCAGGGGGCTATCCCGAACTCCACGGCGCCGCCATTGGCCAGGCCACCCGAAGCCTCCGGGCATTGCAGACAGCCCATGGCCTGGGCCTGCCCATCTATGCCGAGTGCGGCGGCATGCTTCTGCTGGTGCGCACCCTCCATGACCCGGACAACAGGCCCTGGCCCATGGCGGGCATCCTCCCCGGCGCTGCCCGCCGTGACGGCCTCCAGTTGGGCTATCGCAGGGCATTGGCCTGTGGCGCGAGTCCTGTTGTGCGTCCCCATGAGCGGGTGGTGGGGCATGAGTTCCACCATTGGCAATTGACGCTGGAGCCATCTGAAGCCCCCCAGGGCATCAGCGCCCTGCAACCCCTCTGGCGACTGAGTGGTTGGGGTGTCCCCACTCGCACAGAGGGCTTGGCCCATGGCACACTCCACGCCAGTTGGCTCCATCTGCACTGGAGTGGCCAGCCCCAGGTGCCCCGGAGGCTGGTGGCCGCCGCCCGGGCCATGCAGAGGCGCCTTGCCTGGTGACGGGATTGTCCCGACTGTTGTGGAGTTCAGGAGTCCGGTGTCCGCAGGCGCTGCAACAAAGCCTGGAAGCAAGGGGGCAGCTCTGCCACGCAGACAATGCGCTCCTGGGTGAGGGGATGATCGAGTCCCAGCTCAACGGCATGGAGCATCTGACCGGGCAAGGCCATGGGCAGACGGCGGCAGCGGCTGTAGAGAGGATCCCCCACAATGGGGTGCCCCCCGTGGCTGGAGTGGACACGGATCTGATGGGTGCGGCCGGTCTCCAGTTGGAAGCGCGCCAGGGAATAATCCCCCAGCCGTTCCAGCACCTGCCAATGGGTACGGGCTTGCCGCCCGATCTCCTCCCGCACAACGGCATACCTGCGCCGGTCCACGGGATGACGTCCAATAGGACCGTCCCAGGCGCCCTGCTCCCGGGGCAGGACGCCATGGACAAGACCCAGATAGCGACGGCTGCAAGTGCGCTGGGCGATTTGCCGTTGCAGACTCGTCAGCGCGGCTTGGCTCTTGGCCACCACGATGCAACCACTGGTGTCTTTATCCAGGCGGTGGACAATGCCAGGTCGCATCTTGCCGCCAATGCCGGGCAGGTCGGGGCAGTGGGCAAGGAGGCCGTTGACCAGAGTGCCGTCCCGGTGACCAGGGGCAGGATGGACCGTGAGGCCGGCGGGTTTGTTGATGACGACGAGCTCGGCATCCTCATGGAGGATGTCCAGGTTCATGGGCTGTGGCGGCAGGTAGTCCAGGGGTTCCGGGGGCGGCAACCGGAGTTCCACCCGGTCCCCATGGCGCAAGGGTGTTTTGGCCCGTGAGGTTGTTGTGCCGTTCACCCGCACCAACTGTTGGGCAATGAGCTTCTGAATGCGGGCGCGGCTCTGCTCCTGCCGCTGCTGCACCAGCCACCGGTCAAGGCGCATGGGGTGTGGTTTGTCGTAGGTGAGGCGCACCAGTTGGCCAACCCCATGGCCGAACGGCGCCTCACCACTGGCCTCCGATGGGCAGGAGGGGTGATGTCTCTCCATCGCCGTCACCCGTCTGGCGACGGCTGAGGCGCCTGGAGGGCAACGGCGCCCAGGTGCCCCTTGCGAAAGTCGTCCAGCAGCCGCCGGGCCATGCGGGCGGCGCAACCGCTGGTGTGTTCATCCGCTGCGGCCTGCAGCCACCGATGGGGTACCCGGGGATCCGCCGTGATGCCATAGCGGGTTGCCAGCAAACCGGTGAGCCGCTCATCCACCTGGGGTGGTACGAGGTTGGCGAGGTACTGGAGCAGGGCCTGGGCCACAGGCTCATGGTCATAGGCGGCCTGGCCAATGTCGTCGCAGATGGCCAGCAGCAGAGCAGCCTGTTGATCCTGGAGGCGTGTCGGCAGGATACCAGGGGCATCCAGAAGATCCACCTGGCCGCCCATGCGCACCCATTGGAGGGACCGGGTGACCCCGGCCCGCCGTTCACTGGCCACGGCCCGCCGTCCCACCAGCCGATTGATGAGGGCGGACTTGCCCACGTTGGGGAAGCCCAACATGAGGGCTCGCACCGGCCGTGGGCGAAGGCCCCGCTGTTGGCGACGGGCGTTGAGGGCAACACCGGCATCCACAGCGGCCTGCAGCAGCGCCTTGCTGCCCCCGCCCCTGCGCCCGTCGCACCAGATGGGGTTTTCCCCGTGCTGCTGGAGCCACCGGTGCCAGCAACTGCGCGCTGCCGGAGGGATCATGTCCTGCCGGTTCACCACCATCACCCGGGGCCTGTTCCCGGCCCAGCTTTCCAGACACGGATGACGGCTGGCCAGCAGAATACGGGCATCGCACACCTCCAGCACCAAGTCAACGCGATCCAGTTGCTGGCGCAACTGCTTCTCCGCCCGGGCGATGTGACCGGGATACCACTGGATGCCGGGAGAATCCATGCCGGTGGAGAGTTACACCAGTCGGAGCGGGAATCCTGATCGCAACAACCCGTCAGGCCGTGCCACAGAAGGTGACTTTGGGGAACTTGAGTTTCACGTCGTCCAGACCTTTGCCTTTACCTTCCTCCTGCCAGTAGTTGATCACCTCCGTGGCTTGGTTGAGGATTTCCACCCGCTCGTTGTCGGTGATCCATTTTTTATTTTCCAGCACGGATTTGAGGGTTTCCCAGGCATCGTCCCGCGGCCAGAAGTAGTAGCTGGTCAACGGACTGGGTCCGCCACCGACAATCTGATCCACAGCCAGGGCCACGTTGTCCGGCAGCCAGAGAATCTTGAGAAGAAATCGTCCTTCGTCAGGACGTGGCGTGTGGCCGGACGTAGCAACAGAGGGCTCGGGTCCGTCCTCGGAACGCGCCGGGGCGGGACTGGAACCACTGACGGGTTTAGGCTGGCTGGTTTCGGGGAAAGACGTGGCGGTGGCTTCGCTCAAGGTGGGAGAAGAAATCGTTGTACCGTTGAAGGTTAGCCTAGCAGATCACCGGCAGCCTGCCTTGGTCCCGCTCCGCGCCTTGCTGCTTTTTGATATCGACGGTGTGATCCGCGACGTGGGGCGCAGCTATCGCCTTGCCGTGACAGAAACCGTAGCCCACTTCAGTGGCTGGCGACCCACTCCCGGGATCGTTGACGCCCTCAAGGCAGAGGGTTGCTGGAACAACGATTGGGATGCCAGCCTGGAGTTGTTGCGGCGCCGCCGGTCCCGCCAGCCGAACCTGCAACTTCCCCCACGGGACGTGGTGGCAGAGGTGTTCTCCGGGTTCTACTTCGGGCGGGACGACGACGGCGCCGTGAGCCGGCAGCCCCACCGGTGGACCGGCCTCGTCCGCCAGGAGCCCCTGTTGGTGGACGGCGCCTTTTTTGCCGCCCTCGGCGGAGCCGGCATTGGCTGGGGTTTTGTCAGCGGGGCCGAGCCTCCCAGCGCCCGCCATGTGCTGGAGGACCGCCTGGGCTTGCCTCAGCCCCCCCTGGTGGCCATGGGGGATGCCCCCGATAAGCCGGATCCCACAGGTCTTCTCCAACTGGCTGAGGAGTTGGCTGCCACGGCGCACGTCCCCCTCGCCCAACTACCCATGGGGTATGTGGGGGATACCGTTGCGGACGTGCTCACGGTGATTCATGCCCGTCGGCAATACCCCCGTCTGCGCTGCAAGGCCCTGGCCGTGGCCCCGCCCCATGTCGCCGCCGCCGGTGCGGCGGCGTGCGCTGCTTACCACCAGCAGCTTCTGGCCGCTGGCGCCGATGCCGTTATCGGCGCCACCGCCGCACTGCGCCCGGAGCGGGTGTTCCAACTCCTCCGGATGGCGGACTCCCAGAGGAAACCCGGGGACATGGCGGAATGAGCCAGCTCCGGAGTCTGGAAGCCCAATTACCACAATGCTTCTCGGACGGCCCGGAGCGAATTTTCCAGGCTTTCCCCAGGACCTGTTCGGAGACTTCGTAATAAAGAAGGCGTTGGTCCCTTCAAGGCAAGCAGTCTCAACCCCGTCTTCGTGCCGGTGTTCATGGATCCGGGGTACTTTCCAGCCGCCCCGAAAGGGGGCTTGACAGAAGGAGCAATCCCTGCCTTAGGCTGGGCAAGCCGTTTTGGCTTTGCCCAGAAGCCCCCATGAAGCCCATGAACAATCCGGATCCGAAGCTGGTGCAGTCGGGAAGAGATGTCCCATGGGTGTGTGGCGTGGGTGGAGAAAGGGGAGACCTGACGGTTAATGAAGATAATATCAAGAACGTAACTTTCACAAGCGGGAAGAGTACGATAAGGAGTATGATTGGTCCAGCGGTCCAGCGGTCCAGCGGTCCAGCAGTCCAGCAGTCCAGCAGTCCAGCAGTCCAGCACACCGGGAGTGGTGTGTCATGAGGGGCGTCCAACGGGAAGCTGGCGCACCTCGTCTTGCCCCCACATCTTCAACAGGCTCCCGGTCCAGGGCTGAAGCGCGTTCCGCTGGTGGGGCTTGTTTCCGCCGCCGTCTGCTGGCGCTGCTGCTGGCCGTTCCCGGCTTCTTCACTGCTGCCCCCGGCCTGGTTGTTGCCCCCACTGCGCTGCTGCTCGGCACGCTTTCGCTGGTCGCCCCCACGCCGGCTGCCGCCGACGTGCTGGTGAGCAACTTGGGGCAGACGCCGGATAATGATTTTGGTACGTCTCCTCATCCGACTAGAAGGGTCCCCGGTCAATCTCCCCCAGTTCCTGTGGCTTGGGTTTCTGTAATTTCCCTGGACAGCGCGAACCTGGCTCAACAGTTCACTACGGGAAGCAACTATCAGGGTTACATTCTCAACAGCGTCGAATTGGAATTTTCCCGGATATATGCCAATGGTCGAATTGCTGTGGTGGAGCTCTGGTCTTCCACCAACAGCAATTCGCCAAACGCCAAACTCCACACCTTGACGGGACCAGCGACCCAGCCGGCGGGGACAAATGTCTTAACCTTCACGGCCTCGGCGAACACCATGCTCTCGGCGAACACCAGTTATTTTGTTGTATTTTACAGAGGGAACAGACAGGCCGGAGAGCGGGCCACAGCTAATGCCGAGGCAATTGTTACGGCCTCGGATAATGAGGATTCCGGCGGGCTGGCCGGGTGGAGCATCGCGAACACGCTGCGTTACAACTACTTCGGCGAAACCCAAAACGGGAACCTTATATGGCGTAACGACGCGAACAGAGCGTTCCAGATACGCGTCAACGGCTCCGTCCCCGGCGCAACCACGGGTCTGACAGTGACACCGGGCAGCGGGAAGCTGGACCTGAGCTGGACCGCGCCCTCGGGCACGGTGACGGGGTACGACGTGCATTACACCTCGGCATCGAAAACAGGCGGCAGCGCGGTAACGGACGATGCGGCGGCCACCGGCAGCGACGCGTCCGCGGCCTGGGTGGCGGTGACCCGCAGCGGCACGACGGCCACGCAGACGATATCAAGTCTGAGCAACGGCACGACCTACCGTGTGCGTGTGCGGGCGAAGAACAGCAACGGCAACGGAGCCTGGGTATTCGGGACGGCCATACCGGCATTACCCGCGGGCACCGTGTGGCAGGAGACGATGACGCCGGAGGCATTCACAGGGGGATTTGGCTGCAAGAACAAGAACGAATGCGACGAACAGATTTCCAACAACAGCTTCACGGTCGGCGGCGC
>Ga0209021_1002448_pt1 | contig 16264 bp, 13 predicted proteins | sample PinacodermFT_FD_187299 | JGI IMG/M metagenome (GOLD analysis project Ga0209021, IMG submission 187299) | Host-associated microbial community of the marine sponge Aplysina aerophoba from Gulf of Piran - sponge pinacoderm, lysed by freeze-thaw... | ecosystem: Host-associated > Porifera > Sponge >... | reverse complement strand
AGTCCGGTCCGGGTAAAGTCTCGTTCATCGATGTCGGTCCGGAACTGGTAATCCGTCCATACCAGGTCGGTACTCTTCCCCGTAAGGTGGTTTTCCATGATCATCTTTCCGGCTCGCCAGTAGCTTTCCAGGTATTGCTGGTATTCGCCCAGTGTAAGCGTCTTGAGGTGAGCGTCTTTGCGGTCGTAGTACTCCACCTTCCAGACACGGAGTTCTTCCTTGTCGCGCCAGACCACCTGGCGGCGGTAGACCGATCCCTTCTCCACCGGCACGCGTTCGGTCACCACGCAGTCCAGACTGTCTCCGCAGGGTTCCTCACGCAGATACCTGTAGGTAAACTTTTCCACTTCCTGGACGGTCATGTCCTCGTAGGTGAACTCGCTTCCCATGAAGGATCCCGATCGGTTGGACGAACTGATGCGCTTGACGCGCTTCAGGGCCGGCAGGTAGAGCCACTGATCGTCCGGCCGGTCCTTGTGGCCGTGTATGAGTAGCGCGGTGCCCCGGGCGTCTCGCGGCTGGTCGAAGACGAAGAGACTCATGTTGCCGTCGTTTTCCGCCTCGAGCACTTTTACGCGTACTTCGCGGAGGCTTTCCTGGCCTTTCTTGTTGCGCAGAACCATGCTCATGCCGGCCGCGAAATTCCCGAATCCCTCGTCCTGCTTCCGGGCGTCGCGGGCGATCTGCAGCCCCTTTTCTTCCTCCTGGTCGGCGGCCGAGGCCTCCTGTAGCGGCATGCCCGGTAAAACGAACATCGCCAGGAGGGTGATTCGGGCGGCGCGCAGTCCGCGCACCGGCCGCAGTGGTTTATCGAGATTCATGGTTTTCTCCTGTCGAGCGCCATAAGCAGCGGAGGAAGCAGCAGGAAGTCGGCTATGATCGCAAAGGCGATGGTAATGGTCACCAGCAGTCCTAGGGCCCATGACACCTGGAATCCCGACCCGGCGAAGGCCAGGAAGCCCGCGGAAAGGACCAGTGTCGTGGTCCACAGCGCCTTCCCAACGGATCGGAAGGTAACACGCACCGCTTCTTCCGCCGACAGACCTTCCTCTTTGCGCGCCTTGAGGTACCTGCTGAGAAAGTGGATTGTATCGTCCACGACGATGCCGAATGCGACGACGATGACCACCGATGAGGCGATGCCCACTTCGCCGACCAGGTGTCCCCAGAGCCCAAAGCTCATGGCCGCCGGCACGAAATTGGGCAGCAGACTGATGAGACCGAATCGGATACTCTTGAAGACCAGGACCAGGATGAGCGAAATGAACGCCATGGCGACCACCGTTCCGCGCAGCATCGATTCAATATTGCGCTGGGAGATATGGGCGAACACCACGTTGAGGCCGGTGGCTTCGGTGGCAAGCGCCGGGGCGTTTTCGCGGAGCCAGGCCTCCCCTCGACTGGCCAGGTCCTGCAGATCCTGGCTCGACCGGCCGCGAATCACGACCGTCATGCGCGTTGCCGACCTGGAGACATCGATCCGGTCGTTCAGGTCGCTGCCAAAGGGCAGAGACAGTTCGTAGAGCAACAGGTACTGCGAGGCAAGATCCTGGGCATCGGGTATACGGAAGAAGGCCGGATCGTCTCCGTGCATGTTTTTGTTCAGCCGCTTCATGATGTCCGAAAAGGCCTGCACGTGGCCCACTTCAGGCTGACTCCGGTTCCATTCCGCGAAAGCCTCCACCTGACGGAGGTAATCCGGATCGGTGATCCCGCCTTCTTCCTCCGCGGCCAGCGTATACTCGAAGGACAGCAATCCGGTCAGGTTTTCCATGACGAAATCCGTATCCCGCCGGAATTCGTAGCGTTCATCGAAGTAATCCGGCCAACTGTCGGTCAGTTGGTTCCTGGGCACGCCGGTGATCAGGACGACCGTCAACAGCCCGACGGACCAGAGCAGCGGTTTGCGCCGCGAAACGACGAAATCGCCCAGGCGATCGAAGAAGACCGGTTGCCGGGAACCAGCGGCACGGGCCCGCAGCGGAAGGACCGAAAGCAGCGCGGGCAGGAGCGTAACGGCGTAGATGAAGGTGATCATCACCCCGAAGGCCACGAAGTTGCCGAGAATGTGAAACGGTGGCGAATCAGAGAAGTTCAGGCTGAGAAAACCGATCGCGGTGGTGATCGAGGCCAGGAACACCGGGTAGGCATTTGTTCTAATGGATTTCGCGACCGCCTCGTTCCGTTCCGCTCCGTCTCTAATCCCCGTCAGCGTATGCGTGATGATGTGTACCGCCTGGGCGACGGAAATCGCCATGACGATAATGGGCACCCCTGAATTTACCGGACTGAAAACCGTATGGAACCAACCGGCGAACCCCATGGTCGTCGATATCACGAAGCCTATCATGACGACGATGATGCCTGTTCCCAGAAAGGATCTCAGGAGTAAGGTCGAGGTGATCAAGATGAGGACGAAAACGATAGGCAGCAGGGTTTCAAGGTCGTCTTGGGTGGCATCGGCGAAGGCCCGGTTCATGACCACGTCGCCCGTCAGGTAGAAATCAACGTCGGGGGTGTTCTCCCGTGCATCCTCCAGCATGATGTCCAGGTAATCGGTGAGCTCCTTGACAGCCAGGTCCGGATTCTCGCCCATGACGAAGTTGATCGCCAGCCCGGCCACCCTTCCGTCAGGAGAAACGAGCCGCCCGACGATTTCCTGGGAATCCAGCGCGATCGACTCGATGCGAACCAGGTCGGCATCGCTCAGCGACGCGGCGTCCTCGACGAGCGGCCCGACGATCAGATCGTCTTCCATCGCCTCGCTGTGGAAGTAATTCGTGAGAGAGTTTACCCGGGTGGAATATGGAGCGAGCCAGGCGGATTCAGTGAGTGCTTCGACGACACCCAGCGCATCGCGGGTGAAGACGGAACCGGTCCGGGGCGCGATGGCGACCAGGGCGGTATTGGAGGCAGCGTAGGTGTCCTCCAGCGCGTCGAAGGCGGCGAGTTGCGGATTGTCCTCGCCGAACATGACGCGATGCTCGTTGGAGACGGTTATGAAACGGCTACCGGCCGCCATGGCGAGCATGAATGCCAGCGAGAATACAATCACCAACCATCGGTGACGGAGTACCACGACGGTGTAACGGTCGAGATTCAAAAATGCGACCCCTCTGTTTTAATCGTCCTTCAGCAGTTCGATCAACAGTTTACTATTTCGATTCTTCAGCCGATGCGTAAAGGACTCCCTGAGTGAAGGACTACCATGGTCCTGCTCGTTTGTATACCTGACGCTTCCGCGTGTTCGAGATCCCGGCCATGCGCGTGATCGTGATGTTATACAAAGCTTCATTGCGGCGTTTACTTCGTCCGGACCGTGCATTTCGGCGATCTTACCCGATCGCAATGGTGATTTATTTCAAGTTAACGTAATAAAAACCATTGTATTGTCAAGATTTCAGATTTAAATCGAGTTTTTTCCCACTTTCCCGACTAATACAACATGGCGTTTGTAACGCATTTATTTTCGCCTATCACTGCACACGTGTACATTCGGAATTTAATTGGAAGCGCATCTCGGGTCAATATTAACCAGCTATACGGGTGATCTGAATATACGACTGATCAGTGCGAACAGTGTGGTGGGCTTACACCATGCACAACACTGGTCCAGGATGCACCGTATATAAACTCGTAACCGGTCCGCCCCGACAAGGCGCCACGGGGCCGTTACCGGTTTGCACAGTGAAGATAGGCAGTGCCGGGGTGCCGGTCTGCTCTTCGATGCATACAGGCGTGTACCATCTACCGCCTCAAGAAGTACAGATTGAACGCTGTTAAGTCCGCGTCGGCCGTGAATGGAACAGCGTTCGATCCCAATATCCCGTCAAGTCGAGTCAACCATCGGCCATTGTATCCTTGAACTGGCGGAGCGGCAACCAGGTTGTCCTTTCACAGGCTCAGGATAGCGGAGTTCTCTTCCCCGGAGATCCTGGGAGTACGTCCGTGCCGGATACACCAGACGCGCCTGATCGGCCCTGTGCGTTCAGGCGCATTCAGTGGAAAGGCAGCTACTTTGAAACCATGAACACGCAATCAAAAAGCCCAGGAGACGTCAATCTGATACACGCCTGTCTTGAGGGTCGATCAGATGCGCAGAGTCAACTCTACAATCTTTACTTCACACAGGACAAGCCTGTTCACTTCTGGGTATACCAGAAAGCATACTGGATTCCGGCAGGTGAAAAGGAAGATATCCTGAATGATATCTACATCGCGGTCATTCAAAGTCTACCCCAGTTCGAATTTCGCAGCGCATTGGGCACCTATATTACCCGCATTGCCAAGATCAAGTGCCTGGACGCCATGCCTTCTCGGCTAGGTGTCGCCAGGGGGAAGGGGATCAAGTTCGTCGATATCGACTGGTTCGCATCGAACAACGAGTCGGGGTTTCAGATCGAAGACACGGACCCCAACAACAGAGCGGACCGGTATTTAAGACAAAGGGAAGAAGAAGAACTGGTTTTCCTGTTGCATACGGCCCTGAAGTACTTTACGGGGCAGCGATGCAGGAATGTCCTCTACATGTATGTCAAAGAACTGAGAGGCGAAATGAGCAGGGAGGACATTGCGGAATCGTTCGGAGTACCGGTTAAACGCATGGGACAGATGATCTACGACTGCATGTATCGGCTCCGCCGCAAGATACAAAGTAGATTTCGAGATTACGAACATTTTGCCAATTGCGTATGTGAAGGTATTCAACGTCCCAAACCTAATAAAAAGGAGTAGCCATGCATCAGCGAGTTGCGGGGCGCGGCGACTTCGACAGGTTGCCGGATCGTACTCAGATCGCTGACCTCCTGCGAAAATACTGTGAGCTGCTGGATTCTTCATGTCCGACCTCGGAAACACTGTTGGTGTTTCATGAAGATCCGAATCAGCTTCCCACGTGCGAGAGAGAGACCCTGGGAGGACACCTTGGAATCTGTCTCGACTGCAGGGACAAACTTCGATGGCTGGAAGAATCTGAAGCTTCGTCCTATACCGATTCCATCGCACGTGTAATCTGGTATATGCTCAATGTAAACCATCCATCCGGGGTGGTAGCCTCAAGTTACTTCTCATCCGACAGGAGTGCAGGCAATCCCGACTCGCTTTCCACACGGCATATGCAACCGGATGCCGTAAAAACGGCCACAACCGGCAAGACTTCGGCGCCGTATTTCGCCAGCGGGGATGGAGCGTTGTGCGGGGAAATCCATCAGGACAGGAATCAACGGGTGTATTTAAGGATTTTCAGGCTGCCCAGGTCGTTTCAGTGGCATGCCCTTCATATTCGAGCAATAACGTTTGACCGTCGCGTACTGGTGAGCAGATCCAGGACCATATCGGGACCTAAATTCCCGATCGATCATCCTCCTCGCATTACGCCCGGTGACATGGACAAGGTCGAACTCGGTCTGATCCCGCTGCGTTGAGCGGGATCAGCGCCGTTCCGGTGCATTCGACCGGATTCCTCTGGTTGTTTGCGGTACGTAACCCAGGCAATAAGATGTTGACAATCGACTGGGGGCGAGTACGTTACGAAGTATCTGAATGATGCGCGAAGCAGGCTTCGCGTATATACGGAATTGGAGGAATACCGGTACCTTCAAACCGGCCGGGTCGATGGTCCCGCCATGGTACCGTCCATGAAGGAACCAACTGCATGGAGATGGTTTATCCGAGGAGAAAAACGCGGGAAGTCCGCGTAGGTAACGTCACGATCGGCGGCCAGCATCCCATTGTCGTGCAGTCTATGATCACGGAGAACACGCGGGACGTCGCAGCGTGTGTGGAAGCGATCATCCGATTGCATGAACTGGGATGTGAAATCGTACGTGTGACCACACCTACGCTCGCGGACGCCCACAGCCTGCGGGAAATCAAGCATACCCTCGTTCTGAATGGTGTGGACGTGCCCCTGGTAGCGGATGTTCATCACCAGGGAACCCGAATAGCCGAGGAAGTAGCCAGGTCTGTAGACAAGGTACGCATCAACCCCGGCCTGTTCGTATTCCAGCGTCTGGCGGATTCCATCGAATACTCACCCGAGGAATTCGAGGCCGCGAGACAAAAGGTGGCCGAAGATCTGGCCCCCGTGATCAAGGTCTGCCGGGAGCGGGACATCGCCATGCGCATCGGCGTGAACCACGGATCCCTTTCGGATCGCATGACCGTGACATACGGAGACACGCCAGAGGGCATGGTGGAATCCGCGCTGGAATTCATTCGGATTTGCGAGTCGCACGACTACAGAAACCTGATCGTGTCGCTCAAAGCGTCCCGCGTGCCCGTCATGATTCAGGCCAACCGCCTCATGGCCGGCCGTATGGACGAAGAGGGGATGGACTATCCGCTGCACCTGGGTGTGACGGAGGCCGGTGACGGCGAGTATGCCCGGGTCAAGTCGACCTCCGGAATAGGCACCCTGCTGGCAGAAGGTCTCGGCGACACCATCCGGGTATCGCTCGCCGAGGATCCCGCCAAAGAAATCCCGGTCTGTTACGATATTCTCCAGTCTCTGGGCCTTCGACGTACCAAGGTGGAGTTTATTGCATGTCCTTCCTGCGGACGAACCAAATTCAACCTGGAAAACGTGCTTGCGGAGGTCAAGACAGCCACCGACCATCTAGCGGGTCTCGACATCGCTGTAATGGGATGCATCGTCAACGGTCCCGGAGAAATGGCCGATGCCGATTACGGGTATGTCGGACGCGCCAACGGGATTATCTCCCTCTACCGCGGGCGTGACTGCGTCAAGATGAGTGTTCCGCAGGAACGGGGTGTCGAGGAACTGGTCGACCTGATCAAGTCGGATGGCCGCTGGGTAGATCCTTGACCGATGGCAGGTCTCGATTCAGCATTTCCATGACATCCTTCAGCTCGAAAACGAAACCGAACGCCAGAGAGACGCGCCACAGCGCAAGTTCCTTGGCCGCTTCCGTCTCCGCCGTTTCCCGGTTTTCCACGGCGGTTACCGCCTGGCGAATCGTGGAACAGATTACCCCGTAACGCCGCATGTCCAGCATGCCTCCCGGCGACATGAGCAGGCACCAGTTGATGGCAAATCCCAGGTAGATGAGGTGGTTGATGCCGCCGGCGCGGCAAAGGGCCGCCAACTGGCGGCCGTCCTCAGCGACACCCTCGTCCGATTCCGGCCGTGCCGTGGGAGCGAAATCGATACGGTCGAATCCGCGCTTGATGTCGGCGGTGTTCCGGGCACCTGGAAAAACCCGTTCGACGCGGAACCTGTTCAGTTCCTCGTAAACGGGATCGCGGTCGACCGTCTCCACCGGATCCGGTTCCGGGCCCGCCAGTTCGACGGCAGCCCTGTATCCCGGGTGATTCTCGTGATACCGGCCGCCGCCCACGACGTGGAACAACTTCATGCCGCATGACCGGATAGCATGGAGCAGCGCGGGAAACACCTCGCGGCTTATCTCCTCCGCCCTGGGAAAGTACTCGACGGCGCGGTACCATCCCGCGTACTCCTCCGGACTTCCCGTATCCCACGCGTGCATGACGACAAACGCCGTGTGGTCGGTGTCGATCCTTATTTCCGACCGATGCCAGCCCCCGTAACCCTGACCCGGCGTTTCAAGTGCATAATCCGCATCGAATTGCTGGTAGTACCCGGCGGGTATATTGATTATTGCCATGGTTCAACTCCGCTGCCGCGTCTAGGTTTTTGCGACGGTCATGGGATGCGAAGACTCCGGCGGCATGGCTGTGCCCGCCGTAGTAGAAGATAGATCGACTGGAGTGTGTATCGAGACTGATTTGGGTTGACCAAAATGCTACGGCGACTTAACTTGTTGGTTTCACGGCGCGCCAGTCCCCGTGCCGTTTCCCTTCCCAAGCCAGTTTCAGGAGGTTGTACTGCATGCCCGACACGTTGACCGTCATAGACAATCGGACCGGCAAGGAATACGAGATTCCCATCATGTACGGGACCTATCCCAGGTACGGCGCGGCGATCCCCACCACGGACTTTCGACAGATCAAGGTGTCCGAAGACGACTTCGGTCTGCTGGGGTACGATCCGGCGTTCACCAACACCGCCTCCTGCCGGAGCAGCATAACCCACATCGATGGAGAAAAGGGCATACTGCGCTATCGGGGCTATCCCATCGAGGACCTGGCCGTAAAAAGTTCCTTTCTCGAAGTCGCCTTCCTGATCGTTCACGGCATGCTGCCGACCCGGGCCGAACTCGAAGAATGGTCACACGACATCACCCATCACGCGATTGTCCATGAGAACATCAAGAAATTCATGGACGGATTCCGGTACGACGCCCATCCCATGGGGATCCTGATCAGTACGGTTGCCGCGCTGTCCACATTCTATCCGGAAGCCAAGCAGATACGCGACATGGCCATACGAAACGAACAGATCCACCGGCTTATCGCCAAGATTCCGACCATTGCGGCCTTTGCTTACCGGCACAGTCAGGGCTTTCCCTATACCTATCCGGACAATGGCCTGGGTTACTGCGGCAACTTTCTGTCCATGATGTACAAGATGACGGAACAATACTCGCCGGATCCCGTGCTGGAAAAAGCGCTGGACGTGGTTTTCATCCTGCACGTGGATCACGAACAGAACTGCAGTGCCAACGCGATGCGCAGCGTGGGCAGTTCGCTGCCCGATCCCTACGTTTCCGTGGCTGCCGCGGCGGCCGGGCTGTACGGCCCCCTGCACGGTGGCGCCAATGAGCAGGTGCTGCATATGCTGCAGGAAATCGGTCATATCAGCCGGGTACCCTCACATATAAAAAAGGTCAAGCAGGGGGATATCCGGCTCATGGGCTTCGGCCACAGGGTGTACAAGAACTACGACCCGCGCGCAAGGATTCTCAAGGAAATGACCCACCGGGTGCTGGGCGTCACCGGCAAGAACACGCTGCTGGACGTTGCCGTGGAACTGGAGCGGATCGCCCTTGAAGACGATTACTTCGTCAATCGCAAACTCTATCCCAATGTGGACTTTTATTCAGGTCTCATCTACCAGGCCATGGGATTCCCGCTCGAAATGTTCCCAGTGCTTTTCGCCATTCCCCGCACCGTGGGCTGGCTGGCGCAATGGGCGGAGATGCTGGACGATCCGGACCAGAAAATCGCGCGCCCCCGCCAGATCTACACCGGTGACGATGTCTGCGAATACGTGCCGATAGAGGACCGGTTGCAGGCGGGTGGAACGAACGTTATCCGCGGTTGATCGAACGTCAACCGCTGTTGAACGAACGCCACTCGCTGTTGAACGAACGTCACCCGCGCGGAACCCACCTGTAGGCTTCCCTGCTATTGCCCCCCATGATTTTGTCCAGGACGTCCGGCCCCTTCGATTCGAAGCAGGCTATGGCCAGAGACTGTACCTGCCGGTAGGTAGCGTATCTCCAGGATACCGGCCAATTGCTGGCATACAGCAGCCTGTCCTCACCAAATGCGTGCCAGAGCACATCGAGGACCGGTCTGTAGTAGGCCGGATCCTCCGGCGGCGGCGTATCCTGCGCCAGTTCCACCATGCCCGATATCTTGCAGAATACGTTGGGATGGGCCGCGGCAGACTTAATGCCGGATGCCCATTCGTCATCCGGCCGACCGCCGGTCACCGGCACGTGGGCGAGGTGGTTCAGCACAATCCTGAGTCCTGGAAACCGCGCGGCGCAGGCAGCCACGCCAGGCAGCCACTCCTTGCCCACGAGCAGGTCCAGCGTGAGGTCGTGGGCGGCGAGTTGCTCCAACGCCCTGAGATACACCGGGTCGTCCACCGGCGCCTTGCCCAGTCGGATGCCGTAGAATAGATCATGGCACGCAAACCGGTCCAGGTCCGATTCGAAACCGCGATCCGGAGGTTCAAGGTGTCCCACCAGGCCCAGCAGGAAGGGATCGGCCTCGGCCAGGTCCAGGACCCACTGGTTGTCCTCCACCCAGGCGCTGGCTTCCACCACGACCGTTCCCGTGACGCCTTCAGACAGCGCTTTCCTTTTGAAATCATCGGGCATGATACGCCGGTAGAGAAACGGGTCGCCGCGGTCCGGCCACGGTACGCCCTGCGGCCGGGAGGGGTCGTAGAAGTGGGTATGGGTGTCGACGATCAAGTTTCGTTCCTTTCTGAAACCTTGCGGCAACTCTCGAAGAAATCCTCATTTGACGCAGAAAAGCCAAACTGCTGCTCGACCTCCCGGACCGCGATTTCCGTCACGAAGAGCTCGCCCAGCGTGTCGGGAAACTCGACGCCCGCCGTGCAGTCGCGCAGGAATACGATGTTGTATCCGTATCGGGCCATGGACCGGATGCCGTAGTCCCTGCCCAGGACGCACCAGTTGGTGGCAAAACCCGCATAGACCAGGTGAAGCACGTTCCGTTCGGCCAGCACCTCGTGTAGCTCGGCGCCGCTGGCGATCACCACGTCTTCGTCGCGGACCTCCACGGCCGGCGAAATGCTCAGGTCGTCGCTGATGGGGTCCCAGTGAATGCCTATCCCAGGCGGCTGGCTTCTAGGTCCGCGGTAGGCACGGTACTCGCCTTCCCTGCCACGGAACTTCAGGGGTGGCCAGTCCGCGCCGCCGCCCGGCGGACCGGGCGCCTTCGGATTGCGTGATGACTGGGAAAACTGCCGCGCCACTTCGGGCGAGGGGGCGTGAATCACGGTCAACCCGGCATCCCGGCTCGATTCGATGGCCGGCACGATCGCCTCCCGGGTGACCCGCGCGGCCCGTTCGATCCAGCTGTCGATGAAATGGGTGTTCCACAGGTCCACCAGGACAAGCGCCGTCCGGTCGACGGGCAGTTCCATTCGGATTTCCCTGCGGATGAAGTTTTCTTCCCTGCAGGGGACACCGGTGGGCGTACTGTCCTGGAAGTATCTCACTTTCAGATCGAGTATTGCCGGGCTATCTGCCATTTTTTCCTGCCTTCGTCTTTGGCTGTGACTGCTCAGGGGGCGCCGCCGTCTTCTGCGTCGACGCTTGCGCCGCATGCTGCTCACCGTTCTGCATGCGACGAACGATTTCGTCCACGTCATAGACACATCCGCCCCACGCGCCGCCACCGGCCTGCTGCAGGATGGCCCAGAGACGTGTGTCGTCGGGCAGCTTCGGATCGACGGAGAGATCGGACCGCGGCGGACGATCGGCGAGCAGGCGGGTACCCTCCTCAACGCCGAAAGTGCGGCCATCGCTGCCGACCAGGTTGATGGAGCCGGTCAGGTTGTTCCGGTCAATGACGATTTCGACAAGATCGCCATCGATTACTTTGCCGATGGGACCGCCCGCCAGGGCCTCGGGACCGACGTGGCCGATACAGGCGCCCGTCGATATTCCGGAGAATCGGGCATCGGTTACCACGGAGACGTGCTTGCCGAAGGACAAATGCCGCAACGCGGCGGTGATCTGGTAGGTTTCTTCCATCCCGGCGCCCATAGGTCCGCGGCAGATGAGGATCAACACGTCGCCGGGCTTGATCCCGTCCTCGCCCCGGCTTTTGATGGCTGCAATAGCGTCCCGTTCCCGTGTGAATACCCGCGCCGGTCCCGTTTTCCGGTACACGCCATCCGGGTCGACGACGTCCGGATCGATCGCCGTACTCTTGATGACCGACCCCTCCGGCGCCAGGTTGCCCCGGGGGAACGTGACCGTGCTGGTCAGTTTCCGGTTCCTTGCCCGTTCGGGAGACATGATGACGTCATCCGGATCGATCCCGTCCACCTTCTTCAGCCGCTTGCGGACCAGCTGCCGTCTTTCGGACGTTCGCCACCAGTCCAGGACCTGCCCCAGGGTCGCACCCGTCGCGGTGAGCGCCTCTTCGTTCAACAGGCCCGCTTCCCGCAGGTGCAGCATCACCTCCGGCACGCCGCCGGCGAGGAAGGCGATCACCGTGGGATACCCCGTGGGGCCATTCGGCAGCACGTCCACCAGCCGGGGTGTCCGGCGGTTGATCCTGGTCCAGTCATCCACCGAGGGGCGCCGCAGGCCGGCTGCGTGGGCGACCGCCGGGATGTGCAGCAGCAGGTTGGTCGAACCCCCGAAGGCGGCATGGACCGTCATGGCATTCTCAAGCGCTTCTTCGGTCAAAATCCGCTTCACGTTCTGCCCCTCGGCGTCGAGCCGCATCAGCGCTCGTGCGGATCGCCGAGCCATGTCGGTCCAGATCGGCTGGCCCGAAGGCGCCAGCGCGCTGTGGGGCAACGAGAGTCCGAAGGCCTCGCCGACCACCTGCGAGGTCGCCGCCGTGCCCAGGAACTGGCAACCGCCACCCGGCGACGCACAGGTGCGGCAACCCATGTCCGCCGCATATTCAAGAGAGATCTCACCGTGGGCGTACCTCGCGCCGATCGATTGGATCTTGCCGGCGTCCTCGCCCTCTTCCGCCGGCAGCGTAACGCCGCCCGGCACCAGCACGCACGGCAGGTCATGGGTCGCCGCCAGTGCGATCATCATGGCCGGCAGTCCCTTGTCGCACGTGGCCACGCCGATCACACCGCGGCGCGTCGGCAACGACCGGATCAACCGCCGGAAGATGATCGCCGCGTCGTTGCGGTAAGGGAGACTGTCCATCATGCCAGGCGTGCCCTGCGTGCGGCCGTCGCAGGGATCGGTGCAGTAGCCGCCGAAGGGGATGCCGCCCAGCGCGGTCAACTCCTCGGCAGCCGCCTGCATGAGCAGGCCCACCTCCCAGTGGCCGGTGTGGTAACCCAGCGCCACCGGACTTCCATCGGAGCCCCGGATACCCCCCTGGGTGCTGAGGATGAGGTACTGCCGGCGGTTCAACTCGCGGGGATTCCACCCCATGCCCACGTTCTGGGACAGCGCGAACAGGTCGCCGCTGGGGCTTTCCCGCAACATGTCGTCGGTGAGCGGCAAGCTGCCCTCCGGACCGGGCGCACTGGATCGGATGTCGTAGATGCCCGGATCGGAATGACCGACGACGGCCTCGAAGGACAACAGGGATGGGGGTTTCATGAATGCGTTTTTCCGTTTCCGATGCGTCCGACGTTGTCCAGCAGCGCCTTCATATAGCCTAGCGCGTACGCCCGGGAAGTTTGATGAAGGCCATCCGGATCAAGAACCAACCGCGGCACGTGATCGTCGATCATCGGACAGTCCACACCGGCCTCCTCGTAGGCCAGGAGGGACTCCATGGGGTCGACGTGGCCCTGGTCGATGAACGTTTCGGAGAACGCGGGGACGGGATTCGAGACGAATCGGAAATGGACGTAGTTGATCTTACCGCGCTTCCCGAAGTACCGTATGGCGTCGAGCGCGTCGCCCGGCATTTCCGAAACGGTACCCTGGCAGAAACCCAGGCCGTTGTATTCACTGGGTACGATGTCGACAAGCCGTTTCAGCGCTGCATGGCTGCGGAAGACGCGGGCGATTCCGCCGATCGGCGAAACAGGCGGGTCATCGGGATGCAGGCTCATGCGCACTCCGGCTTTTTCAGCCACCGGTATGACCGCCTTCAGAAAGTAGGTTATGTTGTTCCACATGTCCTCGTCGGATAGCTCCAGGTCATGGGGTATGGGCGGGTACCAGTAATCCTGCCTCGCACCTTTAACCTGCGCATAGTCGAAACTGGTGACGATCGCACCGCCTCTGCTCCGGGTCGATTTGGAAGTGCGAAGTCCATAATTGCCGCCAACGTTGCGCAGGCTGAAGAAGTAACCGAGAACGGGAATCCCCACCGCGCCCATGTTTTCCACTGTCCTGCACCAGTTCTCGATCTGCTCGTCACGGCCCGGCAGTCCGAGCTTGATGTTGTCGCACCACTCGGGGGGCACGCCCTCGAGCACCGACCAGGTCAACCCTGCGTCTTCAATGCGCGATTTCTGAAGCGTCAAATCATGGAAATCGTAGTATCCCTTTGCGAGGTCGCAGTCCGGTACCCCGTTCACCACGTCCGTCGCCCCCAGTTGCCGGGCGAAGTCGAGGTGTTCGGGGTCCATCCTGCCGTTGACCGCAAGCTTCATGGCTGGATCTCCACGATCGGCTGTTCTCGTACGCTTTAACGGACGGAGCGATCCCGTGTTTATCTTGACAGGACCGCACGCGAACCGTATTATTACCCGGTGTTTACGGGGTGTAGCGCAGTCCGGTCAGCGCACCTGCTTTGGGAGCAGGGGGTCGGGGGTTCAAATCCCCCCACCCCGATTACCACTTCCCGTGCGCCACGCTCATTTCCTAACGGTTCCCCCCCGCGCAGTACGCTCATTTCCTACGGTTCGCGGCTACGGATTTCCACGTATCTTTCCAGCCTGGCTACCTCGGCGTCGTCCACGTACTTCCCGATTTCACGTCGGAACTGCTCCATGCCGGTATAGGGACGGTACTCCTTGAACTCGTGGAGCATCCGGTCGCCCACGCCCGGTACCGCCAGTATCTCCTCGTCTGTGGCCGTATTGAGATCGATGGGAACGAATACGTACTGCTCCATGCGGGCGACCTCGGCGTCGTCCACGTACTTGCCCATTTCCCGACGCCACTGTTCGATGGCGAGATAGGGCCGGTATTCCTTGAACTCGTGGAGCATCCGGTCACCCACGCCTGGCACCATGAGTATCTCCTCGTCCGCGGCCGTGTTCAGGTCAATCGGGATAAACATCTGCGCATAGAGCGCGGCGGGCTCATCGCTGCCCATGTGCTGCGTGACCAGCGCATCCAGTTCGATCATGCCAGAAAAGGGTCGGGCTTCCACCACCATGTCCGCAAGCTCCGCGGTCATTCCCGGCAACATGGCCAGTTCGTCGCTTCCGGCGAGGTTTGGATTCAGGACCGTCAGTACTGATTCGGCCGTAGATTCGACGTCGGCGGGATCCGCCTGGTCCGCCGTGGATTCGACGTCGGTGGGATCCGCCTGATCCGCCGTTTCGGAACCGCCGCATCCGCCGATCCCTATCGCGAAAAAACAGGCAATAAAAGAAGTCAGCAGGACGGTCTGGGATTGCTTGAATGTGATCATGATTTCTCCATGATTTTGATGGGTGCACGATATGAATTCAAAGCCGGGTGCCGTAGGCAGGCCACCAGGCCCAGCAGGCCGATCAATGTCATGGTGCCAGGCGCAAGAGACGGATAGGCGCCGCCCAGCGCTTCCCACACCAGTTCAAGTCCTTCCCGCGATGGATACATTTCCAGTTCGAATTCCATATTGCCCTGGTAGTGCAGCCACTGGCCCGTGAATCCGGAAAGGATAAATAGCACCATCATGACCTGGTACGCCCGTACGGCCGCTAAACCGGGCGAGAGTATGAGCCAGATCGAAACCGGCAGAGCGGCCGCGAGGAGCACTATCGGGGCCCATTGCCAGTTGTCCTCCATGTGATCCAGGAGTATGAGTTCGAGACCAACGCCCACGATGCCGACAGTCAAAACGATGAGCACGAGGCGTCGAAGCGTCGAGTCATGGTCTCGCGGTAATCCTTGAGACGGTTTTTCCATGGCTTGGACCTTGCGTACGTCGGGAAATCAGAAAAGTGTATTCCTCACCAGGGGTGTCAGGATATCCGGGGTGTCGTTGGCCACGCGGTTTACCATGTCGCTGACAGGGCGGATTTCGTACGGACCTTCGTAGGGCGGCCCGATGATTTCCTGCAGTGTATCCGGGGGCGTACCGGGATCGAGCCAATCGGTGAAGTCGTCCGGATCGACTACCGCGGGCTGGCGATCGTGTATATCCGATAGCCCGGGCGAAGCTTCGGTCGTGATTATGGTGAACGATTCGACATGCTGGCCGTCCCGGCCCCACTGCTCCCACAGCGCGGCGAAGGAAACCGGCGCACCGCTTTCCAGCGCCAGGAAGTAAGGCTGCTTGCCGCCTCCGGTCCGCTTCCATTCGAACCATCCATTCGACGGGATGAGGCATCGCCGGGCCCGGAATGCCGATCGGAAGGCCGGCTTCTCATGGACGGTCTCGGCCCGGGCATTGATGAGGCGCGCGCCGATCTTGACGTCTTTGGCCCAGAACGGCACCAGGCCCCAGCGAAGCGCGACCATGGTCCTGTTCCCGTTTTCGTCCAGTCGGCAGAGCGCAAATTCCTGGGTCGGCGCACCGTTGTACCGGGGTTGCGGATCCAGCCGCGGCGTCGAAACGGGTAGGGTATACAGCGTGTAGATCTGCTGCCAGGTCAGGTTCTGGGAAAGGCGGCCGCACATGGGTTCAGTCGTCCTCTTGGCGTACTTCCAGCCCGGTTTGGCCGGGAAGGGGTCTTATTCGAACGGAATGCTTGACCGTATTGTTCCGATATACTTCATTACGCTACCAATGCAAAACGCTACCA
>Ga0209021_1002437_pt1 | contig 16308 bp, 14 predicted proteins | sample PinacodermFT_FD_187299 | JGI IMG/M metagenome (GOLD analysis project Ga0209021, IMG submission 187299) | Host-associated microbial community of the marine sponge Aplysina aerophoba from Gulf of Piran - sponge pinacoderm, lysed by freeze-thaw... | ecosystem: Host-associated > Porifera > Sponge >... | reverse complement strand
ATACCGCCACGTGTGGCGCTCGTGACGGCGTTCCGGTAGATGTGGTGGCCGCCAACCCTGAGGGCGTGCTCGTGGTGCATCGCACCGATGCTGGCTTCGCCTACGCTATCCCCGCCATCGCCGTCAGTGTGCCCACCACGTCCCCTGCGAGTAGCGCAGTGACGTCGTTGCTGGCGTTCGCGCAGACGAGCGACGCGTGCGCAGGTGTGCCCGCCACGGGAGCGTTCGTGCTGCCCGACGGGGGCGTGGCGTTCGCTGTCACGCCCGGCACGGGTATCGTGCCCGTGGCTGCGTCGGGTAACGCGCCCGCAGGCGGGTTCGTGGTGTTCGGGGTGCCGTTGGCTGCTGAGCGGAGTGCGCCATGAGTGACGTGGTGCTGGGCAAGCTCAGCGACCTCCAGTTGGGCGCCACTGCTGCGGGCGTCGTGTCCTTCACTGGGCGTGCTGCTGGCACAGAAACCATCAGCGCCCTAGACCAGCGCAACACCCGGCCTGTGCCCGGCGGGCGTGGCGTGCTCATCACGCGTCTGGGCGCGTTCCGTCAGCGCGGGTTCACGCTCAGGTGTGACAGCAACGACGTGCATGACCCTGTGTTGCGCACGGCGAACGGGGGCCGTAGACATTTCGTTTGGCGTAAGCGCGGCGCGGGTGCAGGCTTCCCCGAGTCCGTCGGGGAGTGTGTCGCCACGACGGTGTTGACGTTTGACGTGGCCAGTGACGCCGTGACGTGGGATGTGCGGCTGGCCGTGGACAGGGACCCTACCACCACCCCGCAGCCTTAGCAGCGCCGCCGTGCGGTTCAGCGATAAGCAGTATTGGGCTGCCACGTTCGGTGAGCGCGAGGGCATGTATTACGTGCTCGTGGGCCCGATCCGTTCGGGCAAGTCCGTGTCCGGGCTGCGCGGCTTCCTTCATTGGGCGGGCACCCATTTCAGTGGCCACGATTTCTGTCTCGCCGCCAAGTCGAGTAAGCAGTGGCAGTCAGTCATCCTGAGTGCGCTGCGCCAGTTCGCTGCGGATAATGAGCTGACGCTCACGCGCCGCGACGAGTTCTGGGAACTCGAGTCCGATGACGGGCAGGTGAACAGGTTCTATCGCGTCGTGGGCGGGGAGGGTGGCACTAGTGCTGCGCGGCTTGAGGGTATGACCTTCGCTGGCGCGTATATCGATGATGCTGCCTTCCTGCCCGAAATCTTGTTGGACACCATCATGGACCGGTGTTCGGTGTGTGGCGCCAAGGTCGTCATGTCCTGCTACCCGCAGAATCCGCACCATGCGCTGAAGCTCAGGTATGTGAATCCGATTGAGGCTGGGGAGATGCCCGGCGAGGTGATCCAGTTCGGGTTGGCTGACAACCCGTCGTTGTCGAGTGAGTACATCCGTATGTTGTGTGACCGTTGGCGGGGCCAGCCCCACGAGTTCGCGCGGCGCATCGAGGGGCGTTGGACTGCTGCCAGCGGCCTCATCTACGGCAATTTCCATCTCCACCAGCAGCGCAGGATGCCCGCGGATGTGGAGGCCACCATCTATGCCTGGGAGGTGTGTGCTGATTGGGCGAGTAGCAGCGTGACGCACGCGCTGCTGTTGGGCCGGGCGCCCGACGGGCGTGTGTGGGTGGCTGATGAGTGGCGCCACGATGGGCGCTATGAAGGGGAGCTGCTCACTGAGCATCAGGCTGACGCGATGGTAGCGCGGCTGTCTGACAGCGGGAAGCGCAGCATCCGGAGTTGGGTTGTGGACCCGAGTGCTGACGGGCTCATGTTGGCGTTGCGTGACAGGGTGAAGGGCGAGGTTGTGCCCGGGGTTGCTGATGTGGATGAGGGTTTGCGCGTGACGGGCCGTTGGGTGGAGCAGGGCCGTTTCGTGTTCGTCACGTCAGGCGTCCCCGCCCTGTTGCAAGAACTCGGGTCTTACATCTGGGATGAGAAGGCGGCTGCCCACGGCGTCGATAAGCCCGCCAAGGATAGTGCGGATGGGGCGCACGGCTGCGACGCGTTGCGCTACTACGCTCATACGCGTGAGGAGCATGAAGCCAGCTACCAGAGTGCGGGGGTCGCATGAACCAGTACCGTAACCTGGACCAGCGGACCAATCCTGGGCAGGACCTGTTCAACGAGACGCGCACCAGGCGGCCCGCCAGTGAGCGGCTCGTGCGCAATTGGCCGCTCGACCGTATCAGCATGACGGGCGTGGTGCATCCTGATGACCTGCTGCCCGGCAGCCACTGGCCCCCCAACCGTGTGCGCCGCCGGACACGCCGCCTGCAACTCTTCGAGGACCTGTTTGATGGTGACATCAGCTACTTCGTGGATGACGTTGACCAGACGCACCTCCTCATCAACTACTTCGAGCGCATCCCTACACTCATCGCCGCGATCCTGCTCACGAGCGACCCGCAGGTGCCCGCGGAGGATATGGCGCCGATGCAGGTGATGCTCGCTGATGCTGCCATCGCCGCCATCCGCAGTGGCCGCGCCTACATGTTCAGAGCCGGGGAGGAGCTGGCTGCCACTGAGACTGTCTTCTGCTATGACGGGCCAGCGGCAGGACAGGCCTGGTGTATGCAACGGGGCAGCGCGCCCGACGCGACGGATGACACCAACCCGAGCATGATGACTGTCATCTATGCAGACCAGGACGTCATCATCACGCGCAAGCAACGGTGGGGCGGCGGCACGGGCTGGCGGACTGTGTATGGCACGCTCGGGGAGGTCATGGACCAACAGGTGGATGACGGCACCGTAGCCATCATCGACCGTCCGCCGCGCCGGTATGGCTTCGGGCGCAGCCTCTATGAGAGCCTCATTCCGCCCGTAGTGGCGTCCGCACTCAGGCTGGCTGGCGTGGAGCGCACCATCGCACAGAACGAGCACCCGCTGCTCGCCATCCCCGTAGCGAACGCTGACGGGCCCAGCGCCCTGGGCGCGGAAGGGCAGCCCAGCACCCTCTCCGGATTCAGCAAGCCAGCAGTCGTGCGCGCCGCGCAAGCCATACGGGACCATGACGTGATCTGGTCCCCGGATGGCCTGAAACTGCCCCAGTACGTGGAGTGGGGCGCGAACAACATGAGCAGCAGCTTCGAGATGCTCCAGGTGCTAGCAGATGAGGTGTCTGTGCTGACGGGCGTCCCCAGGATGCTCACTTCTGGCGCAGAGATGCCATCAGGTATCGCCATGAAGCGCGCCCTGTACGCGCTCTACGCCACGACGAAGCAACTATTCAACCTGTTGCACACGGCTGCTGAGGATGTGTACGGCGCAGAGTTCGAGTGGCCCAACCCGTTTGACGCTGAGGATGACGCGGCGATGGCTGACGTGGCGGGCAGCATCGCAGCGGACACAGGGGAGCCGCTGCCCACAGACGTGGAGGACGTGCTGTGAGCGCGCTCACGGACCTGCAGGCCCTGCTAGAGGGTGCGGGCTTGGATGTGGACGCCAGCCAACGCGCCATAGCCTATGGCACCGACGGGCGTGTGTGGGTGCTCCTGGACTCCTATGACGTGGATGATGCTGCTGGCGTCGTGCTGGACGTCGTCGCCGCCGTCAGCCCGGGCCATGACATAGCTGCGCTGAGTAGCAGGGTGTGGGACGTGATGGAGGCGTCTGACGCGTTCACGCCCGTCGCCGCTGACTGGGTGTACGGGGGCAAGCCCATATCTGGGCGCGACATGCCCCAAGCTGATTACGCCACGATCAGCGTGGTGTCCGGGCGCAGACTGTAGACACCCCACCCTCGTGGCGTGACGCCGCGAGAGCGCCGCTCTGGCGCTCATCGTGCCAATCTGTAGCGAAGCTGGCGAGCGGCGGCGGGTCCACTGGCTAGGATACCCGCCGCCCAGCGGCTCTCTCAACAGCCAGTGCCGCGTCGCCAGGGCGGGAATCGAACCCACCCGCAAGGGCCGTCCCCTGCGCCAGCGCTCGTGCTACCTGACGTTGTGGCGGGGCGGTGACCAGCTAGACACACGACCGCCCCGCCACATGAGCTTACACACGCGCACGCCACGACAACACCACTCAGCGCTCAAACGCCACGAGAGCGCCGCTCTGGCGCCCTACAGCCCCAGCCACACAACACCCCGCAGCTCCTGACACACACTGGTGTTGGCTGCGGGGCGTTGCGCGCGGTGAGTGCGCTCCACAGGCTACACGCCGAGCTTACGCTTGATGCGCTCCTGGCACTCTTGCTCCTGGTGCCGCTGCCAGCGACGCTCACTCCACACTGACCAGACGGCAGCGCAACCCAACGGACCGAACAGCACTAGGAAGAACGCGACGTAGTTCACGACGCCACCTCCGCATCCCGGACCCAACGGTCCACGGTGCGGCGGCTGACGCCAGCAGCCTCAGCCACACGGGACACAGGCACGCTCGCGCGCACGGCCATGACAGCTCTCTGCGTCAGGTGTTGCTGCGCTATCGCCGCTGACTGCGCAGCGAACGTGACAGCATCCACGTACGGCTGTAACGGATATGAGGGGTGTTTGTGTATCATGCACACACCATAACACAGAGTGCGTAATTTGCACACTATGCTATGTGTGCTGGCGGAAACCACAGGAGGCACCATGCCACAACCCACCCACTACCACACACTCGAACCTTACGACAACACACAACCACCCTGGACGCCGGGCATGGAAGGCGTGCTGTACTGCGGCACGAACTGGCTCGCGGGCGCGCCGGGCTGCGGCAAGACGTGGCTGGCGCTCATAGCAGCCAAACACTACCTCGCTGCCATGCGCGACGACATCGAGGAGCACACACAGGACCAACGCGAAGAACGCCAGCACTTGCGGACACTGCTCGCAGAAGAATTCAACATCACACACGAGATGCTGGAAGAGAACAGACGGCAGCGCGCAGTCCACATAGGTGACAACCCTCCTCGCCTACAGCGCCCTGGCAGACATTTCCTGGACCTGAACACGAATCCGGAGTCCGCGAAACTATACGCACGGTTCCAGGAGTTGATGGAACGGTACTACGACGTGGAACAGCACTCAGCCTACCGCAACGTCACGTATGTAGACACTGAAGGCAACATCCGCTCCATGGGCGGACGCGCAGCGGCACTCGACTTCACGGACGCCGCAGACCCACGCGGACTCATGCGCTACACGAACGAAGTCGGGCCACACCCAGGCGCAGACGTGAAGATCATCGACACTGCGGAAGGCGCACACTGCCCGACGATGGACGGCGTACAAGAATGGGCGGACACACACCTGGAAGAAGACGAATTCGCCACCAACATCATCCTCGACCACACGGCACGCGCCAAAGGCAGCACACACCCGATGGGCGCCATCCGCAAGACAGCACTCGCAGACCTCGTCATCTACATAGACGGCGCCAACATCTGGACACGCGACAAGCCCGGACACATCAGACTCATCGTGGTGAAAGACAGGCACGGGGGCACGGGAGTCGCGCAGGGCGAAGAGTACGCACGCGTGACAGCGACACCACGCGACGGCAAACTGAACTATCAGATAACACGAAACAACGAACGACACTACTAAGAGTAGACGTGAAACTACTGAAACAACACCAAACACACACACTGACCAGGTGCGAGCCCGCATCACCGCCCCCCCGGGCGGGGGTGCATGTGGGCTCGCACCTGAGCTTACAGGCAAGAAATCACAATGGCAACTACCCGGAAATCCACAGGCCCAACCAGGCCATCCTCGCCGCCCAACACGAACCAAACATGGCGCGCGACACCCGGCCGCGTAGAGGGCTAGCCACAGCAACACCCCCCGCCAGCGTATGGATTCCTCAAGGCGGGGGGTGTTGCTGCTGTCGCTAGTGCCACAGGAGGCGTAGCACCAGCCACATGCTAACACGGACCACACGCGTGTTACGCTGCGACCGTGCCAGACCTCACAGTGAACGTGGCAGCACTAACAGGCGCCCCACCCTCCACATTCACAGGCCTGACATACACACTCACCGGGCAGCCGCCCGCGAGCGCTGACGCGACCCGCATCTACGCCAGCAGCCCACGGACGGGCACCCTCGACGCTGACGGGCAAACAACAATCACTGGCGTGCCAGAGAGCCCGACGGGCACATGGCTCATCTTCCGCATCCCCGCACTCTCGCTGTCCTGGCCGTTCACGATGGGGGCGAGCGACGCAACCCTCGCCCAGCGCGTCACTGACTTCAGGCTACCCGACCCTGTAGGCCCCACGCCGGGCCCGCCAGGCCCAGTCGGGCCAGCCAGCACGACGCCGGGCCCTGTAGGCGCACAGGGCGCATATGACATTGACGTGTGGCGCGTAGGGGCGAACAGGCCCGAGACGCCAACAGGCGGGCGCATAGACCCCATAGCGGGCACAGTCACGCCACCCGCTGGCTGGCACATCGCGCCACCCGACGCGCAGCCCGGCGAGCACCTCTGGTTCGCGCGCACCCACGTCAACCCCGCCAACCGCCTCACCGTGTACACACCCTCCTGGACAGCGCCCGCACAGGCAGGGGAACAAGGCCCACCCGGACCCGAAGGGCCCAAGGGGGAGAAGGGCAACAAGGGCGACGAAGGTCCGCCGGGCCCAGCGACAGGGGAAGACCCGACAGCACGCGCCGGCGTCGACACCAACCGTCAACTCATTGACACTGCGCAGACACAGATCAGCGGCAACACACGCGCCATCGCTGACAACACGCGCATCGCCGGAGCCAACGTCACAGCCATCGGGGAACTGGGCACACGCGTCACAGCACTCGAAGCCCGCCCCTCCGGAGGCGGCGGCGACCTGTCTGACTACCGGACTGCCGCAGACCAGGACATCATCGACGGTCGCGCCACGGCGGGCATCCTGCTCGCACGCCAGGAGGCTAGGACGGCTGACGGGAAGGCTGTCGCTGCGCAGCAATCCGCAGCGGAGGCGGCAGCCACGGCCACCACTGCGCGAACCAACGCCGACACGGCCATCAACGAGGCGCGCAATGCTGGCATGTCAGCAGGCGCCGCTGACACCAAGGCGGTGGCTGCGCAGACCGCAGCAGCCGCCGCGCTAGCGCGCACGGAACGATTCCAGGCTATCGACACGTGGCACGGCGGCAGCGTGGCGCAGACCATCAGGTTCCTGTACCAGCCGCTCGTGGCTGTCAGCGCGGGCGTCACGTTCACTGTAGCCATCGCTGGCGTGCAGCTCCAGGCGACCACCACCGACCAGATCGACGCCACTGGCGGAGTGCTGTCCGTCGCCGTGGGCGCGTCCAACGCGGGCACGATCTCCCGGTCCTCAGCGCGTCCGCTGCTCGCCCAGCTGACGACGCAGGAGGGCGACACGCTGGTGGCGCTAGTGAGCGTGTCGAGCATCATCCTCACAGCGCCAGTGTCTGTGGGACCGTCTACTGGCGTCACCACAGTCACGCTGCCCGCTGACTACCAGCGCTACCGCACTCTGGAGATCGCGAGCTATGAGACCGCTGACCAGTCCCTAGGGGAGGCGGCCTTCGCTACCGTCCTGCTCGCCGCGCAGACCGCTGAGACTGAACTCACCATCATTGGCAACCCGGGCGCGGGCGGTTCGGCGCTCGCGATGTGGAACCCAGCCACCCGTGTGCTCACTGCGCTACAGCAGCGCAACGCGCCACACCGGTTGGTGTACGCAGAACTACACAACTAGGAGAATCCAATGGGCGACATTATACCACTGAGCTACCTCGTGCGGCAGCGACAGTTGGCGTGCGCGGAGGCGCTGCGAGCGTGGTTCGGTGATCTGAACCCGCCGCCGTTCACCCAAGCGCTCACGACGCGGCACTGGACGCGGGACGATCAGCGGCTCGCCCCCGCTGATGGCGACCCGAACTGGAACCTGAACGTCGTGTTCGACTACAACGGGTTCGAGGACGGCGACATCAGCAGGGGCGCCGTCACCACCATCAGCGACGACATCGAGACGCTGCCCGACGACACGATCCTGTTGGACAACCGGCGCGGCGCCGCGCCGCTGACGGTAGACCTGACCCGGAGCGTGACGTTCGCGCAGTCGCGGCAGGAATCGACCGACACGAAGATGAAGATCGACATCGGCAGCAAGGTGGGGGGCACCATCGGCGGCGAAGCTGAGGGCGGCACCATCAGCGCAGAGATCTCCGCCACGTTCGGCATCGAGACGGACAAGGGCGAAATCGAGCGGGAGTCCAGCGACCGCACCCAGACGATCCACTTGGCCACGGGGGTGCCAGTCGGGTCGGCGTTGCTGGCCACGATCAGCAGCCCGAACTTGGTCACGTCGCAGCCGTTCACGGTTCACGCTGACATCGATGGGCCGTTCCGCTTGGAGTGGGCGAGCGGTCTCACCAACGGGCGGTTCGCTCAGTTGTGTCACGGGCCGCGCTACACGGGTCCTCCGCCGGGATACGACCAGCCGGACGGGCAGACGTGCGCCGTGCATTTCACTGGGTTCGATGACTGGGCTGAGGCGGTCAACGGGTATAACGTGGACTTCCCCGGCAAGGCGGACGACGGGCCCCTGGAGGCGGAGCACATCGCTCTGGTGATGGCAGCGCGGGCGATCGAGTGGAGCGGCACTGTGCGGCGTGAGGCGCAGCAGACCGCGGGCTACGAGTTCGCGACGGTGTCGGGTCCTGCGGTGGACGCGTATGCGGCGAAGCTGCCCGCGGGGAACGTGATCAGCGGCGCGTGAGCGCACGCCGCAGGGCGACGGTTGGGTTGTGCTCTCGCCCTGCGGCAGGTCCGCTACACTGATGCCATGACGTACAGATTCCACCTGACGCTACGATTCAAGGGCCGCGCCCTGCTGTCGTTCGGCGTCGAGTTCAGCACCCACACCACAGACAGCCACGAGAGCGCGTAGAGCGGCGCTCTCGCGGCGGTAGCGCCCACGCCCCCTAACTGCTGCCGGAAGTAGCGTCGTGGCTGATCTCGTGGTTCCTCTGCCCAGGCGTGTGGCGGGCATAGTCCACCAGCTAGGGCCCCGCGCACGCCAGGCGGCGGTAGATGAGGCTGTGGCTGTCCTGCGCGGCCCGACTAGCAGCGTGCCCGTCAAGACGGGACGCCTCAAGCGCTCCTTCAGGCGCCTCGGGCTGGGCGCGGCAGCGATGGTCTACAGCCCGGTGCCCTACGCCTCCTTCCACCGTGAGAAGGCGGTGCGCACCCTCAACAATCACGTCCAGCGCATCATCCGGGCCGCCAGGCGCGGCAGGGGCGCCCAGGTGTCCAGGACCCCCACGACTGAGTTCGTGCGACGCCGCGCAGCACGAGAGGACGTTGAACGGTTGCGCGCTCAACTGTTTCGCGCACAACGCAACGGGCAGGTACGCGACCGCCGTCTGCTCTCTCAGACTCTACGTGAACTGGAACGCATCGACATCGAGGCGACGGGCTGATGTTGAACGTAGACCTGGAGATTGACGTGTCGCAGTTCCATGAGGACACGGAGCGTGAACGGCTGGCGTTCCTGGGGCGGCTCACGCTGGCCGTAGAGCAGGTGCTGAAGCGCAAGGCGGGCAACATCTGGCCCACTGGCAACACGCCGACATCCTCCGGGTTCTCCTATCGCCGGTTCGTGGCGGAGGAGGAGGACGGGGACATCCTGATCACCAATAGCGCGCCCTACGCTAAGTTCGTGAACAACATGAAGGAGTTCAAGTCCGGAGCAGCCAACCGCAACTACCGGGCCGTCCAGCGCACCATAGAGGCGAACTGGAACGCAATCATCAGGAAGGCGGACGCTCGTGGCGCTGCGTGACCTGGTAGCCAAGATACGCATCAAGAATGACGCGCAGGCTGGCGTAGATGAGGCGGCGCAGACCGTCGAGCAGGGGATGGGTGGCGCGTTCACGCGCGTGGCTGCTGTCGCCGCCACCGTGGGCGTCAAGTTCCTGGAAGGCGTCCAAGAGGCCGTGGACAGCGCGCAATCGTCGCTCCAGCAGCTACAGATCGCCACGGGCGCAGGCACGCCACGCCAACAGGAGTTGCTAGACCTGGTTCAACGACAGGGCGGTTTCACGGGCGGCGAGGCGAGCGCAGCCATCGCAGCCCAACAGGGCCGCTTCCCCGGGCTCGCGCAGGGTGAGGACTTGCAGGTGGCGCTCACGTTGGCGCAACTCGGGCGAGCTGGCGCGGATCCTGGCACGTTCGCGCGCACGGCGGCCACATTCGGTATCACGGACGCTGCGGGCATCCAACAGTTCGCTGACGTCACGTTCAGCGGAGTGAATGCGCAGGACGCCGATCTTGGCGCGACCGTCGGGGAGCTGGGCGTCTACGGCCCGGTGTTGCGCCAGGCGGGCCTCGGGCCGTATGAGGCGCTGGGCCTGCAACTAGGCCTGGAACGAGAGAACATCGACTTGTCCCGCGTGAGCCCTGCGTTCAACCGCGCGGTACGCGACGCGTCAGCAGCAGGCCTGACGCCGCGCGCATACCTGGAGGCCACGTTCGGCGCCATCCAGGGCGCTGACCCTGACCTCGCCGCGTCCGTGGGGCAGCAACTCTTCGGCGCTGAGGGCGGGCTGCGCGTGGTGGAGGCGTTCCGGGACCCGGAGTTCAGTCGCGCACTCAACCTGACCGGGCCGGGCCTGGGCGCCATCCAGCCGACAGACCGGCAGCTATTCGAGGAGGGCCTGGAGGTAGGGTCGCGGGAGAATCCTGCCCTCGCTGCGCTATATGAAGGCATCGGTGGGATCCCGCTGGTGGGTGACGCTGCGCGTGCTGGCGCCTATGGACTAGACCGTCTGCTGCCCGGCGGCGTCACACGCCCGCCCAGCGACCAGACGCCGGTGGGTGACGTGTACAACATCAACATCAACGCGGGCATCGTGGCCAATGAGCAGGACGTGGTCCAGTTCATCAACGACGTGCTGAGCGAACGCCAAGACAGCCGGGGCCTGCTGGGCGGAGCGAGGTACGAGTAGATGCCAACCAGGCACATACCGGAGCCCCGTTGGCGCATCGACTGGGGCGGCGATGGCACGTTCAGCCACGAGGCGAGTGACGTCACTGTGTACGCCCAGCAGTGGGTGATTGACAGTGGCAGCAGCCTGTCGCCCTACAGCACAGGCGTAGGATTCGCGCCAGCCGCTGGCAGCCTGGTGCTGAACAACCAGGACGGGCGGTTCGATTTCGTTGGCGGCCAGGTCAGTCCCGCTGACCTCAGCAAGCCCCGCATCTGCCGGTATGACCTGGATGGCGTGCCAGCGTGGACGGGCCGGGCGCTACTCGACGTGGCAGCACTCGCGGAGGACCCTGAGAATGCGCGCCTGCGGCTGACGTCGCGCGCAGACCACATATTCCGGCGGCCGTTGAGCGTGAACGCGCACGGCACAGGCACGGCGCGGCGGCTGCTAGAAGCCACTGCCGGGCAGGAAGCCATATCAGCCTCAGGGGATGGCAGCCTGCTGCCGATAGCTGGCGCCACCAGCCGCCTCGTGGGGCCCGCCTGGTTCGATGGCACATGGCCGCAGTTCCTGGACTTGCTGGCGCGCATGATGGGTGGCTGGTTCGTGGAACGCCCGAACGGCACCGTCCGCTTCTACGCGCTAGAGGACCTCATCGCCATACGCGCTGACCGGTACTTCAGTGAGGCCTTCGAGCAGGCTGCGCGACGCCAGGGGGGCGTGCTGCCCGGGCTGACATTCAACTACACCACCTTCGCTGCCAATGACTCATATCTGCCCATCGGGGAGTTCGCAGCGCTAGCGACTCAGCGCGTGGTAGCGAATGCTGGCGTGGGCGTGACTGTCAGCTACGAGTTCACTGCCACACCCGAGCGCCGCCGCGTAGAGTGGCCCCCGCTGCCGATAGGCACAGACGTGCGAGCAACAGTGACGGACTTGTTCATCGACGACACGCGTGTGCGCGCCACAGTCACGCCCGACGCCACGGGCCCTATGGTGGTGACATTCATCGGACGCCCCTACGCGACTGTGGCCGTGTACAGGCGTGTGGACAGCGGCGGCGATGCTGCCTACAACGCCAGCGTCCGGGACTTCGGGCTACGGGAGCTAGACCTGCCTCCGTGGCAGGCCGTGCCCTACAACGCGACGGAGATCGACAGTCAGCGCAGGTTCCTGCGCCGCCTGTACGGCGCCACGCGCATGGTGGTGGCTGAGTGGAGTGAACGCCAGCCGCTGCCCGAGCAGTCTGTGATGCTGAGAGACGTGGCGATCCCCGGCGAGACGGTGCGGATAGGCGACGACGCGGTGTTCATCATGAGTATGCGGCTGGCGGGCGACTGGCGTGGCAACATCACGCGGCGCGTGCGCGGGCTGCGGCTGAATGACTTCCCGGGCTTCGTGGGGCTGCCCGCGTTACCCGACGCGCCCGAGATACCCGAGACTCCTGACGACGATCTGCCCGATCTGCCCGAGCCGGGCGACGACGGCGACGACGACGATGAGGGCCCCGAAACCGATGTGCCTGAGGGCGACGTAGAGGACGTGCTCGAACAGCCGCCGGGGGCCGATTCGTGCGACGTGGTGAGCGATGTGTTGACTATCGCCTGGAACGTCGAAGGGCGCGAACTGTGGGATCAGACGATGGGGTTCGCGCTCGCGTTCCGGGGGGTGCAGGGAGCGACAAGTCGAGCGGACACCAACCCGCAGGTACCGCAACACCCGACCGTGTTCCTGCTGAACAGCGGTAGAGCGTTCTTGCAACTACGGAATGCCGCAGAGCGGCCCGCTAGAACAGCGGGGGTGTGCCGCGTCACGTGGGACGGAGGTTCTTACCAAGCTCCTGTTACTCACGGCAACGTGCCCGGCCTGTGGGGCGCGAGCGCCGACACTATCGTGGCCGCCACGTTGTGGGATGGGACGGTTCCTGTTCGGGTCCAGTTGTTCGCCGCTGGCGGGATAACTCGTATGCACGTAGCGAACGGAGCAGCGACGGTGACGGGCACCGGGATTCCGGCGGGCACGAAGGTCATGCTCGAATCGGAGTCGCTGACGGCGGCACAGTTGGGAGCGCTCGCCAACGGTACGCGCCTGATTCGTGGTGTGGCGATCTCGTTCGGAGCTGTGATTGGCAGCGACACGTCGGGCGGGTTCAACCGTGTGTTCTTTGGGGCGGCTGACGCCAACCAACTCACGTGCGCGGATTTCGACCTGTCGGGCGTGCCGAGCGCGCCGACGCCTCGCCCCACCATCACTCTCACCGTGTCTCCGGAAGGGCCGCAGCAGCCCGGCACGGAGCGCACCATCACGTGGACCACCACCAACGCCACCCACGTGACGTTGGATGGCGGCGCAGCGCGCACGCCCAACGGCAGAGTCACAGTCTCCCCGAGCGTCGACACGTCCTACCGGTTCACTGCTACCGGGCGCGGCGGAGCTGTGACGCAGTCCATCACGCTGGAAGTGAACGTCGGCACAGTGACGCAGCCCGAGCCTGAGGTGCTGGCGCCCACAATCGTGGCAGTGTGGGCTCTCGCCAACACTCAACGAGGCGCCATCTACAACACATATGACTGGGTGCTGGACTTGTACGTGGTGAACGCCACGGCGTTGACTGTGCAGATCGCGCGGCGTGCTGGCAGCGACTTGACATTCAACCCGGCCGTGGACGTTGCTGGCACGTCAGTCAAGTACACCAACGACTTCCGTGTGCTGACTACGCTGGGGCTGTCCGTAGTGTCAGGCGTGCTGGGCCCTGCCACGGGTGGCGCTGGCGCTGCTGTCACGGGCGCAGTGAGTGGCACGTTCCTGGGCGTCAGGTTCGCGGGTTACACGGCCTATGTGTTGGCGCAGGGCGTACAGGTAGGCGCGGCGCGCGGAGCTGCTGTGATTGTGGGCGCCACTGCTGGCGCTGCTGCGGGCGGAGCCTCGCTGGATGGTATTGGCATCGGCGCTATCGGCGGGTCGCCCAGCGGCGTCACACTGACTGCCACAGGGCCGGGCGGCACCACCGTGCTGAATGCCAGCGACATGGGGACGTTCACAGACGATGACGGCAACGTCACTAGCGTCTTTGATGTGCTGCCCAACGCGGACAAGGGTACCCTGTGGATAGGCTCTCAAGCCGTCGCCGGGCCACGTGAAGGGTTGCTGTGATGGGCCGCAGCAGGGGCACCCGCATCCCGCTGGATCAGCGAGTGCGCATCATCGGGGGCTGGATGTCCGCGCACCCGGAGCTGGCGAACCATTCCGTCCAGTACCTGTGGAAGCGCATCACGCAGGAGACTGCGTATGACGCCTCCGATAAGACGTTCTACACCGATTACGCCAAGTTTCAGGCCAGCCTCGTCAGCAATCTTACTGGGCGGATGGCGCGTGCGCTGCTGCTCTTGGATGCTGAGATTGCGAGACTCATGGATGATGATGAGCGGCCGTTGGAGCGCCTTACGGACATCTTGCGTGAACAAAGAGCGATCTTGTGTTACGCTGCGGAGCGTCCGAGCGCCCAGAGTGCTGCGCCAGCAGCGCGTAACCGATATGCGGAGGAACGGTCCAGGTGGCAAGAAGGTCGAAGCGAGCCGAAGTGAACGACGTCGCCGATGAGGCGCAGGTGGACGACGAGGACCTGGATGTGGATGTCGAGGACCTCCAACGCCAGCTCGCCGTCGCGCACCGGTTGCTGGAGCATTACGCGCCTGACGGCTTCGATGTGGACGCGGAGTCCCGTTTCGTGGTGGATGGCGCGGATGGCGTGCTGGATTATCGCCCTTCGCCCGAGGCTGCTGCCAGTGGCGCCAAGCCTGCTGCCAAGCCTGCTGCCAAGCCTGCTGTCAAGCGCCCTGCGCGCGGCCAGGCGCAGCCCAAGAGTGAGACTGCGCGGGCGCTCGCGCAGCAGAACGGCGGGGAGCCCGCGGGGCCGGATTTGGCGTCTCTGGGTTCCATGTCGATGAAGGATTTCAACCAGCAGCGAGCGGATCTGTACGCTGCTGCTGCCGCTGAGGATAGGAGCTAGAAATGGCCACTGCCAAGACCGCACTCTCGCAGGTATTCAGCCGCGACGTCGTCTACCAGACGTTCCGTCGCAGCCGGTGGCTGAACGTCTTCAACAGGTCGTGGGAGTCCGAGTTCGAGATGGGCTACAAGGTCCAGATCCCCGACCTGACGGACAACATCCAGATCGACGAGCCCGATGTGGGCGACGCCGGGCTGGGTGCTGCGCCCACCTTCCGCACGGCCAGCCTCACCAACATCGAGTTGGAGGCGGACTACATCCGGGGGACTGCCAAGTTCAACCTGGATGAGGTCAAGAACCGTCTGGGCTCCGCAGAGTTCGAGAGTGAGCTCGCCATGCGCCTCGCCATCAAGCTCGCCATCCGGCTGGATGACAAGCTCGGCGCGGTCGTGGCTGGCAACGCGTTCACTGGGGGCAACGGCAACGACATCACTGTCGGGACGGCTGGCAGCGTGTTCGTGCCCCGGACGGCGCCCTACACGCCCAACGCAGCCAGCATCAAGCTGGTGCCCGATGCGCTCAAGGCTGCGCACCTCAACCTGTACCGCAAGAACGCCATCGACGGTGAGTACACGGGCACGGCCCAGCCGTCCATGGTGGCCGCCGTCATGCCCCCGGAGATCGCCAAGGTGCTCACGGACTACCTGGAGTCCATCGGGGAGCTGAGCAACAGGGCGTCCGTCGCCGGGCAGGCTGCTGCGGATCTGGGCATCTTCGGCACCAGCGCGTACATGGGCACGTACGCGGACATGGACATCGTCGCCGCGAACGAGATCGCAGTGCCAGTGGGTAACGCCAACTGGGCTGTCTACGTGCTGCCCACGAACAGTGCTGCTGCTGCTGGCGTCAGTGAGCCCGAGACCAGCGACAACGACTTCCGGGATGGCACGACGGGTGGCGCGTATGTGTGGCAGCGCACGGTGATCCAGCGCTGGGGCGCCAAGATTCTGCGGCCCGGCCACATCGTGCGCGTCAACATCCACGCTGACTGACGGGCGCCATGACGACTGACGTCAAATATCGGACGTCTCTGACGGAGTTCTACTACGGCGGCGACGGGTTCTTCGCTGACCTGGGTTCCGTCTTGCAGAGCCAGTTCGTACTGACGGGCGTAGTGAACGTCAACCGCAACCCGGTGCGCGGGTCTGTGGGGCTTACTGCTGATGGCGTCAGCGCCGGCTATACCGCCACGTGTGGCGCTCGTGACGGCGTTCCGGTAGATGTGGTGGCCGCCAACCCTGAGGGCGTGCTCGTGGTGCATCGCACGGATGCTGGCTTCGCCTACGCCATCCCCGCCATCGCCGTCAGTGTGCCCACCACGTCCCCTGCGAGTAGCGCAGTGACGTCGTTGCTGGCGTTCGCGCAGACGAGCGACGCGTGCGCAGGGGAGCCCGCCACGGGAGCGTTCGTGCTGCCCGACGGGGGC